>Ga0315912_10001608_pt1 | contig 26849 bp, 12 predicted proteins | sample VfabasoilMG_FD_204469 | JGI IMG/M metagenome (GOLD analysis project Ga0315912, IMG submission 204469) | Garden soil microbial communities collected in Santa Monica, California, United States - V. faba soil | ecosystem: Environmental > Terrestrial > Soil > Garden | place: USA: California... | reverse complement strand
CACGCAACGGGAGTTTCGCGGTCGCCTTGCCCATCGCAGGCACAGACACGCGGGCAAAGCTCTTCAGCTCTTTCCACGGACGCTCACCGGTGATGCCGTCAGGCTTGGCGGGGGGTTTCACGAAGAGGAAAACCACCTCATCACCGTCAACAGTCGAGGTGTTGTTCACGTCCACTGCGACCTCAAAGATGCCTTCTTTGCCGGCCGTTTCACAGGGCACAACGAGGTTATCATAGGTGAAGGTCGAGTAGCTCAAGCCGTGACCGAAGGGGAACACCAAGTCGACTTCCTGTTCGTCGACGTACTTCAGCTTGTCGTACAGGCGATAGCCAAAGAAGTAGTCCATGGTCGTGTCGCCCTTTTCGCCGTCGGGGCGGAAGTTGATGAGGCTGGTGAGCAACTCCTCCTTGGGCCAAGACATGGGCATTTTCCCAGCGAAGTTGGCCTGTCCAAAGATGAGCTTGCCGTAAGCCAGGCCGCCACGCATGCCGGGGTAACCCGCCCAAAAGGTGGCCTGATTCTTGTTTGAATGCTCGAGCCACGGCAGGTTCACGATGGAACCGGCTTGGATGATGATCACCGTGGGCTTGCCCAGGTCGAGCACGCTCTGCACGAGCTCATTGGACCCGCTGGGGAGATTGAGAGACGTGCGGTCACCACCGCCCTGGATGTAGTACTCCTCGCCTTCGTCACCCGGGGTATAACCCACGACAACGACGACCGTGTCAGCTGCCGCAGCATCTGCAGCACTCTCGCCGTTGGTCACCGTAGCGCCCAAGCCTTCACCGATTTCCTTGATGCCAGCGAAGGGGCCCACGGAGCGAGCGGGGTCGCCATTGACGCGGCTCGATCCGCGATCGCCCAAGGCCGGGTCAGTGCCGTGATTGAACGTGCACTCACGAGAGGCCGTCATGCCTTGACCAATGTCTTCCGAGTAACCGCAGGTGGGCGGCACAGAGGAGCTGATCTGCTTGAAGGGCTGCTTCATGCCGATGACGGCAATGGTCGTAGGGTCCTGGAGGGGCAGAACTGGCGTCTGGTCCAGGCCGTTGACCAGCAGCACCGCGGAGCGCGCTACGGCTTCCTCAGCCAACGCTTCGTGCGCAGTATTGGGCGTCAGCGAACCCGCTCCTCGGGGAAGCACGGTGGTCGGCTTCTTCTTGCTCCAAGGCTGGCTCGACTTGGCCGAGTTGAAGAGGAACTTTTGGGTGAGGATGCGCCGTGCTGCGTCCTCGACCAAGGTCTGATCGGCGTTGGCCAGCGTGGCCTCCGAATAGTGCATCTGCCAAGGCACTTCGATGTCCGTGCCGGCGATCACCGCCTGGATGGTGTCAGACTGCGCGGTGGGAGCATCAGGGGTCACCTGATCGCCCGGCATCGCCCACCAGTCGGTGATCACCAGGCCCTCGAAACCCATGCCACCCTCGCTCACGGGGCCTTTCAAGATGTCGCGCAGCAGATGCTCGCTTTGCGTCGCCTTGACCCCGTTGATCAAGTTGTAGGCGGCCATGATGCAACCCATGGAGCCGTCCTGAATGATCATCTCGAAGTGGCGGCCGTAGATTTCACGCAAGGTCTGCTCGCTCATCACGGCGTTCTGCTGTGAGCGGTGATACTCGATGTTGTTGGCCGCAAAGTGTTTGGCGCAGCCCACCACGTATTCTTGCACGCCCACTGAATACGCCGTGGACATGCGACCGATGCTGTAACTGTCTTCACCGTACGTCTCTTGGGTGCGGCCCCAGAACGGGTGACGCACGATGTTCATGCACGGGCCCAAGTTCATGTTGTTGAGAGACGCCGCGGTCTCATCACCAATCGCCGAACCAATGCGACGCTCGAGGTCCAAGTCCCACGACGCGGCGCGCAGCGAGGGAGCAGGAAACGCTGTCGCGTAGTTCTTCTTGTCATTGGGGCGGTTGTCCTGCCCCGCGTCCATGTTGACGCCGCGCCCGGCATCCCGGTAGCGGTAGCCGCGAATGTCGCCGACGCCCGGCACCGTCACGTCCGGACTGCGCTCGATGTCACGGTAGTCCCGTTTACCCTCGGGGATGCCCAACATTTGAATGGCCTTGTGGTTGGAGGACATGGCCGAGAGGACCGTGTCGACCGAGGTCTTCACCTCATCCGGAACGCAGTAGCCCTTCATGTTGGCTTTATCGAACTGCAGAGAGTCAGCTTGCATGCAGTCGAACTGGGGCAAGCCCCGGCTGGGCGGCTCACAGCTGGGGACGTTGGCGTACGCCGAGTCGGGAAACACATTGGGATTCGCTCCAGTGTCGCCGTCACCGGTGGTCGGCGCATCTTCGCTGGCTTTCTTATACGCCTCGAGGGTGTCCTTCGTGTGTCCGCATGCTCCTGACAGGAACAACCCGGCGACCAAGACTGTGGATAAGGAAGTGAAGGGAGCTAACCGACTCATGACTGATCTCCTGAAGGATATAGACAGGCGCTGTGACGAACCAACCGTTTGAGGAAAGGCACCCGCAGCGGGGCCGTTATGAACGCTGAATTCCCTAAACCCAACTGTCTGATCAACAAATCAGACTCGATCGACGAATCAGAACAGATGGGGGATAGGAAGAAGTGTTGGGTAGGGACTCTTGAGGGGGACTAGATGGATCTCGGACCGTCCGGACACAATGCCCAGTCGCTCACTTATCCTGCCACCGGGAGTCCAACGCGGGACTAGTACGGGGCATGACGAGCTCGCATCTTGGTCTAACACGAATTCTGCTGTGAGCAAACCACATCCCTGGTGCGTCGCCATCTCGAATCGTGCGTGATGTGTTCGAAAAGAAGCCTATTTTGGCTGCGCCATTAGCATTTCTCGGCCCAACCCCTACACAAATGCGAGCAAGCGGCCCTAGACGCGCGCGCTAGCTGCCCCCCCTGGGTGGAATTTGTCAGCGCCACGGCTCCATCGCAACACGCGCCGCCGACTGTCGAGTCAGCCCAGCGTGGCGGCGGCGGCACTGAGCGGCTCAGCCCGAACAGCGCCGCGATTGCCCAACAGCCTGCGCCCAAACACTACCCCGCGACACGCCTGTTGTGATGCCTTAGTGATGCTTGACCCACACGACAGCGAGTAGTCGAACGGGCGGGGCACACTGCCCTCGCAAAACGCCGCGTCTCAGCGCAAGCCTACATTGGCCGATTTCGGACATGTTTCATACGTAAGATGTCCCCTTTTGACACACAACCGATGGTTGCGCGTTACCTGAAAATATTGAGTTGAATCACTCATCAATCGCTCACCATCCACGGGTGGCCGAAAACGGTTGCATTCCCAGCGCGGAATCTGGCCCCATGACCTTGCGGTCACCAAACACCCTCCGTTAGACTCACCATGTCCTGGTTTTGCCCGGGTGGATGGCTGGTACGGGAATGCTCAGTTCAGTGCGCTTTGGGTGTGAGCGAGGGCCCACGAGGGCCTCCCTGTTGTTTGCGTTGGGCATGCTGTTGCCTACGCAGTTGGCCAAGGCTGAGACCTCCGAGGACACTCCTGTAGCGGACCGGATGGCCGATTGGATGCCGGAGGTTCACGGCTTCGTCAGCCAAGGCTTCATGAAATCGACGGACAACAACTTCCTTGCCCAGTCCGAGCGGGGAAGCTTCGAGTTCAATGAAGTGGGCCTCAACTTTACCAAAACACTCACGGATCGATTCCGCGTGGGCATGCAGCTCTTCATGCGCGACCTTGGTCCCGTAGGGAACTACAAGCCGCAGTTCGACTGGTTCTATCTCGACTATCGCTTTTTCGATTGGCTCGGTATCCGCGCTGGTAGAACCAAAATCCCTTTTGGCCTCTACAACGAATACAATGATATCGACGCCGCGCGGGTAGCCATTTTGCTTCCTCAATCGGTGTATCCAACGCAAAACCGTGACTACTTGCTCGCCCAAACCGGCGGAGAAATTTATGGCCGCACTCCGCATTCGCCGGTCGGCGAATTGGAGTACCGGGCTTACGGCGGCACCATCTTCATGGACACGAGCTCCAATGCGTCCATCCGCAACCTCGATGTCCCCTACGTCGTGGGCGGACGCTTGATGTGGGAGACAGCTCTCGACGGTCTACGACTTGGAGGCACCTATCAGACATTGAAGCTCAATGCCGATCTCGAGCTTCCACCAGAGGCAATCGAGCAGTACGCAGCAGCAGGCCTCCTTCCGCCCGACGCAACTAGCCCCATTCCTTTCGAGCTTCCCATTTGGCTGTGGGTAGCGTCACTCGAATACACGTGGCGTGAACTCACCGTTGCCGCTGAATACAGCCAGTGGAAGGCCAAGCTCACGACCGACTATCCAGCGCTCAACGACTCAGTCAGAAACGAGCGCATGTACGTGATGGCCACGTATCAAGTCGCGCCTTGGCTTGCTACGGGATTGTACTACTCGCTGTACTTCCCGGACATGGATGACCGCACGGGTGTCGACAAGCAACAACATGATGTGGCAGTGAGCCTGCGTTTCGATCCCATCGAACATTGGCTCATCAAAGCGGAGGGACACTTCATGAGCGGGACAGCGTACCTGAGCGCAGACCTCAACGGCGGTGTGCCGCCCGCGGATCTGACACGAGATTGGTTGTACTTTCTCCTCAAAACCACGGCGTATTTTTAGGAGCTCAACATGTCCCGTGGATTCACTGCACACGGCTCACGTCTCCTCTTCTGGAGTCGCCCCGCGCTCGGTTTGCTCCTTGTGCTGCTACTCATCACAAGCGGGCGCGCCGATGAAAAGCCTAGCTTTTACGTCATCGCCCACCCGAGCGTGGCGGCAACGTCGCTGCCGACGCGTTTCGTTGCCGACGCGTTCTTGAAGAAGGTGACACGCTGGGAGAGCGGGGCGGTCATTCATCCCGTCGACCTCCCCAGCACCTCAAAGACGCGCATCGCCTTCACCGACCAGGTGCTGAGACGTTCGGTGGCGGCGGTGCGTAGCTATTGGCAGCAACGCATCTTCTCGGGTCGGGACGTGCCGCCCCCTGAAGTCGATACGGAAAGCCAAGTGGTCAAGTACGTCGCCGGGCACCCAGGTGCGCTCGGCTACGTGTCCGATTCAACCGAGCTGCAGGGGGTAAAGCTCATCGCTTTGCATTGAGGCTATGCGATTTTCGGTCCGGACCAAACTCCTCGTTCTCGTCAATCTGGCGCTAGTCACGATCATTGCGCTCGTAGTGCTCAGCTACTGGCTGAGCATGAGGCACCGCGAGGAGATCGAGACCGTCCGACGTCGTCTCGTCCCGCGCATCGAACTCGCGCTCCAATTCGAGTCGAAATTTGCCAAATTGAACCGCGCATTTCAGGACGCAGCGCAGGCGCAGGACGTGGATACCCTGAAAGACGCCGAGCACATTCGCAACGAGATGCTGAAGTTGCTCGATGCGGCCAGTCCCGCCCTCGATCGGCGGACCGAGGGCGAGCTGCGTGTGCGCCTCGAAGAGTACTTCGAAACTGGCCATGCGGTCTCAACGCTCTTGATCCAAGGCAAGACGGGTGACTCGGCCGCGGAGTCATTCTCCACGCTGCAAAGGCGGCAGCGGGCGCTCGAGGAGGCCATCAACCAATCGACATTGGTCGATCGCGCCGAATTGGGGCACGCATTTGCAGAAATCCTCCGCGGAAGCGTCGAGGCAGGCCGCGCACGCGTGTTGATCGGGTTGCTTGGCTTGCTCTTGGTTTCAGCCTTCGGCTATTGGGTCACGCGCCGGCTGCTCAGCGGGCTCGGGCTCGTTTCCGACGGTTTGTCCCGGTTTTCGACCGGAGAGTTCGTGGAGCTGATCCCTCAAACCTCCAATGACGAGCTCGGGGACTTGGCGAGAGATGCAAACGCCATGGCTTCCAAGTTGAGCGCCTTGGGAGCACAGCGCGATCGAGGCGATTGGATTAAATCTGGTCAGCTCGAACTCGCCCGCGAGCTCGCCGGCACTCCCAACGTGGAAGAGCTTGCAACGAAGGTCGCCTCGGCTCTTGTCCGACGCTTGGACGTGCTCGCGGTCGCCATCTACCTCTTGGCCAAGGATGGAACCTTGCGCCTTGCGGGGCACAGCTGCTGCGCTCCACTAGCGCCCGAAAGCAGCGATGGTCCCTGGCCGGCACCGACGATGAGCTCAGGAGTGGGTCTCTTGAGTGGAGCGCTGGACGAAGAGCGGCTCGTGATGCGCCGCGACCTTCCTCCCAACTACTTTCGAATTCTGTCAGGGCTAGGCCAAGGTCACGCAACCGCAATAGCTCTTTTGCCCTTACGCCAGCGAGGCGACCGCATCGGCATCATCGAACTGGCCGCCGCCAACGAGCTACCGGAGGCCAGCCAAGACTTCCTCAATGCGATGCAGGATAGCTTGTTCGTGACCTTCGCCGCAGCCAAGGCACGCGCCGCGGTGGACGACCTCCTCGACGAGACGCGGACACAAGCGCGGCGGCTGGCTCAGCAAGAGGAAGAATTGCGCATGAGTAATCAGGAGCTCTTGGCGCAACAGGAGGAGCTGCGTCGCACCAATCAAGAGCTCGAAGAGCAGCAATTAGCGCTCAGTGAACGCAATCACGAATTGGACATCGCCCGCCAGCGCGTGCAGGAAAAGATGCAGGAGCTCAGTCGCGTCAGCCTCTACAAGTCACAGTTTCTGGCAAACATGTCCCACGAGCTTCGCACGCCCCTCAACAGCATGCTGCTTCTATCGCACTTGTTGGCCCAAAACGACGCGAAGAACCTGACGGACAAGCAAGTTCAGCATTGCCGGACCATCCACGCTGCCGGTGAGGACCTCCTCGACCTCATCAATCAAGTGCTCGATTTGTCTAAGATCGAAGCTGGTAAGCAAGAGATCAGGCTCGAGCAAGTCCAGGTACACGCAATCGCCGAAACGATGCAGCGCATGTACGAACCGCTGGCAAAAGAAAAGCATCTGGATTTCACCGCGCAAGTTGCGCCCGATACCCCCACACCGATTTCGACCGATCGATTGCGTTTGGAGCGCATCCTCACCAATCTGATCGGGAACGCCATCAAATTTACCGAGACCGGAGGGGTAACGCTCCGGATAGAGCCGCTCGAATCCAAAATCCTGTTTCAGGTGAGCGACACCGGAATTGGGATCACTCCCGATCAACAGCAGCGCGCGTTTTTGCCGTTTGAACAGCTCGAGTCGTCATTTTCGCGTCGCTATCAAGGTTCGGGATTGGGACTCGCCATCGTGTCTGAATCGGTCAAGCTGCTCGGAGGTGAGATCACGCTAGAGAGCGCGGTAGGAAAGGGCAGCACGTTCAGCTGCGTGTTTCCTCTCCGAGTAGAAGCCAAAGAGACGGTGGCCGCGGAGGCTCAACCGGCCGCCCCCACTGAGCCACACAACCAACAAGTGTTGATCATCGAGGACGACGACCTGGTCGCCGAACAATTGGCGGACCTGGTGCGTGGGCGTGGGCTCGTTCCGATTTTGGCCGAAAGCGGGGAGGAGGGCCTGCGCCTGGCGCGGCTGAATCGTCCGCGGGGCATCATCCTCGATATCAAGCTGCCCGACACCGACGGCTGGACCGTGATGGATCGGCTCAAGGCCGACCCAGCCACGAGTGGTATCCCGGTCCACTTCCTCTCCGCCCTGGACGCACCCTTGGGACAGCTCACTCGAGGAGCGGTGGGTTACCTGACGAAACCAGCCACCAGTCAGGAACTGATCGAGCTCATCTACAAGCTTGCGCCCAAGACTACATCCACGAGCCAGCGCGTGATGGTCGTGGAAGATAGCGCAGCGGAAGGCAGGTCGATCGTTGCGTTGCTCGAGTCCGAACACTTCGAGGCCGTCCACGTGAGCAGTGCCGAGACAGCTTTGGACATGCTGGGCCGCTCGGCATTTGGCTGCATCATTTTGGACTTGAGCTTGGTCAACATGGATGGGCTGGCGTTCCTGGACGCGCTCCGCAAGCGGCCCGACTTGGGTCCCTACGGCATCATCGTGCACACGGGGCGTTCGCTCACCAAACAGGAGATCAACCTACTTCAAGCCAATTCGCAGGCCATCGTGCTCAAAGATGGGAACTCCTCCGCGCGCTTGCTCGAAGAAGTGCGGCTCTTCGTTCACCACGTCAAGGAGGCTGCCACGACCAAGGCCGAGCCGTCAGCCACGGTGGTCCCCGAGCTGAGCCGAACGTTGCAGGACACGTGCGTGCTCTTGGCGGAGGACGACATGCGCACCGTGTACTCGCTCTCGGCGCTATTGCAGAGCCGGGGGTGCGAGGTGCTCGTGGCAGAAAACGGACGTGAAGCGTTGGAGTTGTTGGCGCACCACGACCGGATAAAATGTTTGATCACCGACATCATGATGCCTGAAATGGACGGTTACGAGACGATGGCGCACATTCGCGCCCAGAGCCGCTTTCAGAATCTACCTATTGTGGCGCTGACGGCGCGCGCCATGCCTGGCGAACGCGAACGTTGCTTGGCCAAAGGCGCCGACGCGTACCTGACCAAACCAGTCGATGCACAACAGCTCATCGCCACGCTGGTGAGCTTACTGGAAGAGAAGCATGCATCCTGATGAGATTGATGTGCAGGAGACGCGCCTGGTCTTGGACGCTATTTTGAGGCGCTACGGTTACGACTTTCGTGACTACTCCCAAGACTCCATCAGAAGGCGCTTGAGCACCGCCATGGAGCACACACACACGGCTCACCTCGGCGAGCTCATGCATCGTTTACTGTGGGACTCGGCCTACTTTGGCATCGTGCTTTCATGCTTGACGGTCAAAGTTACCGAAATGTTTCGAGACCCGACGTTTCACCAGGAGTTTCGCGACACCGTCGTCCCTGTCCTGCGCACGTATCCTCGCCTGCGCTTGTGGCATGCAGGCTGTGCCTCGGGCGAGGAACTCTATGCCATGGCCATTCTGCTTGAAGAGACCGGTCTCTACTCACGCTCGCAACTCTATGGCACTGACATCGATCTCACGGCCATCGAGTGCGCGAAAGAGGGAGTCTATTCAGAGCAGCAGGCGAGCGTCTTCGAACGCAACTATGTACGCGCAGGTGGGAGGACTGACTTCTGGAATTATTTTACCTGTGCATACGGGAAGGTTTCGGTCGTCGATTCGCTGAGACGCAATGTCTCATTCTTTCAACACGATCTGGTTTCGGACTTTTGCCTGGGTGAGATGCAGGTGATCTTCTGCAGAAACGTGGCATTGTACTTCAATGCCGACCTACGAACTCGTGTCTTCTCGATGTTCGCTCGGGGGCTGTGTCGGGGGGGATTTTTGTGTCTGGGTACCAGCGAACTTTTACCTCAAGCGATGATGGAAGCGTTCGAGGCGTATTCCCCACGACACCGGATCTATCGCATGCGGGGGGTACAATGATCGGTCGTCCACAGCTTCTCGTCGTCGACGATGTCGAGGCCAACTTGGTCGCGATGGAAGCCACCCTTGAGGGCATGGATTGTTCCGTCTTGTTTGCGCGCTCGGGAAATGAAGCACTCAAGCTGCTCCTCAAACACGACTTTGCAGCGATGTTGCTCGACATCCAAATGCCAGGAATGGACGGCTACGAAGTCGCTGCGCACGCCCGCAACCACGCGCAGACTCGACAAATCCCCATCATCTTTCTGACCGCCAAACACGAAACCAAAGAAGACGCCCTGCGTGGCTACGGAACCGGCGCCGTGGACTTCTTGTTCAAGCCGATTTCACCGGTGGTGCTACGCAGCAAGGTGAAAGTGTTTCTTGAATTGCGACAACGTCAGATGCAAGTCGAACAAGCTTTGTCCGACTTGAAAGTGGCCCAAGCGCAACTCGTGCAATCCGCCAAGATGGCAGCGCTCGGAGAGCTCGTGGCCGGTGTGGCGCACGAGATCAACAACCCGCTTGCGTTCGCGACCAGCCATCTACGCACCGCTCGCGACTGTCTCGACCGCGTCGCGCCAAGCGTTGCTCCCCTTCTCGACGAAGAAGCGGCGGCCAACTGGAGCAAAGCGAACAATCGGCTTACGGAAATGAACGTAGGGCTAGAGCGAATTTCAGAGCTCGTGAATCAGCTTCGCACATTTTCTCGCCTAGATGAGGGAGAGCGTAAAGTCATCGATATTGCCGAATGCATCGATTCGGCCCTGATGATTCTCGGTCACCGCCTCAAGGAGGGGATTGTGGTCGAGCGTAAGCTCGCAGGTCCTCCCCGTTTCGAATGTTATCCCGGGCCACTCAACCTGGCCCTCCTCAACTTGGTGACCAACGCCATCGACGCAGTCGGCGAACGTGGACGGATTGTCATTGCGACGGAGCAGCGTGGTGACTGCATCGCCATTGCGGTTTCGGACGATGGCATGGGCATCCCCGTCGAGCTTCAATCTCGCGTGCTGGAGCCATTTTTTACGACCAAACCGGTTGGAAAAGGTACAGGAATGGGACTGTCCATCACCTATTCGATTGCTCAAAAACACGGGGGCACTTTGGACATCACAAGTACATTGGGACAAGGAACGACCATGACCATCGTTTTCCCACAGTCGCTCGGAAGGAAGAATTAGCCATGGTGGCATTGGCCAAACAACAAGTACTGCTCGTAGACGATGAACCGCAAATTCTCGTGGCGCTCGAAGACCTATTGAGTAGCGACTTTGTGGTGCTCAAGGCGCAGTCGGGTACGGATGCACTCGACGTGATGCATGAGCGGCCCAACATCGCCGTGGTCATTACCGATCAACGCATGCCCGAAATGCCGGGTGACGAGCTCGTCTCGAAGATCAACGAGTTTCACCATGCCCAGCGTATTTTGGTCACCGGCTACGCGGATCTCACCGCGGTCGTGCGGGCCGTGAACGACGGCCAGATCTTCGCCTACGTCACCAAGCCTTGGAACGAAGACGACCTTCGACAGAAGGTCCTCAAAGCGGCTGAGCAGTTCCGCTTGAGCCAGGAATTGGCCAGCGAAAAGCGGCTCCTCGACGATCTGATGAACAACAGCCCCGACGGCATCTATTTCAAGGACCGCAATCTCAAGTTCGTCCGCGCCAACCAAACCGTGGCTGATTGGCATCAAATCACGCTTGGCGACTTGGTGGGCAAACGCCTGAGCGAATTCCAACCTACGGTCGAGGCCAGGCGCGTCGAAGAGCAGGAGCAGAGAAGCCTGCAAGCCGGAGAGCCCATCATTGATCTGGTGACGCAGAAGACGCTGGGCACCGTGGCGCGCTGGATATCCGAAACCAAAGCGCCCATCAGGGGGATAGGCGAAACCCCAGTGGGGCTCATCGGCATTTCTCGGGATATCACCAAACAGCTCGAACTAGAACAACAGCTCGTTCAGGCCCAAAAGATGGAAGCCATCGGCAAGCTGGCAGGAGGTGTAGCCCACGATTTTAACAATCTGCTCATGGTCATGCAGGGCTGCGGCGAGATGCTCAAAGAGCACTTGCCAGAGTCAGATCGCAATCGCACCGAGGTGGATGAGCTGTTGCGCGCGGTCGAGCGCGCTTCGTCCCTCACCAAACAGCTGCTTACCTTCAGTAAGAAGCGTCCGATCAAGATGGTATTGCTCGATCTCAACGCGATTGCGACGGAAGCGACCACGATGTTACGCCGCCTGGTGCCGGAGAATATCAACATCGAGCTGGTGCTCTCGCCCGAGATTGAATTGATGCGCGGAGACGCAACGCAGGTAGAGCAAGTGCTGCTCAATCTCGCCATCAATGCGCGAGATGCCATGCCCAGCGGCGGAAGTATCATCATCCGCACCGAGATGACCACTGAGACGAGTCTCGAAAAGGACGCAACCCCACAGGTTCAACTGTCTGTGACCGACCAAGGACACGGCATCCCACGCGAGGTGATGGACCGCATTTTTGAACCGTTTTTCTCGACCAAAGACATTGGGAAAGGCACCGGGCTCGGGTTGTCCACCGTTTACGGCATCGTCAAGCAGTTGTCCGGCGACATCCGCGTGGAGAGTGAGGTCGAAATCGGGACCAAGTTCGAGATTCGTTTCCCGGCCTACCGCGGTCCCGCGCCAGTCGCCCCAGTGATAGCCAAATCCATGCGTCCTCGCGTAGGTTCGGAGGTCATCTTGTTAGTGGAAGATGACGACAACGTGCGGCGCATCGCGCGACGCATTTTGGAGCAGCGTGGCTACCAGATCATACAGGCCGCTTCGCCCTCAGAAGCCAAACAGATCAGTGCCCAGCACGCGGGCTCCATCGACTTGCTGCTGACCGATGTAGCGATGCCGGAGATGGACGGCCTCTCCTTAGCGGCCGAACTCGTGCTCGAGCGACCACAGCTGCGCGTGATCTACATGTCGGGTTATGTCGAGGAGACAAAAGGCCAGGCGCTCAATGCCGACGGCATCTACTACTTAGAAAAGCCATTTAGCCAAGAAAAGCTGCTCAACATGGTGAGCCAGGTCCTGGGTGAGGAACAATCAAGGACGTAGGCGACGCTCGCAGCAACTGTCCAGTTCCTCTTCCACTCGGCGCAACGAACGTGGCTCCCAACTGCATCGCGACGCTCAGCTGGGGCAGGCGCTCGAAACCTGGTAAATAAAGACCACGCATGGAAAATGGTCGCCCGTTCGGTGCGTTCTGGGTCAGAGTGAGCCGAGCCGCTCGACTGGGTACAGCAGTGGGGTGGAGCACGGTGGCTTGCGCTCTCACGGCCCAGGCGGGCAACGATGACGAGGTACTCGTCGGATCCGACGCGACTTTGACCGGTGGCGCCGTGACCGCCACGACACACGACGGCAGTGCGCTATGGTACAATCCTGCCGGTCTCGATCCGGAGAAGCTGCAACAGGTCGACGTGAACGGCACGGCGTACACGCTGCGGATCTGGAACATCCCCGAATACGTTCAAGCGCCCAATGGCGACACGGTCGATGGCGACACGTCCGAAGCTGTGACTGTGCCTTCTGCCATCACCTACCTGCGTCGCATCAACGATCGTTGGGCGGTGGGAGTCGGGTACTTCTTGTCACGTTGGTCCGACATCCGAGGACACGCTGAGATCAGTTTTCCTGATCAGGGTGGCACAGCCACCTGGCAAGAGGGCTATGTGCAGACGTATTCGCTCCACAACGTCATCGTCGGCGCCGGGTACGCGCTGTCGAAGGGCCTGCGTCTCGGCTTCGAATTCATCGGCTTTTACAATGGCATCGCCGACGCCATGGAAGTGTCGGGGGGGATCGCAAACGGGCTAGATAGTTCGTTCATTGCTGCGTCTCAACAAGGCACACAAAGTCACTCTGGTTTGCAGCTGGGCATGGGCTTGCAATGGCACGCTTCTTCACGTGTCCGCTTGGGTCTGACTGTCCGTAGCCCTGGACTTGGTCTGCTCAATTCGTACAGCCAACGGTCGTACCTCACATTGGGTTTTGACAGCGCACAGCTCGTGGGTGTGGACGAAGGGGAAAGTGACACTCGGCGCACCTTCTACCAACCTGCATCCGACGAGGTCTCCGAGTGGCGCGCAACTTGGGTGTTGCCCGTCCGCGTGCGTCTAGCCATGGCTCATCTGATAGGGCGCAGCTGGTGGTCCTTCGACATCGACTACCAACCGCCCATCAGGGGCGAAGAACGCATCGTAGGCGAGCGCGCATTTCGCTCCGCCGATCGCACGGGTGTGCTCAATGCTCGGCTCGGTGGGAAGTGGATCGTCAATGATACCCTGGCCGTCGGAGCCGGCTTGTTCACCGATCGTGGAGCGGAAAAGCTCGCCGCGGTGGGGCGTGGCCGATTCGACTTCTACGGTTTGGCCTGTGGAATCGAACTCGGCAACGTCCACCGCTTGGCGGCAGATGAGCGAGCTCGTTCACTCCGCTTCTCCACGAGTGTGGGTGCTCGCTACGCTTTTGGCATTGGCGAGACCTTCACCACGGAAGTGCCCTATCTGTACGATTTCCTGCAATCCGCCGTCGATACTGGCAGTTTTTCCCTCGAGCAGCGCGCCACGCGCGCCTACGCACACGAACTGACGCTCAACCTGGGGGCCGGGATTTACTTCTGACGTCGCGCTCACGAGCGCAAGTCTCGCGTCGTCGCTCGTCACTGCTCGACAATGGTGGGAGATGGTTCACCCGTCTCAATCTGTGAACAGCGCGGCTTGTTGACGTTGGAGGGGCAATTGAGGCCCTGATAGAAGCTCAAATTTTGTGCGGTTGGAGCATAGCCGCTGGGCATGGTCTGACCACCGACGCTGGCAAAATAGCTCAAACACGCGTCCCGCCACCAACGCGCCTCATAGTGCTGGATCTCCAAGAACTCACTCATCTCTGAAAAGCGCTGCGCGTCAATGCGGTCTTGCGCAATTTCCCAATTCTTTCGCATCACCGCTACATCATCGACGCCCAAGCTGTAGCGGTGCACGAGCTCCTCCCACAGAGAGCGCCCACTGCTCAGCGCATCGGACCAAGCCACGCGATGAAAGAACAGCAAGAACTGCTCGGGCACCGTCTGACGGTTGCCATACAGCGCCGCCACCTCATCTGAGTACTGGTCAATAGCGCCGCTGCCGCCGGACGTGCGGTCAAAGCCAATGCCCTGGGCGTCCGCCTTGTGGTAGTAAAATGGGTTCCACTCCGGGGTGCTCAAATTGTTGACCCAAGGCGCCGGCCCGTAGTGATGATCGGTACCCATGATGTGCGCCAATCCGAGCGGCGTCATGTAGTTGACGAGCGCTTCGTGCGACATCATCAGCATCTGCACGACGGGCCCAACCAGCGCCGGATCGTTGGATAAGGTCTGCCTGACCCATTCCTCAGCAACGGCTTCGGCCGAGGCATCCGGGTCCCACGCCATGCGGCCGTAAGCGTACCAGTTGGCTTGATTGAAGTGGGAGCCCGTCCAGTTGGTATCGCTGCCCACGTTGGAGACCCCGGCGATGGCCGAGTTGTCGTGGCCATCCAAGGAACCATCAATCACCCGCGCCACGGTCGAGCCATTGCCCTTGGCCTTGGTGTCAGTCTTGAGCAGCTCTTCATACATCGTGCCGACGTAGGCCAGGTGCGTGTCCTGTCCCAGGTATTCCTTGGTCACCTGAAACTCGAGCGCCAGCTTGGTTTGGGGCATGCCCCCAAACAATTGGTGAAAGGGTTCGCGCGGCTGAAAGTCCAGCGGCCCATTTTTAACCTGTACGAAGACGTTGTCGTCGAAGTCACCGTCGAGCGGGTTGAACTGCTGGTAGCCCTGGGCAATGCGATCCGACGACAGGTTGGAGCCGTAGACGAAAGCCCGCCACAGCACCAAACCGCGATCCCCCACTGCTTGCGCGAGCATGTTGGCGCCATCGGCGTGGGTGGCCCCATTGGACGGCCCAGGTTCGCCCTCCGAGCTGGCTTTGATGAGCAGCCCGCCAAAGTCGGGGATTTGCTCGTACAGCTCGTTCATGCGGTCGACCCACCACTGTCGCGTAGCAGCGTCGCTCGGGTTGGCGGTCCCGCCCGCGTTGAAGGGCGCCGTCAAATACACGCGGATCCCGTAGGGCCGAAACGCGTCAGCCAGGGCTTTGACCTTGGGAAAGTACGTCGCGCGCTGCGTCCACATGTCCTCATTGTTGTTCTTGGTGGCGTTCACGTTGGTGAGCACCGTGCCATTGATCCCCAAGGACGCGTTGGCCCGCGCGTAATCTTTGATGCGATCGGACACGGTGCCCGGCAGTGCATTCCAGTCCCAAATGGATTGCCCCGCGTAGCCACGCTCCACCGAGCGATCCAAGTTGTCCCAATGGTTCAGGATGCGATTTTTGATCTTGGGCGCACTCTTGAGTGACAAAGTGTCCACAGCGCTGTGCGTCTGCACATGACGAAGCAGTGCAAAACTGCCGTAGAGCACGCCAATATCACTGCTCGCGGCCACCACGGTCATCTTGCCGCCCGCCGCGTCCAGCTGCTGGACGAGATAGCCCTCTTGCCCCAGCTCGGCCAAACCCTCCAACCCGAGCGCGTCAATGGCCGCATTGCCCGCCTTGCCGATGAGCACATCACCCGCGCCCGCCGACGCACCCGCAGCAACCTCGGTCCCTAACAATCCACTCAGTCCAAGGGTCAACTCCTCGGTCGCCGCCGTGAGCGTGGCGGATTGTTCATCCGTATTGACCACACGCAAGAACAGCGCCTGATACTCGGCCAGCCGCAATGGAATCGGGACTTTGGGGTAGCGCAACCACAGCTGGTACCCATCTTCATCGGGGGCCTCCGCGGGGAATGGGTAGTCTTCCTCTGAACCCAATGTACTGCCACCACTGCTGGGCGAGCCGCCGGAATTGCCAACTGGCCCACCACCGCTACCGGGACCGCCGACTCCGCCACTGCCCTGAGCATTTCCCCCACTGCCAGCATCGCTCCCACCTGCACTGCCAACAGGAGCTCCGCCGCTTCCGGAACCCTCGATAGGGTCCATGGGTCCTGACCCAGACGAACAAGCCATCGAGAGCAAGAGCGCGCACGCGCCCACCGTTTGACGCAGCTTTTGAGCAACCAAAAAAGAAATGTGTGACCGATGAAAATTGGAAGACATGCGCTTGCTCAGTTTTTTGCTCAACCCTTGAAGTTCAATGTGGCCCAGCCGCGCGCCGGGATCTGAAACTGCTGCGTCGTGCCGCCCACGGATACAGTGGTCTGCGCAGCAGAGCTACCAGGGTTGTGGACAATGGTGACGATGCTGCCATCGGGGTTCTTGAAAGCCAGGGCGTTGCCACCACTGGCAGAAACGCGCGTCGCCCCGGGATCGACAAAGTAGGACACGTGACGGAACACGTAGTACGCGGGGGTCTCGATCAATTCATCCGTACCGCGATCGACGACCAACAGCGCGTTTTGCGGCCAAGGGCGCGCCTCATCCATGTTCTGCCCTTGGGTGTCGAGCACCATGTTCCAGGCGCTGTAGATGTTCACGCCAGCTTCGATCCATTGCTTGATGAGACCCCACGACTCAACTGCGTAGTTGTAGTTATTGGGGGCCATACCAGGGAGGAAGTTCGTCTCGTTCGCATCCGCAGCGTTGGTCACCTTCGTGGTATTCCAGGGATAGTTGCCGCACTTGTGCTCCGTTTGCATGACCACGTAGCCCTGATTGGCATGCGTCGTCGCATGAGACATCGTGTTCCATTGCAGCCCTACTCCCTCGCAGTAGTCGGCCGCCTTACCCGTGAGGCCACTGATGTCATCTGGATACGTTTGATCATTGGACAGCGTGCCAAACCAGATCTTGGCGGACAGACCACGGCTCTCGAAGGTGGGACCCAGGTAGTCACCGATGAAGGTTCCCATCAGTCCGCGCGCCCAGCCACACGAGGGATAACGCGTCCAATACCCAGGCTCATTCTGCGGGTGCACGTGGTCGATGGTGATGCATTCCTTGCCGTATTCTTCGACAAACCGGGCCAAATACAGGGCAAAGGCTTGCAGCGTTTGCTCGTCGTCCTTCATGTTTGCTTGCCAAGCACTGGCTTCATTGGAGCTGTCGGGCAAAAGGTTGGTGCCGTTGTACTCTTCCACAGTCTTCATCCAGGGAGGCGGGGTCCAGGGGCTACCCCAGAACTTGATGTCCGACTTCACGGATTGAGCCGCATGGATGTACGGGATGAGCAGCTCCCGATCGGGGTCGATGGAAAAGTGTTCCATGGCGTAGTCCCCCTTGGTGTCATTGAGCGTGTAGCGCTCCATCGCGTAGTCACTCGCACCGATCGGGATGCGACCCCACGCAAAATTGGCACCTTCGGTTGGGCTGAACAACAAGCGGATCGCGCGCAGGCGCTCGGCCTCGCTCAGCTCGAGCAACGCGTCCCAACCGGCTTCATTGAACGTCCCGCCAAAGCCGCGCCACGTCTGATAAGTGGTGGCGTCGTTGACCGTCACCGTGGCGGCACCGCTACCGGAGGTGGGAGTGACTTCCTTCCAGTATTCGTCCTGGCCGGAGGTGACCAACACGGGCCGATCCACCGCGCCGGACGGAGCGCCCAGGTGAGAACACGCGTCCCCGCTAGCTCCTCCCGAGCCATTGGCAGCGCCGCCGCTCGATCCAGGATCCCCACCGCCGCTATTTTGCGCGCCGCCCCCCGCGCCGTTGCCGCCGCTCGACTGGCCATCACCCCCACTGGAGCCACCCGACCCAGGACTTGAACCTGTACCTGTGCCACCTGCACCGTCAATCGCCGACCCACCCGAGGACGAACCGGGACCCACACCACCACCGCTAGCGCAGGAGGCGAGCCCAAGCGCAAATGAACAACCGGAAAGTACAACAACAAGACGTTTCATTTTGACCACCTCAAGGAAAGACTCGGAAGGCATCGCGTGTCGTGGGGCCGCGCCGTTCAGGCTGCTCTTCGTTTCACCAGGCGACGAGAAAGTGCACCAAGACCCACAAGCAACAACAGCGGACCGTAGGCCATGCCGCGTGGCCGCATCCCAACACTCGAGCACGAGCACCCGGTCTTCTCCTCCGCCCCAGGCGTCCCGCTGCTACTGCCTGGGTCCGGCTCCCCATCACCATCGCCCGACGTCTCATTGCTGGACCCGCCTCCCGTGCTTGTACCATTGCCCGCACCGCCGCCGCTCCCACCAGTGCTGCCACTTGAGCCACCACCCCCATCGGTTGCACCACCGCCCGAACCGTTGGATGGCCCATCCGACTCGCCGCGATCCGGCACGACCTCTTCGATCTCGACGTTCAGGGGCAAGCGTGCTGGCGGTCCCAAATAGGAGGCGGGCAGGCCCGACCGAGCGACGACAATCTTCTGCACGACAACACCCGCGTCCACCATCCACAGCTTGAGGGTATGCTCACCGGCCCCACTCAGCGTGAGATTCGTGCTCTTGACGATGATGTTGTCGCTGACCCAACCCTCCCAAATGGGCGCAGTATCGTTGAAGTCAGACGGTAGCCCTTGATGGATATCGACCGTCTGCGGCGCCTGATCGTCGAACGAAACGGCATAGCGGTAGTGCTGCCCCAGGACCGGCAATGACGGAGAAAGGTAGACCCTGACTTCGACTTGGCCAGGCTCGAAGAAGTACATCTTGTAATGAAGCTGGGGCGTATCTCCCCCCGCAGTCACCGCAGCCGCGGTATCGGGCTGAATGTGCACGGCCGAACCAGTGCGCCCCAAGTCAGGAATGGTGGACCAAGCGACCCCTGCCTGTTCGACCTTGTCCGTGTAGTGTGAAGCGTCCACTGAGACGTAGCCCGCATTTTCAACGAAACCAACGACCTCCGTGGGAGTGGGTGTACTGGGTTTGCGCAGCGGAAGGACCACGTCGATGTCGCCGCCTTCACCAGAAACAGTGATGAGCGCGTCCGAGTCGCCCTCGGGCACTTGGGCCCAATCCACGCTGACCTTGAGCGTGACGTCGTCACCCACTGTGCCGGTGTTGGGCTCAACGGTGACGTAAGCCTGGTCGCTGGCTGCAGTAAAATCGAAGCTCCCTGCGCCGCGATTGTAGATCTCTACATGCCGCACCTCTTGCGGATAGTAGACGCTGAGCTCCGGCAGCGTTGCTGCCCCACTGGCCGGCGTCAGCCCTTGCGTCGAGCCCTCGATGCTCGCACCGATGCTGGCCGCGCCGCTCGCCTGAATGGTCTGTGTACTGGGACGCACCTGCACCTCGGGGTTGTCCCAACTGGTGTAGCCGATGTGGGTCTGCTTCATCATGTGATTCCACTTGCCACCTGCGATGCTGTGATAGCGATTGGTGATGGTCGTATCGTTTTCGTACAGATCACCCACCCGGTCCGCCATGGTGTTCGTGGACGCCCGGCCCTGCCCAGCAAAGCGCTGGTTTTTGGCCTGGGAAACGTACATTTCATTCAAGTTGGCACAGGCCAAGATGGGATGCAGCACCAACTGGTAGTACGCGTCCTTCATGTTCTCGGGCAACTGAGCCTCGAGCTCCTCCGCCTTGGTCACGAGTGCATTGTAGGAATCGACCACCGTGTCTGCTTCGCGGTAGTTCTCCAAGTTGTAGGTGCTTGCACTCATCAACTCTGGCTTACGACGCCCATTGAATTTGGAGTACTCCGAGACAAGCTGACCAATCTCCTCGGCGTGTTCGCTCCCAAATTGCGCAGCTGCCCAACGCCGCGGATAATCCATAAGGCGTCCCGGAGTCCAGCCTTCCGGATCCCAAGCTAAGTCCATGAAAAAGTGCAGCGGGTATTCCATGGGCTTGATGTCACCGACATTGACGATCCAAATTTGTTTGGCGCCCAAGGCGTACGCTCTGCGCATTTGTTCCCACACGCGTGGGACAGGATTGGTGTTGAGCCATCGGTAGCTGCGCGGACCACCGACATAGTCGTAGTGGTAATAAACGCCGTATCCGCCGGCCCGCGTCAGCTCTTGCTGCGGCGGAAGCCGGCGAATGTTGCCCCAATTGTCATCGGCAAACATCAGCGTGATGTCGTCCGGCACCTCCATGCCGCCGTCGTAGTAGGATTGCACCTCCTTATAGAGGGTCCACACCTGCGGCACCGTGGCGGGGTCTTTGCCGGTGACGTCTCCAATGATCTGTCGTTGAGCACTCACGATGCTCTCCATGAGCGGGATGCCTTGGTCGGGGTTGGGCTTGTCGCCGCTCCCACGCATGCCCACCGTCACCAGGGTTTCACGGTCACCCATGCGCTCAACGCCGCCCTGCCAAAAGGACTGAAGCGCCGCCGCATTGCTGCTGTAGGACCAGTCCTCCTCGGTGTGGCCGTTGTCGTACCACTCTTGCTCTGAACGTGTGAGCGGTTCATGATGCGATGTTCCCATCACGACGCCATACTCGTCGGCCAGCTGCGGGTTCATGGCGTCGTCCACGTTGAATGACTTGCCCCACATCGCCGGCCACAGGTAGTTACCTTTGAGTCGCAGGATGAGCTCAAAGACTTGCTTGTAAAACGCTGAATTGAAGCCGTTGTCTGGCGCCTGGTAGGCTTCGCGGTACCAGTCGTACAGCGCCGGGTTTTCATCATTGATGAACAAACCACGGTATTTGACGGCGGGCTCGCCGCGCGTGTGAGCGCCTGCCTTCACATAGAGTTCACTGTGCTGCTGGGCAGGGACGTCTGCCCAATAATGCCAGGGCGAGACACCCATCTCTTCCGACAACTCATAGATGCCAAATATGGTGCCACGCTTGTCGCTGCCCGCGATGACCAGAGCTTGATCTACGCCAGCGGCCGGCTGATCGACGACCTCTATCACGTAACTTTCCCATTTACCCTCAAGGGCCGAGCCATCAATCTTGCCCGCAGCGGCCAGTGCGTCGATGAGCGCGCTTTCGCCCAGTGTTCCGATGATGATGGCCTTCGTGCCCGTCGCGCTGTCGGCCTCGGTCAGGGTTGGCTTGACGCCACTCACTCGCTCCACGTCAGTCTGCAGATCGGTCGCTGCGCGAATGACCCCCACGTGGTCCCCGGGCGAGACGAAGAGCGGGGCGGCCGCTCCGCCGGCAAACAGCTCAAACGAACCCGTCGCTGGAGACCCAGAAAGAAACTTTTCCCCGGCCTTGAGCGGTGAAGTCCTCTGTCGATGCTGTGGAACGGTCGAACCGTCCGCAGATGGTCCCTGTTCTGCCGAACAGGCAACCATGAGCGCGCAGGCAACGACCCCAACTAAGCTGAAAGACCGAAGTTTCATGGCGATCCGCTATCACGATTGCACGCTCTAGGCTGCTCGCTTTTTGAGAGCAACGCCGCGACTTTCGAGAAAGCAACACTACGTCTAGATGCGAATAGTTCATCTTCTCTGCAGCAATGCGCCGCTGCAGACGAGACCACCGGACAGCACACTCATGAGTGAGACGTGAGAGCGAAGTGCTCCCGCCGTTTGCACAAAACGAAAACGGCACCGGAAGTTGTCTTCCGATGCCGTCACCGACTGCGTGCGTTCTAAGCTCAGCCAGGCTTCTTGTTGATGGTGGCCCAACCCTTACCAGGGATGTTGACCTGGTAGTTGGTTCCATCAACCGACACGACGGTGTCAGCAGCCGCTGCATTGCCGTTGTGAACCACAACCACCACGGTACCGTCGGGGTTCTTCCACGCGAGCGCGTCACCCGAAACGGTCACCACCTTGGCGCCCAAGTCCACGAACTGTGACATGTGGCGGAAGACGTAGTAGTAAGCCGTGAGCGCGTAAGTGCCCGCCGATTCATTGACGACGATCATGGCATTTTGCGGCCATTTACGGTTCATATCCAGGTTGAAGCCGCCAGTGTTGAGCACCATGTTCCAGGCGCTGTAGATGTTGACGCCGTCGTTGATCCAAGACTTGAACTCATCCCAAGATTCTTCGCCGTAAGCGAAGTTGTTGGGAGCTTCTGCTGCGAGGAAGTTGTCACGGTTGGCGTCCTGATAACTTGACGCGATCTTGTTTTGATCAGCCAACCAAGGATAGTTCCCGCACTTGTGCTCGCTGGCCATGGCCAAGATGCCTGCGCTCTTGGCGTCGGCGATGTGGTTTTTAGTGTTCCACTGCAGACCAGCGCCGCCCACAATCGTCTTGTCGACCGAAGCCCAGTACTTCGCCGAGTACTTGTCGTTCGACAGCGTGCCGAGCCAAACGCCGGTCTTGTACTCGGTGGCCTGGAGGCCATCATATAGGGCCTTGGCAAATGTGCCGAAGGTGACGGTGTCGTTCACACCTTCCTCGGTGTTGGACGCGGTGTCGGAGGCGGGACCAAACGAGCAGGTGGGGTAGCTCTGCGCGTAGCCCGGCTCGTTCTGAGGCACGACGAAGTCGATCGGGATGCTCTCGGCCTCGTAGGCGGCGACCCACGACACAAAGAAGTTCACGTAGTCGGCCTGCTTGGTGGTATCGAACACGCCTTTGTCGTAGCCGTTGCTCTCCATCACATTTTCAGCGCTGCTCTTCTTGGCCCAGGGCGGGGGCGTCCACGGGCTAGCCCAGAATTTTACGTCACCTTTGACGGCCTGTGCGGCCTTGATGTACGGAATCAAGCCTTTGTTTGGGTCCTTGTCGGGAGCGATATCAAACTGACCAGCTGCGCTGCTCAGGTGATAACGCGCGATGGCGTAGTCGCTGGGACCGATTGGAATGCGACCCCAATCGAAGCCAATGCCCTTGTCCATGCTGAACAGCAGCTCCATCACAGCTGCCCTGTTCTCCGCGCTCAGTTTCATCAAGGCTGACCAGCCGGCTTCATTGAAGGTACCGCCAAAGCCGTGCCAATCCTGCTTGGCTTGGCTGGAGTTGACGGTGATGGTCGCCGTGGTGCCACCAGCGGTGAGCGCCTGCTCCTTCCAAAAGTTAGCCACGCTGCGTGCGTCCGTGTCGGGACCGGAAACGACGAGGTCTGGTTCTGGCTCAGCCGGTGCGCCGCCTGTGCCTACAGCTCCGCCACCCGCGCCGTCGTTGCTACCGCCACCGCTACCCGGAAGGACACCATCGCCACCCGCACCGACTACGCCGTTGCCACCTGCGCCAGGACCTCCTCCCGAGTTGCTGCCGCCTGCACCCGCAACGACACCGTCGCCGCCAGCACCAGTTGGATTTTCAGTCGTGCTCGTGGTCGTTCCCGGGTCATCCGGGCCGCTGGCGCAAGCCACACCCAAAAACCCAAGGCCAAGAACGGTGAGAATGGTCGTATTGATGATGCGCATAGTGGAAGATCTCGCTGCAGCAAGGCGCCTCAAAGTGCGATGGCGCACCCTGACGAAATGTCGGAAGTCGGAAAAAACGGGCACTTAGCCCAACACCGCAGCCGACGGTTTGAGTGAAAGATGATAAGTTGGTGAGAATATGATAAGTTGATGAGATTCGAGATGGGGGACAACCGAAGCTGGGCTTGAGCTGCCCCCCAACTGAAAACTTGTCTCAGGTCGCCGTGGCGCCGGTAGCACCCGTGGCGCCGGTAGCACCCGTGGCACCGGTTGCGCCCGTGGCACCGGTTGCGCCCGTGGCACCGGTTGCGCCTGTGGCACCGGTTGCACCTGTCGCACCCGTGGCACCAGTAGCGCCTGTTGCGCCCGTGGCACCGGTAGCACCACCTGTAGCTCCGCCAGATCCCTGGGCCGCACCGCCGCTACCTGCAGCTCCACCGCTCGCCGTTGCGCCGCCTGTTCCGGTGTCGTCGCCGTCATCGCTTCCGCCAAAACAACCAGCGCCCAAGAAGCCAAGTACGATCGCGGAAACGGAAATTGCTGTCTTATTCATCTAATCTACCTCAATGCCAATTTCTCAGGGAAGAGAAGGTTGTGATGGGGACCCCTGCGCCCGCGAGGAGCTGAACATGGGATATGCCCGGGAAGCGCCTGACATCAGACGGGCGGAAGTGTAGCGCCTGTGCCCTCGCGAATCGATCTATCGGCGTACGATTGAAACCGTCGGACGTCCGATGGAAGGTTCGGGGGAGCCAAGCACCTTCATTTAAGTGTTGCTGCACCGATATACCACCGAATCCCCCTTCTGGGGCCGGTTTCGTCTTCTTATTTCTTGCCCGCGCCCTTCAGGCAAGCCGGCCCAGCCCGAATTAATTTGTTTAAAATGGAAATTTTTGTTTTTGAGAGAACTCACGGGACTCCGTGGTCGGCAGCTTGAGCAAGTGCGCCTGCACCTCAGCCAGGTTCTTCTGGATGCGGTCCAGGTCGTCCTGGGGCACCTCCGTACCCTGAGCCACGCGCTCCATGAGTTGCTCCCCCGCCCACTTGGCGAGCACGAAATCCTTCACTTGCGCCGAACTCACAGCCAACTCATCAAGCAGTCGCCAGCTGTAGACGCTGTCCGCCATGAACAGGCGATCATCGGGCCGTGGAGTTTGAGTGCCAGCTTTGGCGAACAAGTGCGCGGTGGGGTAATTGTGTTTGAGCCGAAAGAAGCGCGCCAGCTCATACAGTGGTTCCGCGCGGGTGGGCCGGAGATTGTAGGCAGACAACAACTCCTGCAAGACGATGTGCTCAGGCTTGTCCAAGCGAATGCAGAGCCGCCCTGCCTCCAGCTGAGCCATGAAGCGTTCCTCCGCCCAACCCTCCACGAGCGCGCGTTGCTTGTAGCCCTCGAGCGCCTTTTCTAGGTGTCCCGCGTCGCGGTACGACTGCCCCACGTAAAACAGGCTACGCGGATCACCCGGGTGCTCCTTGAGATATTCTTCAAGCACAGAAGCGTCGCGCAAGTACTTTTGTTCTGGCGTGACGCCGTGTGATTTAGCCCCCTGGAAGGCGTGATACACGATCCATACGTCCTTGCGCAGCTCGCGACGTTTGCTCCCCTCGGTCACGACCATGTGGTTGTGCACCGGGCCCTCCCAGCGCACCTTCGTGCTGCGCACGTTGAGCAAGTGCGGGACACCGTAGCGCAGGCCGGAGTGGTGTTTCTCGAGCATGTAGCTGGTGCCGGGCACAAGCTTGTCGAAAAACCGAGGATCGGAGACGCCCAATTCTTCATCTGCATCAATGAACAGGAGCCAGTCGGCTTTGTCCGCGGCCAAGGCCAATTCAAGGGCTTGTTGGCGGTTGACCCCAAAGTTCACCCACGGGCGCTCGTGCACTTCACCAGGGATACCGTAGGCGTCCATCTCGCGCTTGATGAGAGCGATGGTGTCGTCCGTGGAGCCGGTATCCACGATCACGTAGTAGTCGATGTAATCTTTGAGCGAAGCAAACAGTCGCGGCAAGACTTTGGTCTCGTTCTTCACGATCATGTTCAGGCAGATGTTGGTCCTGGGCTTGTGGGGTGCAGGCTGAGTCATGACTGGCAGGTCCATGCGGTGGATTGAGCGTCCGGGAAAGTAGAGCTGAGCTCTGCAACTAGCGCAAGGCCAGCCCACCGGCATCCAATATGAGCGCTATGTGAGCAAGGTGACTGTGAGGCCGACAGCGGGGGGCTGCACCGACCTGTGCTGTGCCTTGGCGCAAGCTAAGGCAGGCCCCCCACCCCACTTTAGCCTCCCCATTGCGCAAAAATTTGCGGGACCAGGTCGCCAATCTCAGAGGCGAGCAGTCCGCGATCGCCGTGCTGCTTTTCCCACAACTCCGCGGCCTGGCCTTGAACCACTACGGAAACCATGAGCTGGTCGAAGATCGCTGTTTGATCGCGCTGACCGACCAACTGTGCCGCCAAGATCCCACACAATACGTCGCCTGAGCCCGCGGTGGAAAGCGCCGGCGACCCAAACGCGGACACCACGGGCGCGCGCCCAGGCGCCTTGAGCAGTGGGCGCGACCCCTTGAGCAACACACACGCGCCAAACTCAGACGCCAAACGCTCCACGGCCAAGAACCGATCCTGTTCTACCTCCGCGCTGCTCACACCCAAAAGCGCCGCGGCCTCTCCGGGATGGGGCGTGAGCACACAGAATGCTCCCGGTGAAAGACGTTGCCACACCTGTCGACCGTCGGCGGCCAAGTAACGCAGGGCGTCCGCGTCGACGACGGTGGGCCGACGCGCAGAAAGGACGCGCTCGAAGAGGGCGTGTGCGAGCGGCGATTGGCCCAGGCCCGGCCCCACGATGCAGGCATCGGCGCGCTCAAGGACTTGTGGCTGCAAAGGGGCGGGTGCATCGACATCAAAGACCTGCGTCATGACCTCAGCCACTTCGCTCTGTAGCAGGGCGATGGCCTGTGCGTCGTTGACGATCGTGACCAAGCCCGCGCCACCACGCAGCGCGGCCCGCGACGCAAGGCGCGCGGCACCGAGCGTGCCCACGCTGCCGGCCGCCACCACCACGTGCCCAGCTTGCCCTTTGTGGCCACTTGAAAGGCGAGGCTTGAGGCGCGCGCGCACGTCGCTCTCCTCGATGAGCCACGCGCTGGGCTCGATGTGAGCGGGCAGCGCGCTGGGCACGCCGATGTGACTGAGCGTGATATTACCGGCGTATTTGTGGCCAAGATTGGTGAGCAGGCCTGTTTTCAAATGGGCAAACGTCACCGT
>Ga0315912_10001607_pt1 | contig 26852 bp, 24 predicted proteins | sample VfabasoilMG_FD_204469 | JGI IMG/M metagenome (GOLD analysis project Ga0315912, IMG submission 204469) | Garden soil microbial communities collected in Santa Monica, California, United States - V. faba soil | ecosystem: Environmental > Terrestrial > Soil > Garden | place: USA: California... | reverse complement strand
GGCAAAGCTGGACAACACAAAACCAAGATCATATAAACCCAACCCAACGTAAACACTACGCTGCTGACCTAACTTGGGAATGATAACGCGAATCAATCCGCCTTGCACAATGGCCATTACCATACCAATTACGGCCAGGGAAATGCCAATGTCTTTCGGGGTCCAATCAAATTTTTTAATGGTATACATAGACCAATTGCTCTGCACAGCATGCATGGACAGGTAAACGAATCCAAGGGCAATGAACAATCCTGCCACAATTTTGTATTGAAAAATTTGCTTCAGTGTTCCAAACGGGTTAGCACGCTTCCATTCAAAAGGCCTCCGGTTCTCAGCCTTGAGAGATTCGGGCAATACAAAGAATCCGTACAAGCAATTGATGAGTGACAGTCCTGCAGAAACCAGGAAAGGCATTCGCGAATCCATATCTCCAAGAAACCCGCCAATGGCTGGGCCGATTACAAAACCCAAACCGAAAGCCGCCCCCATCATGCCGAAATTTTTTCCACGTTCTTCAGGCGTTGCGCTGATATCAGCAATGTATGCCCCTGCCGTGGTGAAGCTCGCCCCAAACATACCTGCTATCATTCGGCCAAGGAAAAGCCAGCTTAATGTAGGCGCAAACGCGAGAAAAAGATAATCGCAGCCAAACCCAAACAAAGAGGCCAGCAGAACAGGTCTTCGCCCGAATTGATCACTAAGACCACCCACAATGGGGGCGCACACAAACTGCATGATAGCATATGTGGCGATGAGCAAACCGCTATATGGAGCTGCATTTTGCACCTGCGTAAGTGGAATACCTGTGAGTTCGGAAATTAATTTTGGCATTACGGGAATAATGATGCCAAGCCCGGTAACATCAATAAGCAGAGTAATGAAAATAAAGATGATGGCAGGCCGCCTGTTCATGCCGGTGAAATTAAAGTCTGATTTTAAAGTTTAAAGATAGGATTAGTACCTGAGTCTGCAAGCGCGATTATCCATAGTCGGACGTTGACTTCTAACTCACAAATTTCGGAACGGGTATATTCGTTCCGCACTTGGCATTCAACTGCTCGATAGTGTATTTGCATAATTCGGGCGAGTGCAACTCTTCGTGTTGGTGCATAAAAAAATAAATTTTCTCTATGCCGCTTTTCATCCAGGTGCTGATGCGGCTCACCCAATCATCAATTCTTTTGTAATCTGTGGGGTGAAGGCCGTTGCCAACGAAACGAATAAAAGCCGTGGGCGTAGTTAAGCGCATGTGCACACAATCGCGCCTGCCGCTGGCATCGGTAATTACCGATCCAATTTTATTTTCTTCCAGCATCGCGAAAACTTTTTCAGATTCAGCAGGCTCAAACCATTTGGGGCTTCGCAATTCAACAAAAACAGAAATATCCTTTGGCAAAGTTTTTAGAAAGTCGCGCATCACTTCAAAATTCTTTGGTGGGAAATTCGGTGGCAGTTGAAGAAAAACGGGGCCAAGGTTTTCCTTAAAAGCCGCGATGCCCTCGAGGAACATAGAAGTATATTCCTCCGCGTCCTTTAACCGTTTGATGTGGCTTATCTTATCAGTGAACTTGGGGCTGAATTGGAAATCTTTACCCACTTTTTCCTTCCAACCGGAAATTTGTGCCACCGTAGGGATTCGATAGAATGTTGCATTCAGTTCAATGCAATTAAAATGCTTCGCATAATGTTTTAAAAAATCGGCTTCTTTTGTTTTCTCAGGATAGATTTTACCAATCCAATCCTTACGACCCCACTTGGCACAACCAACAAAAATCTGTGGAGTGCTTTTTTTTGACTTTTTAAGCAAAGCAGTTGTTCCCGCTGCGTCAGGCGGCAGAGTAAAGTCAATAGCATTAAGATCTTCAGATTCTACTTTTCCAAAATCCATGCCTCAAGATATGGAAAAAAGAAGATTTTACTTTTGAATATCTGGCGGGTTTAAGGATATTTAATGATATGACGCAGCAGTTAAACATTCTTCCGGCTGTAATTTTATTTTGTCTCATTACATGCTGCGAATCGGCCGCCCAGAAAGGAAAAATCCTAAATCCGTTTGATACCCTGCATTTTGATAAGGTCATTGCTTACGACTATAACGGAATGAACGAGCAGCCTATAGTCAAGGATGGTCAATTAATAAAACGATCTGAAGGGGCAGCTCGCGCGGTCGAAATTTATGGTCAGAAAGAATTAACCAACGCACAGATGCTCCGGTTTCATAAAATATTGGGAGACACTTCGACTTATGGCGGCCCTACTGCCGCGTGTTTTGATCCACACATGGGCATTGTTTATTATAAAAAAGAAAAAATAGTCGGGTACATCAGCATTTGCATCGACTGCAACTATCTCCGCGCATCTATGCCAATTCCGGCCAGCGAGATCAAAAAGAAATTTATTGATGAAGAGAAGACAATCATGATTGGTATATACGGCTTTAGCCGTTCCGCAAGAAAAAAATTAAATGACTTTTGCAAAGAATTAAAATTCAGCACTTGTAAGGAAAGCCTGAATAGCGTTCTTTTTGGTGATTACTGAAAGTCGTGATCAACTGTGGAATGACCAACGTTAAACCGTTACATTCTGTTTAATTAAACTAAGCAGTTTTAGTTGATTGGCGGCCCGAATTAAATTCTGGCCGCTGTAATCAATATGGTAATAAATATCACCGTTTAGATAATCCGTTAAAAAACGAATAGCCATAATATAGGTCATCATTAATCCAGAAAACGGAATTGCATTTTTCTCTTCATCCGAAAGAACTTCACCCATTTCAGAAAGATAGCCATCCAGTAAAGCCTGGTAAAATGGAAAGCGAAATGAAATTTTAGAAAGGTCGTGCTCCTCCTCGCTAACGGGGCTCACAAAAGTCCGAATCATGTCGCCCAAGTCGTAAATAAAATAGCCGGGCATAAGCGTATCCAGATCAATCACGGCTACTGCCTTCTGGCTACGCGAATCGAAAAGAATGTTATTGATCTTCGTGTCATTATGAACCACACGTAGTTTAAGGTGGCCACGCGATGTCCACTTCAAATATTCCGTCACTAAATAAGAGTACTCCTGAATTTGCTGCAAGGCGGATGATGACTCCGTCTTTCTCTCCTCAGAAGCATTTTGAATAGCGTCTTGCAATTGCTCGAAGCGCCAGGCCAAATCATGAAACCAGTCAATCGGGGTGTCAAATTTTTCAACTGTTATGCCATCCAATTTTCGTGTAAGGGAGGCAAACCCTTTTGCTGCTTCAAAGGCTTCTCCGGGTGTTGATGCACTTTCCAGTGTTATCGTATTGCCGATATATGGAAATAATCGCCAGGGCGATCGTTGCTCATCCCACATCATATCTTCACCCGATTTAGCTTTGGCTGCTTTCAAGAAAGGATAATCGGGAAAATTTTTTGCTATATAAGCGGAGGCCATCCTCAGGTTTCTGGCAATAATTTCGGGCTTGGTGAAAACATTTGTATTGATGCGCTGCAGCACAAACTTGGCCGGTCCATCAAGCAGAAATGTATCGTGGATGTGGCCATTCCCTAATTTTTTGATCTGGTCACTGGAAAAACCCAGCCCGAAACCAGAGAGAACGTATTGTATATTAGGATCGGTTACTTCCATGTAGACAGTTGTCGGTTCACCATAATCGATTCGGATACTCCCCGGCATCCACCAATTGTCGAATATTTTTTGCTACTGCCTCTTTATCTTCTTTATAGGTAACACCAAACCATTTTTTTCCTCCCGGCAATACATGAACGTTGCCAAGATTTCTATTCACCATGCCTGTAACCATCAAGGCAATATAGAATTCGGCTGCAGGATTATTAAATTCTTTTTCTAAAAACTCTTCAAACATTTTCCCGGTTATATGGAATGCTTCAGGCAAAAAGCCCCAGCAGTTCATTGAAATAGGCGCATCAGGATTTAGTTCACGGTCGCCATTGTTTTCCCTGGAAATAATTTTGTCACCTTCCCTCACAATTTTAGTGAGCTCGGTAAGACGGGTGAGTAAGTTGTTTCCATCGGTTTCAGCATATCCCCTGGAAACGCTTCCATACTCGGAGAGCACATTTTTTAATTGGTAACCTACCATACAATGATTACCGTTGGGTGCAGAAGTTAAAAACTTGCTCAATGCCTGAAAGCCATCAAACCCATAAAAATCATCTGCATTAATAACGGCAAAGGGTTCGTTGATTACATCTTTTCCGCACAGCATAGCGTGTGTAGTGCCCCACGGTTTGGTTCTGTTTACTTTACCAAAACGCTCAGGAACAAATTTATCCAGCGATTGAACAACGAAATGCACTTCAGCCTTTCCCTGTAATTTGGGGAGGAACATTTCCTTAACTGTTTCCAGTATCTCCTCACGCACTACGAAAACAATTTTGGTAAAACCATTTCGCAGGGCATCATATAAGGAGTAGTCCATTATAGTTTCGCCATTGGGCCCGAAGCCGTCAATTTGTTTGATTCCGCCATACCGGCTGCCCATGCCGGCTGCCATAATTAAAAGTGCAAGATTCTTCGAAGTGCTCAAGAGGTAAGATTTAGGTGTAAGTGTGTTTTTTTTGTGCCGCAAAAATAGGACTTTAGGGGAAATGATTTAGTAGCTAATAGTTGACAAATCATTCTATTGACAAAACTTTTCTAACACACAACATACGATTGATAGTCCGATCATGACAGACAAACAAAATTCCTCATCGCAATACTTAATGTCTATCACCATTATTGGTTGCCTCTTTTTTATTTTCGGGTTCGTCACCTGGGTAAACGGTTCGCTGATCCCGTACCTAAAAATTGCCTGCGAACTTGAAAGTGATTTTCAATCTTATTTAGTAGCAACAGCCTTTTTTATTGCCTATACAGTCACAGCCTTGCCTGCATCATTTGTGCTTAAAAAAACCGGGTATAAAAAGGGCATGTCTGCAGGATTATTTGTTATGGCTATCGGAGCGGCTTTATTTATTCCGGCTGCTCAATCAAGAAATTTTAATCTTTTCCTCACCGGGCTATTCATTATCGGCACAGGCATGTCCTTACTTCAAACGGCCTCTAACCCATACGCCTCCATTATTGGTCCTATCGAAAGCGCTGCATCACGCATTAGCATTATGGGGATATGCAACAAAGTGGCCGGCATAATTGCCGGGTTAATATTTGGATACATCGCTTTGAGTGATATCGATGGAATTGAGGGCAGGTTAAAAGCGTTGGATGAAGCATCAAGAATTTCGGAGTTGGATGCCTTGGCAGCAAGAGTTATCGTACCATACACCATTCTGACTGCTGCACTGATTATTTTTGCCGTAGGAATTTTATTTACACCTCTTCCGGAAATCAAAGAAGAGGAAGAAAGCAAAATCGATGGAACTCAATCGGGTAAAACCAGTATTTTTCAATTTCCCCACCTATGGCTCGGAGTGTTGGCTATTTTTTGTTACGTGGGTGTTGAGGTGATGGCCGGTGATACTATCATCAGCTACGGCAAGTCATTGGGCATCGAACTTTCATTTGCCCGATATTTTACACAAGCAACTCTCGCTTGCATGCTGATTGGGTACATCGTAGGCATATCAACAATTCCAAAATATATTTCGCAGGAAGCTGCGTTAAAGGTTAGTGCCATCATCGGAGTAATATTCACTCTATTGGCAGTTTTTGCATCAGGGTTTTATTCTGTTGCAGGCATTGCACTACTGGGTTTGGCCAACGCATTAATGTGGCCAGCGATTTTTCCATTGGGAATTGAAGGGGTTGGTAAATTTACCAAGACTGCCTCAGCGCTGTTGGTAATGGGTATTGCTGGCGGGGCGATCCTTCCCCTGGTTTACGGAAAGCTGTCCGAAGCGATCGGGACGCAAAATGCCTATTTGTTAATGGTTCCCTGCTATCTATACATTCTATTTTTTGCAATGAAAGGGCATCGGGCAGGAAGGGGAACATAAAGGCCGCCAATCTTTACGAATATTTTTTGAAAATTTTCTTTTTTGACTTTGTCCGATTGAGCGGGCTCCCTTCGTCATAGGAAAAAAATCATCAACTTAAACTTTAAAAACTATGGAAAAATTTATGCTCATTTTTCACGGAGGAAGTGATATTGCCCCCGAAATGCGTGCCCCAGAAGCTATGGAAGCCCACATGCAAAAGTGGTTTGCCTGGGTTGAAAAACTAAAAAAAGAAGGCCGTTATGTATCGGGTGAACCCCTTGAACCGAAAGGTAAATTCATTTCCGGCCCGAATAAATTAATTACCGATGGGCCCTTTGCCGAGAGCAAAGAACTGGTGGGTGGTTTTTTTATTGTGAATGCAAAGAATCTGGACGATGCTGTTTCACTTTGTCATGATTACCCCGATTTTAAATTCAACGGTAAAGTGCAAGTGAGACCCATCCAAAAAATGGACATGTAGTAGTTTGCCAGGTACTGTTACCAGTTAACCTGTCAGTAGAAAACTGGTAACTTTATGAAAATGCAGAGCGAAGAGTCCGCGAAAATTCAAAAAACAGTAGGCCATCTTTTTCGTCATGAGGCGGGGAAGTTGGCCTCTGTGCTTACGCGAATGCTGGGAACTTCCGCTCTTGATGATGTGGATGACATTGTGCAGGATACTTTGTTGCGAGCCATGGAAACATGGAAGTACCGCGGCTTACCCGATAATCCTACAGCTTGGCTGTATAAAGTGGCGCGCAACAGGGCAATTGACCTGCTCCGAAACAGAAAACGCCAGCAAAAATTATTGAGCGATGAATCATTGTTCGAAGCAACCATTCCGGAAAATTCCAACGAGCCCATTGATGAAAGGGAGATCGAGGATTCTGTTTTGCGAATGATGTTTGCTTGTTGCCATCCCTCCATTCCGGTTGAATCGCAGATCGCTTTCACACTAAAAACCCTGGGCGGATTATCGGTGAAAGAGATAGCCAAAACTTTTCTTACTTCCGATGAAACCATCGCCAAAAGAATTTATCGGGCAAAAGAAAAAATTAAGGAAGACAAAATTGAAATTATTCCCCCACCTGTTTTTGAATTACCCTCCCGGTTAAACAATATATTGAAAGTATTATACCTCTTATTCAACGAAGGTTATTATTCATCCAACCCGGAACACATTATTCGGGAAGACCTTTGCGAGGAAGCGATGCGGCTAACCTACCTCCTTAAAAAAAATAAATACACGAACCAACCATCGGTAAGTGCGTTGCTCGGGCTGATGTGCTTTCAAGCCTCGCGATTCCCTGCCCGAACAAGTAATAACCAAAGTATAATTTTATTGGAACACCAGGATCGTTCGCTTTGGAATAAAAAATTAATTAACCAAGGCCTTCAATTACTGGAAGAGTCCTCCGTTGGAAATTTCCTTACCGAATATCACATTGAAGCAGCCATTGCTTCCGTCCATGCTTTAGCACCAACCTTCTATGAAACCAATTGGAAGGAACTCATTCGGCTTTATGAAATACTTGAACTAATTAAGCCAGGCGTTTTTATTACATTCAATAAAGCTGTCGCCATTGGGTATTCCGGGAGACCGCAAGAGGGCATCGATGTTCTATCCAAACTCGCTGACCTTGAAAGCAATCAATACTTTCAAGCCGCGCTCGGTAATTTTTATTGGATGCTCAGGGATTTCGGAAAAGCGACAGAAGCATTTTATCGCTCCCTCGCCTTAACAGCGTCACCGGCTGAAATGGATTTACTCAGGCAAAAGATTAAGGATTGTGGTCAATTGGAGCAACCAACTTTTACAGCATCAAAATAGAATCAATAATTTTTATTATTTTTTTCTCACGCTCTTCATACGTGTCCTGAATCCATTCGTAGGAAATTTTTCTTTTATCAAGCTCTGATTGAAAAATATGGAGCATCTCGATCCGTTCATTTTTTAAATCGCGCAACCCATCGCTCACCCAGGGCACATCAATATCAAAAAGAAGGTATTGGTCGTAGGAGATTTCCCGTTCCAACTTGTATAGGATGGGAGGCACCACACCCAGGTAACGTCTTGAATAAATTTGAGTGGTGATCAAATCGGTATCGCAAAACAGTACTTTGTTTGCCGTTTGAATTTTCTCCTTAACCCGTTTAATTTGTTCATAACCGATCCGGATAATATCTCCCATTGAAAAATTATTGGAGGTAATAATTTCCTTTGCCACTTCAGGCACAAACTTCGTTTTATAAATTTCGGCTAAACGCCTCGCCAATGTGGACTTGCCTGTGCTTTCAGGACCATAGAGACAAATAATTTTAATTTTATTCATCATGAATTAGGAGAAGGTTGGAGGTTGTAATTTTTCAATTCCCTACTCCAGTTCCACCATCCATAAGCCGCAATAAAGCAGAAAACCAAATACTCCAATCCAAGGAATTTTATTTCTTTAGCGAAATACAAATAAGTGGCAATAACATCGGCCAAAATCCAAAGGAGCCAGCATTCTGCCTTTTTTTGCAGCATCAGGTATTGCCCTACAACGCTTACCACAGTTACGAACGAATCGAGATATGGAAAAGCGCTTGGCTTTGGAAATATCATTGGCATCCATGAACTCAATTGTGCGGCTATTGCGCCAAACAGAACCGCGAAAAATAAAATTGCCAAGGAAATAAAAACCCGGTTAACACCTGACAATGAACTGATTTTCAACTCTCTCCACTTATTTTCTTCTCCGGGTCTAGGATTCTTCCATCGCCACCAACCCAGTATGTTCGTAACAAAAAAGAAAATTTGAAGAAACATATCAGGATAGAGCTGCACCTGGTAGAAAAGAAAAAACAAGAGCACCACATTGATAATTCCGATTGGCCAACTCCACACATTGGCGCGTGCTGAAATCCAAACAGCAATGGCCCCGGCAACGGTGCCAAAAAACTCCAGGTAGCTCATGGGATAATTGAGTACCGTAAAAAAAATAGTCTGGATGTCGAAGAATTTCATTAACAGGGTTAGGCTATCCAATTTGCCACAGACTCAGCCAAAACCGGAATCAAGTTTTGCCTGGGTGCTTTAAAAGAATGATCGGCTCCTTCAAAAGAAATTAACTTGGATTTTTTAAGACCCTTAACCACCTTTTGTATAAGCTCTAAATCGGCAAGGGCATCGCGGGTACCTTGTAAAAAAAGCATCGGCACTTTTACTTGTTTTAAATGATCGGCACGTTCAACGCCAGGGTTTCCGGGTTGGTGCAACGGGAATCCAAAAAAGATAACTCCCTGCACTGCCGGAATCTCTTTTGATGCCATTAGTTGAGACGTCATCCGCCCGCCAAAGGATTTGCCCCCCGCAAACAATGGAACATCGGGAAATTTTTTCTCTGTGGCCTGAATGGCAACCTCAATTGTTGTGTGAGCAACAGCCGGTAAATCCGGGCGGCCTTTTTTTTGTTCAATGAATGGAAAATTAAACCGTAGGGTTGCGATGCCGCGCAGACATAATTCATCGCTCAACGATTTCATGAATGGATGCTTCATGCCAGCTCCGGCTCCATGGGCCAGTACCAAGATTGCCTTGGGCTTTTCCGGAGAAATAATTTCACCTGAGACAGACCCAATTTTGTCGGATACCTTTATTTTCATTTTGAATAATCTTGTATTTCCGGATCCTGAAATCCTATCTCCTCTTCAGGCCACTTTCCAATTCAAAAGCTCTTCTGCTTCTTGCTATGCTGCCGTTTTCCAATTCTGTTTTTAAGCGAATATTCATTGTTCCCTTCGATGTGAAATGGAAATTACCACAATCATCACATTGGTAAACATTTACTGGTCCTTTCCCCACAGCATAATTATGTCTCGACCATGCATCGATCAGCGCATCCTCCGCTATGGAAAGTGATATGTAAACGATTTTTCCGGTCGAACATTTCTTCATAGCCAATTGAAATTCGAGCTATTCATATTTAAGGTAGTTTAACATTGTCGTTTTCATCTAACTCCCAAAATGGATTATAGGCTACTTCAAATAAATGACCATCCGGGTCTTTGAAGTATCCACTGTAGCCTCCCCAAAAAACTTTTTGTGCCGGCTTAATTATCTTCGCTCCCAGCTGCGCAACTTGTTCCAATACCTCGTTAACTTCTTTTTCTGATTTGGCGTTGTAAGAAATACTGATTCCTGAAAATCCGGATCCAGCACTTTCAACGGTAGCATCTTCAGCAAGCGATTCTCTTGGATACAGACCCAGCACGATGCCTCCTAATGGAAAAAGGGCAAACTCATCCATACTGGCTTTGGATTTTTTCCAACCCAATCCTTTCTCATAAAAATCCAATGACCTTTTAGGTTTGCAACTCCAAGAGTGATCAAATTAAATTTCTGTCTCATAATTTTCAATTTATGATTATTTGAATCTTAATGGTTGAATCACACCCTTCTGGAATTGAAAAGTACTTCTGGGCCTGGATTACCGTAATGGAAAATTATTTCCTATTGAAATCATCTTGCACACGCACAATATCATCTTCATCGGAAGGATTTTTAGCGTCCGTGTGTTGCCATATCTCCGCAACCGCTCCCCATCCATTTTTTAAACCAACCAGGCGATGGCGTTCACCCACTTTAAGGCGCACCACTTCGCCCAAAATTATTTCACGCTGCGGCATTTCAACATCCGTATCACTGGTTACTATGCCGGCCACCCCCGCGATCAACTTCCAAATTTCAGCTCTTCTAAAATGATATTGCCACGATAAACGCATAGCAGGCGCAACCACCAGAATTTTCGGGCTGAGTTTGTAGCCGGTATCGAGCATATCCTGTGCGTCATCCGGAAAGAAATAATGGGCAAATTTTGATGTGTCCCTTTCATCAATAACATAAAAACCACCCCAGGGTTTGTCAAGCGTACTGGAGGCTATCCGAAAATTTTGAGACTTAAGGTATTCCTCCACCGATCCAAAAACCGAGGGTTTTTCCTTTCCGATAGCAAATTCAGGTTGTATCATATCCGCAAATCAATTGAACCCCTGAATTTATGGAAATTCATTTTACGTTCGACCTTTGCATGAATATTTTCTTGTCAAAATCTTTTCAGGAGTGGATGTTGGTAAATCAATTTGAAATAATACCGAAATAGTTCATCTCAATCCTTTAATAACCTGGTCTATACTTCTTCGAAAAAATATTTTTAAGGGACTTTGCTGTGTAATGTGAGCCGTTAACATTAAGCCGTAGATTACAGAAGTTAGTAACAAAGTAATTTCGCGAGTAGAAGTGTTACGGGTAATTTCCTTTTTGAAAATCGCATCCAACACAGCAGATTCAACCATGGTTTCCAGCGAATTTATTTCAATTGAATCTACATTGCTAACATTTGGATACAGCCTTATTTTTTCTTCTGTTTTAACCGGGAATGGTTTTGGAGGCCTTTTCAAATCTGAGAGGTAGCCGATTAGGCTCAGCATGATGCCCGGATATAACTCCATATCATCCACCATTTTATCAACCAGGAAATAAATTCCTTGCACGCCCGGCTTTGGATGTTGATGCAACTCCACTGACCTTGCCAGGCACCACAATCTAAGGTGATATAAAAGCAGATCTTCCTTTCGCGGAAAATATTTGAAAAAGGTGACTTTGGAGATTTTAACCTTCGTGCAAATTTCCTCTACATACAAATCCTCAAATGGTTTCTTACCAATTAACTTATGTGCTTCATCCAGAATAGCCAACTTTAGACGTGCGGCCTTTTCTTTCCGTAAACTCATTTGCTTAGTAAGCACGAAATAATACTTTTATAAATTAAAGTAAAAGCTCTTTCCATGAAGTATACTATTTTCCTGCCCGTCCTTGTTATCCTGACGTCCTGTGGCACATCACCTAAATCAAATCCAACAGAAAAAACACTTGGATTGACTGGCGACTCGGCCATGGTGGTTTGTGCCCACCCGGTGGCAGCAGAAATTGGGATCGACATATTAAAGAAAGGCGGCAACGCGGTTGATGCTGCCGTGGCTGTTCAATTGGCGCTGCTCGTCACTTTTCCGGAAGCAGGAAACCTGGGAGGTGGTGGATTCATGGTTTATCGCGATAAAGATGGACATGCTTTCTCACTCGATTATCGGGAAAAGGCACCCGCCAGGGCCACCACCGATATGTACCTGGACAAAGACAAAAATATTATCCCCGATTTAAGCGTGAGCGGTCACCTCGCGTCAGGCGTGCCTGGCACGGTGGCAGGGCTTGTGGATTCGCATGCCCGCTTTGGAAGTTTACCGTGGAAAGATTTGGTGCAGCCTGCCATTGATCTTGCCCGAAAAGGAGTTCGGCTTACCAAACGTGCGACCAACAACCTTAATCGGGTGCAAGTGGATTTAAAAAAATATAACACTGTCTTACCTGAGTTCCTGATAGGAAATTGGGAAGAAGGCGATTCACTGAAATGGATTGACCTTGCTCTTACCCTGGAACGCATTCGCGATAAAGGCAAAGCCGGATTTTACGAAGGCAAAACTGCAGACGATATCGTAGCCGAAATGAAACGGGGCAATGGTATCATTACCCATGAAGATCTTAAAAACTATAAAACCCGGTGGCTGGAACCCGTTACGTGCGATTACAAAGAATACAAAATTATTTCGATGGGGCCTCCATCGTCTGGTGGAGTAACGCTCGCCCAATTGCTAAAATCGGTAGAGCCATTTCCGATAAGAGAATGGGGACATAATTCCGCTGAGGCAATTCACCTGATGACTGAAGCCGAGCGCAGGGTTTATGCTGATCGTGCCGCCTTTTTGGGCGACCCTGATTTTTTCGCAGTACCGATTTCTGATTTAACTTCTGATGCCTACAATGATGAGCGGATGAAATCATTCAACCCCTCTCAAGCGACCAAAAGCAGCGACATCAAAGAAGGAATAATTCCAGGGTATGAGTCGGAAGAAACTACGCACATTTCCATTGTAGATAAATTTGGAAATGCCGCTTCAGTAACCATAACACTGAATGAATGGTTTGGCAATAAAGTAGTGGTGAATGGAAGTGGTTTTTTTATGAACGATGAGATGGACGACTTCAGCTCGAAGCCCGGCACACCCAATATGTTTGGCATGCTGGGTGGCGAAGCCAACAAAATACAACCAGGCAAAACCATGCTTAGCGCGATGACTCCAACTATAATAGAAAAAGATAAAAAATTATTCATGGTCATCGGCTCACCGGGCGGCTCCACCATTATAACCTCTGTTTTTCAAGTGTTCCTAAACGTGGTTGAGCATGGCATGGGCATGCAACAGGCCGTAAACGTAAAGCGGGTTCACAGTCAATGGCTGCCTGATCAAATCTCACCCGAAGACAGCGCGTTCAGTAAAGACATTGAAACGCAACTGATAGGACTTGGTCATACTATAAAATACCGAAACCGCCTCGGTCGCGTTGATGCCATTCTCTTACTTCCGGATGGCCGCTTAGAAAGCGGAGCTGACGGTAAACGCGGTGATGATACAGCAAGAGGATATTAGAACATTAAACAAAAAAGGCTACCCTTTCGGATAGCCTTCAATTTTAAAAACGTATTCTTCTACTTTGCCACAATTTCTATTGTCTGAATCCTACCATCAGGCATGTGGTTAAGTTTGGTAACTTTTATGCTACGCAAATGCGTTTGCCCGGATACAGAACTATCGTGGAAGAATAAGTACCACTGGCCGTTGTGGTTAACAATAGAGTGGTGGTTGGTCCAGCCAATAACAGGCTTTAGCACAACACCTTTGTAAGTGAATGGTCCATACGGGCTGGTGCCGGTAGCGTAACAAATAAAATGTGTGTCGCCTGTGGAGTAAGAAAAATAATATACACCATTGTATTTGTGCATCCATGACGCCTCAAAAAAACGTTTACCGTTGTCTTTGGCCGTCAATGGTTTGCCTGCATCATCCACGATCTGAATTTCTTTAACAGGTTCGGCATAGCCAAGCATATCATCGGCAAGCATAGCCACGCGTGGGCCGATAGCCGATACATCGCCTTGCAGGTTTTCACCTTTGGCATCATACTTTCCGGTTTGCCACAATTGCAACTGCCCGCCCCAAATTCCTCCGAAGTACATGTAGTGCTTGCCATCGTCATCTTGAAATACCGCAGGGTCAATGCTATAGCTTCCTTCCATGGGAAGTGGCTGGGCTTTAAATGGACCTTCCGGCTTATCGCCAACGCCTACACCAATATGAAACACATCCTTCTTGTCTTTTACCGGAAAGTAGATGTAATACTTATTGTTTTTATAAGCAGCATCGGGCGCCCACATTTGACGACCTGCCCAAGGCACATCCTTAATATCAATTGCCACGCCATGATCAGTAATAGCTCCGCCAACGCTATCCATCGAATAAACATGATAATCTTTCATGTCGAAATGGCTTCCTAAATCATCCTGCGGGATACCGGACTCAATATCATGCGATGGATAAACGTAAATCCTTCCGTTAAAAACATGAGCGGATGGATCGGCCGTAAAAACGGAATCAATCAATTGGCTTGCCGAATCAATTCTAATCGAGTCCATGGCAACAACAACTTCCTGCTGGGGTTCTTTTTTTCCTGAGCAAGATGAAAAAGCCAAGCCTATGGCCATAATAAAAATAATTACAGAGATACGTTTCATACAATTTGGTTTTGAGGTTTAAGATTAAAATAAAGTAACGTCACTAATAATTTCAGGCGTGACTGAGTAAAATTCCTTCTGTACATTAAATGGCGCTTCACCGTTTTGTTCCTTTACTGTATATGTGCCATCTTCATTCATCGTGTAGGAGTTCTTATTATCCTTCAGGTTATAGCGAAGAATATTCATTGCCTGCTTTTTCAGGTTTTCTTGTTCCAAAGAAAAGAGTGATTCAATTCTTCTATCGAAACTCCTTACCATCGCATCGGCACTTCCAATATAAACTTTAGCATTTCCGCCATTGTGAAAATAATAAATCCGGGAGTGTTCCAGGTATTCGCCTACCAAAGAAATTACCTGAATATTTTCGCTTAACCCCTTCCGTCCAGGTCTGAGGCAGCACATTCCCCGTATAATGAGCTTAATGGAAACCCCAGCCTGACTGGCTGTATACAACGAAGTGATAAACTCACGGTCTTGCAGCGAATTCATTTTTATCACTATGCCGCAGGGTAATCCTTGCCGGGCATTTTCAGTTTCTCTCATCACCATATTCACCAACTGGATGCGCATATCTCGTGGTGAAGTAATCAGGTTTTGATAGGTTGATGGGTGTGAGTTGCCAGTAATAACATTAAAGAACTCAGAAACATCGTTGGCATATCCTTCTTTGGTAGTGAGCAGGCCAACATCGGTATAAAGTCGGGCTGTAACTTCATTGTAATTTCCACTTGACAAATGTACATACCGAAAAACGCGATCATCGGGCTCCCTCCGTACGATCAATAAAAGTTTAGTATGCGTTTTTAAACTGCTAACTCCATAAATCACGAAGCATCCGGCCTTTTGCAGGCGTTGCGCTTCGCGCAAATTATTTTCTTCATCAAAACGGGCCTTCACTTCAAACAACACCGACACATGTTTTCCATTTTCTGCTGCTCGTAATAAAGCAGCCGTTACGCGCGATTCCTTTGATACCCGGTAGATGGTGATTTTAATAGACAGCACCGCCACATCATCTACTGCTTTTTCCAGCATTTCAATAACAGGTTCCATCGAATTATAAGGATGATGCAGCAGGATATCACGTTCTTTCAATACTTCAAATAAATCGGCCGTGCCAAGCTCGGGGAATGAAACAGGCTTTACAGGGGGCCTTTGCGGAGTCCGTTTGGATTTAAATTCCGGGTGACCAATTATTTGATTCAAACCGCTGAAATCAAAAATGCTTTGATCGGGAATCCTGAAAACATTCAGCTCATCCAAATCCCATTGAATTTTTAGAATTTTCAGCAGCCACGGGTCAATACTGTTCTGCACATCCAACCTTACCACCCGACCGGTTCGCCTGGTTATCAGCTTACGCTTCAGTTCATCCAAAAAATTACTTTCGATATCTTCACTTTCCTCCAGAGTAAAATCGCCATTGCGGTTTATGCGGAATAAATTAATGCTCAGTATTTCCACATTGCGAAAAAGGTGGTGGATATTGGCGTAAATAATTTCCTCGATAGGAACAAACGACAAAGAAAAATCACGATTTCTGATTTCGTAAAACCTGGATAAGTTTCCTGGTATTTGTATGAAGCATGCTTTGGGTTGAAAATTATTCTCGCTTCCGGTTTGAGTTACCACCCCAAAAAGCAACCGGTTATTCTTTAGTGTCGGAAACGTATGGTAATTATCGAAACCCATGGGGGTAAGCATGGGATATATTGTTTTCTGAAAATATCCATCAACTGTCCGGGTATCATCGGGTGTTAAATCGGAATAGGGACAGATATTAAAATTATTGTCCTTGAACAGTGGCTGAAGGTTTTTTACATAGAGTTCCTGCTGCTCTTGTATGAACTGGTGTATCTCACCCAGCAGTAATCCCCGGAACGGGGTCTCGCGCATGCCACTATAATCAAAACGTTCCTTTCCAAAATCAATATAGTTGTAGAGGCTTCCTAAACGTATGGTACAAAACTCATCCAGGTTGGAAGATGTAATGGCAAGAAATTTCAGTCTTTCAAAAATAGAGCGCTCCTCTTTCTTCGCCTGGTCCAACACCCGGTAATTGAACTGCAACCAACTCAAATCGCGACTGATGTAGTTGCTTTCGAAGGTTTTAGCGAGGGATTGAGTGAGCATTATTAATTTATTATTGAAAACCTATCACATCAGTTCTCTTAAATATCTACCCTCGCATACTTGGCATTCTTCTCAATAAACTCTCTTCGTGGGGCTACTTCATCACCCATTAGCATGGAGAATAAATGATCGGCCTCAGCGGCTGATTCTATGTTCACCTGTTTCAGAGCGCGCTTGTCGGGGTTCATAGTGGTGGTCCAAAGTTGCTCTGGATTCATCTCACCCAAACCCTTATATCGTTGTATCCCCACGCTGTCTTCCTTTCCATCCTTAGCCATTTCTTTCACTAATGTGTCGCGTTCTTCCTCAGTCCAGCAATAATTTTCAACTTTTCCTTTTTTCAATAAGTAAAGAGGTGGCAAAGCGATATAGACATAGCCTTGCTCAATTAAATCGCGCATGTAGCGGAAAAAGAACGTAAGGATAAGTGTGCGGATGTGGCTTCCGTCCACATCGGCATCGGTCATAATAATTACTTTGTGATAGCGTAGTTTGTCCAGGTTAAGAGCCTTTTCATCATCTGCCCTTCCGAACGTTACACCTAACGCAGTAATCATATTTTTGATTTCCTCGTTCTCATAGATTTTATGCTCCTGGGCCTTCTCCACATTCAAAATTTTTCCGCGTAGCGGAAGGATGGCCTGAAAATTCCTGTCCCTCCCCTGCTTGGCAGAACCTCCGGCAGAATCTCCCTCAACCAAATAGATCTCACAGATAGAAGCATCGGAACTTGAGCAGTCGGCTAGTTTTCCCGGAAGCCCTGTTCCGGAGAGTACATTTTTGCGCTGCACCATCTCACGCGCCTTGCGGGCGGCAATGCGTGCCTGTGCAGCAAGAATAACTTTGCTGACAATTAATTTTGCTTCCTTGGGGTTTTCTTCCAGGTAAGCCTGCAGAACCTCACCTACCGATTGATCTACCACACCCATGGCATCGGAGTTTCCAAGCTTGGTTTTGGTTTGTCCTTCAAATTGCGGTTCCGCAACTTTTATAGAAATGATGGCTGTTAGGCCTTCCCTAAAATCGTCTCCGGTAATTTCCACTTTCGCTTTCTCCAGCAACCCCGATTTATCTGCATAGCTTTTTAATGCTCGTGTAATAGCACGCCTGAAGCCAGCCACGTGTGTTCCGCCTTCATGTGTGTTAATGTTATTGACATACGAAACCAGGTTTTCGGAATAGGAAGTATTGTAGCTCAACGCCACCTGTACCGGCATAACCCCTTTTATGTTCTCCACATAAATTGGTTTCGGTATAAGTTTCTCGCGGGTGGAATCAAGGTATTCAACAAACTCGCGTAATCCCCCTTCGGAATAAAACGTATCGGTGCGCGCATTACCTTTATCGTCTACTTCACGCAGATCTTTCAGAACTAATTTTATTTTTGGATTCAGGAACGCCAGTTCGCGCATACGGGAGGCCACCGTTTCGTAATTATATTCCAGCACAGTAAAAATCTCACCATCTGGTTTGAAGTGAACAGTAGTTCCCCTTTTCTCTGACTGGCCAATAATTTTTACCGGGTACATGGGGATACCGCGTTCATAATCCTGCTCGAATATTTTTCCTTCCCGGTAAACAGTAACTTTTAAATTAACGGATAGTGCATTCACACATGAAACGCCTACACCATGCAATCCGCCTGAAACCTTGTAAGTATTCTTATCAAATTTTCCACCGGCATGCAGCACGGTCATAACCACCTCCAGGGCCGACCGCTTTTCCTTTTCGTGCATATCGGTGGGAATGCCCCGACCGTTGTCTTCTACAGACACGGAATTATCGGTGTGGATAGTGACAAGGACCACATCGCAATAGCCTGCCAGTGCCTCGTCTATACTATTATCGACCACTTCCCAAACCAAATGATGGAGCCCTTTCACAGCCACATCGCCTATGTACATGGCAGGGCGCTTTCTAACCGCCTCTAAACCCTCTAAAACCTGAATATTGCTAGCTGAATAATCGCTTTCGTTGTTCTTCTTAATTTCGCTCATAATTGCTGTTTGGACAAGCGCCAAAAATAGGGTTTTTAATATGGATTAAGCCATAAATACCCTATAATTCACATATTCTTTTTCACTCTTTATTGCACCCTTTTTTAGGGTCAATTTTAGGCCGCAAAGAGGGTATTTTAGGAGGGAATTTTACCTTAAAAAAATAGTCATAAAAAAGGCCTCCTTAAACGAGGAAGCCCTTCTGAATTTTGCTGATATATAATGGTTAATTCTTTGTTTGGGCAGCAGCCTTTGTCTCTGCTTTTGCTCTGCCGTTGGCCTCGGCACCTATTACAACTTTCTTAGACTTTTTCTTTTTCTTATCGGCTTTACCATCCGATTCTGAAACCAACTTTTGCTTGGCTTTCTGAAGTTCAGCCTTCTGTGCCTGGCTCACAACAGGATAGCTTAAATCCAGTTTATCAAACTGTCTGTAAATGGCGCTTGCAATGGCCAGGCGGGCAAACCACTTATCATCAGCAGGTATCACGATCCAAGGGGCATAATCGGTGGACGTTTGGCTCATCACATCCGCATATACACGTTGATAGTCGTCCCAAAAACCTCTTTCTTTTAAATCAGACAAAGAGAACTTCCAGTTTTTACCAGGATCGTCAATGCGCTCGAGGAAACGTTTTTTCTGTTCTTTTTTAGAAACATGGAGGAAGAATTTCATAATCACCATGCCGTTATCGGCCAGGTTTTTTTCAAAACGCCTGATTTGCTTATACCGGGCTTCCCAAAACTTTTTATCAATATTTTTTATCGATTCTACACCGGGAATATTTTCAGCCATCACAAACTCCGGATGTACTTGAGTCACCAACACATTTTCATAATGCGACCGGTTATGGATGGCGATCTCCCCACGAGGTGGCATGGCAATCTGGTGGCGCCACATATAGTCATGATCAAGCTCCTGCGCATTGGGTGCTTTAAAGCTAAACACTTTTACACCCGTTGGGTTAAACCCAGACATGATGTGCTTCACAGCACCATCTTTTCCTGCAGCATCCATGGCCTGGAAAATAATGAGAACACTATATCGGTTATGAGCATAAAGTTTATCCTGAATTTCCGCCAGGTGTTTGCGGCCTTCTTCCAGCAATTTGGTGGACTCTTCTTTGTTCAGGGTTTTGCCTTTGTACTTGGTGTCGAAATTCTTCAGTTTTATTTTCTTACCGGGTTTAACCAGGAGTTTCTTTAAGGAAATCAGTTTTTCATCATTAAGCATATCCAAAAATTTAGGGGTTTAACATTACTTAAAAGTAAGGGAATGAACGAAAGCCCAACATGACTATGGTCATTTTTTTTCAGAAGTCACCAGAAGAAATTAAATGGCATTTTCAGGGTCAAATTGGAGTTTTATTCGTTAACTTTCATTAACCACTTAAAAATATACGCCTATGAAAGCAACACCCACCTTTCTCGTTTTCATCCTTTTTCTTGGATGTAACGCACCCGATGGCCAAAATGAAATTGAGGCTATAAAAGCGGCTATTGAAATGGAGACCGCTTCCTTTTATAAGTTAGATAAGCAAAATTGGGAAAACTCCTGGGTCCAATTACCTTACGCCTATTGGTCCTATTCCGACTCAACCGGCACCAGTTTTTTGGAAAGCTGGGAAACCATAAATAACAATTTTGAAGGGTATTTTAAAACCAAAGTTCCTAACCGAAACATTGATGTTGCGCATCCGGAAACGGAACTCGACATCGAACGGGATTGGAAAGAAATAAGAGTGTATGGCAACGGTGCGTTTGTGCAGTACTCTCAACGAGTGAAAGATAAGCTGATTAACCGGGATGAAACTTCACAAATCCGGATAATGGAAAAGCGCGATGGTAAGTGGCTGGTAGCCTATGTGGGGATTATTGCCAAATACCCGAACGATTAAAGCAAGCTACCACACCTGCTTAGAATTGATTTGTCCTGAGCATTACCAGCGTACATGCTTCGATGGGTTCAACTCCCAGAGTATTTAATCGTTTTCCAAATTGTGGATTCTCCGCGCCCGGATTAAAAATTATTCGTTTCGGGTGAAGGCTCAAAATATAATCTTCCCATTCGGTTTGAAGTTCGGGACGGATGTAAAGGGTTACGGTGTCAACTTGCGATATGGATGGCGTTGTCCGGATATCTAAAATTTCTTTTCCAAAGACTTCACCTTTCTTAATCCCGATTGGAACAAATTCATGCCCATATCTTTTCAGCAATCCTGCGGCCTCATAAGAATAACGGTTTGGATTGGTTGACGCTCCTATGATTACCGTCTTTTTCATTTTTAGCTTTTAACCTTCAATGCAATAGCCTCTGCCACCCGTTCACCATCCATTGCTGCCGACACAATTCCACCAGCATATCCGGCACCTTCTCCGCAGGGGTAAAACCGTTTAATTTGCTCATGTTCAAAAGTCTCTTTGTTCCGGGGAATTTTTATTGGCGATGAGGTGCGGCTTTCCACACCCAACACCTGCGCTTCATTCGTTAAATATCCTTTCATCTTTTGTCCGAAACTTTTAAAACCCTGCGCCAACGCTTCACCAATATTTTTTGGAAGTATGGCATGCAAGTCTTGAGATATAAGCCCGGGTTGATATGAACTATCCAACAAAGAAGAGGATACTTTTCGTTCCACAAAGTCAATTAGCCTTTGGGCGGGCGCTTCCTGGTTGTTCTTCACACAAGCCTTTTGCTCGATCGATGCCTGGTACTCCATGGCAGCAAGGGGTCCGGCTTTTTCAAATGCTTTAAAATCGGTTTCATCCACACTTACCACAATTCCGGAATTGGCAAACCGTGAATCGCGCCTGGAAGGACTCATACCATTCACTACAATTTCTCCTGGCGCTGTGGCAGATGGAACGATGAACCCACCCGGGCACATGCAAAATGAAAAGACACCTCTCTCCTTGCCATTCACCTTCGACTGGTGAACCAATGAATAGGCGGCTGCCGGCAGATACTCTCCCCTGTCAGTAGCGCAATGATATTGAACACGATCAATAAAATTTTGTTGGTGTTCCACCCGCAATCCAATGGCAAAAGGTTTTGCTTCAATATGAACTTTGCGCGATTGCAACAATCTAAAAATATCCCTGGCGGAGTGGCCTGTTGCCAGGATAACTGCCTCTCCCAAAAATTCACCACTTTCGGTTTTCACACCTTTCATTTCGCCATCACCAATGACAAAGTCAATCACCTTACAATTGAAATGTACTTCACCTCCGCTATCGGTTATTGTTTTAGTAATGGCTGTTACAATATTGGGGAGTTTGTTCGTGCCTATGTGCGGATGGGCATCGTAAAGAATATCTTCGCTGGCTCCATGCAAATGAAATAAATCTAAAATACGTTTTATGTCTCCCCGCTTTTTTGAGCGTGTGTAAAGCTTGCCATCGGAATAGGTGCCGGCACCGCCTTCACCAAAACAATAATTAGACTCGGGGTTAACAATATGTTCTTTGTTGATGGCGGCCAAATCGAACCTGCGTGCCCGCACATCCTTTCCTCGTTCTAACACAATTGGTTTTATTCCCAGTTCAATCAATCGAAGAGAGGCAAACAAACCGGCTGGGCCTGCGCCTACCAGTATTACCGATTTTTTTTTAGATACATCAGGAAATCTTTCAGTCAACGAAATTGGCCTGGCAATTCGCTGTGAATCAATGATTTCACCAACAACCCGAACCACAACATGCCGTGACCGGGCATCGATGGAACGTTTTAAAATTTGAAAACGGGAGTGGCTGTCCGTTGAAACTCCCAGGTGATCATCAATCACTTGCCTGAACAACTCCGGTTCAAAAGCCTGGGCGGGCGTTAAGTTGAGTTCAATAATTTTGCTCACAGAAATTTCAAATCTAAAATTTCAAATTTCAAATTTGTCATCGTCTATCAAAGCTAAAACTATATCCGAAGTTCAATCCAAATTGAAATACACCAGAAAACTTATCTTGTTTAAGGTTTTCAAATGTTGATTTAAGAAGCGGATCATACTCCACCATTCTATATCCCACCGCATAGCCTATAAAAGCATCGATCGTTATTCCATCACCATCGTTTCGTTTCATTAAACGGTTTCCCAGCAGCAAGCCATACTCATACCTTAGCTCCGAAGCGCTGACCGGAGAATATTGATTCACGATATTAACAAAGTGGGTTACATTGGTGAAACGCAGGTTGTGCCCAAAATACCACATGCCAAAGCGGGATTCGTTATAAAATTTCTGGCGTATCGAAACGGCATAGCCCCGTTGATATTGTTTTCCATCTTGCACTTCAGAATCGGAAATAAAAAAAGGATTGCGAATGCCTTCAAAAGCAAACTCGTGGCCAAGTCGTTCCTGGTTATAAAATTCCAAACCCAACGGAAACGTGCCAAGAAACATAAATGCCGGGTTGCCCTGAATAATTACACTACGATACTCGGAGTTGCGTTTTTGAAAATACGTGAAGCCTCTGCGTGTTCTGCGGGGCGTTGCTGGCGGCACTGCCTTGCTCTTCGCCATCAGTGCGTTGATTTGCTTTTCTAAATCCTTGTCTTCATACAACGGTTTATAGTATCCCGACAAAACACCGTCTTGTTCGTATAATTCCCATGTGCCTACACGCCTGTCGTTTTCAATGGGGCCCTTGGTTTGAATGGTTCCATTGGGATAATATCCATAGTAAGTTCCCTTTCCCTCAATAAAATCGCACTCGCCTTCTTTCTTGCCGTCTTCGTAGTAGTAAATCCATTTGCCGTTATTTTTCCCGTCCAGAATTTCGCCCTTCAATTTCAATTTCCCGCTGGGATAATATTCTTTGTAATCGCCTGAACCATCGGCATAGGTTATTTCACTTTTATTAGTGCCATTCGGATTGAGTGAATTCCAGTAGCCATTTCGTTTACCACCCAAATATTCTCCGGAAGAACTAACCTTGCCATCTTCAAAGTAATATGTCCACTTGCCGGATGGCTCATCGTTGGTAAAATATCCTACGCAGGAAACCTTCCCGGAAGGAAAATAATATTTCCACTCACCGGTTTTCTTGCCGTATTCGTAAAGACCTTCGTTATCGAGTGTGCCCTCTTCAGTATAATATCGCCAATGGCCGGAACTCCTCGATCCCGACTTTGGGCCTTCGCCTAATTTCTTTCCGTTATGGTAATACTCGGTGTAGCGGCCTGCATCATCCACATATTCAATCTCGCCCTTGAGTACGCCATCCTCAAAATACGTTCGCCAAAAACCATTGCGTTTGTTATCCATAAAGCGGCCGGTTTCTTTCAGCTCGCTGCTCTCATAAAATATTTTCCAGTCGCCCTCTTTGCTTTTTCCCTGGATCACCCCCTCCATGCTTTTGTTTCCGTTTTCATAATAATATTCCCACAATCCATAGTTGGAGCTTTGCCTAAGTATGCCGCGCATCTTCAATCCGCCAGTCTCAAAATAAAATTCCCACACGCCCGATGTTTCGCCATTCATGAATTGGCCTTTTGATTCGATGTTGCCATTAAGGAAATAGGAAAAGTATGTGCCGTTTGCAGTATTCGATATCGTATCTTTTACCTGGTACACTTCCTTTAGGTTTTTTTTTGCTGCATCGTGCCAGGTGTAGCGGGTAAAGCCCTGGGCAGCTGCCGATAGTTGAAGTAAAATGAGGTATAGGATAAAAAAAAACCGCATCACAACCGCTTATCCGTTAATTATTTAATGGTTAATTAGAATCGGGTTGAAAGATACAAAATAGGGTTAAACATTCGTTTTTGATGGTCTCTGGCGCGAATTGACATTGGTAAAGCCATTTTTAAACCCAGGTAATCTCAGAATCGGAGTCGGGTATTTTCAGCAACAGCTTTGAACTCATTTTATGTAAATTTGATTCCTCACCACTAAGCATTTCATGTAAATGGCCACTTTAAAAAAATCACTAAAGCAAGACGCATACGATCATCCTGATTTCTACCTGGTGGACAACTTACTTACGGATGAACATAAACTCATCCGCAGTTCTATTCGCGATTTTGTGAAGCGTGAGATCTCGCCCAACATTGAAGACTGGGCACAACGGGCGCACTTTCCTTATGAGATGGTGAAAAAGTTTGGCGACATTGGGGCATTCGGGCCGACCATTCCCACCGAGTATGGTGGTGGCGGACTTGATTACATTTCTTACGGAATAATTATGCAGGAAATTGAGCGTGGCGATTCTGGTATGCGCTCAACGGCTTCTGTTCAAGGTTCGCTCGTGATGTACCCCATATATAAATTTGGCAATGAAGCACAGCGGAAAAAATATTTACCCAAGCTCGCTTCTGGCGAATGGCTTGGATGTTTTGGACTGACCGAACCCGACCACGGCAGCAATCCCAGCGGCATGGTGACCAACTTTAAAGACAAGGGCGACCACTACCTGTTGAATGGCGCCAAAATGTGGATCTCCAATTCCCCCAAGGCAGATGTAGCAGTAGTGTGGGCAAAAAATGAAGCCGGCCGGATTCATGGATTAATTGTGGAGCGCGGCATGGAAGGATTTACCACACCCGAAACACATGGCAAGTGGAGCTTGCGAGCCAGCGCCACAGGCGAATTGGTTTTCCATGATGTAAAAGTGCCAAAGGAAAATTTATTGCCAAACAAAAACGGATTGGGCGCGCCTATGATGTGCCTCGACTCCGCCCGGTATGGAATTGCATGGGGCGCGATTGGCGCTGCCATGGATTGCTATGACTCAGCCAGGCGATACGCAGCAGAGCGCATACAATTTGGAAAGCCAATTGCCTCATTTCAATTGACACAGAAAAAACTTTCAGAAATGCTTACCGAAATAACGAAAGCGCAATTGCTGAACTGGCGACTGGGCTCGCTGATGAACGAAGGCAAAGCCACTACTCCACAAATTTCTTTAGCTAAACGAAACAATGTGCAGGTGGCTTTGGAGATTGCCCGTGAAGCACGGCAAATACACGGAGGCATGGGCATTACTGGCGAATATCCCATTATGCGGCACATGGCAAATTTAGAATCGGTGCTTACGTATGAGGGCACACACGATATTCACCTGCTTATTTTAGGAAAAGAAATTACAGGGTTGCAGGCGTTTGAGTAATTGGAGCAATGTATATATCCAGACGTTGGGCGTCATGCCGCTGGACCACCAAACCGACAGATGACAAAATATTTAATACTACTTGTTGGCCTCATTATTACTTTGAGTTGTACAGAAAAAGAACCTGTGACAATCACCATTGTCGACATTGGGCGCCTCGACAGAGTTGGCATTGCAAAGGAACTGAGTATTATAAACAAATACTCACCAAGAGTTATTGGACTCTACTTTTTATTGACCACCGACAGTCTTAATAAGGACATCCCTCTTTCAGTAGAACTCGCGAGAACAGCAAGAATGATTCAGGCGACAAAACTCCATAATAATGACCCGTTTGAAATTACCAAATGGGACAGTCTTGAGCAGTACCATCCAAAGTTTAGATTTGGAAATCAGGGGTTTTCAAATGTGAAAGCAACGGACGACATGGTATTGGTTCGGGAATTACCAATGCGACAGTATTACAGGGACGACACCGAATTTGCATTCAGCTATGTAATAGCCACTCATTACGACTTTGACAGAATAAATCCTAAATACAAGAATGGGGACGAAGACTTCTCTTTTGACAATGACTCATTCGGGCACTATTTCAAAATAATTTCAGTAAATGATTTATTGAGCGAGAATTTTGACAGCAAGGACTTGACCGACAAAATTGTACTTATGGGACACGTGAGCGACCAAGAGGACTCGTTTTTCCTGGATGACAAAAGAACCAAGCGAATTAGTGGAGTTGAAATACATGCCAGTATAATTAGAAAAATTCTGGACTAGCGGCACGAACGCTCAACAAAATGTATAATCCATGGCGCTGATAAGGAGGACATTTTTTTATTTTTGCTCAGCGCCACAGCTTATGCACAAACGTTGAATCCTTCCTCGTAGAGTTTAGCAAAAAAAACCAGCAGATATGAATAAAGATACACAAGCCTACAACAACTCTCAGGCAACAGCAGACAGAGAAATTTGTAACATACTTTCCCAGGAAATTAACCGCAATTTGCCAAAAGCAGAAAATAAAAAC
>Ga0315912_10001606_pt1 | contig 26880 bp, 20 predicted proteins | sample VfabasoilMG_FD_204469 | JGI IMG/M metagenome (GOLD analysis project Ga0315912, IMG submission 204469) | Garden soil microbial communities collected in Santa Monica, California, United States - V. faba soil | ecosystem: Environmental > Terrestrial > Soil > Garden | place: USA: California... | reverse complement strand
CTCCCGCCCTCGCTCTCCCCCCCCCCCCCCCTCCCCGCGGGGGCCCCCCCCATCGGGCCCGCGCCCCCCCCCGCTCCTAAAATGGGTCCGCGACGACTCGCTCAACCCACGCCCTGCGGGAACGACGACGTGCCTCGGACGAGCCCCACCCCGGCCTGCAAGCCCGCGATTGGGCTATCGTACCCACCGTTGCGATCCCGCCTGCCGGTCGACACGCTCCCGCGCGGTCTCGCCACGCCCCCTACACCCCAGTTCCGGTGCCGGCCATGACCACGCTCGCCACAGACGTCGACGACAACATCACCCGCATGCGCGAGCTGGTCGCCCAGCAGCTGCGCGATCCCGCCCTCGCGCCGGTGAACTACTTCTACCGCTCGCACGTCACCTACCAGCGGGAACTCGAGACCATCTTCTTCAAGAGCTGGCTGTGGGCCGGGCACGTCAGCCAGGTCCCGAACCCGGGTGACTATTTCCTCTACACCATCGCCGAGGAATCGGTGATCGTCACGCGCGACCACGATGGCAGGATCCGCGGCCTGATCAACTCCTGCCGCCACCGCGGCTCGCGCGTGTGCGAGACGGCCGCCGGCAACTGCCGCACGTTCGTCTGTCCGTACCACGGCTGGGTCTACGGCACCGACGGTTCCCTGCGTGGCGCACGCCACATGGAGGTGATGCCGGGCTTCGACAAGCGCAACTTCGGGCTCAAGCAGGTGCGCGTGGCCGTGCGCTTCGGGCAGATCTTCATCAACTTCGACCCCGACGCGTACGACTTCGAGTCGTGCCTGGCGCAGGTGGATGCGCAGCTCGCGCCCTACGACCTCGAGCACGCGAAGATCGCGCATCGCGAAACGTATTCCGTGGACGCGAACTGGAAGATCGCGCTCGGCAACTACCTCGAGTGCTACCACTGCGAGACCGCGCACCGCGCGTACTCGCGCGTGCATTCGTTCAAGGACCGCGAGTGCGTGGTCGCGGACCTGAATCGCGCCATGTGGGCGCGCGCGTCCGAGGTCACCGGCGTGCCGGACGTGGCCAAGGCGGTCTACCGCATGTACCGCGAGGCGCCGGGCTTCGGCAGCTGCGTCTACACCAGCCGCTACGCGCTGTTCGACGGCTACGTGACGGGCAGCCTGGAAGGCAAGCCGCTCGCGCCGCTCATGGGATCGTTCAAGGGCTTCGACGGCGGCGCCTGCGACTGCCAGTTCGGTCCGCTGACCTTCATGCTGAACTATCCCGACCACTGCATCCTGTTCCGCTACGTCCCCTACGGGATCAACCAGTCGGACATGGAGATCGTGTGGTTCGTGAAGGGCGACGCCGTCGAGGGCGTGGATTACCAGCGCGAGCAGCTGATCTCGCTGTGGCACCAGACCACGCTCGAGGACAAGCGCATCATGAACCTCAATGCGGCCGGCGTGAATTCGCACTTCTTCGAACCCGGGCCGCAGCACCCCGAGTTCGAGGACACGCCCAAGCGCTTCTTCGACTGGTACCTGCACGCGCTGCTCGGCGATTTCAGCGTACTGCCGCCGACCCCGCGCACGCACCGCACGAGTTCGCTCGAAACCAGCCGCCCGTAGGGTGCGTCTCGGACGCACCGGCCTCGTCGCTCACGCTGGCTCGGAGACGTGAGGTAAGGGGGTCAGAGCCCCTTTTCCGATGGCATGGGTCATGAATCGGCATTACGGAAAAGGGGCTCTGACCCCCTTACCGTTACGGAAAAGGGGCTCTGACCCCCTTACCGCTATCATGGCGATCCCGCCCGGGGAGGGCGGGGTGGAACCGTCGACCCAGGGCTTCCCATGCACCAACTCAAGCACACGCCGTTCCACGCGCGCACCTCGCGGCTGTCCATTCCGCAGAACTGGCGGCGCTGGGCCGGGCACATCGTGATCGGTTCCTACGAGCTGTCGATGGATCGCGAGTACTGGGCGATCCGCGATGCCGCCGCGCTGATCGACGTCTCGCCGCTGATGAAGTACCTGATCGAGGGCCCCGACGCCGCGCGCCTGCTCGACAAGCTCACCCCGCGCCACATCGAAAAGATGGCCGTGGGCCAGGTCGGCTACTGCGGCTGGTGCGACGAGGACGGCAAGCTGCTCGACGACGGCACCATCTCGCGACTCACCGAGACGAGCTTCCGGCTGACCGCGGCCGAACCGTCCCTGCGCTGGCTGTCGATGAACGCCGTGGGCATGGACGTGACCATCACGGATATCAGCGACAAGCTCGGCGCGCTCAGCCTGCAGGGCCCCAAGGCGCGCGCGGTGCTGAACCGCTGCTGCAGGAAGTCGCTCGACAAGCTCAAGTACTTCCGCGTGATCGAGAACAAGCTCGACGGCAAGGCCGTCACCATCTCGCGCACCGGCTACACCGGCGACCTCGGCTACGAGATCTGGATGGACGTGGCCGACGCGCTCCCCGTGTGGGACGTGATCATGGCCGCCGGCCAGGACTACGGCATCGTGCCGTGCGGCATCCTGCCGATGGACATGGCGCGCGTGGAAGCCGGCCTGTTCATGATCGACGTGGACTACACCGCCGCGAACCACGCGTGGATCGAGGGCCAGAAGTCCTCGCCGCTGGAGATGGGCCTGGACTGGGCCGTGCACCTCGACAAGCCCGGCTATTTCGTCGGTCGCCGTGCGCTCGAACGCGAGCACAGGGTAGGTTCCGCCTGGAAGCTGATGGGTTTCGAGGTGGACTGGGAAGGCATGGAGGCGCTGTACGCGAAGGTGGGCCTGCCGCCGCAGATCCCCGCCATGGCCGTGCGCGGCAGCCTGCCGATGAAGCTCGGCGACGAGCAGGTGGGCTATGCGTCCACGAGCACCTGGTCGCCGGTGCTGAAGAAGTACATCGCGCTGGTGCACCTGCAGCGGCCGCATTACACGCCGGGCACGCGGCTGACCATGGAAGTGACGGTCGAGCACCACCGGCTGGCGGCGCCAGGGACGGTGGTGAAGTTGCCGTTCTACGAGCCGGAGTGGAAGAAGAAGTAGCGCGAAGCGCTGTACCTCGCCCCAGCGCGCTTTTCCCCTCTCCCCCTTGGGGGAGAGGGCAGGGTGAGGGGCAACCCAGCGACACCGGTGCACGTTTCGAAGCAGGACCCTGAGGCCCCGCCCCTCACCCCGACCCGCTCCCCCGCGGGGGAGAGGGAGAAATACCAAGGAACCGAATGAGCGCAAATTCGTACGACGCCATCGTCATCGGTGCCGGCCACAACGGCCTGATCGCCGCGGCCTATCTCGCGCGCGCGGGCAAGAAGGTAGCGGTGCTGGAGCGGCGCGAGATCGTCGGCGGCGCGGCGGTGACCGAGGAGATCTTCCCGGGCTACCGTTTCACCGAGTTCTCCTACGTCGTGAGCCTGCTGCGCCCCGAGATCATCCGCGACCTCGAGTTGCCGCGGCACGGATTGAAGATCCTGCCGCTGCCGAGCACCGTCACGCCCATGGACAACGGCGACTACCTCGCCGGCTGGGACGACCACGACCTCACGCGGCGCGAGATCTACCGGCACTCGCCGAAGGACGCGGAAGCCGCGGACGAATACTCGCGCGTGATGGCGCGCGCGGCGAAGGCGATCAAGCCGATCATCAGCCTGGTGCCGCCCGACCCGTCCTCGATGAGCCCGCGCGACCTCATGGGCATGCTCAAGCTCGGCCAGTACGCGAAGAGCCTGAGCGAGAAGCAGCTGTACCAGATCGCGAAGCTGGTCACCCAGTCCTCGGCCGACCTCTTGAACGACTGGTTCGAATTCGACCCGCTCAAGGGCACGAAGTCGGCGAGCGGCATCATCGGCACCTTCCTCGGCCCGCATTCGCCCGGCACGGCGTACGTGCTGCTGCACCACTACATGGGCGAGATCGACGGTGCCTTCCGCGCCTGGGGCTTCGCGAAGAACGGCACCGGCGGCGTCACCGCCGCGATCGCCAGTTCCGCGCGCGCGCTCGGCGTGGAGATCCGCACCGGCGCCTCGGTGAAGCAGGTGATCGTGAAGGGCGGGCGCGCGGTGGGCGTCGCGCTGGAGAACGGCGACGAGTTCAGCGCCAAGGTGGTGATGTCGGCCGCCGATCCCAAGCGCAGCTTCCTGCAGTTCGTGGAATCGAAGCACCTGCCCGACGAGTTCGTGGATTCCATACGCCGCTTCCGCGTGCGCGGCTCTTCGGGCAAGGTGAACATCGCGCTGTCGGAGCTTCCGGACTTCACCTGCCTGCCGGGCGAGGGGCCGCTGCACCGCGGCGCCATCTCGATCAGCCCGAGCATCGACTACATCGAGCGCGCCTACGACCAGGCGAAGTACGGCCAGTTCGCCACGAACCCGTACATCGACATGATCATCCCCTCCATGATCGACCGCGACATGGCGCCGCCGGGACACCACGTGATGTCGTGCTTCGTGCAGTACGCGCCGTACGACATCGAGGGCGGCTGGGACGATGCCAAGCGCGATGCCTTCGGCGAGACGGTGATCTCCACCATCGAGCGCTACGCGCCGAACATCCGCAAGGCCATCGTCGGCAAGCAGGTGATCACGCCCAAGGACATCGAGCGCATCGCGGGCATCACCGGCGGCAACATCTTCCACGGCGAGCTGTTGCTGCACCAGCTGTTCTTCCTCAGGCCCTCGCCGCAATGGGCGGATTTCCGCACGCCGCTGCCGGGCTATTACTTCGGCGCCGCCGGCGCGCATCCCGGCGGTGGCGTGATGGGCGCGGCCGGCCGGCTCGCGGCACTGGAAGCTCTGAAGGATTGGGCGTGATGGGCACGAACTACGACGCAATCCTGATCGGCGCCGGCCACAACAGCCTCGTCGCCGCGACGCTGCTGGCCCGCGCCGGGCGCAAGGTGCTCGTGCTCGAGCGCGCGGCGAGTGCCGGCGGACAGCTCGCCGCCGCCACGTTCGGCGACGGCACGTCGTACGATCCCCTGCACGCGGGCGGCAGCCTGCGGCCCGACATCGTGCGCGCGCTCGATCTCGAGCGACATGGCCTGTCCGCACCCGCCGCGCCGTCGCCTTACATCTCGCTGCTGCCCGATGGCAAGCGCCTGCAACTCTCCACCACGCCGGGCGATGCCGCCACGCTCGCCTCGATCCGCGCGTTCTCGCCGTCCGATGCCGAGCGCTGGCCCGAGTTCGTCGCCTTCATGGACCGGGCCGCCGCATTCCTGGATGCGGCGTATCGCACGCCCATGCCGCGCCTGCCGAACGTCGGCCTGCGCGACGGTTGGCCGCTCGCGAAGCTCGCGTGGCAGCTGCGCCGGCTCGGTGGCAAGGACATGTTCCGCGTGATCCGCAGCCTGTCCATGTCCACCCTCGAGTTCACCGAGGAGTGGTTCGCCTCCGACGTGCTGCGAGCGGCGATCGCGGCCGTGGGCGTGCACGGGTCCACGCTCGGCGCGATGTCCGCCGGCACCGGCTACACGCTCGTGCACAATTGGCTGAACCGCGGCGGACTCTCGCATCGACCGGTGCCGGGCGGCACGGCGCGCATCGGCGAGGCCCTCGTCGCGGCGTTGAAGGCCGCGGGTGGCGAGCTGCGCACGTCCGCCGCCGTGCAGCGCATCGTGGTCGAGAAGCAGCGCGCCACGGGCGTGCTGCTGGACAACGGCGAGCAGATCGCCGCGGCGCTCGTGCTCTCGGGCGCCGATCCGCGCCGCACGCTGCTCGGCCTGGTCGGCGCGCCGGACCTGCCTCCGGAATTCGTGTGGCATACGCAGTCGATCAAGATGCGCGGCTCGGTCGCTAAGGTGCACCTGCTCACCGACGGCACGCACGGCCTGCCGGCAGGCACGCTCGCCGTGGCGCCGGGCATCCGCTATCTCGAGCGCGCGTTCGATGCCGCGAAATACGGCGAACTCGCGGTGCAGCCGTATCTGGAAGTCACCACGGCCGGGAAGGTCGTCTCGATCCACTTCCAGTTCGCGCCGTACAAGTTGCGCCACACGACCTGGGACGCCACGCGCGCCGATGTGGAACGCCGCGCGATCGACACGCTCGCGGAGCACTTCCCTGCGTTCAAGGCGTCGATCCGGGAAACGCGCATCCTCACGCCGGTGGACCTCGAACGCGACTACGCCCTGACGGAGGGCGACCTCCACCACGGCCAGCTCCTGCTCGACCAGATGTTCTTCATGCGCCCCCTGCCGGGCTGGTCGAACCACGCCACGCCGATCGATGGCCTGTACTTGTGCGGCAGCGGCGTGCACGGCGGCGGCGGCATCAGTGGCGCAGGCGGCCGCAACGCCGCCCAAGCCGTACTCGCCCGCCCCTAACCCTTCTCCCTCCCAGGGAGAAGGTGGCCCGCAGGGCCGGATGAGGGTCGCCCTGCGCAGGCTTTGAAGAGACGATGTTTCGCAAGGCTGCCCCTCATCCGGCGCTGCGCGCCACCTTCTCCCCAAGGGGGAGAAGGGATGGGGTGTGCAAGGTTGCCCCTCATCCGGCGCTGCGCGCCACCTTCTCCCCAGGAGGGGAGAAGGGAGGTGTGGTGACTTCCGACAGGGGTCGGGCCAGCACGCAGCGTTTGCACCACGGCGTGCGAGCGCACGCCGCACCATGGCTTGAACGCGTGCACGCTTGGGAGACGACATGCCGACGACCTTGATCCGACTGTTTTCGTCATTGACCGCGCTCGTGGCGCTGGTCGCGTCCCAAGCGCCACGCGCGGCCAACGAACCCCAGCTCCTGCGCGACACGCTCGCACCCGGCATCACCCTGATCCGCGCGCCGTCCACGATGGACCTGTGGACGTCGAGCAACGCGGTCGTGATCGAGAATGACGCCGATCTCACCGTGTTCGACAACAACGCGCGCCCCTCGTCCACGCGCAAGTTGATCGCGGAGATCAGGAAGCTCTCGAGCAAGCCCGTGCGCACGCTGATCAATTCCCACTGGCACATGGACCACTGGTCGGGCAACGCGGAGTTCGCGAAGGCCTGGCCGGGCGTCGAGATCATCGCCACGCAGCAGACACGCGCGTACATGGGGCGCATGGGGCCGGGCTTCTTCGTCGACCAGCTCGCCGGCGGCGTGATCGCGGCGCGCAAGGCGCTGGAGGAATCGATCAAGTCCGGGAAGAAGGCCGACGGCAGCGCGTTCACCGCCGAGGATCGCGCGGCGTCCGAGCGCGAGCTCACCGAGGTGGTCACCTTTTCCGAGGAACTCGCGAGTACGCCGCGCGTGCTGCCCACGCTCGCGTTCCGCGACACGATGTCGTTCTGGCGCGGCAAGCGCGAGTACCGGTTGCTCGAGATGACCGGCGACGCGACCGGATCGGCCGTGCTGTTCCTGCCCAGGGAGCGCATCCTCGTCACTGGCGACGTGGTGGTCACGCCCGAGGAAGGCGATGGTCCGCCGCCGTGGACCACGAACTCCAACGCGATCACGCCCTGGCTCGAGAGCCTGCGCACGCTGCTCGCGCTCGATCCGGCGATCATCGTGCCCGGCCAGGGCCCCGCGTTGCGCGACCAGTCCTACCTCAAGCTCTCCATCGAGCTGTACGAAACCCTGATCGCACAGGTGCACGCCGCGCTCGAGGGCGGCGCGGTGTCGCTCGACGAGGTGCAGCAGAAGATCGACGTCGATGCCATCGGCAGGCGCTACACCCCCGGCGCGAGCGCGCCCGGCGTGCCGTTCCAGCAACTGGTCAAGAGCCTGGTCAAGAAGATCTTCCAGGAATCGCTGGATGGAGCGGGACGGGAAAAGGCGCGTACCCCGTAGGGCGGAACCCGCAGGGGTTCCGCCGAAATCGCGCGGCGGGTTGCGGCGGAACCCCTGCGGGTTCCACCCTACGACTGCCGCCAACTCGTAGCGCGGAGTGCGCCACAGGCGCTCTCCGCGGCTTTTGAGTCTGTCGCGGCGACAGAGCGCCGGAGAGCGCCTGCGGCGCACTCCGGCCTACGGGAATCGCTCACGCGGCTTGAACCCGTCCCGGCAGGGTGGCTTGCCGTGCGTGCGCGGTGCGCGGTGCACCACTGCCGATCACGCGTGCGACCACCGGAATCCGGCGCAACAGGCTTGCGACGAACCAGCTGAGCCCGAGGCCTGCGACGATCGCCACCAGCCCCTTCGCGTATCCCGGCCACGCCTGATCCAGCAACGCGTACTGCAACCACGCCACGATCGGGTAGTGCACGAGGTAGATCCCGTACGCGTTCGCATCCAGGCTGTCCCACGCGCGGCTCGGCCGCTGGCGGAAGCGCACAAAGCACGCCAGGAACGCGAAGCACGACGTCGCGCACGAGAGCACGAACGCGAAGTTCACCAGGCTCGCGAGCGCCGGGCCGGGGCCACCCTTCGCGAGCGTGAAGAGCAGCACGAGGAACACCGCGACCAGGAAGAAGAACGCGAGCGGCGCGAGGTTGCTCCACAGCATCCAGCGCTTCGCGAGCGCGCCGTCGGCCGCCAGCAGCCCGCGATCGGGACCCACGGCACCGAGCGCGATGCCGACGAGGAAGTAGAGCGCGTACAACGGAACGCGCGCGGTCTGCACGAAGAACGGCCCGGCACTGCTCCAGTGCGAGGGCTCCACGACGAGCGCCGTCGGCACGTACAGCGCCGCGCTCGCGAGCACCAGCATCGCGAACGTGCGCCCCGGTCGTTGGCCAAGGGAAGTCGCCACGCGCGCGAGTGCATCGATCACCCCCGGCGCGAATCGCGCGACCAGCGCCGCACAGGCCCCGAACGCGAGCAGCACCCACAGGAACCATGCCGGCCCCGCCGGCCACGTCCCGAGCGCGAGCCACTGCGCCCAGAAGTCCGGCAGCGAGGGCGCGGCCGTGACCTGCCAGTACGTCGCGAGATAGGTCAGCGGCGCCAGCACGGCGGCTGCGAACACGAAGGGGGCACCCAGGCGCAGGCTTCGCTCGCGCACGTATCCGGCGGCGCCACGCCGCGCGATGCCCGACGGTACGAACAGTCCGGCGAGCAGGAACATCAGCGCCATGAAGAACACGTCGTTGAAGCCCGTGAGCAGGTCGACGCCCGGCCAGCGCGCGGCATCGACGATCGGGAACGCGGCCCAGACCATCGATTGCCCGTCGAGCGTCGCCGGCCGCTTCGGCGCATACGCGTGGTACGCAAGCACCGCGTGGTGCGCAACCACGAGGGCCGTGATGAAGCCGCGCAGGTGGCCGATCGGCAACATCCGGCCGTCGGCCGGGGCAAGCCCCGTCTCGTTTGCAGTACGCATGGGTAACTCCAGTCTAGGGAGAGCGAAGGACCTTGCGCGCGCGCCAGGCATAGGCGGCGGCAGGTACCACGGACAACACGATCATGATGAGGAACAGCATCTGCACCATCGGTTCGGGCAGGTGCTGCGAGAGATAGGCCTGGGCCGCCGCGTCGTTCGCGTGCGCGCCGATCGCCAGGCCACCGCCCGCGTAACCCTGCGCGAACGCGAGGCCGCCGCCGGCGCCGAACCACGCCACGGCGAACCCGCCGATCGCGAACAGCCCGAGCGCGGCCCCGCCCAGTGCAAGTCCGCCGAACGCGACGCCACCGAACGCGAGCGGACCCGCCGCCACGCCGCCGACCGCGAGCGCGCCCACCGCGGCGCCGCCGATCGACACCGTGCCGATCGAGATCGCGCCCATGGCGAACAGCACGCCCATCGCACGATCGCCCACCGCGATCCACCCGCGCGCCCAGCCGGCGCCGTCGTCGGGCGTGTCGTAGCGGATGTGCACCAGCGGCAGGCCGAACAGCGCGAGTCGGCTGCGATACTCGGCCCGGGCGCGACGCGGGGGCGCATCGGCGTCCACGAACGCCTCCGGTGCGCGCCCCCGTTCCGCCGAACGCAGGCGACGCGCCTCGCCCGTCGTGCGCACCAGCATCCAGGCGAGCCAGAGCGCGAACCCCACCGGTATCGCGATGCCGAGCGCCGCGTACGTTTCCGCATGCGCGATCCAACGCGGCGCGGCGAGGATGAACCCCACGAGCGCGAGCGAGTACAGCACCGAGCCGATGCCGAACATCCAGGTCTGCCGCACGGTCATCGCGTGCTCGCGCGACGTGCGCGCCGCATCGAATCCCGCGCGCGCGCCGAAGTAGCTGCCGATGAATCCGACCAGGGGACCGATCAGCGCGTTCACCACCGCCACCAGCGTGGCCGACTTCGCCAGCGCGCTGCCCTTCGTCGCCGTCGCGGCAACCGTCGCCGCCGCGGCCGAGGTGGAGTAAGACGGCAGCGCGGCGAGCACGCCGAGCGTGAACGCCGTGCCCGGCACCGAGCGGCGCAGTGCGCCCTCGACGAACGCCTGCACCTGGTCCTGCAGCAGCTTGCGCCCGCGCGACAGGCGTTGCTTGACCGCGTCCTCGCTCAGGTCCAGCGCCGCGGCCACCGCCTCGATCGAATGCTGCTCGCGGTAGAACAGCACGAGCGGCTCGCGATAGGTCTCGGGGATGCGCTCGAGCGAACGCCACAGGATGGCCTGCTCCTCCTCCGAGATCGCCTGCTCGACCGGCGCGGGCTCCGGCGCGGGCGCCTCGTGCACGACCTCGATCGGATCGGCCTCGCGCACGGGTTCGCGCCCGGACCGGCGCAGCGCGTTCAACGCATGGTTGCGCGCGATCCCGCACAGCCACGCGCGCAGGCGCGACGGCTCGCGCAGCTGGCGCAGCTGCCGCCAGGCATCGATGAACGATTCCTGCGCGAGATCCTCCGACTGGCTGATCGAACCCGTCGCGCTGTACGCGATCGAGCACACCAGCGACTGGTAGCGCGCGACGATCTCCCCGAACGCACCCCGGTCGCCCGCGAGGCTGCGGGACACCAGGACATCGTCGAGGGCGGCGGGGGTGGTCATGGGGCGGGTGAGGGCCAGTGGCCTGCGGCAGGGAGTTCGAGAGTGGTTCGCGACGGGACGATCGCGGTTGGAGCAGGTCTGGAGCGAGCGGCAATAGCGTGAGCTATTGCCCGAGTGAAGACCAAGCCAGGCACGGTCGGACCGAGCGAGGCACTTTCGAACTCCCTGTTGCAGGTCACTAGCATGCCGTAGGAGTGGTCGGGAGCGCGAAAAAGGTGACAGTGAGTTTGCGATAGGTCTTGATGCAGGAGCGCGCGCCAGCGCGCGATCCCGCGCCCGGCATGGCCGGAGACCTACCGCGAACCCCGACGACGGGAGAGGTCGGCTTGGCGATCCCGTGCCCGTGGCGTGATACCGCATCGCGCGCTCACGCGCGCTCCTACGACAGCCGTGCGATCCCGCTCCCTTCGGCGTTTCCCTAGCTGGACGTCGATGGAGTGCTCAACGTGATCGTGTCGCGATGGATCAATCGGATCGTGTTTTCGGGCCTGCTGGCACTGGCGAACCCTGCCACCACCGCCCCCCTTGGCAGCGCCTTCACCTACCAGGGCGACCTGCGCGATGGCGGCACCGCCGTCACCGGGCTGTACGACCTCGAACTGCGCCTGTTCGACGCCCCCACGAACGGCGTCGAGGTCGCCCCGTTCGTGTCCGCACCCGCCGTGCCGGTCGCCGACGGCCGCTTCACCGTCGCCCCGGACTTCGGCGCCTCCGTGTTCAACGGCAACGAGCGCTGGCTGCAGCTCGCCGTGCGCCCGGCCGGCAACGGCGCCTACACCATCCTGCTGCCACGCCAGCTCCTGCGCGTCGCGCCCGAGGCGCAGCACGCGAACGTGAGCGCGATCGCGCCCTGGGCCGGGCTCACCGGCGTGCCGGGGGGATTCGCCGATGGCGTCGACAACAACTCCGGCGGCACGGTCACCAGCGTCGGTGCCGGCACCGGCCTGAGCGGCGGGCCGATCACCAGCGCCGGCACGCTCTCGATCGACCCCACCGCGGTCCAGCTGCGCGTGACCGGCTCGTGCCCGGGCGGCCAGAGCGTCGCGTCGATCAACCAGAACGGCAGCGTGAACTGCATCGCGGGCGGCACGGGCGGGATCACCCAGATCATCGCCGGTTCCGGCCTCAGCGGCGGCACCATCACCACCAGCGGCACCATCGCGATCGCGAAGGGCGGGATCGTCGCCGACATGATTGCGGACAACGCGGTGGGCTTCGCGCAGATCGACAAGTCGCAGGTGCAGGCGCGCATCAACGGCACCTGCGCCGCCGGCCGCTACTTCCGCGGCGTGGCGAGCAACGGCACCATCGTGTGCGAGCTGCTGCCCGGCGTGCATGCCATCACCACGGTCGACAGTGCGCCCCTGACCGGCTACTCCCCGAGCCTGCGCCTGGGCAGCGACGGCCTGCCCGTGATCGCCTATCGCATCGGCGACCAGTCGCCCAACGCCGCGCTCAAGGTCGTGCGCTGCAACGACCTCGCCTGCAGCGGCGGCGACGAGACGATCACCACCGTGGACAACCTCGTCTCGCAGACCGGCCTCATCCCCGTGCTCGCGATCGGCAACGACGGCTTCCCGGTGATCGCCTATCGCGAGGGAAACGGCGCCCTGCGCGTGGCCAAGTGCGCGGACGTGGCCTGCACGGGCAGCGTGACGCGCACCACCGTGGTGCCCGGCGCCGTGCCAGGCGTGGACTCGCTCAGCATCGCCGTACCGGTCGACGGCAACCCCGTGATCGCCTTCCGCGACCTCACCAGCGGCGGCGTGCTCCGCATCGCGAAGTGCAACGACCCCGCCTGCGCCGGTGGCAACGAGGACGTGAACGCCATCGCGACCGCGGGCAACAACGTCGCGCGCGACGCCCAGCTCGTGATCGGCAGCGACGGTTTCCCGGTGATCGCGCACGAGGACGTCTCGAACTCGAACCTGCTGGTGACCAAGTGCGACGACGCCGCCTGCAAGGGCGGCGGCGAGGTCACCGTGACCGCGGATTCGAGCCCGAACATCGTGGGCTACCATGCGCAGATCGCGATCCGCGCGAACGGCCGCCCGCTGATCACCAGCATCGACGCCACCAGCGGCACCCTGCGCGTGGTCGACTGCCAGAACCTCGGCTGCTCCGCGAGTCCGGTCGCCGTCGTGGGCGACAACGGCAAGGCCATCGGCGCCTTCAGCCAGGCGCTCACGCTCGGCCTCGACGGACTGCCCACGCTCGTGTTCGTGAACGGCACCGATGGCTCCCTGCGCACCGCACGCTGCGCCGACGACCACTGCTTCGCCGGCACCGCCAACTACGCGACCCTGGACGATCCGGGCGCCGACCTGCGCGGCTTGAGCGCCGTCACCGCCCCCGACGGCACCGCGCTCGTGGCCTACCACGACTTCACGAACTTCCGGCTCAAGGTCGTGAAGTGCGGGAGCCGGAACTGCCAGTAGGCACGCCTCGAGCCGTCGCGTCCGCTGCTCCCTGCGATCGGGTCCTGCATCCGAGATCGTCGCCCCCGCGCAGGCGGGGGCCTAGTGACTTCGCTTCTTCGCCGACACCGGAGCCAGGTCGCTGGGCCCCCGCCTGCGCGTGGGCGACGAGCGTGTTGGGCTGCGGCTGGCGCGCATCCTCGACGCCCCGCTGCACCGGGATTTCCTGACCGAACACGCACGACCGGCCGCACCGGTACCATGGCGCGGCAGGCGAGGCAGCCGTGGCCGGGGGGCATCGTGCGTCGAGGGCGCAGGTCGAGTTCGTGCGGGCGGGGCGTGGCGATCCGGCTGATCGCCATGGCCGCCTTGATCGCATGCCGGTCGTCCGTCGCGGCGGCACCGCCGACCGACGCCGATGCCGCGCTGCTGCGCGAACTGCATGCCTACGTGCACGCCGCCACGCTCGACCAGGCCGCGAAGCACCTCGCGCAGGCCGAACGACTCGCCGCCGCCGGCATCACCGCCGACGCGCGCCTGGTGTACGACAGCGTCGCCTGCCTCGACCACAGCTTCGAGAACGAGGACACCGACGGCGCCCTCGCGCGCGCCGCCGCGGAAGGCAAGGCACGCGCCCAGGCCCAAGGTCGCAGCCTGGAGCAGGTGCGCTTCGAATTGTGCGAGGGCAACCTCGCCATGGTGCGCGGGGAACTCGAGCAGGCGCGCGCGGGATACGAGCGCGGCCTGGAGCTCGCGCGCCGGATCGGCAGCGAGGACGCCGAGGCCGAGGCGTTGAACCTGCGCGGCGCGCTCGCGTCCTCGCGCGGCGCGTTCCGCGAAGCGCTCATGGACCTCACCGCCGCGCGCACCCTGTTCGAACGGGCCGGTCGCGGCGCCGACGCCGCGGCCGCGAGCAACGACATCGCCGTGCTGTACGCGCGCCTGGGCGACCACGCGCAGGCCCTGCGCTACTACCGCGACGCGCTGCGCGCGGTCGAGGGACGCGAGTCCCCGGCCGATCGCGCCGCGCTGCTCAGCAACATGGCGGCCTCGTCGAACGCGCTCGATCGCGCGGAGGAGGCCGATGCCGAACTGGCCGAGGCGCGCCGCTACGCCGACCTGGCCGGCGATCCCATGCAGATCGCCTTCGTGCAGCGCATCGCCGGCCGCGTGCTGCTGCATCGCGGCCAGGCGCGCGAGGCGCTCGCGGAACTGGAGCCCGCGCGGCGCTACTTCGCGGCCCAGGGCGATCGCGAGCGGCTCGCCCAGATCGAGCTGTCGCTCGCGCAGGCGCACGAATCGCTCGGCGAGCAGGCCCTGGCGCTCGAACGCGTGCAGCGCGCCCGCGCCGTGTTCGCCGACAACGACAGCCTGCTCTACCTCGCGCCCGCGCTCGACCTCGAGGCGAAGCTGCTCGCGCGCGCCGATCGCCTGCGCGAGGCCTACGCCGTGGCCGAGCGCGCGCGCGCCGCGAGCGAGCGGCTCACGCGCCAGGTCACCGACCACCGCACCATCACCGCGCAGGTCGCGCTCGACCTCAAGCGCCAGCAGGACGAGAACGAACAGCTCAGGCGCGAAGTCGAGGCCAAGCAGGCCGTGATCGACGCGCGCGACCGCGCCCGCCGCTGGCAGGGCGTCGCGATCGCCAGTTCGCTGCTCGCCCTCGTGCTGATCGCGAGCTACGCGTGGCGCCAGGTGCTGCGCGCGCGCCGGCTGCAGGACCTCTCGCTCACCGACGAGCTGACCGGCCTGCCGAACCGGCGCCACATCCTCGCCTACGCGAGCGAGCAGCTCGCGCTCGCGCGGCGCCTGAACGATCCCGTCTCGCTGATCGTGCTCGACCTCGACCATTTCAAGCGCGTGAACGACGAGCACGGCCATGCCGGCGGCGATGCCGTGCTGCGCGGCGTCGCCACGCTGCTGCTCGATGCCCTGCGCACCGGCAACCGCGTGGGGCGCCTGGGCGGCGAGGAATTCCTCGTCGTGGTGCCGCACGCCGACGTGGACTCGGCGCGCGCCCTGGCCGAACGCGTGCGCACGCGCATCGCCACCACGCGCATCGCGTTCGGATCGGGCGCACTGGCCATCACAGCGAGCCTGGGCGTGGTCACCAGCCCACCCACGCACGGCTCGGTGGACGCGCTGCTCGCCATAGCCGATGCCGCGCTGTACGAGGCCAAGCATGCAGGGCGCGACCGCGTATTGCATGAGGCCGATCGTGCCGCGGCCACGCCCGCCTGATGGCCGAGCGCTTGTCGCGCCGCGACCAAACGCCTATGGTCGCTTCGTGACTGCCCTGCGCCCCCAGAACCTGACCGCGACCGGCGCACTGCCCCTCGACCGGCCCACGCCGTCGCGCCCGTTCCGCCTGTACGTCGCCACCACGAACCACTGCAACCGCGCGTGCCCGTGGTGCAGCACGTGCTCCTCGCCGCGCGGCGGCGTGTTCCTCGATCCGCAGGCGCTGCCGGCCGCGTTCCCCGAGGAGGGCCCGTTCGAAGTGCAGCTCGAAGGCGGCGAGCCCACCGTGCACCCCGACTTCTGGCGGCTGGTCGACACCGCGCGCGCCGCCGAGCGCTGCACGCGCGTGGTCGTGGTGACGAATGGCGTGCTGCTGCCGCGCGATGCGACCGGCATCGAGGACTGGCTGTGGCGCCTGGGCGCGCCGGCGACCGTCAAGCTCTCCGTGAACCACCACCTGCTCGACCGCGATCCGGGCCTGCTCGCGCTCGCGCGCCTGCTCGCCGATCGCATCGATGCGATCGGCGGCGATCGCGAACTGGTGTTGAACGTGCGCCTGCGCAAGGGCGCGCCGGGCGACGACGCCTGGGTCACCGATGCCGTGCGCGACGCCGGCCTGCTCGCGCGCGCGAACGTGTTCCACCTGCAGCGCTACGGCTACGCCGCGAAACGCCGGGACTGGGAGGAACCGTTCGTCGTCGGCGAGCACTTCGCCATGCTCAACCCCGACGGCCAGCGCTTCGGTCCCGACCTCATCGCGCGTTCCGAAGCCATGCGGCGGCTCCGATGAACGCGGTCGCCTTCAACGAGGGGTGGCGCCGCCGGAAGTACGCGGCGTTCGACATCGCCGGCAACAGCACCGCCGGCCGTACCATCGCGCTCGACCTGTGGGGCACGCCGCGCGAGATCTACGCGAACGCGAACTTCTCCATCTACAGCGCCCAGACCTGCAACGCGAAGTGCCATTTCTGCGTCGAGGAACTGCGCCCGGCCTCGCGCGGCGGCGCGCTCGCGCCGCAACGCACCGTGGAGCCCGACGACGGCATCTATTTCGCGAACCTCGACGCCACCCTCGCCGCGCTCGCGCCGCTGTCGCCCTCGGTCTCGATCACCGGCGGCGAGCCGAGCAAGGACGTGCGCCTGCCGCGCATCCTGCGCACCGCCCGCGCGCACGGCGCGCGCAAGCTCACCGTCACCACGAACGGCTCGGGCCTGCTCGACCGCCACGAGGGCCGCACCCTGGTCGAATGGATCGCGGACAGCGGCGCCCGGCACCTGAACATCAGCCGCGCGCATCCCGACCAGGCGACGAACGCGAAGCTCATGGTGCTACGGGACGGGCTGCCCGTCGCGAGCCTGCGCGACGTGGTCGACACCGCGCGGGCCGGCGGCACGCGCGTGCGCCTGTCGTGCGTGCTGCTCGAAGGCCAGATCAATTCGGTGCCGCGCATCGTCGAGTACCTCGACTTCGCCGAATCGATCGGCGTGGACAACGTGATCTTCCGCCAGCTCATGCGCACCGATCCGCGCACCGTGGCCGAGAACCACGTGGTGAAGTACTCCGATCGCTTCCGCACGAAACTCGAACCCATCCTCGACGCGCTCTCCGCCGATCCGCGGTTCACCTTCACCCGGCAGATCATGGGCTACTACTACTACGTCGAGGTGTTCCGCTTCCGCGACATGGACGTGGTGTTCGAGGAGGCCGACCTCGCCGCGCTCGAGACCACCAAGCGCACCCAGCCCGGCGTGATCCACGAACTCATCTACCACCCGAACGCGCGCCTCGCCTCCACCTGGCAACCCTGGGACGGCGTGCTGGGCCCCGCGTGATGCCGGTCCGGTTCACCCTGCCGCACCAGCGTGGCCGCAACCTGCTGCTGCTCGAGGACCTGCTCGACGACCTCGCGCGGCTCGGCATCGACGGGGACCTGCTGCTGCGCGCCAGCGATCGCAGCGAGCTCGATCGCCTGCTCGCCCACGGCACCACGCGCGGCGGCTTCCCCGAACGCGAGCCCTGGCGCGACGGCCGCATCGAGGGCCGCACCCTCCTGCACGAGGACGTGCTGTTCGGCACCACGCCCGACGAGATCCGCCGGGGCGAGCGCGACCCCGCGCGCTCCACCTCGTTCAAAAAACTGCCCGGCATGGCGCGCCCCATGGTGCAGGTGTACGCGCGCGACGCGTTCGAGCGCATCGCCGATCGCCAGTACCTGTTCCGCCAGCCGACCCGGAAGCTCGACGCGCTGCGCGCCGTGTGCGAACTCGACGTGCAGGACCCCATCGACGGCTGGTTCAGCGAGGACGCGGGCATGCGCTATCGGGAACTGGTGCGCGACGCGGCCGGCGGCATCGTGGTCGAGGTGGGCTGCTGGAAGGGACTCAGCACGTCGTACGTCGCGCGGCTCGCCGCGAACCAGGGCACGCGGATGATCTGCGTGGATCACTGGAACGGATCGAGCGACGCGTACGACTGCGACTATCGCGCGACGCTCGCCGTCGAGGACGTCGCGGCGACCTTCGCGCGCAACCTCGCACGACTCGGGCTCGTCGTCGAGACGCGCCGCGCGATGTCGATCGAGGCTGCGCGATCATTCGCGGGGGCCGCGCTGGATCTCGTGTTCCTCGACGCCTCGCATGACGCAGGCGCCATGGCCGCGGATCTCGATGCGTGGTCGACGAAGCTGAAGCCCGGCGGCGTGATCGCCGGCCACGACTTCAACGAGCGCCATCCCGGCGTCGTCGAGGCCGTGCGAGCGTTCGCCGAAACCAGTGGCCATACGCTGGACGTGGATGGGCGATCGGTGTGGGCACTACGGCCTTCGCGATGAACGGGCCGGGCGGGCCGGGCGAGCGGGGCGGGCGGGACGATCGCCGACCGCCCAAGGGCCTGATCGCCGCCGTCGGCGCGCGCGGCTGCGGCAAGACCACGACGCTCGCGCACCTCGCCGCACACCACGGCCACCGCGTCCACGACGAGGCCCACAACCAGGTGCTCGCCGAGCTCGGACCCCGTGCCGCCGGACATCCCGAACACGCGCCCTACGCGCGCGTCGACCATCCCGCCCACTTCTGCCCCATGTGCCACCCGATCGAGTTCTGCGCGCGCGTCCTCGCGCGCCAGTACGAGATCGAATCGCAGGCAAGGCCGGGCGACATCGTCGACCACGGTTGGCTCGATGCCGTGGAGTACACCTGCCGCCGCATGGGCCTCGCGCGGTTGCCCGAGTACGTGCCGGTGCCGCCGTTCGAACCCTACGCGCACGTGTTCCTGTTCGAGGTGATGCCCGAACTGCAGCGACCGCGATGGGGATTGACTGCCGACCAGCGCACGGACGAGGCGCGGGACATGAATGCAGGGATCGCCGCGCTTTACGAACAGCAAGGCATGGTCGTGAAGCGCGTACCCCCAGGAACCGTCTGCGAGCGAGCGAGATTCATGGCGAGCGCGATCGCGAGATCCGAATGAAGCAGCCGGGCCCAGGATTCAGGGCTCCCAGGTTCAAACGCGCGCTGCGCCCGCCGATCGAAGCGGTGACACAGCGTGTGACGCCTTCGCAAGGTCCATGCTGGACCCAATAAGACGACGGCAGTAGCCTTACCGAACGCCATCACCGCCAGGCTCGGGAAGTGCCCAGCCCCCGTATCCCTAAGCATTGCCACCGCAGTGCCGCAGCGTAATAGCCACGCGTCCACAAGTACGTCGGGAACAGACCACACCGTGATTACATCACCATCATCCCGTCTAAAAATTACCACTGTCAATCTTGGCGATAAGCATGCAATACACTGCAGATTCATCATCGAATAGCAGTTAGGCGTAGGAGCAACTGTTCCGGTGACCAAGAGTCAGCGCACGGCGGTCGTGGAGCTTGAGAGCGGCCATCCCGGCTACACAAACTATGTCTTCTACTGCACGCCCGAGCACCTGCGTGAAATCTCCAAATGCCTTGAGCGGCTCTCCATTGCCTCAACGGGCGCACGAATCGATATTCGAGCTGGAATGCGTGGCGATCCGGGAGCTAGAACGGGCCTTGCGTTCGCTCAGTGCAATCATGAGCAGTTGGTCGCACTCCAACAGCGCAGTCACATGCTCTTGAGGCGGCGCAACCTTGTCCGAGCCTTCTACGCGCTGCTGTGCCTCCTTGCCGTCTACGGTGCGGTCTCTCTCATCGGCAATGCTGGTCATGCGCTTGTCTTTCGGTAATCCTACGCCTAACTATGCGTTCGAGCTGACTGCCGGGGTCTCGCCTTCTCCATGCTGTACTGCCCCGGCCGGCAGCAGCTCAACGCGGCGTTAGGCGTCATGGAACAGGAGTTTCTACCAGCTCAACCCCGACGCGTCGTAATCCCAAAGCTGCTTGGGGTGTTAGTAGTTGGACTCCTGGCAGTCGTCCTTCAACGCACTGTTCTGCTGCCGGAAATGAAGTCGTACCTGGCAGCGGCTCAGGGTCGAGAAGACGCGATCGACAGGCTGCAGTTTGTGTTGGGTTGGCTCGCCGTCGCTCTAGCACCTCTGCCCATCTACTTCACTTGGTTGGGTATTCGAACCATGAAGTTGGGCCAGTGGCCCCTACCTGGCACTTGGGTCCTTCGAGCCACACCCATTGTTCGCGGTCACAAGGCATACTTCCGCGGGGTACTACTAATCGCGCTGTCCCTCGCATTCGTCGTTTGCCTCCTGAGTCTGTATTGGTTTCCCCAGAGCATGCTGCGCCAATGACGCCTAACTATGCGTTCGAGCTGACTGCCGGGGTCTCGCTTCCTCAACGCTGTACTGCCCCGGCCGGCAGCAGCTCAACGCGGCGTTATACCCCGGTAGAGCTGCACAGCTAGCCATGACTGCGGGATGCCTCGCAGGTGCGCAAGAGCTTGGAGTCGGCACTGGGCGTTCAACGCCAACTGCGAGATTGGTGGGTGCTGGAAGCGAAAGGCGCCTGTTGGCTTGGTGCCCGGTCCGGACGGAAGCACGCAGTTCTAGCCAGTTGTCTTTGCCGGGAGTCCTTGGCATCTGTCCTCCAGCTTCTGGCTTGGTGCTCCTAGCTTCAAGCAAGCACCTCACTTCTCGGTCTCGCCGTGTACACCATCAGGTTGAGGCATCGGACGGAGAGCAGGCCCTGGTGGCATACTTCTTGGGGCCGTGTGGGAGAGCAGCGAGCATCGGTTCGCGCCAGTCCCAAGAGCAACACCGCGCCGGGGTATAACTATGCGTTCAAGCCGACTGCCGGGGAGCTGCTTTCTAACTACCGCACGGCCTTGGCCGGCAGCGGCTTAACGCGGCGTTAGGCCCCACATCAACTCCTGGAGTCCCCGTGAGTCCCTCAATTGTGCAGCCTTGGTTGTCCGACGACGAGAGCAAATGGCTCCTCGGCACAGCGATAATTGACGGACTTGGGATGATCCATCGTGTACGGACAGACGTTAGGCCCAAAGCGCTCGCAAAGCGCTATCCGTTCGCGCTGTCACTAGTTTGGAGCTTCAATGCGCGTCGGACCTTTGGCATTCCATCGAAGCGGACCGAGGCCCGCATCGACAGGTGTCAAGATCAATGTGAGTTGCTACTCGAGCCCTCCTACAAGGCGGTCTCTGTTGCAGTTCACACTGGGCACGGGAGAGTAGTGTCACTGTGGTACACGAGTTCCCCCAGACACGCAAAACAGGCAATCGCCGGCGAGGCGGGTCTCGTACCAGGGATTGCGCACACAATCGACACATGGCGTGATGACAAGTGGCTGAGCTACAAGAAGTCCCTGCTGCTAGTAGGTGGGGCCTAACTATGCGTTCAAGCCGACTGCCGGGGAGCTGCTTCCTCACTACCGCACGGCCCCGGCCGGCAGCGGCTTAACGCAGCGTTAGCTCCCGTGTGGAACTGTCCGGCATGTCGAAGCAACAGCATCACCTGGCGCACTGCCACGATGTCTGTCGTTCCACGGTGCCCGAGCTGCGGCAGGATTGTTGCCCCCTCTCAGGTAGCACGCACTGCCACCGTTGCTTCGTGGATTGCGATCGGGCCTCTCGTCCGCCTAGGCTCAAAGTCTCAACTTGGGCTTGAGTCTTTTGGAGCAATGCTCGTGTGGGTAGCTACCCTCGCCCCATTGCTGCTCGCTATGTGGCGGTACTCGCCCTTGGTCGCCCATCCTGAGCCAAAGCCTCTCGCGCAGTACACTCGCGTAGAAGTCGTCACACTTTCAGTCGCGGTAGTAGCAATTCTCGCTGTGTTCGTGTGGGTTTTTTGGCTCAACTACGGCTCCGGGAGCTAACTATGCGTTCAAGCCGACTGCCGGGGAGCTGCTTTCTCAGTACCGCACTGCCTCCGCCGGCAGCGGCTTAACGCGGCGTTAGCCCCCAACATCAATGCGCCACGTGCACCCAAGCAACCTCATTTCCACGCTAGCCCGTTCTCGGGCTCTTGAGCAGTTTGTCGGCCGCGGTTTTGGATCAGCTCAACCTACAGTTCAGTGGATCGAGTTGCGCCCAACTCAATCAGGCGTAGAGGTTCGGAGGCACCAGGTACCAGACCTTGGCGACGAGGAGCACCTCGATCTTTACGAGTTCGTTGGTGATGAAGACGATGGTGAGTTGTTGCTGACGGCGGAAAGCGAATCCGTCGCCTTGGAGTTCGCCCATGACCACTTACTGGCTTCCCCGACCCGCTGGGTCAACCAGTTCGTCGTGCAAGATGAGTACCTTGTGTTCATTCAGGCAGGTAGGCCAAGTGAATGGCCGCCGGTTGGCGGCTAACTATGCGTTCGAGCTGACTGCCGGGGTCACGCTTCCTCAGTGCTGTACTGCCCCGGCCGGCAGCAGCTCAACGCGGCGTTAGGCAGCAGCATGAGCAGTTTGGCAACGCCCAGTTCTGAGCTGAGAGCACTCGAAGCACTCAGGCACTACATGATGCGACTGTACCCTGAAGGAATCAGTGGACGTCCGTTTCCGCTCGAGTTTTGGCGTATCGATGACGACGACCTGTTCATGGAGGCGCTCGGCTACTTGCCGCTGCACATGGACGTGACGGATGACGGCGTGGTCCCTGGGCTTGAGACCATGCCAGAAGGCTTTCGGATCGCGTTTCCCATCTTCTGGATTGAAGACGACTATCACTTCAATGGTTGGACAGCGCTTACAAACGCTGGTGAGTGGTTGTTGCCTGGTGCTATCGCGGCGTACGAACGCGTTGGGATGTACCCCGAAGCGCGCGCGCTCGAAGCTGCACTGAGCTCCTGCCGCTTGGCACCCAACGATCCTGAGGCGGCAGAGAATGCATACAAGTCCGTGGAGAACCCGTATGCAAGCGATGAACGCAAGTTCGCGGCCCTACTCGCGTTCTTCAGGGCCAATGACCGCATCTTCGAGGTCACGGCAGCTGCTCCCTAACTATGCGTTCGAGCTGACTGCCGGGGTCTGGCTTCTTCAATGCTGTACTGCCCCGGCCGGCAGCAGCTCAACGCGGCGTTATGCCCCGGAAGAGCTGCATTCCGAGCGTCGGTTGTAGAGCGCGTCGCAGCATCGCCAAAGCTCCACAACGGCTTTTGCATTGCAATCGCCTCATCGAGTCTGGCTTGCATGAAACAACGCACGGGCATCGCCTTCTTGGTCCAGAGCCATTGCCAAGGTCTCGCGTTCCCACTTCTCCATCATGCTCTCTGGCATCTAGCCGCCGGGCTCTTGAAACCTCATTCTGCAGCAATCCCCAGCCAGGTCGTGTACACCATCGGGTTGAGGTCGCATCCGGAGAGCTGGCCTTGGTGGCATACTCCCGGAATCGTGAAGGAGAGCAGCGAGCATCGGTTCGTGCCAGTCCCAAGAGCAACACCGCGCCGGGGCATAACTATGCGTTCAAGCCGACTGCCGGGGAGCTGCTTTCTCACAACCGCACGGCCTCGGCCGGCAGCGGCTTAACGCGGCGTTAGGCACCATGAACACATTTCGATTCAAGTGCGCCACATGCGAAGAGCTTCACGAGGGAATGCCGTCCTTCGGTGTGTCGGAACCGCTCTACTACAGTTCCATCCCAGAGCCCGAACGTGCGGCACGCGGCACGCTGACTTCGGATGAGTGCGTAGTCGACGGTCACTACTTCGTCAGGGCCTGTCTGGAAATTCCTGTTGTCGGGTCCGAACTACCGTTTGTTTGGGGTGTCTGGGTATCACTCAGTCAGGCTAGCTACGAGAAGTATCGTGAAGTCTTCAACGTGGAGCATCGTTCGCACGTTGGGCCGTTCTTCGGTTGGCTATCCGTGGCCCTGCCTTTGTACCCGTCCACGGTCAACCTGAAAACCTACGTTCATCTTAGAGACGGCGGCGTACGGCCCTCCGTTGAGCTGGAACAAACTGAGCATCCGCTAGCCCTTGAGCAACGCAGTGCAATGACAACGGAGCGTCTCGGCGAGATCTACAGTCATTGTATGCAGGCGCATGGTGCCTAACTATGCGTTCGAGCTGACTGCCGGGGTCTCGCTTCCTCAGTGCTGTACTGCCCCGGCCGGCAGCAGCTCAACGCGGCGTTATGCCCCGGAAGAGCTGCATTCCGAGCGTCGGTTGTAGACCGCGTCGCAGCATCGCCAAAGCTCCACAACGGCCTCTGCATTGCAATCGCTCCATCGAGTCTGGCATGCATGAAGCAACGCACGAGCATCGCATTCTTGGTCCAGCGCCACTCCCAGGGTCCGGCGTTTCTTGCCCTTCATTCTGGCTTCTGGTCTTTGGCTTCTGGCTGTCGGGCTCTTGAGACCGGCTTCTGCATCCACTCCCAGCCAAGTCGTGTACACCGTCGGGTTGAGGTCGCATCCGGAGAGCTGGCCTTGGTGGCATACTCCCGGAATCGTGCAGGAGAGCAGCGAGCATCGGTTCGTGCCAGTCCCAAGAGCAACACCGCGCCGGGGCATAACTATGCGTTCAAGCCGACTGCCGGGGAGCTGCTTTCTCACAACCGCACGGCCTTGGCCGGCAGCGGCTTAACGCGGCGTTAGGCGCACAACACCAAGTCGTGAGGGGTTCAAACATCCCATGTCACCCAAGGCGCAGCTCTCGCTAATCCTAGGCGGCACGACCTTGCTGGCAATCGGAGGCATCGTTTCCTACCTGAGCTTCCAGGTTCTCCCGAATGCAATTTCTTGCACTTCCGGCTCGCAAAGCTTTGGCTGCATGAGTACATTGGGAGCAGGGCTTACGTGCATCGCTATGGGTCTAGCCCTCGTTGGTGCTGTCGTTTGGAACAAATTCTATGAGTAGTGTCCATTGGCAAGGCCAGACAGAAGACAAGCGCTCGCTTGTTGTGCGCCTAACTATGCGTTCGAGCTGACTGCCGGGGTCCCGCTTCTCCTGTGCTGTACTGCCCCGGCCGGCAGCAGCTCAACGCGGCGTTAGGCCCCAACTTCCGACCTTCTGCTAGAATTCCTTGCATGAGCAAGATCGAACAGATCGAGCAAGAGATCGCGGCGCTCGCACCAGACGATCTGGCGGCCTTCCGCCAGTGGTTTGCGGCCTTCGATGCGGATGCCTGGGATCGCCAGATCGCTTCAGATGCATCGGCTGGTCGTCTCGACATGCTTGCAGACCGGGCACTTCAGGATCATGCGGCGGGCAAGTCCAATCCCTTGTGAAGCACAGCGCCTCGCCCTCTTTCTGGGCCGCCTATCGCGCACTCCCGGCTCATGTCCGGGAGCTTGCGGACCGCAACTTCGCGCTTCTCAAGGCTGATCCCTCACATCCGTCACTGCGTTTCAAGCCGGTTAGTCGCTTCTGGTCGGTGCGAGTCGGCCTTCACTATCGCGCACTTGGCGTCTCGGCTACCGACGGAATTGTCTGGTTTTGGATCGGCAGTCACGCCGAGTACGACAAGCTCGTTGGGGCCTAACTATGCGTTCGAGCTGACTGCCGGGGTCTCGCTTCCTCAGTGCTGTACCGCCCCGGCCGGCAGCAGCTCAACGCGGCGTTAGGTTGCAGCAACAATGTCCTTCGTCACTGTGGAGTCAATTGTCGAGCGCGTCCGGTCGGCACCGTCAGTTGCTAACGGCGGCAACTTTGATCTCTGGGTGCCCGACAATCTGTCACTCCAAGGCAATCCTGTTGCTTCAGACATCGCCATGACAGTCATACTGAATGCGTTGTTAGCTAGAGACCTCTTCCCCAATGGCTTCAGTCCAGGCGTCGGCGGTCGGATGTATCACTATGTTTCAGAGGTGTAGTTTGGTTTGTGCTTGCAGTTCGCTAAGCTGGGCTGCCAACTCGGGTGTCAGCGAACCACGTCGTCATGGGTCAGGCTCGCTCCTGTAGTTCTCGGAGCAACTGCCCGCGTGAGCTGCAACCTAACTATGCGTTCGAGCTGACTGCCGGGGTCTCGCTTCCTCAGTGCTGTACTGCCCCGGCCGGCAGCAGCTCAACGCGGCGTTAGGCCCCATGCGCAACTGCCCCGCATGCAACGAGGCTACCGTTCGCCCATCGGACTTGTTCCTAAGGGCACGCCCATCCTGCCCCTCATGCGGGGCCGGACTGATGCTCGCGACCTCTTGGTTCCTTGCCCTCCTTCTGGCCATGGCCATCGCAGGTGGTGGCCTCAGTTCTGAACTTCGAGGAAGCCTCTCATGGCTCTCGTACTACATTGTCCTTTTCGTCATCGGCATTGCCTGTCTTCGGGTAATGTGGTCCTTCGCGCCGCTTGAGGTGCGCCCGACACGTGCACAAGCGCTTCGTCCGGTTCAGCTTCTCATCCGCTACAAGTCACTATTCCTGGCCGCACTTGGAGTGCTTGTAGTATTACTCTTGCTAGCCAAGGAAATGCATGGGGCCTAACTATGCGTTCAAGCCGACTGCCGGGGAGCTACTTTCTCACAACCGCACGGCCTCGGCCGGCAGCGGCTTAACGCGGCGTTAGGCCCCTCGAAGGAGCGCACCCGTGTACTCCGACCAACTAGCCGAGATTCGTCCAGGTCTTCGCGAGGCTATGTCGGGCGGTGAGGACTGTTGCGTAACATTTGAGCTCCAAGGCAACGACAGTGTCTGGGTTCAGTTCGTGGGCAACACCCTCAATTGCGCGTACCTACACACTACGAAGCCCGCAGTTGAGGACCTTCCACCCCAGCTTGCGTCTGCCCTTGGAGGCATTACGCTTGCGAAGTGGGAAGCCGCCAAGTTTGTAACGTACGAGATATCGTCCCCGGCGGTGGATCCGCTGTCGCGATTGATTGACTTCATACTTACCGCTCAGCTCGGGTGCCCGCCAGGCGAGTACAGCTTGAACGTGGACGTAGAGCAGTTGTAGCCGCACATCCGTGGGTAGCACCGCTCGGGAGCATCAGTTTTGCTGTCAATGTCACTGCCAGCCGGTCTCACACACAGCTCGCATTCGTGGCCTAACTATGCGTTCGAGCTGACTGCCGGGGTCTCGCTTCCTCAGTGCTGTACTGCCCCGGCCGGCA
>Ga0315912_10001605_pt1 | contig 26885 bp, 26 predicted proteins | sample VfabasoilMG_FD_204469 | JGI IMG/M metagenome (GOLD analysis project Ga0315912, IMG submission 204469) | Garden soil microbial communities collected in Santa Monica, California, United States - V. faba soil | ecosystem: Environmental > Terrestrial > Soil > Garden | place: USA: California... | reverse complement strand
TCGCAAGGATGGCGGCTGACTTGGATTTGGAGAGGGCATAGTCGCGAAAACTCCGGGTAACGGCGGAGGAGCGCGCTAGGCTAGCGCAGCAGGTCTTCGAGCTGAATTTTCGCGTCGGTTTTTTCGTCTCGGTACTTCACGACCACCGGTGTGTACAGCGAGATCCCCCAGTCTTTTCCGAGTCCCTTGGCGATGTTCCGTGAGCCCGCTACTACAACTGCTTCTGACGGAATGACGAGTGGCTGGTCATCGGTCGCTGTGTAGACGAGTCCCTTCACTAAGTCGTAGACCGGCGTGGAGCGGTTGAGGATGACTCCGGTTCCCAGCACGGCCCTCTTCTGGACGATGGTTCCTTCGTAGACTCCGGTGTTGCCGCCGACTAGCACTTCATCTTCAATGATGACTGGCATAGCACCTACGGGTTCGAGGACTCCTCCGATCTGGGCGGCTGCCGAGATGTGGCAGTTCTTGCCGATTTGAGCGCAGCTTCCGATCAGAGCGTGCGAGTCGACCATGGTTCCGTCGGCTACGTAAGCTCCGGCGTTGATGTACATCGGAGGCATGCAGGTTACGCCTTTTCCGATGAAGCAGCCGTCGCGAATGCTGGAGCCTCCGGGGACGATTCTTACACCGCTGGATGCTGTGAACTTGCGGGCCGGGTAAGTCGCTTTGTCGTAGAAAGGCTGTCTCGACGCGTCGATGGACATGTCGATAATACCGCCAATGCGGAAGCCGAGCAGGATGCCTTTCTTGACCCAGGTGTTGACGCGCCAACCAGTTGCCGCAATTGCGTCTGGCTCGGCCGAACGGATCTCGCCCGCATTAAGCGCGTCCTTGAAACGCTGGAACAGTGCGAAGTGCTCTTCCGTATACGCCGCTGGTTTATTGTCGAAGATTTGTTCGATGTCTTGTTGCAGCATTAGAATCCTACCTCCTTGAGGACGGCGTCGATTTCGGCTTTGCTCTTATCCGATGGCGGAACCAGAGGCAGGCGGAAGTTAAGGTCTAGCAAGCCCATCTTATGCATCGCGTATTTTACGGGGATGGGGTTTGACTCGACGAAATTCACGTTCATCAACGGGAGGAACCTGCGCTGGATGGCTCGCGCGGCGGCGTAGTCACCCTTGAGGCAATGCGTGGCGATGGCTTGCATCTCGGTCGGGATTTCGTTTGACGCAACCGAGATGATTCCTTTGCCGCCTAGGGCCATTAGCGGAATCGTGATGGAGTCGTCTCCAGAAAGCACCAGGAAATTTTCCGGCACCAGTTGAATTACGTTGGCCATCTGGCTGATGTTGCCCGATGCTTCCTTCACGCCGATGATGTTTTCGATGGCGGCCAAGCGCTTCAAAGTCGTGGGCTCAATGTTCACTCCAGTGCGTCCCTGCACGCTGTAGAGAATGATGGGGAGCTTGGTTGCCGCAGCGATTGCCTTGTAGTGCTGGTACAGGCCTTCCTGCGTGGGCTTGTTGTAATAGGGGGTGACCGAGAGGATCCCGTCGGCACCAATGGCTTCAATCTCTTTGGCGAGATCAATGACTTCAGCGGTGTTGTAACCGCCGGCTCCAGCCAGAATCGGAACCTTGCCCTTGGCGATCTCTACTGTGATCTCAACCACGCGCAAATGCTCGGCGCGCGAAAGTGTCGGACTCTCCCCGGTAGTGCCGCAGGGGACCAGGAATCCGATGCCTTTGTCGATCTGGCGTTGGACCAGTTTACGGAGAGTCGCTTCGTCTAATGAGCCGTCCGCGCGGAACGGCGTGACCATGGCTGTGCCACAACCTAGGAACATGTACCACCTCCAAAAAGAACTTCGCTAAATTCGTGCCAGCCTTTACGCGTGGCGATCCATTGGGCCGCTTTCAATGCGCCGCGAGCGAAACCTTCGCGACTTCTTGCGGTGTGCCGAATGGTAATGGTGTCGGCAGCGGAATCGAATCCGATTTCGTGGGTTCCGGGGTGTGCTCCGGCGCGGCTGCTGCTTTCGTCGATGTGTCGTGTGTAACCCGCCGTACGCATGGCGTCGACGAGTTTGAGCAGGGTGCCGCTCGGCGCGTCTTTCTTTGCACTGTGGTGGATTTCCCAGGCCCAAGCTTCGTATTCGGCTTCGTTGGCCATCAGCTTTGCGGCTTCGGCTGCGAGCCTTGTGACGATGTTGACTCCGATGGAATAGTTGGCGCTCCAGACGAGTCCCGTGTTGTGCGTGGCGACGGCCTGCTTGGCTCGTTCGGCTTCCTTGAGCCAGCCTGTTGTTCCGACGACGGTGTGGACGCCGAGTGCTGCGAGCCGCTCGATGTTCTCCATCGCAGCTTCTGGAATGGAGAATTCGATTGCTGCGTCGATGCCTTTGAAATTCTCTGGCGTCATGGCCTGAAAGTTTGCGTTGTTGAACTCGTCGAGTTTTAGCGCGACTTCAAAGCCGTATTGCGGGGCGAGTTGCTCAATGAGCTTGCCCATTTTCCCGTATCCAATGAGTGCTAGTTTCATGCGGCGAACCTGTCGAAGACGTTAGCGTCGAGCTCAGAGAAGAACTCGGAATGCAGCGCGTTCATCGCCTTTTCGAGGTCTGCTCCGTCAATGACGAACGATAAGTTTAGCAGGGAGGCTCCTTGGCTGATCATCCTGATGTTGATGCCGCTGACTGCTTTGAACACACGGCCTGCCACGCCGGGGCTGGTTCCGATGCTGTCGCCTACCAGGCATACGAGCGCCTGGTTTTCGATAACGGTTACTTCGGAAAATCCGCGGAGCTCGGCAACGATACGGTCAATGTTCTTGAGATTATCGATGGTGAGCGAAACACTGATCTCTGATGTTGTGACCAGATCCACTGGCGTTTCGTAATGATCAAAGACTTCGAAGATGCGACGCAAAAATCCGTGTGCCATTAACATGCGTGTCGATTTGATGTTGACGGAGGTGATGTCGCGTTTGCAGGCGATGGCCTTCACCGGATTACTGGAAGGTGCCGATTCTGCGATGATGCGCGTACCACTGACATCAGGCCTGCGGGAGTTGAGAATGATGACCGGGATGTTGTGTTCGATGGCCGGTACGACAGTAGACGGGTGCAACACCTTGGCTCCGAAATAGGCGAGTTCGGCGGCTTCAGCAAACGAAATGGTCTTGATGCGATGACCACCGGTGAGAATGCGCGGGTCGCAGGTGAGCATACCGTCTACGTCGGTCCAGATTTGAATCTCTTCCGCGCCGATGCCTGCTCCGATGATGGAGGCGGAAAAGTCAGAGCCTCCGCGGCCAAGCGTGCTAGTGATGCCTTTGGTGGTGGAGCCGATGAAGCCGCCCATTACGACGACCTGCTTCTGGACCAACGGGGTCAGTGTTTCCAGACGTGTGTAGGTCTCGGGATAGAGTGGTGCGCACTGTGTGTGACGGTCGTCGGTGATAACGTAGTCACGCGAATCCTGATGTATGGCGTCAATGCCGTTCTGCCGGAAGACTTCGGCGACGATCAAGCTGGAGAGGCGTTCTCCGTAGGCAGAAATTGCGTCGATGGAACGCGGTGTTAGTTCTCCTAGAACGGCCAGTCCTCGGATCAGTTCACCGAGTTCCTTGAAATGCTCTGCTACCACTCCGCCGATTTCTCCGCCTTCCTGAAGATGGAATTTCTCCAGGCTTGTGAGTTGTTCAATAGCGGCGTCGCGATTGCCCTTGATAGCTTCCTCTGCAATGGCCAGGAGTCTGTTGGTTGTCTTGCCCATCGCCGAAACGACCACGACGGGTTTGCGCGCGAGGCGTGTTTTGACGATAGACGCCACGCGCGCGATAGCTACGGCAGATTCGACAGACGATCCGCCAAACTTCATGACGATCATTTACAGCAGGCCTTCCGCTTGCATGAGTTCTGCGTTGAGCACAGCAGCGCCGGCGGCACCTCTCACCGTGTTGTGGCCGAGCGCTACGAACTTCCAGTCGAGAACGGGGCAGGGACGTAGGCGACCTGTGAAGACCGTCATGCCGTGTTCACGCTCCACATCGCGGCGTGGTTGAGGGCGATTGGCTTCGGTCATGTAGATAACGGGGCGCTTGGGCGCGCTAGGCAGGTTGAGATCCTGCGGCTTGGACTTATAGGTTGCGAACGCGTTGAGAATGTCCTGTTCAGAGATTTTCTGCTCAAACTCGACGCTGACGGTTTCGGTGTGTCCGTCCAGAACCGGCACGCGATTGCAATGCGCGCTTACGCCTGCGGCCAGAGGTTGGAATGACTTTCCGTCGAAGGCTCCAAGGATTTTCTGCGTTTCAATTTCCATCTTCTCTTCTTCGCCGTCGATGAAGGGAACCACGTTGGCGTTGATGTCCATAGACGGAACTCCGGGATAGCCAGCACCGGAGATGGCCTGCATCGTGGTAACGATGATGCGCTTCACCTTGAATTGCTTCAGTGCTCCGAGTGCGAGTGTAAGCACGACGGTGGAGCAGTTCGGATTGGTGGCGATCTGTCCCTTCCAGCCGCGGTTCGCTTTTTGCACAGCGAGGGCGGCAAGGTGCTCGTGGTTTACTTCAGGCACCAGCAACGGCACATCGTTTTCCATGCGGTGATTGCGTGAGTTCGAAACGACGGAGTGTCCTCCGATAGCGAAGGCTTGCTCCAACTCGGTTGCTACGCTCGCGTCGGTCGCCGAAAAAACGAGCTTGGGCGCGTTGCCCGGTTTGCATTCTTCGACAATGAGGTCGCGCACGCCCGCGGGCATTTCACCTTCCAGACGCCATGACGTTGCGTCGCTGTATTTCTTGCCAGCCGAACGGTCGCTTGCTCCGACCCACGTGAGGTCGAACCACGGGTGACCTGCGAGAAACTTTACAAAATGCTGGCCCACCATGCCGGTGGCACCAAGGACTCCAACTTCAATTTTCTTTTGCATTATTTTGCCTTTCCGTTATTCAGTAGGGACTTCACCATGTGTTGGTAGATCTCCACTGCTTCGAGTAATTGTTTTTTCGGCACGCGCTCCTGGGACGTGTGGGCGACGTGAATCGTGCCTGGTCCGATGAGATACGGCGTGCCCCACTGGCCGTTGAAGGCTGGGATGTCGGTTGTGTAGCTGACTACTGTGGTTTCAATGCCTGGCACTGCACCAAGATGAACTGCCGGGATGAAGAGAACTTCGTTTGCCTCGGCGAGCCCTGCCACGGCTTGTTGAATGCCTTCGCGCGTAGATATAATATCGCCGACTACGCGGATGAGAAGTTCGGCTCTTGCTTCGTCGGGGATGACGTTGGGAGCGCGTCCGCCGGAGATGAGTCCAATGTTGAGCGTGCTGGGTCCGAGGATATCGTCGATAGGAAGTTTGACGGCGCGGATGCGTTGCAGTGCGTCGAGAAGTTTTTCAATTGCCGATTCGCCGAGTTCGGGATAAGCCGAATGCGCCATGCGTCCGGTGGCTTTCACTTCGTAGCGAAGTGCGCCCTTGCTGCCTAGTGCCAGGCGGTTTTCGGTGGGTTCACCATTGATAATGAATTTGGAGCCGCGCGGATTTCTACCAGCAAAATAGGCACCGGCGGAATTACGTTCTTCCCCCACGACGAACAACAGCCCGAAGTTGCGAATGCCTCCGGCGAGCAGCCTTTCGGCGGCCTGCAGCATACAGGCGATGATGCCCTTGACGTCGCATGCGCCGCGCCCCCAGATGAATTCGTCATCTTCGCTGGATGGGATAAAGGGCGGTACGGTGTCCTGATGTGTGGACATGGTGACGGTAGGCTCGCCCCAGCAGGCAAAGACGTTGTAGCGATCCGGCTCTACTTCGATCCGCTCGATGCGGCCGTCGTACTTGTCGACAAGCGGACGCAGGTAGTCCGTCAGGTACTGCCCCACGGCAAGTTCGTTCGGCGTCACCGATTCGATGTCAATGAGTGTACGAGCAAGTTGAAACAATTCCATAAAAACAAACCAACAACAAAATGTTTTGAAGGAATGGAGAAGGGGCAGAATAGACGGAGGTCATCCGGCTTGCTCCCCGAATAGCGCTCCATCCTTCTCCGCAAACCCGTTTCGGGCCGGACCAGGATGACAGTGGCCAGGATTTAACCTGGACCCCCAACCGAACGTTCTACCTATCTGAACGACAGTCTCGGCGGAACACCTTGGCGATTGCTCACCTTGATTCGGCCCCTTTTACTGGATGTCCGAGTTAGATTCGGAACCACACACCCAGCGACTTTTGGCCGCCGCGCCTCTACCGATGGAAAGACCAAGATAGCACAAAGGCATCCTGATTGTCCTGGTTTTACCAGATAAATTCCTTGGCGGCTTCTCGGCGTTCGTGACTATCCAACACGTGAACTACGCGCAGTTTTTTGAGTTTCTCCGAAGAGAGTTGCCCGATGGGGACGTATAATATTCTTCGGTTAAGGTGGGATGCAATGGAACGAAAGATGGATCTTGGCGGGTGGCTGGCAACATAGATGACGTAAGGTTGAATGGCGTAGTCGAGCGCAGCCATCAGGAGACGTTCGGGTTTGTCCTCGGCGAAATCGTAGTCTGTGTCGGCCCACACATCAAACATACGGCGGGGCGGGCGGGTCATGAGGAGTCCGCCGTATTCGGCGCGGCCGATGCCGGGGCCCACCATGTGCTCGAAGGGGTTTGTTGCGTAGAAGGCCATGTCACTCTCGTTCTGGTGTTCACCCAGCCAGGTAGTCATGTAGTGGTAGCGGTCATCCTGATCCGGATCAAAGATGACAACCACCGCGCCAACCTCGCCTGACAATTTCTGCACGTTACGAACGTAGATTTTTCCCTGGTGCCAGTTTCTAACGGTTTCGCGGATGTCGATTCCATCCAGGATGGAGGATAGGAATGGCTCCACCCTCAGTCGCTCTTCGGAAAGAATGCTCTTCGCCTTTTGCTTAATGTAAGCCCCGTAATCTTCAATGACGATGTCTTCCGGGGGATAGGAGCAGATAGCATCGCCGTTGCATTGCTTTGCCCATTCGCCAGGGGTCTTTTCCTTTTTGCGAGCTTTTAGCGGAGTTCGCTTCAGCATTTGTTTGGGGCGGGGAAGTCTGCGGCGAATCTTTAGGCGGCGGGTCTGGAACCAAACCTCTTCCGCACTGATGTTCAGTGTTTCCAGTACCGAATGTTCCTTCTGTGCCGGGTAACGATTCGCCGTGGTCCAAACGGACCACGCGTAATTGTCGTCGACGATGCAGCGGGCGGCAATGGTGATATCGAACAACGACGCGGTTAGTTCGTTGTTAATCATGGCGAGGTTGCGAGTATAGCGGGCGATTGCGCGCCGCTGCCAGTGGACAAGCTTTTCACCCGTATCTTTTAGGTAGGAAGACTCGGCCTCACGCAGAAGATCAAACTGGGCTTTGGGACGGTCGATTAGCAGTTCGGGTCCCATGATGAGTCGGAACTTTTCGTAGCGGTCTTGGAGGAAGGGAAATTCGACGGTGATCTCGGCCAGACAATCCGGGTGGGCGTTGACAAGGTCTACGACGCGTTCCTGCCGCCGTCGCCGAGGCTCTTCTTGCGGGAGTTCCATGGCGTCGAGCAGCGGGTCCAACAGATTGAGAGAGACCACGGCGAGCACTTGAGCGCCAGGATCGGTGCCTTGCAGTTTCCAGGCCATCCCCGCGGCGTGAGCGGTTACTTCTTCTGTGCGAGGTTGCGGCCATACACGGTAGGCTTCCACAAAGCGTTCCAGCGTGATTTTGCGAATTGCGTAGGGGTCCGGGTAGAGATCAGAGAGATGCGGACGATGGTTGAGATCCGGTTCGATGAACAGGATTTCGGCTTCCACTTCTATTGCAGTGCGGACGGCTTCGGTAAACGGGTCCGCCGGTTCGATAGGAATGTAGACTCCCTTGGGTTCTTCGTCATCGGGATCATCATCGTCAGGATAGACAAGCACGGAGATTTCCGGAAGCCTTCGGATCGCTTCCCGATAGTGTTTTTCGAGGGCTACCGGGAGTTCAATCGCTACAACATGGGGACGTTGCAATAGAATTGCTCTGCGAACTTCGATTGCGAACTCAAGTCTTCCTGGAGCGACAGGGAAGTAAGTAATATGACCTCGCCGGAGATTTCCTGCGTCCGGCGTTTTGAACTCAGGTACTTGAGACATCGTGGGAAGCTCACGCCCGGGGTATGTAGCGGAGCGCCTCTCCGCCCAAGGTTTCCAGCACTGCGGTATGGAGTGCGTCGCGCATTGCCAGGGTTTGATTGGAGAAGGCCTGTAACTTCATTGCGTAGCGTGCAATGTTGATGCCATCCCGCGCAGAATAACGTTCTTCGTTGGAATGGGCCTGCTGGAGGAAATCGGTCACATAGTTGAGGATGTGATCGTCACCAAAGGGCAGGTTTTCCTTGAGAATCTGCAATTCCTCTTCCCGCTCAGGGAAGTCCAGAACGATTTGAGGCTGCAGACGGGAGTGGATGTACTCAGGAAGATCGAAGGTGGAGGCATCATCATTCATGGTTGCGACGAGGCGGAAGGATGGGTGCGCCTTGATTTTGATCCCGGCGACGATAGACTCCACGTAGCGCCGGTTGTCGAGCAGGGGTGCAAGTGATGCCCAACTCTTTTCACTCATGCGGTTGCCTTCATCAAGGATTGCAATTCCACCTCTTAGCATTGCTGTCACCAATGGTGAGGCAACATAGCGCAGGTTACGTTCCCCTTCGATTACTGGAGTGACGATCAGGTCTTCCGGCCGAGTGTCGACGGTAGCCTGCATGATGAAGATCTCCTGCCCCAACCGCTTTCCAGCGGCATATGCGAGGGTGGTTTTGCCGACCCCCGGCTTGCCTAACAGCCGAGGGTTCATGGGGAGATCCTGGGGATCCAACACGAGCCATGCCGCCAACAACTGGCGCATAACTTCGTCTTGTCCTACCCAACGGATAGGAAGTTCATCAGGATGTGCAAGGTGGAGCGGTACGCCTTCAACTTCTATGATCATTCTTCTTCATAGTAACTTGAGGCAGGCAACCTACTCGGAGGGAGAGGTGACACCGAGTGCTACCGCGCTCTTCCAGCAATCCTGAGCCGCTTCGGCTTGACCGGATTTCTCAAGAACATGACCTAGATTGAGGAGTGCTTCGACAAATCGGGGACGTTGTTTCAATGCTTCACTGTAAAGCCGAATAGCTTCCGGAGTCCTGCCTTGTTTTTCAAATGCCAGGGCCATATTGAAGGTGAGTTCGGGCAGGCCCTGATTCAGGCTGGCTAATTTGCGGCGCAGGGCGAGACAGGTCTCGAGGTCTCCGGTTTCGGCACTGACGGTTGCCAGTCCGTGAAGGGCTGCAACGGAATCGGGAGTACTGCGAAGCAGCCGCTCAAAGCCGGAGCGTGCCTCCTCCAGCCGCCCCAGCTTCATGCAGGCAAATGCCGAGTTCATGATGGCCTCGGGCATATTGGGTTCAATGTGAAGGCTGGATTGGAACGCGGTTAGCGAGCCATCCCAGTCTTCGCGAAGAATCCGTAGGGAGCCGAGTTGGAACCAGGCTCCAGAGTGTTTGGGATTCTGCTCTACCAGTTCCATCAAGAGAAGTTCGGCGTCTTCCAGGCTGCCGTCCTTTTCGAGCAGTAGGGCTAAGTTCCACAAGCCTGTAGCGTTGTTCGGTGCGAGCCGCAGTGCTTGCTGATAGGTGTCTTTTGCTGCCTCGCTATCACCGCGCAGCTCATGCAGGATCGCAAGATTCAATAGGGGCTGAAACGCTTCCGCATTGATGTTATGTGCTTGGCGGTAAGCGAATTCCGCTTCTTCGTATTCGCCAATACGGTGACGAGCATAGCCGAGGTTGAACCAAGCCTCGAAATGTCCCGATGAAATGGCGACGATTTTTGAGCAGTGCTTGATCACACCACGATAGTCTTGCAGGGCTAGCGCAGTCGCTGCCAATCCTTCATCAACAAATGTCGATGAATCGGAGGCTGTCGTTGACTGTGTATCCCAATCCGCGTTTTGAGAGCTATTTTGCGCCTCACGAGAAAGAAAGGAAGTTGCTGTTTTGGTTCCCATTGTGTTCTATTTACCATCCTGAGGAAAAACTGATTTCGGCGGGTTCGTGGACAGGCTGAGACTGCGGCGCTATCGGCTCGATCTCGATTTCTATTTTTCGTCCACAGTGGAGCCATCCATTCGCGCCGACCGAGGCGACAAGCGAAAGTGGCAGTGTCGGCTCGGCTGCGTCTAAACCCTCAGGTGGGGGAAGGATCGCCGGGCCGTCTGCCGTAGGAACTCTGGTAAGAGCGGTCCACGGCAATGTGAAGCTGATTGTGCGGACGCGGCTCGCAAACTGTGATGGTGTTTGGGTTACAGCCAACAGGTTTGCGATGGACGTTGGTAGTTCTACCCTTAGCTGGTCCTTGGCTGGAGCGCTCTTAGTTGGAGTGGTTGATATTGGAGCGGTTGATATTGGCTGGGGTCCGACAACTGCCGGTGGGGGCGGCTCTGGAACACTTACAGTAGTGTCCACATGGAGAGCCAGAGCCGGAATATTTGCAGCAAAGTCGTAGGTGTCATCTACTTTCTGAATGTCCGGTAGAGCTACAGCCGTTTCCTCGTCGACGGGGTCTATTCCGGTGGCAAGGTAGCCGCACTCGGGAGGATCCGGCTGCTGGACCTGGGGGTTGGCTGGTTGCTTTTCCGGTTGAGAGGCGGACGCTTTAATTACTTTGGACCGGGCTGCCTTCGCAGTGCGGTTGGTCTCGGCTGCTTTTGATTCGGAAGATTCCGGAGCCATCGCTCTTGTTGCTTCTCGCTGGGAATCCTCTGGAGAAGGTGACTTGGCTCCCAGCAGCACTTCGAGTGCAAATTGGTTGCTTTGCTGTTGGAAAGCTTCTTTGTGCTGATCGGTGCAGAATGCTTGGCGCGAGATACGCTGCATCAAGCTAAGTTTCTTACCGCACATCCGGCAAGTGGTTTCCGAGTCGTGGAAGTCGCCCTTTTTCGGCGTCGCGTTTTGTTCTGGACGCTCGGCAAGGTCAAAGATCTTCCTCGCCTGCGGAACAGGCGAATTGTCTTCTGGTGCATCTAAGTCAAAGATTTTTTTCATTGGCCCTAGAACCTTATCTGGATCACTAAGTAGTCTAAGTTCTCTATCGGATGATTGCAATAGTACCGTTATAGTGCTGAGTACGTATTAAGTCTGATTGGAGGCTATTTCTCCATCCCAAGTTTTCGTGACAACGGGACTTCCATGTATGTCGCTTATTCTAAAGCAGAACAATCCCGGAGTTCGTAGGGTTCCCGTAAGGCCGAGGGGCAGAAATTATTTGGAAAAAAAGATACCTATTGCAGAACTAGGTGTTTTGCTGTTAGAAAAACGATCTAAAATCTATCGTTAGGATAGGTATTTGGATTGGTTTTCGGCTAGGGTCAGGTGCTCTCTGGCTGCGTTAAAGGCGCACCCGTACAGGGAAATGACTGCGAGCAAATACATCCAAACGATCAGTGCAATCACGGCTCCGACCGATCCATACATCACGTTATAGCCTGCCATATTACGAACGTACCAGGCGAATCCAAGGGTGGCGAGAAACCACAGGACCGTAGCGACAATGGCACCGGGCCAAAGGTCACGCCAGCGTTGTGGTCTATTCGGGCCAAGCTTATAGAGCAGAAGGGTTACGATAATGACCGTGGCTGAAGAAACTGCGTATTTCACGACCCGACCAGCCAATAAGACGCCAGTAGTGAGAGGCTGGGTTGCGGGGATACCACTTAGTCCGTACAGCGCCCATTCTTCGGTCCGGTTGCCAAATAGGATTACGACCGAAGCGCCGATAGCAGGAAGTGCTGCCGAGAAAACCAGGAGAGCGGCGACACCGCGATTCCTTAGGAAATTTCGATTTACTGGCACATGGTACACACCGTTAAACCCCTCAATCAGGCTCAGCATTACGCCCGAGGCAGCATAAAGGGAAAGGAGCACAGCGACGACAAGCAGGGATGCCGGGCGTCTGCCTGCTTCGGCAAAACGGCTTAGGAACAGATCTTCTGTCCCCGGAGGGGCTACTTGGGCGAGGAAGTTTTCGATGACTCGGAGGACGGGCCGGGCTTGCATTTGGACCAGGATGGCCGCGATGGTTGTAAGGACAGGGAACAGCGAAAGCAGAGCGGAATAGGCCGCACCCTTGGAAACTGATAGACAGTTTTCCTCATACGCGAGCACAGTAGCGTGTCGCAGAATCCACCAGAACCGTCTCACGGGTTGCCCCCAGTATTACGCACTGCTGTTTGTCGGAGGTGCCGATGAGTAACGGCGGCTCATGCTGAGAAAACGGCGTCTGCGCCAAACACCCGTCTTATGGAGTGTATATTGCACGAGAAGCAGCAATATCGAGAGACCGTAAATGGAGCTTTGTACGAAACTTGCTGACGAGGCTTGAGGGAAGTAGCGCGTGGGAACGGGAATTTCCGAGATCCTGGCACCCACCTCAACGAACTGGGCCATGATGTCCTGGTCAAAGATGAAATTGTCGGAGTTGATATCCACGTTTACGGCTTCCAGAATCTTGCGGGTATAAGCCCTGTAGCCGGTATGGTATTCGGCAAGAGATAAGCCAAATACTTTGTTCTCGCACCCGGTCAGGAATCGGTTGGAGATGTACTTCCACCATGGCATGCCTTGCTTCATGGGTTGGCCGCCTAGCAGGCGGGACCCGAGGACTACGTCCGCCTCTCCTTTTTCAATGGGGGCGATAATCTCTGGCAGCAGTGTGGGATCGTATTGGTAGTCCGGGTGGACCATGACGATAATGTCGGCACCGGCGCGGAGTGCTTCACGATAGCAGGTTTTCTGATTTGCGCCATACCCGTAATTTCGATCGTGAATAAAGAGCTCGAGACCTAGCTCCTTGGCGATCCGAGTGGTCTCGTCGGAGCTGCCATCATCTACGAGGATGACGAGGTCTACCACATCGTGCGGCAACTCCGCGTAGGTCATACGCAAGGTTTTCGCCGCATTATAGGCGGGCATTACCACAACAACTTTTCTCTTCACACTCATTGATTGTCGGTGACTTGCAATCACTAGGATACTCTTTTCGAGGGCTAGCGGGTATGGTTCTTGGCGTGGACGACGAATTGATAGGCGAACAGCGTGGGGCGGATTTTCGCCAAGATGAAACACGCTTGTTCCAGGAGCCGGATAAAGAGGGTCTCGCTGATACTGGGAACCACGAGTCCGACAGGGATGCCTGTGGGGCTTATCTGGTTGAACCTGAATCCGGAATTGCTGAAAAGTTCAGCCCATCCTGACCGGGTGAAGAAATGAACATGGGTCCGGTCAAATAGCCCGACGTCCTGTTTGGGGAACCTTCCGGAGAGCACAACCAGACGGAAGTAAATATTGCCGCTGTTTGGGAGCGAGGCAATGACGACCCCATCGGGCCTAAGCAATCCCAGGACCTTCTGGAGCATACGTTGGGGATCGCGAAGGTGTTCGAGTATGTCGGCGCAAATCACAAAGTCGAACAAGCCTTCGATGGGAGGAAATTCTGATTCAAGGTCTGTTTCCACAAGGCGGACTGATTCAGGGAAGGCTGTTCCAGTCCCTTCCTTTCGTTCCATCCCGGTAACCTCATAGCCACGCTCCGCCAGTATGGATGCGAGATACCCGGTTGCGCACCCCACATCAAGAACGCGACGACCATCACCCGGTGCCGGTAAAGCATTCAGAATTAAAGAATGACTGCTGTAGGGGCTCTTCTTAAACTTGTAGGTCAAACAAACATTGTCGCCCATTTTCTGACTCGCTCCAAAGCGCGATAATAGACGGAGCCGCATGGACTTTGCCCGCCAGCTCAAATCCAGCATCGACATCGTTCAGGTGATAGGCGAATACGTGCGCCTGAAGAAGGCGGGTAACACTTATAAAGGACTGTGCCCGTTTCATACTGAGAAAACACCTTCCTTCAATGTCCGCCCCACGCACCAACATTTCAAGTGCTTCGGATGCGGTGCCGGTGGTGATGCAATCAAATTTGTGATGGACGTAGAGGGTCTCAGTTTCTGGGAGGCTTGCAAGCAACTCGCTGAGCGGTACGGAATTCCTCTTCCCAAGCGTCTGGATCAAGCAGACGCTGACTCGCGCAAGCGAGCGGGTCTTTACAGTGCGCATGAGATTGCGCAACAGATCTTTCGCGAAACGCTGGTATCAGCGGGTGGTGCCCAGGCAAGAGAATACCTAACGAATCGGGGGGTGACACCCAAGGTAGCCGAAGAATTCGGCCTGGGCCTTTCGCCGCGAGGCGGGCAGGTTGTTACTACCGCTCTACAAAAAGCGGGGATGACGCCGCAACAGTTGGAGGCGACTGGTCTGTCTCTTGCGCGTAATGACGGTTCTGGTTTCTTTGACCGTTTTCGCGGGCGGCTGATGTTTCCGATTCACAATGAAACTGGTCAGTTGATCGCGTTTGGGGGGCGTGCGTTGAATGACGAGGACCAGCCCAAGTATCTGAATTCATCAGAGACCGAAATTTATCGCAAGAGTAAGATTCTGTATAACCTCCATCGTGCTCGTAAGGCCATTCGCTCGGATGGCAGGGTGGTTCTTGTAGAAGGATACATGGATGTGATTGGCTTGCACGCTGCCGGGGTCACTGCTGTAGTGGCGAGTTGTGGAACGGCATTAACCTCGGATCAGGTCCGCATGATGCGGAGGCATTCTGAGAACATCGTTGTGAACTTTGACCCGGATGCGGCCGGGACAAACGCAGCCGAGCGTTCGGTGCAGATTCTTCTTGAGGAAGAAATGCACATTCGTATCCTGTCTCTGCCCGGAGATCTGGATCCTGATGAATTCATCAAAGCGAAGGGTCTGGAAGTGTATCGCCAGTTGCTTAGCAGTGCTCCGCGATATTTTGAGTGGCTATCGGATCGGGCGCGTGAGCGGTTCGATATGAAGTCGGCGGAGGGCCGTGTTGCGGCGTTCAAGTTCCTGCTTCCGGCAATCCAGCGATTACCGGACAAGATTGAAAGAGCGGCAGTAGTGAACGACATTGCGTCTCAGCTTGGAGTAGAGAAGGGAATCCTACTGGATCAGTTCCGCCGCATTGCAGCGGACCGGACGAAGGAGCCGATGCGGGTGCCCGCGGTGGAGATTCCCGCCAATGAGCGACTCTTGCTGCGCTGTCTTTTGGAGAGCGCAGAGGCGCGTGAGGTGGTCCTGGCAAAGATATCCGAGATCAGGTTTGCGCAACCGCTGGTGTCGGCGCGGATTCTGGAAGCGATGCAATCGATGGGTGAACCGTTTCACTACAGTGAACTAGAGGCGCGGCTTGGTGAGGTGGAACGTTCCCTATTGTCAGCGGTAGCTTTTGCCGATGAAGGAAGTGAACCGTCAAATCATGAGGGAGACCTGTCTGCTACGCAGGCGTTGGATTGTTTGAGGGTGTTGGAATCAGCCAATCAAGAGGCGGAGCGCACATCGCTAAAGATGCAGATTGCATCCGCCGAACGGAGCGGTAACCTGGAAGAAGCGCTACGATTAAGTGCGGACTTGGAACAACTGTCTGGGGCGTCCCGTCGCCGACGCCGCGCATAATTGTAGAATGATGTTGTTCAGAGGTCGTTTGAGTTTTCGGAGTCTCGGTGGCTGTTAACGAAAAGTTTGAGCGAATTCGCCAGCTGATGGACTCGGGTAAAGAGAAGGGCTTCGTCCTTTACGACGACGTCAGTGATCTGGTCCCCGAGGATGCTGCAGGTGGCCCTGAAATCGAAGACATCCTTGCCGACTTGGATCGGAATGGCGTCGACATTCTGGAAGAGCCCAAAGCGGACTTCGACAAGAAGCCTGAAGAGGCGGACGAACCCCTCGATCTTGAATTCACTGTTGATGGTACCGACAAGACTAGCGATCCCGTGCGGATGTACCTGCGGGAGATGGGCACTGTCCCTTTGCTGACGAGAGAAGGGGAAACCGAACTTGCCCGCCGGATTGAGCGCGGACAAAGGGCGGCTATGCGGTCCCTTTCGAGGTCGCCTCTAGTTGTAGGTGAAGTACTTGCTTACGGGATAGCGCTCGACAACGGAAGTATCAGTTCGCGTGATTTGCTGCAGTTGCCAGATCCACCATTTGAAGAAGAACTCCTCGATCAGGAAGGTGTCAAGCTGCGTGCAGAGATTGCTGAGATTGAGAAACTGAGCAAGAAGGCTCGCGCATGCCAGCAAAAGCTGTTTGCCGCGCCACGGGGAACCAAGCCGAAGCAGAATCGTTCTCTGCGCTGGAACCTGGCTCGCATCGTGGTGAATATTTCGAGAGCGATCCGTAAGATTCAGTTTGCGCCACAGGTTACTGTGCAATTGGTGTCTTGCGTCCGGCATGCTGTCGAACAGCTCAAACCGCTGGAGCGGGAGATTTCGAAACTACAACGGGCACTGGAAGAGTTAACTGGTATTCCGGCCAAAGATGCGCGGAAACTGCACAAGCAGAACATGCAAGAGTTGCAGGATTTGGAGCTGGACTTTGGTGCCTCTGCGGTGGAACTGCGACGGACGCTTCAGATTGTTGAGCGAGGCAAAACGGAAGCAGATGCGGCAAAAAAGCAGTTGATCGAAGCAAACCTCCGGCTGGTTGTTTCCATCGCCAAGCGTTACACCAATCGTGGTCTGCAATTTCTGGATCTGATCCAGGAAGGAAATATCGGTCTCATGAAGGCCGTCGACAAGTTTGACTATCGTCGGGGTTATAAATTTTCGACATACGCGACGTGGTGGGTACGGCAAGCAATCACCCGAGCGATTGCCGATCAAGCCAGGACGATCCGGATACCCGTGCATATGATCGAGACGATCAATAAATTGGTTCGCACGCAGCGATCTATGCAACAGGAACTGGGCCGGGAGCCGACCAATGAAGAACTATCTCGCAGAATGGAGCTTCCTGTCGGCAAAGTGCGCAAGGTGTTGCGCATCGCGCAGGAACCAATCTCACTGGAGACTCCGGTGGGAGAGGAAGACGAGTCACATCTTGGAGACTTTCTTGTCGACAAGCGCGTTGTCTCACCCTCCGAGGCGGTGATCAATCTCAACTTACGCGAGCAAACGGCAGAGGTTTTAAAGACACTTTCTCCAAGGGAAGAGAAGATTGTCAAAATGCGCTTTGGCCTTCAAGATGGAAGCGAACATACGCTTGAAGAAGTTGGGCAGCAATTCGCTGTAACGCGGGAGAGAATTCGGCAGATAGAAGCGAAGGCGCTTAGAAAACTTCGCCATCCCAGCCGGTCTCATCGCCTGCGCGCATTTTTGGAAACCAACGTTCGCGACTAATCTCTGGTCGCAAACCGGGAATAGAGTCTGCCGGTATTGGATACCATCAAAATAGGTATGACTCTGACAGCTCGGTTTGCTTCGGCATCTGCTTTTCTCGCTATCTGCGCGCTTGCCAATGCGCAAGAGGCCGTTTCTCTTGATCAGGCGTACCATTTGATGTATGAGCTGCGGTTTGACGCAGCGCGTGCTACTATCCTGAGCTGGCAGTCACGATTTCCCGCAGATCCGGTCGGTCCGGCTTCCGAAGCTGCTAATCTTCTTTTCGAAGAGTTCGAACGGCTAGGGATCCTTCAGGCACAGTTCTACGAATCAGATTCCCGGTTTCTTGCACGCAAGAAAGTCGTACCCAATCCGAAGTTGTATGCGCAATTTGACGCCGCACTGAAGCGGTGTGAAAAACTTGCCAAGCAACAGTTGGCGGTGAGTCCGAAAGATAAGGATGCTCTCTTTTCTCTCGCCCTTGTCTATGGGCTTCGTGCTGATTACGCTGCTCTCATTGAAAAACGCAATTTGGCCTCTTTACGACTCACCAAGCAGGCATCGCTCTATGCCGATCAATTGATAGCCATTGCGCCTGACTATTACGATGCTTACCTCGCTACGGGGCTCGGAAAATACATTATTGGCAGCCTGTTTGCCCCGGTGCGCTGGCTGTTGCAGGCATCTGGCTACGATGCGGACAAACAGAAGGGTATTGAAGAGTTGAAGAAGACTGCGGCGCATGGCCGTTTGCTGGGTCCCTTCGCCAGGCTACTGTTGGCGGTTGGTTACCTGCGTGACAATGATGTTGCGCAGGCGAAGCGATTGCTTGCCGGGCTCCGCGATGAGTTTCCTTCGAATCCTTTGTTTGGTCAGGAACTAGCAAGACTAAAATGAACAACATCACGATTGCAGCCACCGCTACGGCATTGCCGCCAAACTCGGTTGGCCCGGAAGAGGTGAAGGCTTTCATGAGCCAGGTCTTCCAGGTTGAATCTTCACGATTGAATGCGATGATGGCGGTGGTGGATAGTTGCGGGGTGCGGAAACGACATATTGTGAAACCAGCGGAGTGGTATGCGCAGCCGCGGTTGCTTTCCGAAACCAGCGCGGAGTACCGTGAACACGCCATTCAACTAGGATCTAAGGCAGCGAGTGACTGTCTCGAAAAGGCCGCACTTCGCGCGGACGAAGTGGATCTCATTATCACTGTGTCGTGCACTGGCGTGATGATTCCTTCCCTGGATGCGCACTTGATTAATAGTCTGGGGTTTCGTCCCGACGTGAAGCGGATGCCGATTACCGAACTCGGCTGCGCAGCCGGGGCAGCTGCACTGGCGCGGGCGTCGGACTATGTTCGGGCGTTTCCCAAATCTTCCGTTCTCATCGTCGCGGTGGAGTTGCCAACCTTGACGTTTCAACGAGGAGATCTTTCGTTAGCGAATCTGATTTCCACGGTTTTGTTCGGCGATGGAGCTGCCGCAGTCATAGTTACGGGGCGCGCTGTTGCTGGCCCCAAGATCATTGGAGGAGGAAGTCATCTCTTCCCCAATACGACTGCGGCGATGGGCTTTGACCTTAAAGAAGATGGATTTCACATCGTACTTTCCAAAGAGATTCCCGAGTTGATCCGTGACAGTATTGTCCCGGTTTTGGACCGTTTCCTTGCGACGTATAATGTCCCGCGCGAACAGATTGCGACTTGGATTCTGCACCCTGGGGGGCGCAAGCTTCTGGCGAACGTGGAACAGGCCCTCGGCTTAACAGCGCTGGATACACAGCCATCATGGGATATCATGCGTGATTATGGGAATCTTTCCAGTGCATCCGTACTCTTCGTCCTGCGGGAGTGGATAGAGAAGCGGGAAGTGCGGCCTGGAGTCTATGGGTTGCTCGCGGCTTTTGGGCCGGGATTCAGTGCGGAAATGTTGTTGTTGCAATGGGATTGAGTTCCACGCTGTACGTTGTGTTGTTGTGCCTGGTAGGCGCAGGACGACTCTTGGAATTGCGTATCTCGAAGCGAAATCAGGCTCGCCTTTTGGCCTTGGGCGCATCCAAAGAACGTGATCCGCATTTCCGTTGGATGGTCTTGTTTCATACGGGAATTCTGTTGTCGTCTGCTGCTGAAGTAATCGTTTTTAGAAGGCCCTTTGCGCTCTGGTTGGCGATTCCCAGTGGTGTGTTGTTTATGGTCGCCAATGCTGCGCGGTGGTGGGTGATCCACAGTTTGCGCGAGCATTGGAATGTCGAGGTGATGAACTCGACGTCGATCGGAGTCATTGTGTCGGGTCCATTCCGGTGGGTACGTCACCCGAACTACACCGCGGTCTTTGTGGAGATGATCGTGCTCCCACTCATTCACACGGCTTGGTTCACTGCCTTGGCAGGTGCCCTATTGCACATCTATGTCCTGAGAAATCGACTTCGTATTGAGGACGCTGCGTTAATGGGCAACGCGCATTATCGTGAGTTGATGGGCGGTAAGCCAAAATTCTTACCCGGATGGTATGACTGACGTAGTCATCGCTGGTGCCGGCGTGGCTGGTTCTTCTCTGGCCATACAACTGGGGCGGCTTGGGTTTTCGGTGAAGGTTTTTGAACGGAGCTATTTCCCAAAGGAAAAACCATGCGGGGAAGGTTTGATGCCGGGAGGATTAGCTGTCCTGGATCGTCTGGGCCTTCGCGATGCCATTGGAGGGCAACCTTTCCAAGGCGTCCGTTACCATCTTGGAGGTCGGACAATTCAGGGCATGTTTCCCGGCCACCAAATTGGTGTTGGCCAGCGCCGGAAATATCTGGACAACGTTCTATTCCAAACAGCGTCCGCCACGCCAGGGGTTTGCGTCGCGACGGGGGCTTCTGTGGACGGGCCACTGGTCGAGGGGGGCAGGGTTACAGGGCTGATTGTTGACGGAGAGGTGCACCGTGCAAAGCTAACCGTCGGCGCGGATGGAGTTCACTCGAAAATTCGCCACAAGCTTGGGTTGGACGTTCCAGCAGGACGTAAGCGCATCGGTGCGCGTTGCCATTTTCGCCTTGCGTCAGGGGTGGATATGCCAGATTGGGTTGATATATTTCTGAGAACTGGTTACGAACTCTATGTCACGCCGCTTCCTCATCGGGAGCTACTGGTTGCGGCCCTCTTTGAACATCCCGCTGCCCCTATTGCTGAATCCTTTCCGAACTGGATTCAAACAGAACCTCAGTTGCGCAAGATGTTGGATGGAGCGTGTCAGATTTCAGATTTGGAATGCATTGCCCCACTTGCAGGGCGAGCAAAGAGAGGCGGACCGCCAGGCGTTGTCCTGCTCGGGGATGCCGCTGGTTTTCTTGATCCGATAACGGGAGGGGGCATGACCCAAGCGCTGATGACTTCGGAGTTATTGAGCCGGTGCTTCTTGGGTGGCCGACTGCAGGAGTTCGATCAGCGGCGGCAGGCGATGCTTCGCAGCTATCAGATTCTTACCTCAATGGTCCTGTGGCTTGCAGGTCATCCGGACGTTACGTCCCGGGTTCTAGGTCTCCTGCATTCTTGGCCGACACTGTTCTCGCAGCTTATGGGTGTCTCCGCTGGTATGAAAGTACAACCGGAATAATCTGGACCGCGTCTGACATTTCATAGATGATGACCCACATAACTTACAAAGCGATGCTAGGACTAGTGGCTCTCGCCACGCCGTTGATGGCCCAAAAGCAGGAAATCAGTTTCACCCTCGGTGGCATCGCCGCCAATGAGCGGTCTACCTCCCCTAGTCTAACGAGCGAGGCTTCCGTTGGTCTTCAAGCCAACTATGCCGTGAGGCTGGTTAAGAGTGATCGTGCCACTCTTTATTTTGAGACACACCTATTGGCCAGTCCGCTTCGCAATGTCTCCACGACAGCGACAGTTGCCACAAGAGATTACGCGTCCCTCTACATCACCCCGGGAGTCCGTGTAAAATTCATGCCGCAAGGCCGGGTAAATCCCTGGCTGGCGGTTGGAGGAGGATGGGCACTCTATGAACATAGCGTATTCAATCTTCTTGGCGCGCCAAGCAGTGTTCCAAGACACACAAACAAAGGTGCGCTGCAGTTTGGTGGTGGAGTTGATTTCAGGATTTGGAAGTTCGTTGCGCTCCGTGCCGAATTAAGGGACTTTTACACAGGAAGTCCGGCTTATGCAGTGACGACGGTTAAGGGCGGCCAACACAACGTGGTCGCCGGTGGCGGATTTGTGTTGCGGTTTGGAAAATGAAAATCCTAGCCGTACTCTTGTTGTTGGCTGCTCCCTCTGGTGTGGAATTTCCGATCCAGGCTAAAGGGTCAGTTCTGCGAATCCTGGTCGACAAGACCGGAATCTACAGCGGCAAACGGCACATCTTGGAGTTTTCCGGCCTTGACGGAAAACTCGTGTTGGACGAATCCAATCCGGCTGCAGCCAAGGTCGAACTACAAGTGAAGGCCTCCGAGTTTGAGTTGAGGGACGATTGGCTCAGTAGCAAGGATAGTAAATCAGTTTCCGAATATGCGGTTTCTGACAAGGTGTTGGACGCCGGTCACCATCCGGTGATTCGGTTCCAAAGCACAAGCGTGGAGAGGCTTCAGGCAGACACCTGGAATGTGAAAGGCCAACTGGAAATCCGCGGCATTTCGAAACCGGTGGAATTGCTGGCCCGCCAAACCGGGTCCGGTAATGCGTTGGCGTTTGAAGGCAATGCCAACTTCGGCATGAAACAGTTCGGCATCAAACCGCCATCCGCTGCGCTTGGGCTGATCGGAACCAAGGAGCAGCTAAGACTGGAGTTTCGTTTGAAAGTCCGTTAGGCCAGCATGTCGAGCGCGCCCTGGAGTTCACTGCGCGTATGGCTGTCTCCCGATGCCGTGGTAACTTCTACGCCTTTTTGGTAGGTCGCTTTGGCATCGTCGAGCCGACCCAGTTTCTCTAGTGTCTGGCCTCCATGGAAGTATGCCGCGACATAGTTCGGATCGGCTCTGATGAGCTCATCAAATACTTGCGCGGCTCCTGTCAAGTCTCCGCCGTTGAGGGTCTCCATCGCCAGCATATATCGGAAGCGGCTGTTGGTTGGATCCTGCTCGATCAGGTTCTTCAGGCTGTCAATTCTTGAACTCATCGGTTCGTCCTTCCTGTACATCGTAGTAGTTGCGTGCCGGGGATGGGTTCTACCTGAGCAGTCTGGCAAATGCGCCAGACTTGGCCGGGATGAAAGTCTAAGCCACCAACTTGGCCAGCTCCGCGCAGCACAACCATTATGGACCCGGCACTCCACTCATGTGGATCGGAATGGCTGTGCAACTCGGTGCGAAAATACTCGCATTCGGCGAGAAGCTCAATTCCGTTCTCTACCGGTATTGGCTTGGTGATGCCAGGGTGGGAAGAAAAATCAGCGACATCCATCCCGCGATCAAGATGAAGTTCACGACCGCGATTGTAATCGTAAAGCCGGTAAGTGATGTCTGAGTTTTGTTGGATCTCGCAAAGTACGAGTCCAGCCCCAATTGCGTGCACCACTCCTGCTGGGGCGAAGTACGTTTCACCCACCTTGGGTTCATACCACCCCAGCAGCTTCTCAATGGAGCCATCCATCGCTGCTGCCCTCACCTGGGCATCTGTTACGGGTTGGTTGAACCCTAAGGCCAAGCTTGCGCTGGGATCTGTTGCCAGAATGTGCCACATCTCCGTCTTGCCCGGAGAATGATGGTGTAACTGGGCATACTCATCTTTGGGATGAACCTGGACACTCAAAGGCTCTGAGGTGAACAAAAACTTGATCAGCAGGTCATCGGCTTGGAACCAGACTTCTCCGATGCGCTTGTCTTGTCGGGGGAAAAGCGGAGCAAGGTCCTCTTTCCCCCATGTGCGATAAACGAATTCAGGTGCAATCGTAACAGCGGACTGCATTAGCCTTCAATGAACTTCTGGATGCGGTCGATACCTCGTTCAATTTCCTGAATCGAAGCGGCGTAGGTGATGCGAATATGTTCATTCGTTCCGAATGCCTCTCCCGGCACTACGGCAACGTGAGCCTGAGCTAAGAGCTTTTCTGCAAACTCCATTGCTGTCGTCATCCCTAGCTTCTTCATTGCGCCGGAGATGTTCGGATAGGCGTAGAATGCCCCCTTGGGTTCAGACGCTGTTACGCCCTCAATTTTGCGCAAGCGGTCAATGATCACGCGGCGACGGCGTGTATACTCGGCTAGCATCTCTTTTACTGAGTCCTGAGGCCCTCTTACGGCTTCCAGAGCCCCGGACTGGGCAAAAGACGTTGGGTTCGAGGTCATGTGGCTCTGGAGCTTGCTGATAGCACCGATGACCTGTGGCGGAGCAAGTGCAAAGCCGATGCGCCAACCGGTCATCGAGTAAGTCTTGGAAAGGGAGCCTGCCACGATTACACTGTCCTTGGCACCTTTTGCCGAAGCAATTGAGTAAGGGGACCCTTCGTATACAAAGTGGCAATAGCACTCATCGGTGATCAGCCAAATGCCTTTGCTGGAAGTGAGTTCAAAAATTTTCTGAAACTCGGCAGGCTCAATCACCGCACCGCTTGGGTTCGATGGCGAATTGATGATGACCGCCTTGGTCTTTGGCGTAATCTGCTTTTCGATATCTGCAGCCGTGAAGGTGAATCCTTTGGATTCATCGGTCGACATGAACACGCACTTACCACCGGCAAAATTAACAACGTCCTTGTAAGTGACCCAATACGGAACCGGAATAATCACTTCGTCGCCGGGATTGACCAGCACCTGCATCAAGTTGAAGATGACGTGTTTGCCGCCGACGCTTACAATGCAATCGCCTGGCGCGTAAGAAGTATTGAAGTCCGCAGCATGCCTTTCAACAATCGCCTTCTTTAGTTCAATGACACCGCCAACAGCCGTGTACTTGGTGAAGTTCCTGTTTAACGCGTCAATGGCGGCGTTCTTGATGTTGGCCGGTGTCGGAAAGTCCGGCTCACCCGCGCCGAAGTCGACAACGTCGGCACCCTCACGGCGCAGGCGGTCCGCTTCAGCGGAGACTTTCATCGTAGAAGAAACCGAAATCGTATTGACTCGTTCGGCGATAGGAAGAGGGGATGTTGACATAGTTGCTAGCAATCGCTTCTTTCGTGAATTCTATTGCGAAGCCTCATCTCCACTGCGGGAGGAACAAGGCCGGAAACATTGCCGCCAAGGCGGAAAACTTCTTTGACGATACGCGAACTCAAGAACGAGTACGCTTCATTTGGAATCAGGAAAACCGTTTCAATCTCAGGACGCAGACGCCGGTTCATTAGTGTCATCTGCATTTCGTATTCGTAATCGGAAATAGCGCGGATACCGCGGACGATCATGGATGCACCTCTGGCGGCAGCATAATCTACCAGGAGACCGTCAAAGGAATCCACTACAACCTTTTTGAATCCTGAGTCCGCAACTGCCTCACGTACCATCTCGACACGTTCGCTAGCCGTAAAAGCCGGCTTCTTATCTTCATTGCTCAGGATCGCGACCACAAGGTGTCCGCAAATAGCCCGCGCTCGCTCAATGAGATCAAGATGACCATTGGTCAGAGGATCAAAGGATCCTGGGTAGATCGCGACAAGATTCGAGCTATGTGGCACGGCGGGGATCTTTTTTATTGTATCGAAACGCGAACAATCAGTGCGGCGTGTTAATCTAGGAAAGTAGCAGTTCCCACCGTACCAACACACACTGCAAGAGCCGGTAGCTCAGTTGGTAGAGCATCTGACTTTTAATCAGAGGGTCGCGGGTTCGAGTCCCGCCCGGCTCACCATTCCTTAAGATGGCAAAATAGGATGGATGCACCAATCACCAATCCTTTTCTTCCGCATGGCCGCACTTGCCGCCGTAGCGGTGTTTCCTGCTTTCACCCAGGTCACTAACGATCCTTTCCCTCAACCGATCGAAGCAACCAAAGACGTGGTCGCTGTCCGATTCGTCGAGTTTGCAACGCTGCCCGCCTATGGCACGCCAGTGCAACCCGCGCGCATGATGTTGTTGGTGGACGAGCCTGGCACCCGACGCATGTTCGTAAACGACATGCGGGGTCCGCTCTACAGCCTCAGCTACGATGGTAAAGCCGTCAAGCTGTACCTCGATATTAATGCGTCCCAATGGGGTGTCAACGTACAATTCGGCGGCATGGAGCGCGGTTTCCAAAGCTTCGCGTTTCATCCGCAGTTCAACCAACGCGGCAGCCGTGGCTATGGCAAGTTCTACACGTACACCGACACCTCTAACGTCACTCCTCCCGCAGACTTCAAACCCGACGGACCAGGCCGCACTCACGACACCGTGCTTCTTGAGTGGACCGCAAAAACTCCAGCCGCCGCCACTTACGACGGTGGACCACCGCGCGAACTGGTCCGCTTCGCACAGCCCTTCGCCAATCACAACGCAGGCCACCTTACATTCAATCCGCTAGCCTCTCGTCGTGATGCCGATTACGGCCTGCTCTACATGGGTTCCGCCGACGGCGGTAGCGGCGGCGATCCTCTCAAGCACGCTCAGAATCTCAACTCCGCATTCGGGAAAATTCTCCGCATCGATCCACTCGGAACCAACAGCGCCAACGGAAAGTACGGCATTCCCGCGTCAAACCCATTTGTCGCCGACGGTCTCCCAAACACGCTCGGCGAAATCTACGCTTATGGCGTTCGCAACTGCCAGCGTATTTTCTGGGATGCGAAGACTCGCGCGATGTTCATGTCCGACATCGGACAAAACACAGTCGAAGAAGTCAGCCCTGTCACCTCCGGAGCCAATCTCGGTTGGAACATCTGGGAAGGCAGCTACAAGTTCGTCGGTGGGAACGGTGTGAATCCAAACGATCCGCGTAGCGACGCGAAGATGACCTATCCCATTGCTGAGTTCGGACAAGTAGATCCACTTCTTCAACCCAGCTCCGCAGCCATAGGCGGCATGATCTATCGACAGAAAGAAATCCGCGAACTCTTAAATCTGCTGCTGTTCGGGGACAATCCCAGCGGCGAGATTTTCTACGTGAACGCTGATAAACTTCCCAACGGTGGACAAGACCCCATCCGCCGCGTCCTGTTCGACGACAAAGGCGTCAACAAGACACTGCTGCAACTGGTCAAGGAAAAGAATACAGCCCAGGGAGTCCCGCTTGCTACCCGTGCGGACCTCCGCTTCGGCGAAGGCCCCAAAGGTCAGATCTTCATCTTGAACAAGCGTGACAATACGATTCGCCTGTTAGTCCCGCGCGGCAAGAAGTAACTTACGCCTTGTCCAAATTTGCGTAAACCGCAGAAGTGTTCCGGTTGAGCTCATCCTGAATAATCGGCTTGGTAGCCAATGCCGGCCGGTTGTTCAGGTTCGTCGAAAGAAACGCAAGATAGCCATCGGCCTGCAATGATTTCAACGAAGCCACAGTAATTACTTTCTGAAGTTCCGCCAAAGACTGGCCAGCTTTCTTGCCTGCTTCCACACGCGCCGTTAGCTCTTCAATATAGTTGCGCTGATTCCGCAGCCGACCCTTGCCTTGATGCAGCGGGCCATGCCCCGGCATCACTCTATCGAAATCGCGCGACGCCACCGAATCCATCGTCTTTGACCACAACCGCGGAAACCCGTCATCCATGAACGGCAGCCAGCCGTGAATCATGTCCCCAGTCGCCACTACCTTTTTCTGC
>Ga0315912_10001604_pt1 | contig 26902 bp, 25 predicted proteins | sample VfabasoilMG_FD_204469 | JGI IMG/M metagenome (GOLD analysis project Ga0315912, IMG submission 204469) | Garden soil microbial communities collected in Santa Monica, California, United States - V. faba soil | ecosystem: Environmental > Terrestrial > Soil > Garden | place: USA: California... | reverse complement strand
CCCCTGACCATCGGCCACGAAATAGAGCTCGTCGCCCGGTGCCGGACGCAGCACTGCGACCAGGGCTGCTTCACCGGGGTTTCCGATCGGTCCCGGAGGCAGCCCCGCGCGCCGGTAGGTGCCGTAGGGGTTCTGCTCGTCCCGGACGAGGGCCGGCGAAACGCTCCCGCCCGGCCGCGCGCAGCTGGCTGGAGCCGCCGCGCCCAGCGCCTCGCAGCCGTAGAGTGAAGTCGGATCACTCTCCAGGCGCCCGCCCGTTTCTCCCTCCTTTGCTAGGAGGCGATTGAAGAAGACGCGAGCCACCTTGGGTCGCTCCGCGGGATGGGCGGTCTCGCGCTCCACGATGGAGGCCAGAGTGACGACCTCGTGCCAACCGAAACCGAGCGCGCGATGCTCGGCCCCGAGTGGGAAGCGCCCTTCGATGGACTTTCGGCGACGCTGGCTCTCACGCAAGAACTTGGCGAGGACGCCCTCCGGGCGTTCGTCCAGGTAGAGCTCGTACGAGGCCGGGAAGAGGTACCCTTCCGCGGTCCTGGCGGAAACGCCGAGCCGCGTGAGCACGAGGGGATCCTGCGCCGCTGCCAGGAAGGATTGGCCCCGGCAGACTCCGGCCTTCTCCAGGCGCTGGGCGAGCTCGAAGCTGGTGCGGCCCTCGGGCAGCGAAACGGTGACGGTCGCTCGACCGCGATCCGCGAGCGCTCCCACCAGCTCTCGCGGACTCTGCCCGCCGCCCAGCCAGTGCTCGCGGGCCTCGAGCGCTACGCCCGGCGCCAGCAAGCGAAGGTAGGCCAACAGGAGAGCCTCTGAACCCACGAGGCCGGCTGCCGCTAGCGCGCGCGCGGCTGCTTCGGGCGCTGGCGCATCGAGGCGCACCGCGCGGAAGGGCAGAGCCTTGGGTGACGCAGGCAAGCGGCCCCAAACGAAGAGTGCCGCCAGCCCCCCCGCGCCGAGGAGAACCGAGACGACGAGGCCAAGGAGGACCCGCCGTACCCAGCCCCGAGAGCGGTGCGATCCGCCCTGGGCGGGCGCGCGACGGCGAAGAGCCCTCCCCCTTCGCGTGGACGTGTGCTGCCTGCGGGTGGCAGGGCTCATCCCCGGGGTCGCCTCCCGTCGAGCCAGGTCTGAAGAAGCAAGGCTGCGGCGGCGCTATCGATGCGGCCCCGGGACTGCCGGGCGTCGTGACCGGCTTCGCGAAGCAGGGTGGCGGCCCCCATGGTGGACAGACGCTCGTCCACGAGCTCGATCGTCAGGTCGACCTTGGCGGAGAGTGCCTGCCCGAATTTGCGCGCTCGCTGGGCCGCAGGGCCCTCCGAACCGTCGAGCCCGAGGGGCAGGCCCAGGAGCACGTGGGAAACCCCCTCGCGGCGCAAGAGCGCCCCGAGCTCCCGCAGCGCCCGCTCGACGGGGCGGGCCGGCACGAAGGGTCGCGGATGAGCCAAAAATCCCAGCTCGTCCGACACGGCGAGCCCGATACGCACCTGCCCGTAGTCCAGGGCCGCCACCCTACCCGTGCCGGTCTCCACGCGCTCGGTCTACACCGAAATCCAGCCCATTGCTTGACCGGATGCGCAGGTCTTTGCATAAGCCCCCACCCGGCTCGATCTCCCCTGCCCGATCGACCCTGCCTCCCCATGAAACTCCGCTCCGTCAAAGGGATGAACGACATCCTGCCCGAGGAGGCCCGTCGCTTCCAAAGGGTCGAGCAAGTCTTCCGGCAGACGGTGGAGACCTACGGCTACTCCGAACTCCGCACTCCCCTGGTCGAGGAGCTGGCCCTGTTTCAGAAGTCGACGGGCGAGACGAGCGAGGTCGTGCAAAAGCAGATGTTCCTCCTGGCGCGCGAGCGCGAAAGCCTCGCCCTGCGGCCGGAAGGGACACCGAGCGCCGCTCGCGTCTACATCGCGGAGAGCCAGCACGCCAAAGAGCCGGTCACCAAGTGGTACTACCTCGGGCCCATGTTTCGGGCGGAGCAGCCGCAGCGGGGGCGCTATCGGCAGTTCCACCAAGCTGGCTGTGAGCTCTACGGCGATCCGGGGCCGGTGGCCGACGCCGAAATGATCGCGATGCTCGTCCACCTGGCAGAGGGTCTGGGGCTGAAAGGAGCCTCGATGACCATCAACACGCTCGGCGGAAGCGAGGCCCGGACCCGCTACCTTCGCCTGCTGCGCGCATTTTTCGAACCGAAACGAAGCGAGCTCTCCGAGCACGCCCAGGCGCGCCTCGAGGACAACCCTCTGCGCATCCTGGATTCCAAGGACCCGCGCGACCGCGCCGCCGCCGAAGGCGCTCCGGTCTTGCTCGATTGCTTGAGCGACGAGGACCGGGCGCACTGGACGACGCTCCTCGGCTGTCTCGACGCGCTCGGCGTGCCGTACGTCGTGGACCCCCGCCTGGTCCGAGGGCTCGACTACTACACGCGCACCTGTTTCGAGCTCACGGTGAGCACGGGCGAAATCGGATCGCAGAACGCGATCCTGGGCGGGGGCCGATACGACGACCTCCTGGCCGGGCTCGGCGGCCAGAAGACGCCGGCCATCGGCTTTGCCATGGGTCTCGAGCGCATCCTCCTGGCTCTGCCCGAGGAACCGCCCGAGCGGCCGCCCCTCGTGTTTCTGGCTCCGCTCGGCGAAGGCCCCACCCAGCGCTGCCTGGTGCTCGCCAGCGTGCTGCGTCGCGCCGGTCACCGGGTGGAGCTCGACGGGCGCGGTGGATCGCTGAAGAGCATGCTGCGACGGGCCAACGGCATGCAGGCCCGCCTCTGTCTGCTTTTGGGGGAAACGGAGCTCGAGCGCGGCCTCATCCAGTGTAAGGACCTCGCGCGCCACGAGCAGCACGACCTTGCCCTGAGCGAGGTCCCCGGGCGCTTAGCGGCGCTCTTGGCGCTGCCGCCCCTGGCCTCCAGCAAAGACGAGGACCGCGCCGAGTGATTTCCGGCGCGGTACCCCGCTCGGTCCTTTGGGCCGCTTGCTTGCTCGCCCTGTGCCTTCTGGCGCGCCCCGCAAGTGCGCAGGGCAACCTGCCCGATATCGCCCCCATCGGCGCAGGCCCAGGGAAGAAGCCTCCCCCGCCGAGCGGGGAAGAAGGTCCCGAGACTCATGCCGCAGAGGGCGGAACCGAGTCCACCCTGCCCGCAGGCAACGAGCCGTCCTTGCCGACCGATCCCTTGGCCCTGAGTCCCGAGGTCGCCGCCCGCATCGGCAGCGACGCGGATCCCGAGGCGCTCGGGACGGGCGAGGACGCCAAGCGCCAGTACTACGGCCTCTACTACAACGAGAAGGCGGGCGCCTACCGCTACCGGGTGCTCTTCCCCCTTTGGGCGGAGCGCATCAAGCCCTCGGCGACCGCGCCGACGAAGCCCGACCGCGCCTCCATCTACGGCGGGCTCTACTACAACCGGCGCTCCGCGGAACACGCGGACGACGTCCTCTTCCCGCTTTTCTGGAATCTGCGAAACCCGCTCGAGGAAACGCGCTCGACCCTGCTCGGCCCGTTCTTCAATCGCCGCACGAAGATCGAATCCGACGACTGGTTCTTGCCTCTCTACGCGACGGGGCGACGAGCAGTCGGCGGCTACACGGTGATCCCGCCGCTCTTGACCTCGCTCCATGCGACCGAGAAGGGCGGGTTCAACCTGGTGGGCCTGGGCTTCTGCAGCTGGAAGGGAGGCGCGCACTGCGACACGCGCTCAGCCCACGACCTCGACCTGGGCCTAGCCCCGTTCTACTTCTTCGGCCAGAACCAGCGCCGTCTCTACGAAGTCGTCCCGCCGCTGCTCCACTACTACCGCTACGACTCACGCAGCCAGTACTGGCTGAACGTGTTCGGCCCGTACTTCCGCGAGCACAAGCCCGAGCGCGACCTCTTCCACCTGATCCCGTTTTACTGGAGTCTCTGGGGCAAAGACGAGCGTCACACCACCGTGGCGCCGCTCTTTCACTACGGGCACAAGGGCGAGCAGAACCTCCTGGTCACGCCGCTGTTCCTGAACCAACGCGGCAAGGGCGGGGCCACGACGTTTGTGACTTGGGGCTACGCGCGGCATCGGGGACCCACCGAGCTGGACATGATCACGCCGCTCTACTGGCATCGTCGCGATCCGCGCGTGGGGCTCGACCGCAAGCTCCTCTTCCCGTTCTTCTACACCAGTACCGGACCCCGCGACGAAACGGCCGTCTTCTTCCCGTTTTGGTCCCACACCGAGCGCTACGGCCTCGGCACCTCGACGCGCATCACTCCGCTGTTTCACTACGCGTCGCACCTCCGCGGTCACACCGTGGAGCTCTACCCGCTCGTGTTCTTCGGCAAAAACGGCAACGACGCGCATCGGGTCATCGCTCCGCTCTACTTCGACTTCGAGAAGGCGCGCGCGCGGACGACCATCGCGGCCGCAGTCTACGTACGTCTCCGCACCTTGGACACGCTGCACCAGGTGCTGCTCAACACCTACTACGCCGAGCGCTACTACCCCAACGGCAAGAGTTGGGAGTTTCACTTCTTGCCCCTCTTTAGCTACGGGCGGAACCCCTCCGGGCACTTCTGGAACGTGCTCTTCGGCCTCACCGGCTACAAGCGCCAGGGCTCCGCTGCGACGCTGCGCTTGTTCTGGGCACCCATCCCGCTGAGTCAATAGGCGCTGGCACGCGTGTCAGTAGGCCCATGCGTGCGCGTCGATGGACGCATGCACGCGCGGCTGCGGCTGGGCGCAGCTTGCAGCAGCGCCTCAGCTGATTGCGTTGAACTCGGACTGCAGGCGCTGAAAATCGTGCTCGCTCGAATACCCGGCGAGCCCGATGCGCAAGCTGATCGTGGTCTCATCGCCCCATGGCCACCACAAGCCGAAGGGTGACAGACGGCCGCCCGTGCGTGCGGTGTAGATCTTCTGATCGGCGCGGATGCCGCCCACGGCTTCTGCCACCTCTTGGATGTAGTCGGGAGCGCGCGCGAGCGTGCGATGGTCGTAGATCTCGCCGAAGGTCTGGGTGAGCGCTGCCTCCGCTTCCTTCGTGAGGTCGACGTGGAACGACGAAGCTACACAGTTGACTCGGTAGTCCCAACTCCAGCCTTGCTTGACCCACACCTGGCGGAATCGCTCGAGCTGGCGAAACATCTTGTCGGTCGAACTGCCACCCGGTTCCATTGCGGATGAGAGTAGCGCTTTACTGGCGTCCGGGACCAGCGGAGGCGACGCGCCCGCTGGGCCGTGCTGCCCCGGCGGGGCGCAGGCCGGTCCCTGCCCCGGTTTCCGGACGGTCGCATGCCCTTGGTGACCCCCCCGCCGCTGCGCTACATGCGCTCTCGCGTGGACGACTTTCGCCAAAGGCTCGAGGCTCGGGGGTATCCCCTGAGCGACCTCCCTCCACCGGCGGCGCTGTATCGACCGGTGGTCGTTCACGCTGGCCTCGCTTACGTATCTGGCGCACTGCCGATCCGCGCTGGACAGCTCGAGTGCCGGGGGACGGTCGGCAAGGACGTGGGCGTCCCGGAGGCCCAGCGGGCAGCGGAGCTCTGCGCGGCCAACATCTTGCGGGCGCTCTTGCGCGAGCTCGGCGATCCGGCGCGCCTTTTGCGCATGGTCCGAGTGGCGGGCTACGTCCAATCGGCTCCAGAGTTCACCGATCAGCACCTCGTGCTCAACGGTGCGTCGGAGCTCTTCGCCACCATCCTCGGTGAACCGGGCCTCCATGCGCGCTCCGCCATCGGCGTCTCAGGCCTACCGCTCGGCGCCGCGGTGGAGGTCGACGCCATCGCCGCCGTGTCTTGATCCACGCTGCCCGAGGGACCTCGCGTGATTCCACACCACCTCTTCGTCGGCCAGCCAGATGCCCCTGAGCTCGCCTTCGTTCTGCATGGTGTGCTCGGCGCCGGGCACAACTTTCGCAGCTTCGCCAAGCGCCTTGGCGAGGTTCGGCCCGATGTGGCCTTCGTCCTCGTCGACCTGCGCTACCATGGGCGCTCACTCGGGGCTCCCCCTCCCCACACGCTCGCCGCCTGCGCCGCGGACCTCGAGCAGCTGGGGCGGCACCTGGGGCGCTTTCCCAGCCTCGTCATCGGGCATTCGCTGGGCGGAAAGGTGGCCCTCACCTACGGCCAGGCCGCCGCCGAGCAGGCGCAGCATCCCGGCCGTGGCACACTGCGTCAGGTCTGGGCGCTCGACTCCGATCCCGGCCCTCAAACGCCGTCCCTCGAGCACGAAGTGCTGCGCGTGCTCGGCGCCCTGCGGCGACACGCTGGACCGTTCGCTTCGCGCGCCGAGGCCACCCAGCGCCTGCTTTCTGACGGCCTCTCGAGCGGCCTGTCGAACTGGCTGGTGATGAGCCTGGACCGGCTGCCCGGGGCCGACGCGGGCCTCAGCTGGCGCTTCGACCTCGATGCCATCGAGGCCTTGCTCACGGACTACTTCTCCACCGACCTCTGGCCCTTCCTGGACCAGATGGCGAGCGCCACCAGCCCAGCCCTGCCGCGCTTCGAGCTCTTGGTGGCCGAGCACTCCGATCGCTGGAGCGGCACCATGCGCGAGCGCGCCGCGCAGCTAGCCAAGGGCGGGCGAGTCCGCGTCCACGAACTCCTGGGCGCGGGCCATTGGGTGCACGTCGACAACCCCGACGGCCTGCTGGAGATCATCACAGGCCACCTGGAGCCCCCGGCGGGGGCCTAGCAGGGTGCTGAAAAAGGCTTTTCAGCACCCTGCGTGCTTCTCCGCGCCGGTCAGTCGAGCCAGATCGGTGCGAAGAACCCCCTCTTTGCGAGGGGTTTTCGCACCTCCGCCGTCTCTCGGTCCGCGCGGGCACGGCTTTCGTCGTTGGCAGGGTGCTTTTTCAGCACCCTGCTAGAGCGGCGCCCGGAACGGCGCCGACCGAGCCAGCGCCGCTAGACCAGCGCCGGTCTCACTCGGCCGCTGCCGGCTCTTCGGTGCGATGGGGCGCCCCGCCCGAGTGGATGCGCATGCCGTAGAACGACTTCCAGGCGAAGTAGGCGCTCACGGCGAAGAAGCCCCAGGCCAAGGCGCGAACCAGACCGGCGCTGTCGGCCAGCGAAACCGCGAGCTCGAGCGCCAAGAGGCCGAAGAGCGTGGTGAACTTGATGATCGGGTTCATCGCCACCGAGCTCGTGTCCTTGAACGGGTCGCCCACCGTATCGCCCACGATGGTGGCGTTGTGCAGGTCGGTACCCTTGGCGTGAAGCTCCACCTCGACGACCTTCTTGGCGTTGTCCCAAGCGCCACCGGCGTTGGCCATGAAAACAGCCTGGAAGAAGCCGAAGAGGGCGATGGCAATCAGGTAACCGATGAAGAAATACGGCTCGTAGAAGGCGAAGGCGAGCGTGGCGAAGAAGACGGTCAAGAAGATGTTGAACATGCCGCGCTGCGCGTAGCGCGTGCAGATCTCGACCACGGCCTTGCTGTCCTCGGTCGAAGCAGCGGTCGCTCCGTCCAGCTTGATGTTCTTCTTGATGTACTCGACCGCCCGATAGGCGCCGGTGGACACCGCCTGCGTCGATGCGCCGGTGAACCAATAGATGACGCTGCCGCCCAGGATCATGCCGAGCAAGAACGGCGGATGCAGGAGCGACATCTTGGCGATGGCCTCGGTGTCGCTGAGACCCTTGGTCAGCGCCATGATGGTGGCAAAGATCATGGTCGTCGCGCCGACCACTGCCGTGCCGATCAAGACAGGCTTGGCCGTGGCCTTGAACGTGTTGCCCGCGCCGTCGTTCTCTTCGAGGAAGCGCTTGGCGCGCTCGAAGTCGGGGGTGAAGCCAAACTTGCTCTTGATCTCCTCGCTGACGTTCGGCACGTCCTCGATCAAGGACAGCTCGTAGACCGACTGGGCGTTGTCGGTCACCGGCCCGTAGGAGTCGACGGCGATGGTGACCGGGCCCATGCCCAAGAAGCCGAACGCCACCAGGCCGAAGGCGAACACGGCCGGAGCCAGCATCATCTCGGGAGGGAAGCCCTCGGAGATCCAGGCAGCGGTGCCCATCAGGGCGGCCAAGACCACGCCCATCCAATAGGCGGAGAAGTTGCCGGCAGTGAGCCCGGCAAGCACGTTCAGCGACGCCCCGCCTTCCTTGCTGGCTTCGACGCATTCCTGCACGTGCCCCGACTTGGGTGAGGTGAAGACCTTGATCAGCTCGGGGATGATGGCGCCAGCCAGCGTGCCGCAGGTGATGATGCTCGAGAGCCTCCACCACAAGCTGGGATCGCCGCCGAGATTGGGGATCAAGAGGTACGAAGCCACGTAGGTGATGGCGACCGAGATGATCGAGGTCAGCCAGACCAAGAAGGTCAGCGGTGCCTCGAAATCCATGGTCACGGCATCCTTGTACCGGGGCTTCTGGATGAACTCGTTCAGCTGATAGGAAATGCCCGAGGCGATCACCATCAGGACGCGCATGACGAACAGCCACACGATCAGGGAGACCTGCACCTCGGCGTCTTTGACCGCGAGCAGGATGAAGCTGACCAGCGCGATGCCGGTGACACCGTAGGTCTCGAAGCCGTCGGCGGTCGGGCCCACGGAGTCGCCGGCGTTGTCGCCCGTGCAGTCGGCAATCACGCCAGGGTTTCTTGCGTCGTCTTCCTTGATGTTGAAGACGATCTTCATCAAGTCCGAGCCGATGTCGGCGATCTTGGTGAAGATCCCACCCGCGATACGCAGAGCGCTGGCGCCGAGCGACTCACCGATGGCAAAGCCTAGAAAGCACTTGTAAGCGAGCTCGCGCGGGATGAAGAGCAGCACCGCCAGCATCAGCAAGAGCTCGATGGAAATCAGGAGCATGCCGATGCTCATGCCGGCATGCAGCGGGATTTGATAGACGGGGTACGGCTTGCCGCGAAGCGCGGCGAACGCCGTGCGCGAGTTGGCGAAGGTGTTGACGCGGATGCCGAAGGCGGCCACCGCCACGCTGCCGGCGATGCCCACCAGGCTGAAGCCCAAGATGAGCGCGATCTCGCCGACCGATTTGCCGTGAATCGGACCGAAGTAGGCCACGATCACGGCGCCGATGAAGCCCCAGAGGATGCCGATGAACTTGAGCTGGGTCACCAAGTACGTCTTGCACGTCTCGTAGATGAGCTCGGAAATCTTCCGCATCTCCTCGTGCACGGGCATGTTCTTGAGCTGGTTGAACGTCACCACCCCGAACAGGAGGCCCAGAAAGCAGACGACGATGCCACTCATCAGCAGGGTGTGGCCGTCGACACCGAGCATTTCGACCGACGACAGATCTGGCAGGGCCAGATCGAACTCACTTTTCATGCTGTCGTGCGTGGCGCTCGCAGTCGCCTCGAGGCTGGTCGTCATGTGTTTCGTGTACTCCACCGGCTCGCCCCGACCCATCGGGGGCGGAGGGAGTGGCGGGGGTTTTATGGGTCCCAGCCCTCGGGCGCAAGAAACATTCGAAATCGCACGGACCTACACGGCAGCGCTGCCCCGCGCAGTGGCAGGGACCCGCCAAGGTCGCGATTTCATGCCGTTCGCCTGCGCCGCGCGAAAGTGGCACTCAGCCCGCGGAGCCGCGCGGTCGCTTTCGCGGCTGCCGTTTGGCCGTCACTCGTAGTCGACCATGCGCACGCCGCGCGCCCGCTTGTCGGCCTCGGTCGCCTGACGCAGGCGCTCGTAGAGGGCGACGACGTCGGTCTTGATGCCCTTGATGTCCAAGTTGGGCGTGGTGCGGTCGACCGTCTTCAAGAACAAGTTGCCGGTGCCCAGAAGGCGCTGGGAAAAAGGACGATCGACGCTGTAGTCGCTGACCCGGTAGAGGTCGATCTGTTCGAGACGTTTGCCCAGGATCCCCGACTCGACCACGATGCGTTTCGTCGTCAGCCGGTACTTCTTGCCGATGGCCGAGAGGTAAGCAGGCAAGAGCCAAATGCCCACGGTGAGCACGACCAAGAGCAGGATCCCGATGTGCGGGACCACGGCGGGGTGTCCCTCGAAGAGCGTCTCCTCACTGTCGATCGGCTGCGTCATCGACGTCAGGCTCGCGCGGCCCCTCCTGCCCGGTCAAGGCCTACTGGACCGCGCTTGCTCGGCCCTGCTTGCTCGGCCGTGCTTGTTTCGGTCAAGCACCGAACGAGGTCTCCACCAGGAGGGCCGCATGGATCCAGGGATGATCGGGCGGAACCAGCTTCTTCACCCCGGCCACCTTCTCCAGTGCCACCGGGACCGTTTCGGTGCCTTGCAGGGCCACCATGACGTCGTAGACGCCCTCGGCGAGCAGCATGCCCGCCTTGGTGCCGAGGCGTGTGGCCAGCAGCCGATCGTTGGCGGTGGGCTGGCCCCCTCGCTGCACGTGACCGAGTGAGGTCACGCGAGCCTCGACTCCGGTCAGCTGTTGGATCCGCCTGGCGATGCGACTGGCGACCGACTCCTGCACCAAGTGGATGCCTTCGAGCGGGGGGTCACCGTCGATGCCCTCCGGTGCCCCACTGGGCGGCTTCTCTTTGTCCTTCTTGGCCTTCTTGCGCTCGGACTCCGGAGCCTCCGACTTCTGCGCGGCGCGCAGGACTTCGCTCTTGGACTTGGCTCCCTCCGCCACGGCGACGATCGAGAAGCGCTTGCCCCGCTTGCGCCGGCTGGCCAGGTGATCGGCCACCACCTCCAGGTCGTAGGGAATTTCCGGGATCAGGATGACGTCGGCACCCCCGGCGATGCCGGAGCCCAAAGCGAGCCAGCCTGCATCGTGGCCCATGACTTCGCAGACGATCACGCGGTGGTGGCTGGTGGCCGTCGTGTGCAGGCGATCGATGGCCTCGGTGGCGATGCGCATGCCCGAGTCGAAGCCGAAGGTAATGTCGGTGTGTCCGACGTCGTTGTCGATCGTCTTGGGCAGGGTCATGACGCCGATGTCGGTGGCCTGACGCAAGCGCCAGGCGTTCTTCGCCGTGCCGTTGCCGCCCAGACAAACCAAGCAGTCGATGTTCATGCGCTTCATGTTGCCGACGGCGACCTCGGTCATGTCCATGACCTTGCGCCCCATGAGCATCTTGTGGGGCTTGTCGCGCGAGGTGCCGAGGAGCGTGCCACCCTCGGTGAGCAGGCCGCTCACCGCCCTCGCGTCGAGCGGAATGGTGCGGTTCTCCACCAAGCCGCGGAACCCGTCCTGGATACCGATCACCTCGATGCCGTAGTGAATGGCCGCCTTGGCCACACCGCGTATCGCCGCGTTCAGGCCCGGACAGTCCCCACCCGAGGTCAAGATGCCTATTGAGCGCGTGCGGACTCTCATCGACAGCCTCTCCTCCAGGAAGAACGGTATCGAATGGCGCGCTCCCTACCAAGCCCGGGCGCCAGGGTTTGGCGTCAGGGCCAGAGCAGCTGCGCCCGCCACGCTCTGCCGTCGAGTGCCGGGCCCTCGAGCGCCGTGCTTTCGAGCACGAAGACCGCCCGTTCGTGCAGACGGCCCGAGCGATCCACCCACAGCTCGACCAGCGAAGCTTCGAGCCCATACCCCCCCCAGTTGGGCGGCCTCGGCACCTCGCTCCCCTCGAAGCGAGCCGTGGCCTCAGCCAGGCGGGCTTCTAGATCCTGACGGCTGGCGAGCGGACGACTCTGCTGGGATGCCCAGGCACCGAGCTGGCTCAGCCGCGGACGCGAGCGAAAGTAGTCATCGGAGGCCGCGGCGGACAGCCGCACGGTGCGCCCTTCGATGCGTGCCTGCACGCCGATCTCGACGTGGTGAATGCAGAGTGCGGCGCGTGGCTCGTGCGCCAGCTCGAGGCCCTTGTCCGACTCGTAGTTGGTGAAGAAATGAAATGCGCGGTCACTGCGCCCACGCACGAGCACCACGCGTGCCCGCGGTGCGCCATCGCGGCCGACCGTCGCCAAGGTAGCCGCCTCCGGAATGCGGGCGCCCGCCGCACGCGCCTCCTCGCGCCATTGGTCAATCGTGACCAGGGGATCTTCGATCTGGTCGAGGTTCATCGCGAAAGCCCCGTGACAGCCATCTCCTTCCACTTTAGCGGTATGATTGCAGGAAAAACACCTACCTGACTGGGGTTCTCCTGCCCAATCTGGCTTGACCGGCAGTGCCGACTCCAGCAAAGAAGGAAAACGCTGCGCCGTGCTGACCCTCTTATCTCGTACCTGCATCACGGTCGCCCTTTCCTGGGCTGCTGGCCCCGGAGCCGAGCTCCCAGCAGTGGACCCGGCCCTGCAGCTGCCCCTCGAGCGGCGGGCGCTCGGCCTCTCGGATGATGAGCTCGAAAAGCAGGTGGCCGAGGATCCGAGCGGGCTCGGCTCCCTCTCCCTGGGCGAGCCCTACCGCGGCCGGCTGCTCGGAGGAGTGGCCTTGCAGAGCTCGCCCTTCTTGGAGGTCGTGGCCCCTGATTTCGCCTTCGGCACTCACGAGACGGTGGCCTACCTCGAGCGCGCCGTGCGCCGGGTCCACGCAGCATTCCCCAAGACGCCCCCGCTCCACGTCGGTCACATCAGCAAGAGTTCGGGTGGCTATGTCTCGCCCCACCGCAGCCATCAATCCGGCCGCGACGTCGACCTCGGGTTCTACTATTCGAAGAACGGCGGCTGGTACAAGCGCGGCACCGCGGAGAATCTCGATCTGCCGCGCACCTGGGCACTCCTGCGCGCTCTGATCACGGAGACGGACGTCGAGATGGTCATCGTCGATGCGTCGATCGAGCGTCTCTTGCGCCTGTACGCCGAGGGCATCGGCGAGGATCGCCCCTGGCTCACCCGCATCTTCTCGGGCGATGGCCAGCGTCCAGAGATCGTGCGCCATCTCTGGGGCCACACGACGCACTTCCACGTGCGCTTCTACAACCCCGCAGCGCAGACCCTGGCGGCCCGCGCCTATCCGCACCTAGTCGAGGCGGAGCTCGTCGACCCCGTCCAGGCGACGACGACCTACAGAGCGAAAAAGGGCGACACGCTGGGCAAGCTGGCCAAGCGCTTCGGCACGACGGTGCGGGCCATCCAGGCTGCCAACGGCATGCGAGGCACCACCATTCAGGCCAAGCGCGTGTACCGCATCCCCCGGCCCGGCGGCCCAATCCAGGCTCCGCCTTTGGCCATTCCCGAGCGCTGCGTCCCCCCGGCCCGGCCTGGCACAGCGCACTGAACCCCGCTTGGGGCCGGCGTTTTTCACTTCCGTGTCCCGGGGCGGCGGGGATGGGTATGATGGACGTCCTTTGAAAACGGAAGGGATCGAGCGAGTTCTGGGCCTGGTGCGCCAGGAGATGGGGTGCGCGGACGCCCGCCTCGAGATCGGCGGTCAGCCGCCCGAGCCGCCGGAAGCCGTGTACGTCAGCGTGCCGGGTGGCTGGCGGCTGGTGGCCGTGTTCGACGCTCCGCCTGAGGACCGCACGCGCATGGAGCACCGCCTCAAGCAGCTGGCGACCGCGTTCTTCGAGGCAGGCATTTCCCTGCCCGCCCCCAGCGCCGACGCCGAAATGCGCCTGGCCCAGCGGCGCCTGGACGACGAGCTGGCAGCGCTGGCCGGGCGGACGAGCGCCCTCGGTGCGAACGTGATCGACATGCAGTCTCCGGTCCTCTGGGGGTGCTCGGAGAGCCGGCACACCGGCGAGGACTTGGAGAGCTTCCTGGTGACGGCAGAAGTCGATAGCGCCGCTCGAGCGCATGGCGTCGATTTGGCGGTGGTGGGCGGCCTGGGCGAGGCCGACCGAGCCACCACGCTGGACGAGCTGTCCGGTGAGCTCCGCCGTCGCGCCGAGCGCCTTGTGGGGCGGCTCTCCGATCGGCCACTGCGCAGTCGCCGCAACTACCTCTTGCACGCGCAGGTGCTGTCGGATGTCCGCCGCTGGATCCAGCGTCTCAACGGCGAGGAATCGAGCGTGCGTCGGCTCGTGCACCTCGAGAGCTACGGCTATTTCGCGCGCTCGTTCGCTGGCATCTACGTCCTGGTTCTCTACTTCCCGGGGCCCTTTTCGGAGCTCCACGTCGAGGGCACGGCTCTGCACTACCTGCCCGTGATCGAACGTCACGTGCTCGGACTGCCGCCCATCGACCCGAGCCCCCCCGGCGGCAAGGTCGTGCAGATGCCGCTCCCTCGTTAGGGCTGGCGCTCGTTCGGGCAGAGCTCGATCGGGCCGCGCTAGAACGAGATGACGGGCAGTACCTCGGTGTACACCTGGCCCTCGACGTCGAGCTCGACTTCGACCTCCGTGACCACGGACAGGTCGGCCGAGAACTCGAACTTGCAGGAGGTGGCGAGCACCGCGTCGAGCACGACGTCGAGTAGGCCCGTCCGCTCCGCCACCACCACGAGCTCCAGGTCCAGGAGCGAGTAGCCGAGCACCACGTCTTCGCCCAGGCCGCCGCTATTGATTGCCCAGTAGTCGGCATCGACGTCGTCCTCGCCGGGGTCCGTCGGGTCGAGGTTGGCATCCACCCAGCTCGGATCGACGATGTGCACGACCGTACCCGTCTGATGCAGGCTGCGGGCGATCACGCCGGCGGGTCTTGGCTGGAACTCGGGCAAGAGACTGATCGAGCTCGTAGCGTCGGAATGGAAGGTGATGTCAGTGAGCGCGATGAACACCTGATGCTCACTCGTGAGAGCTGGGAAGGGCCGCGTCCCGTCAGGACCCGTGTCGCCATCGATCACGATGGGTGCCGCTTCGGTGCCGCCAATCACGCTGTTGCGAGCGAAATCGATGGCGCCCGAGAGATTCTCCGGAGCGTCGGCACCGCGATTCGCCTCGAGAGAGCGCACGAAGGCCTGCAAGGAATCGACTGCGTCGGCGTCGCCCATGTCGACCGGCGGGAAGAACGGGCTGCGTTCGTAGCTGGGCGGAGCCGGCTCCTGGAAGGTCACGTCCACGCCCACCGTGTCCTGGAAGGTGACCACCGAAAGCGTGCCGACCAGCCCACTGGCAGAAACGGCTTCGGTGAAGGCGACCACCGAGTCGCGCACCGAAGCGATGACGTTCGACATGCTGCCAGTGATGTCGACCAAGAGCACGATGTCCACGCTCTCGCCCTGGTAGAGGCAGCTGAGGCTTCCACTCTGCGCCGCACCATCGACCAAGACGCTCACGCTACCGGTCTCGAGCTGAATGGCCGTCTGCCCGGAGAAAACACCCGACAGAGCCACCGTCGCGGTGCCTTGTGCTTCGTCGTACAGGCACACCGCGCCTAGGGCTTCGAGCGACTCGGGGAAGGCGCCCTCTGGCCCCAGATCCATCTCGCGCTCCGCCACTCGCTCTTCGGCCGTCTGGAACAAGTCGGCGCTGAATTCGGCAACCTCCACGCGAATGGCTTCGAGCTCGTCGCGCAGAGCCATGACTTCGTCCAGGGTGAGCGACACCGTGATGTCGGCGATCTCCGAGGCCGAGAGGTCCGGAAAGAGAGCGCCCAAGATCGCCGCCGGATCGAGCGACCCTGAGCCACCCAAGCCCAGATCGGAGCCCAAGTCCGTCACTACGTCGTCGACGGCACCGTCGATGTCCTCCTCGTCAGGCAACGACAAGCTGCAAGCGACTGCCAAGAGTGCGACGCCGAGCGCCACCGTACTCTGGCGAAAGCCCCGGCGCCTTCCGCCCACCCTTCCGCCCACAAGGCCGTACACATTCTTCTCCCACTTCGTTCTTCCCGCCATCGTACCAATGTCCAAGCAGGAGGCGTGCCACGCAAGAGGGCCGGCGCGTCCGCAGCGAGGCAGCTCGAAAAAGGCAAGTGCTCTCGCATCCTCGCGCCGGGTCACGCCGAGCCGCGCCCAGTGCCCCACTCGCCTGCACCGTGATCCGCGTGCCCCACCAGCACGCGAAACCGCCGCCGCACGCGCTTCCGGCACCCGCACGCGCGACCAGGGCGCGCTATCCCCGGGCCCTTGCACCCCCGCGCGGAGGCCGCTATAGCTCCGCGCTTTCAAAAAGCCTGTCCCCATCGTCTAGCCAGGCCCAGGACACGGCCCTTTCAAGGCTGTAACAGGGGTTCGAATCCCCTTGGGGACGCTGCGGATCCAAGCTCTTTCAGGCTGGAACCGCTCACGCCGACCGCCCTTGGCCCACCCTCCGGGCCAAAAGCTGGGCCAAGAATCGCCGGCGGCAGCGGAGGGAACGGATCGCCGACGGAGGCGCCGAGCTCCTCGGCCGTCCGGATGTAGCCTTGGGTGGTCGAGAAGTCCTTGTGCCCTGCCCTCTGTTGGACGCGCAGGGGCTCGGTCCCCGCGAGCACTTCCCAGGTGATGCCCGTCGAGCGCAGGTCGTAGAAAGTGATCCGCTTCGTCGTCGGCCGGTCTTCGTGGAGCTCGGCGCGCTTCACGCCCGCGCGGGTCAAGTGGTCCCGAAGGCTCGCCGCGAGATCCTCGACCGGCGGGAGCCCGCCCTCCGCCTTCCGGTTTGGGTGCTCGCTCTCAAGCACGCGCCCCTTGTCCCGACGCATGCGCTCGAGCAGTGGCTTGAGCGACGGGTGGATCGGTACCTTGCGCGTCACGCCCGTTTTGGTGCCTTTCAGGCGGCCCGCGCTCAAGTCGAGGGCCTGGTGCACATGCACGATCCCGTGCTCGAGGTCGACGTCGTTCCACTCGAGGGCCGCGAGCTCGCCGGGGCGTAGGTACAAGTAGATCGAGAGCGCGTAGATCTCGCGCCAGCGCGTCGGCACGTCCTCGCAAGCGAGCAGCGCGGCGACCTCGGCCGGGTAAAGCCACTGCTTCGCCGTGGGCTCGCCGCGGTCGGGGCCGTCCACGTCGCGGGCCGGGTTGTCCTCGCGCACGCGCAGGGCCGCCACCTTGGACCGGGCAGCATCATTGAAGAGCTTCGTCAGGAGGCCCCAGACCTTGCGCGCAGTATTCCAGTGCAAGGACCCCGCGCGGACCGTGTCGTCGAGGCGCTCGACGACGGCGCGCAAGTGCTCGGGCCCGACCTCCTGCACCGGCAGTGCGCCCAAGATCGGCGTGACGTGGTTTGCAATGCGTCCGGGGTCGCTGCCGATGTGCAGCCCCCGGCGCTCGCGATCTTCGAACCAGCGCTCTGCGTACTGCGCGAAGGTTTCGCTCCCTTTTGGCGCCGCGGGCACGGGCTCAAGCTGTCCGCCGGCGAGCTCGGCGACGAGCGCCTCGAGCGCGCGCAGCTCGGCGGCGTCGGCCTTCGCAGCGTCAGCGAGGATCCGCCCCGCGCGCTCGGCGTCGCATCCAGCGACCGTGAGCGCCTTCGCCATGGCGCGCAGTGTTTCCGCTCGAGCCTCATCGGGCACTTCGAACCGGCCTCGGGCGCCGCAGTAGCGAAGGCGGAGATCCATGGTCAAAGCGCCTTCCAGGGGCCGGTAGGCGCCCCCGGCGCGCCCGGGAACGAACCGAGATCAACGCCGTCGACGTTTTCCCTCAGCCACTTGCACACTAGGCCGAATGTGCCTGGTTGGACCGGGGCGTCTGCGATTCTTGCAAGGTCCGACCCGGCCCGCGTGAGACTGTGCACCCCTAGCTTTACGCTGAAGCTATCATCGATCTTCTTCACGGTGAACGTGCGCCCAAGGGCGACGAAGTGAAACGAAGACCACGTCGGTTCGTGCGGGCGCACTATTGACGACGTTGATGAGACGAGCCCAGCGTTGATCAAACCCACCCAGGTTAAGTGATCCACGCCGACCGCTCGATGAAGTGCGGGATCCTTCGGCAAGAGAGCTTCGTCGAAAACTAGCGGCAGCATGCGCGAGAATGCATCGGCCGCCTCCCGATCTAGGTACCGGAGGACTCTCAGCGTCTCAAGCGAAACGCTTCCCGGAGAACCTGCCTCCTGCGCCAGCACCCTGCCATAGACCTCCTGAAGGACCTCGTCGTCGACGAGGCTTGCGTCTTCGCGAAACTTGTTCACGAAGTCCGACGGGGTTACGCCAGCAGGCGCCGAGGCCTCGGTGCGCCCCGTCAACTGCGGTAGCGCCACAACCCCACGCCTCATGATTCGAAGGGTCCGAATGATCTTCGCGACTTCTGGGCCCATGTTCCGCTCAGCGAAGTCGACCTCGAATTGCTCGAAATCGCCGCCGGCTTTCAACTTCTCGACGATGCGATCCGTGACCGCGTCTTGCCCGCGTCGGGCGGCGACCCATTTGTACGGCAGGAGCCGATCGAACAGCGCCGGCAAGTCCGACACCTTGACGTCAAGGCCAGTGACCTTGATCGGGACGAGCGGGCTCTCGCCGTCACCCATGCTCGATCAACACTCCCCGTTCGGCGGGCGAGGCGGAAGGTAGGTCACGCCCGATGAGGCTTCTTCGTCCGTGACGAACCCCGAGAGCAAATCAAAGTCGTGGCGCGAAACGTCCGTCCCGCGCCGTGCGTCTCCAAGGGTCCCGTGCACGAGGAGATTCCTAGCGATCTTCGCGAGCAGCGTGGGCTCCTCTGGTTCAAGCTCGCCCGGCTCTCTTCGCGCCCACCCGTTGCTGCGAATGTGTAGGTTTGCGGTTCGATACTGGGCAGGGTTCAGGAGATCAAGCTCGAAGGCTCGACGCACGATCGCCGGAAGGCTCATTCCCCATCGTGCCTTGAAATCGAATAGCGCGGCCCAGTTTATGTAACGCCCCATCGGCCGCGGGAACTCGCGCCAGAAAGCACCGCGCGGGGCAAGAACGGCGCCGGCAAACCGGAACGCCTGCGCCTCGCGCTCCTTCTCCTCGACCCCATGATCTCCGTGATGCAGGACCAGGTGCCCAAGCTCGTGCATGACGCTCAGTCGTCGACGACTCCACGGTGCACGATTCAGCATGGCGAACGGACCCAGCCCCCACCAAGAGAACCCATCGACCGCTACGTGTGGAGCGTCGAAGTTCCCGACTGGGCAGCCGAGCGCTTCGCAGAAGGTCACAGCGTTCCCGATCGGAACGTCCTGGTCAATCTTCGCCGCCGCTCTGACCCTGACCGCCGCCGCCTCGATGCCGTCAGGACTCAGATCGTTCGCGAGCGGGAGACGTGGAAACTGCAGGCGAGCGCGCGACAGCAGCTCCCCGCCAACTACCCCGAAAAGGTAGGCCGTCGACCTGGCTCTCTCGACCGCAAGCCCGGACGCGCGTGCCTTCTTTCGAAAGTGTAGAACCTCGGGCGAAGGCAACGCGGGCGGACGACGAAAGAACGTCGGAGGAAAGTCCAGCACAGCAGCGATCGCCATGACTGCCTCGCGGTATGGGCGGGCCTTCCCGCTCTCGATCTGGTTCACCAACTGCCTTGAGACTCCAGCTTCCTCCGCAACCTGGGTGATCCTCAACCCGCGATAGGTGCGGGCTGTGGAGAAGGCGGCGGGGACGAAGTCAGTCGATGGATTCATCGTTCTCGTTGGCTGGCGCGGGCGGAAAGAGGTCGGACAAGTCCGGCGTCTGCGGGGGTCGCTTCATAGACACAGCGTCCTCCGCAAAGCCATCCTTGGCGGAGTACAGGATGATTTCGTCGAACTGCTCGCCCGTCTCGAGATCGAGCAGGCGAAGTGCGACGAGCGACACGTCCTTGCCTGCCTTCTGCGACACCTCCAACCGGAGCACGTGCACGTACGCCTGCCCGAACAAGTTCAGCTGTGGATTGCTCGGAGCGTGCTTCAACAGCTCGGCCGCCTCGGCTTTGGTGAGCGCACGGATCTCTGGACAGTCGGGCTGCACCCGGAGAGGGACGCCGTCAACCGTCACGTTGTACGCGAGGCCTGGCGCGTCGTGAAAACGAAACCAAGGGAAGTGCTCGTGCCGACTGAGCTCGAAGAAGTGCTGCCGCACGACTTGGCACGCCATGACGGCGAAGCCCATCTGGATCTTGTGGTACTGGCGATTGCTTGCCGCGAAGTTGTTGCGCTGCTGAACGAGCTCCTTCGCCACCTCGACGGCGTGCGGGAGCTGGAGAGTCGGGAACCGCTGGACGATACGCATGGCCATCCCGATCTCCGCTTTTTCGATCGAAACGTCAAGTTGCCTCGAAGTATGTCTAGTAGAATGGTAGATTGTCCACTCCGTCTGCCTGAGCTAAACCGGAGCAATTACGAGCTATTATGAGCTTCCTGGGCGGCACGGGGCGACGACCGGCAGCGCGAACGCTCGTTTGCGCCCCGGTGCCGCGAGCTCGTCCACTTTCAGTTCGCTCTGACCGAGGGTTGTCTCGTGCCTGTCTTCTGCCCTTCCGGTCACGCGACCGCGTTCGGGTCTTCGTCTTCGGCGAAGTACACCGCCGCCGCGTGCTTCTGGTCTTCGTAGCGGCGGACGTGCGGGGAGCGGAGCACCTCCGCCGCCGTCATGGCCTCCGGCTCGAGCTCGTCAGGCGCCCGGTCGCTGACCTCAAGGAAAAGGCCCGTTGCATGGTTCAGGATCACGGTTCCGAAGCTGTCGTCCATGCGTTCACTCCGCCCGATCGCGGCTCGAAAGTCGAGACTTGTTCGTGCTGTGCTCCGATGCGACACTCATACACGCATCACGGAAGTTAAACTCCGCTCCTTGAAGTTAACCGGCCCCACCGCTCGCGCCGCTACGGTGGGCCATCGCGCAGGCTAGATCGCGGGGAAAAGCCGCTGGCGCGCTGCGCTTCTCTGCCGGGGACAGCATGGCAAGTGCAACCCCGGAGAAACTCTTTCAGGGGACGAAGACCCCCGAAGCGTCGGGCGGAGCGTGGCCCCCCATGACGCGACCGCCTGGGCTGCGGCGCGCCTTTCGGTCTGCCGCCTGCTTGCGCGCCCATGCCTCAGAGTGGCGGCGACTGGCCTCGAGCTCGTCGGCCTTGCGCTTGGCTTCGCGATCCGCCTCGAGACGATCGCACACGCCCGGATCGAGGTCGCACCGCGCCTTCCAGCGCTCGAGCTCGTCGGCGGTCGGCTCGCTCTGCGGAAGCGAATAGAGCGCCAGCTCGAGGGCATCGAAAGCCGTGCGCGCCCCGGTCAGATTTCCTGCTAGCGCGTGATTCATGAACTCGGTCGCTGCGTGTAGCACGGACGCGGAGATCCTATAGAGCCAGAAGTCTTCCTCGAGCGCAGCGCGGACCAACCCGAGCCGACGCGGGCGAAAGGCCTCGATCGCCTCGATCGCGAAGCGCTGGCCCGAAAGCCCTTTACCGAGGTGCTCGATCGCGTGGCGCTCCGCGTGCTTCGTGGCCTCGACGAGCGCGAGCAAATCCGCGTTCGACACTTGAGCGAAGAGCTTGCCAAAGAGGGGCGCGAGCGCGTCGCGAGCCTGGCCGTTGACGCGCACCACGGCCGCTCGCGTTTCTTCGGCCTTGCGGGCCTCGAGCTCGAGCAGCTGCTTGTCGCGGTGCTCTTGGCCGGCCTTCCTGCGCCGCGTGAGCTCGGCGAGGGTCGCCTCGTGCTCGCCGGCGATCTCGCGCTCCGCGGCGGCGTAGTCGGCCTGCCGCTGCTCGAAGGTCCGCGCCGCTGCAGGCGGCAGGGGCGGCGGCTCGGGCGCGGGGGGAGTCGCCGGAGGGGGAGCGGCTTCGGGTTTCTTTGATTTTCCGAACATCGTCAGGGTTCCTTTCCTGCAAGAGCGCTCAGAAGCGACGGGCGTCGCGCGTCTCGAGCACGAGTCTCGACCCCTCGACGTGCGGGACGCGCGCCGGCCCGGTGCCGAAGGCGTCGTCGAGGAGGCCAGCGTGCGGGGAGTGGCGCGTCACCTGCGCCGAGAGCTGAGGGCCCATCGCGAGCGTCGGGTGCTCCTTGAGGCACTCTGCGACGATCGCCTTGACCTCGTCTTCGGTGACTTCCGGGTCCTTCTTCTCGATCGCGGCGAGCATCTTGCGTGCGTTCGCCGCGTCGGGGCCGTTGCCCTTCGCGAGTGCGCGCAGCGCCTCGATCGCTTCCTTGTACTTTGCCTGGTTGCTCATGGATGGTTTCCTCTCGTGCGCCTTCGGGCGCGGGTTGCTCGTCGTGTCAGGCCAGCGGGCCTCGGTGCGGGCTCGCGAGCTCGGACGCGTTCGCGCCGGCGGGAAAGGCCGGAAACGACGCCGGAGTCGACGGCTGCAGCCGGAAGCCCAGGCGCACGGCCGCTTCGACGATGCAGCGCAACGAAGCCTCTCGGACCGGAAGCCCGGACATCCACCGCGTGACGGTGGGCAGCGTGACCCCTGCCGCTTCTGCTAGCGCCTTCGCTTCTTGGGAACTGGACACCCCACGACGACTAGCTCAGAGCGCGGCAAGTTGAGAAGTCACTATCGACTGTTCGCCTTCCGATTTCGTTCGCCCTCAGGCCGCCAAAGATAAACGTTAGCAAGTGATGATTAAACCACGTCTCCTAGTTCGCATAACGCGCCCTTGAAGGCGGCTAGCGCGTCGGGCCATGGGAGCAGGGCTTTCGAGGCGGCGGCGCGGATCCGGCGCCATTGGGTCGACCGGAGGATCTTGTTTGCCTCGTCGGGCGCAAAGTCGCCGTTGACCTTGGCCCAGGCGAGCACGGCCTTCCGCTCGTCGTCTTCCGCTTTCAGAATCGCCGCCTGTGAGCTCCGCGGGTCGGCCCGAACGCGCTCCCGGGCGGCCATGGCGCGCCGCAGCAAGTCGAGAATGAGCTCCCGGTGTGCCCCCGGGGCGGCGAGGTCGATCGGCTCGAGCGGGGGAAGGTCGGACGCCTCCGCTTCCGGGCCGGCCAGGGGCGCCAGGTCCCAAAGGTGCGCCTCGATCTTGAGCTTCTCCGCGATCCGGGCGCGCGACTCGTCGAGGGGCTTCGTCCTGCCGTTGACCCATTTCTGCGCCGTGCCCGGGCTCACGTCCGCCGCTCGAGCGAGCGCGCGCGGCCCCTTGTGCTTCAGGTATAGGCGTTCAACTGCTTGGTTTGGCGCGGGTTTTTTCATGTGCTCGATCCTTGGCGTGCTTGGTTTGGCGAACGGTCGCGGGGGCGTTCGCTAGGGCGTTTTTCGTGGGACTCCGACAATTTGGAAACGGGCCCGGCGGCCCTCGAGCCCCCGATCACTGTTAGACCGGGGTATGCCTCGCTCGAGAGCGCCGCTGCGTCGGTTCCCGGTTCCGGTTCCCTATAAGGGAGGAACTGGGAACTGGTCCGCCTTGGCTGGGCCATTGGCATGGCCCTAGCCCAGGCTCGGCGGGGGTGGTTCCGATTGGTTCCGGAACCAGGGAACCAGCGTCTCTTAGCTGTCATTGGCGGTTCCCGGTTCCCGCGTCGGAACCGCTGAGAATCCGTTCGCGTCTTTGCGCAGCTGACCGGTCCCGAGCAGCTCTTTGATCGCCTCGAGCACCTCGCCCTTTCGGCCGCGCGTGCGTTCCGCGATCGCCGTGGCTGAGCGAAGGCCAGGCGTCACGGCCACGGTTCGGAGGACGCGCGCCGGAATGCTGTCGCCGAGTGGGCTCGGGCCCCGGCCAGGGTCCGCGGGACGAAGCGTGCCCTCCGTGCCAGGGAGCTCGCTCCGCAACAGGAAAACCGGGTCGAACCTCCGCGCGTAGTTGTTCTTCGGATTGCTGAGGCGGACCCCCTTGAAGTCATCCCGGACGACCTCATCCATGGTCGCCCGCCAGCGGAAGCCGTCGCCGAGCCCGGTTACCCCTCGGGCGTCGGCCGCACCTTCCTTCGCGCTCGTCTTCGACGAGTGGTGCGCGACGAGTACGGTCGGCCGCCCGGGAACCCCCGTTAGCGTCTCGATCACCTGCACGAACCGGGTCGCGTTTTCGTTGTCAGCCTCTACGCCGCCCCCCGCCCAGCGGGACAGAGGGTCTAGGACGACGAGGGCCCACGGAACGCACCGCGCGCAAAGCTGCCCGTGGAGCTCGCCGACCGTCGGCGTGGGTACAGCCGCCCCCCCGGCCCCGGCAGTGGTGAGGGCTACGCTCGCGCCTGCCAAGGGCAGCACGTCGAGGCGAGCGGCGACGAGGTGTCGCTGTGCTGGCGAGAGCTGGCGCGCGTTGCAGGTCTTCCAGAGTCGCCGCCGAGCCTCGTCGAGGTCTTCCTCGGCAAGGGCGAGCAAGACGTGCCCGGGCTCGGGTGCGTCAAAGGTTCCGAGCCACTTGTCGCCGAGGGCGACGGCGATCGCTAGGTCGATCAGTGAGTAGGTCTTGCCGACGCCGCCCGTCGACGCGAGAAGCCCGCACCGTCCTCGAGGGAGCATCCCGACGCCGTCTTGCATGAGCAGCCAGCGTTGGGGCGGCGGCGTCTCGAGCAAAAGAGTCGGAGCCTCCCCTAGGCGCACCCAGCGACTTGCAAGCGCGCCTGTTGGAGGCATCGCCTTCGGTGCCTCCGCGCCATGCTTCGCGACGACTTCGGCCATAAGGGCCGACCATGCTTGATCGTCCGTGCGCTTCGGATTGGGCGTGCTCGCGTCGAGGGCTGCCGCCACAGAAGCGCCAATGAGCTCCGAGAGCTCGGTCCATCCGAAGGGCTGGGCAATGTCGAAGGCAGCAAGGGCCGCTTTGACCCGCGCTTCGTGGTCCGTCGAGGGCAAGAGCTCGACGACGGCGCGAACGTCCGCCGGCGTGCAGCCGCGTTGCTTGAGCCAGCCCCCGAGATTCTTCGCGACGTCGTGCCGCTTGCCCGCGGCGTAGTGTGGGGCGAGCTGGGCTGCGAGGGCATGGACCGCCGTCTCGTCGAGCTTTCGGTCGTCTTCGTCGAGCATTCGCGCGACCGCCTCGGGGGAGAGCTGACCCCCTATCCGCCCGCGCGCGACGAGCCAATCGGGCGCGGCGGCGATCGGCGCCGTCGACGCCCAACGGTACTGTCGCCCTGTGATCGGGTGCACGGCCCCCGGTGCGACGACGTACCCGCGACCGCCGATCTTGACGTCGATGCCCTGCGCGAGCTTGCCCGGCAGCGTCAGGCCTTCGGGAAGCCTGAACCAATAGTGAAACCCGCCGTCGCCGCTTTCCGCGATGCGCGTGTCCGGAAGCGCGCCGAGCTTCGAACGGAGCGCCGCGAGAATGGGCTCGCGGACTTCCGCAGGGAGGCCGTAGATCTTCGAGCCGTCCGGGTTCGTCGGCGCCTCGGGCGCGTTGCGCGGATCGAGGTCGACGACCGCGAAGCCTAGAGGCACGGCGATCGCCGGGTTGGCGTTTGGCCATTGCGCCCACCATGCGGCGATCTGGTTTTGGTCCGTCGTCGCTGCGTGGAAGCCGTGCTCGACGAGCGGGTCTTTCCCCGCACACGGAAACACTGCGAACCCTTCTGCAGCGAGGGAGAGGGCAGCCCCGACCAGGGGCGAGAAGGAACCGGGCGCGCTCACTCCGCGCCTCCCGCCATGTGCGCCGCGAGCCTCACTCGCGGGGTGTGCGGCTCGTCCTTCTCCGACCCGAGCGGGTTCCGGTGCAGGTGCCTCTGGACGATTTTCGTGCACGGTTCGCCCGGGAGGGCGCCGCAGCGGTCGCACGGAACCTTGATCGCGTTGCGCTCCGCCTGGCGAAGCTGCAGAATTGGATCGAGTTTCCCGCTCACCCCGCCCGCCTCGGTCTGACCACCGGGGCGCGCTTTTTTCCGGCGTCTCACTTCACCCTCCGCAGGCCGTAGCGTTCATGAAGGGACGGTTCGGCAGCGGCGGCGACCTTCGCCCGCTTGCGCTTGGACTTGGCCGAGGTGGCGGCGAGCTCGGCGTCGACGTGCTCCCGAGCCAGAAGGAACCGGCGGCCGACGATCGCGGCGCCTGGTGCGCCTTCCGCGACTCGCTTTCGTACCGCGTTGATATGTCGCCGGCGGCCGAGCGGGCTCGCCGTCTGGTCGACCATGCCGGGCGTTTCTCCCGTGCGCAGGAGCGCGACGACTTCACGAGCAAGGTGGGGCGCTAGCGCCTGCGCGAGTGCATCGAGGGCGGCGTCGGCGTTCATCGCACGACTCCCAGTTCTTGCGCCGCACGCGCGATCGCTTCGGCAGCGCCCGCGGCGACGGGCTCTCGGCGGAGCCATTTTGCGACGGTGCGCTCGTCGCGAAGAGCGCTAGCGGCAATCGCTAGTCGGAGGTGACGGGGGATTCCGGGTGTTTTGATCGATAGCGGGCGTTTTTCGGGCACGGCTCCACCTCGTGAGAGTGGGTTTTCCGTGCCTGAATCGCTGCGCTAGCTGGGTCGCTCCCTGGTGTTTGCCAGGGCTTGGCGCCGAAGCTCGTCTTCGGGGGGAACCGCGATCCCGGTGAGCAATGCCGGGTCGATCGGACAGCCGCAAGGGCCGGCGGGGTTCTCTCGTCCCGCTCGCGCTCGACCGCCCCGCTGAGTCACGGGCCGGAGCTATTCGTGTGTGCTGAGCTACTTCGCTTTTGAATTCAGACGCGTCTAGCTTTGCGAACCGACGCCCCAAGGGTTGGCTTGCCCTGGTACCGTTCAGTCTGCGGACTGCTGACCACATGTCAAGCGGGGCCACCCCGCCGCTCCCGCTCCCGTTGCAGCTCGAGCACCTCGGCCTTGGGCGTGAGCCGCTCCTCAAGGTCGGCGAGCTCCCGGGCGAGCACCTCGGCCAGGCGCCACTCCCCGCCCCCGACGGCCTCCCGGAGGGCCTCCCTGAGGGCCTCGCCGAGAGCAGCCGCGAGCGGACTTGTCAAACCTGTTAGGGCTTTGGGTGGGCCAAAAGCTGGGCCAGATGGCCCGCTTTCGTGCCCCTTCTGGCCCACTCGTGGATCCGTGTTCCGAGGACTTCCGCGCACTTGTGCGGCTAGATCCCCTTTGAAATCGGATTCGAATCCCCTTGGGGACGCAGTGTTACTCCGCGCGGTGTTACTCCGCGCTGTTACTCCGGGCGGAGCCGCCTGTTCGGCGGCCTGGAACGCCGACGCCCGTCAGGCAGACTTGCGGGCCGCGGCCGCGCCGGAAGGCCGTTTGACGGCCAGCGCGGGGAGGCCGATTTCCTCGGCCAAGAGGTCCTCTTCCAGTGCGGCAGCCTCGGCCCAGACGTCGGCGGGCCGGAGCGACAGGGAGCGCTGCACGGTGGCCAGATCGAGCCCCGAGTCGAGCCGCGCCGTTTCGAGGATTGCCTCGCACAGGGCGCCGAAGTCGTAGCCGGCCGCCGCTGCGATCTTGGGCAGGAGGCTGGTCGCGGTCATTCCAGGCAAGGTGTTCACCT
>Ga0315912_10001603_pt1 | contig 26909 bp, 19 predicted proteins | sample VfabasoilMG_FD_204469 | JGI IMG/M metagenome (GOLD analysis project Ga0315912, IMG submission 204469) | Garden soil microbial communities collected in Santa Monica, California, United States - V. faba soil | ecosystem: Environmental > Terrestrial > Soil > Garden | place: USA: California... | reverse complement strand
AGCTCGGACAAGGTCATTCCGATGGCAGCGGCACCAAAGGTGATGGGAACGGAATGCAGCCGCGGCTGATCCTCGTGGGCGATCTCTTCCTCCTCGTCGGATATGCCGCGGAAAAACCCCCGGAACAGGCTGTAGCGGTGCTCCCGCGTCTCTCGGATGCGGCGCAACACCCGGTTGAGAGGCGTCCCAAGGAGCATGAGCGTGGTCGAGGCCAGCATGAGGCTGCCCTCCATGATCTCGGCCACCACCTCGGCCGCGCCGGCATTCTTCAGCTGATCGATATCGCTGTCATCGCGGGTGCGCACCACCACTGCCAGCCCGGGGCGCAGTTCCTGGACCTGGCGGAGTATTCTGACCGCGGAGGCCGTGTCCGAGTAAGTCACGGCCACCACCTTGGCGCGCAGCAGTCCCGCGGCAACCAGCACCTCGCGCCGGGCGGCATCTCCAAACACCACGCTTTCGCCAGCGGCGACCGCCTCGCGTATGCGCTGCGGGTCGATGTCGAGCGCGATGAACGGCACCCGCTCCTGCTCGAGCAATCGGGCGAGATTCTGGCCGCTGCGGCCGTAACCGCAGATCACCACATGCTGGTCGGTAGCCATCGATTGCGCCGCGATGCTGGTGAGTTCCATCGCGCGATTCATCCATTCCGATGATACCCAGCGCCGCACGAGCCCCTCGCTGCGCTCGATGACGAAAGGCGCAATCAGCATCGACAACACCATCGCCGCCAGCACCGGCTGCAGGATAACGGGGCTGAGAAACCCCGCCTGGTGAGCATGCCCCAGGATCACGAAGCCGAACTCTCCGCATGCGCCCAGCGCAAGGCCCGTGCGCAGCGCGACGCCGGCATCGGCGCCGAATGCGCGGGCGAGCCCCGCGATCAGCAGGGTCTTCGCCAGCACCAGCGCCACCAGCAGCACGCTCACCCATGCATTCGCGACGGCGGCGCTCACGTCGAGCAGCATGCCGATCGTCACGAAGAACAGGCCGAGCAAGAGTTCGCGGAACGGTTTGATGTCCTCTTCGACCTGGTAGCGATACTCGGTTTCCGAGATCAGCACGCCCGCGACAAAGGCGCCCAGCGCGAGCGAGAGCCCGGCCAACTCCGTCAGGAACCCGACGCCGAGCACCACCAGCAATACGTTAAGCACGAACAGCTCCGAAGACTTCTGGCTGGCCACCACGTGAAACCATCTGCGCATCACGCGTTGTCCCACCCACAGCAGCAGCGCCAACACGATAGCCGCCTTGAGCACGGCGTAGCCCAGGCTCAGCGCCAGCGCCTCGGGCGCGGCAGCGAGCGCCGGGATCAAGATAAGCAGCGGCACCACGGCCAGGTCCTGAAACAGCAGGATTCCGATGATCTGCCGTCCGTGCGCCGAGTTGAGTTCGAGGCGCTCGGCGAGCATTTTGGCGAGAATCGCCGTGGACGACATCGCGAGCGCGCCACCCAGCACGATTCCCGCCTGCCACGGCGCGCCCAACAGCACGGCGACGGCGAACACGATGGCAAGCGTCGCCACCACCTGGGCGCCGCCCAGCCCGAACACGATGCGACGCATCGTAATGAGGCGCGACAGGCTGAACTCGAGCCCGATGCTGAACATCAGGAACACCACGCCGATCTCGGCCAGCATGCTGACCTGCTCGGTAGTATGGATCCAGCCCAGTGCGTGCGGGCCGATGATGACCCCGACGATCAGGTAGCCCAGCAGCGACGGCAATCGCAGGCTGCGGAACACCACCACCACCAGGACCGCGGCGGCGAGCAGGACGAGAACCTGTTGCAGAGTCGAATGCATGGCGTACTGGGCGGTGGCGCGACGGTCCGCATGATGCCCTATCGTCACGGGATTGCAAGAGCGGCGGCGCCCGCCGCCGCTGCCGGCGAATGCGGGTGTTCTGCTATACTTGCGCGCGATGAGCAGACCGCAATCCCACGTGCAGTCGGCAGCGCCGGACGTGGTCAAGATGGCCCGGGCCGTGCTCGAGATCGAAGCGCGGGCGATCCAGGATCTCATCTCCACCATCGACGAACGCTTCGCGCGGGCTGTGCACATGGTGCTGGATTGCCGCGGGCGCGTTGTCGTCAGCGGCATCGGGAAATCCGGTCATATCGCGCGCAAAATCGCCTCGACCCTCGCCAGCACCGGCACGCCGGCCTTCTTCGTGCACCCGGCTGAAGCGAGCCACGGCGATCTCGGCATGGTGGCGCGCGACGACGTCTTCGTGGCGCTTTCCAATTCGGGCGAAAGCACCGAACTGCTCGCGATCGTGCCGCTGCTCAAGCGCCAGGGCGCCAAGCTCATCGCAATGACCGGCAGCGCAGGTTCGACCCTGGCGCGCGAATCGGATGTGCATCTGTACGCGGGCGCGGCCAAGGAAGCCTGCCCGCTCAACCTCGCGCCCACCGCCAGCACCACGGCCGCGCTCGCGCTGGGCGACGCGCTGGCGGTGGCGTTGATGCAAGCGAAGGGATTCACGCAGGATGAGTTTGCGCTGTCGCATCCCGGCGGCGCGCTCGGCCGCAGACTGCTCACGCATGTGCGCGATGTGATGCGCACCGGGGACGATGCGCCCCGCGTGCGCGACACGCTCAGCACCATGGACGCCATGCTGGAAATGTCGCGAGGTCGCATGGGGATGACCGCGATCATCGACAGCGGGGGCCGCGTGGTGGGGATCTTCACCGACGGCGACCTGCGGCGTGTCGTGCAGAAAGGCGCCGACATCCGTTCGGCGCCGATTGCCGCGGTGATGTCGCACGCCCCGCGCACCATAGGCCCGGACAAGCTCGCTGCCGAAGCGGTCGAAATCATGGAACGCAACAAAGTGAATCAGTTGCTGGTGGTGGATTCCGAGCACCAGTTGCTGGGCGCGCTCAATATGCACGACCTGTTCCGCGCGAAGGTGATTTAGAACTGGCCCGCGCGAACCAGGGCGCGGCTTTTCGGCGCGTTTCACGAGGCGCATTTCAAATCATGCAAGCCGTTTACGACAGGGCCCGCCGCATACGAATCGCGATTTTCGACGTGGATGGGGTGCTGACCGACGGCACGCTCCACTACTCGGGGGCGAGCGGGGAACTCAAGGCATTCAACGTGCGCGACGGTCACGGCATGAAGATGCTGCAGGGCTCGGGCATCCGGCTTGCGGTCATCACCAGTCGCAACTCACGCGTCGTGGAACGCCGCGCGCGCGAGCTCGGTGTCGATTTCCTGTACCAGGGCGCTCCCGACAAGGCCGTGGTATTCGACCAGTTGCTGCGCGCGCTCGATCTCGACGCGCAGGCTGCGAGCTACATGGGCGACGACGTGATCGACCTGCCGGTGCTGAGGCGCTGCGGACTTGCGGCCACGGTGCCCGAGGCTCCCGCGCTGGTGCGCCGCCACGCGCACTACGTGACATCGGTTCGGGGCGGCGGCGGTGCCGTTCGCGAGATCTGCGAAGTCATCCTGCACGCCCAGGGCGCGCTCGCGGCGCAGCTCGGGCCGGGCGCGCACTAGGCGGCGCCGGCAAGGCATGGGCTTGCGATGAGCGACCGGCTGACCGCATGGTTTCCCCTGCTGCTGCTTGCGGCGCTCGCCGCTCTGACTTTCTGGCTGGACCGCGCGGTGCAGCCCGCGCCGGCTGCAGGTCCGCCCGCCGCGCGCCACGATCCCGATTACATCGTCGACGGCCTTTCCGCAACGCGCATGGCGGCAGACGGCTCGATCAAGCACACCCTCGCCGCGCGCCGCATGCTGCATTTTCCCGATGACGACACCACCCATCTCGATGCGCCCCGTTTCGTGACCTACGCCGCGGCGCGCGCGCCGGTGACGATCACGGCGAAACGGGCGCTGGTTTCGAGCGAAGGCGAGAACATCCACTTCCACGACGACGTGCGCGTGGCGCGCGCGCCGCTCGCCGGCAAGAGCGAGCTGCTGGTTCTCACGAGTTACCTGCACGTGGTTCCCGACGACAGCATCGCCCGAACCGACCAGCCGGTGACGGTCACCGACGCCCATATCACGGTGCACGCAGTTGGCTTAGAATTGAACAGTGAAACCCGGATACTGAAACTGCTGTCAAGCGTGAAGGGCACCTTCCATGAACCGAAGAAGTCGCCGCGTGGTTCCCGCGAGCGCTCGCCGCGATCGTAGGTTCGCGCGCGGCTGCCGCCTGCTCCTCGCGGTGGCGTGCGCGGGACTCTTCGCGGGCGCTGCGCATGCCGAGAAGGCCGACCGCGAGAAGCCCATCAACCTCGAAGCAGACAAGGTTACCGTCGATGACGCCAAGCAGCTCGCGGTTTTCGAAGGCAACGTGGTGCTGACCCAGGGCACCCTCGTGATCCGCGGGGACCGCATGGAAGTGCGGCAGGACAACGACGGCTTCAGGCACGGCACCGCGTGGGGCAAGCTCGCGCATTTCAGGCAGAAGCGCGAGGGATTCGACGAAATCATCGAGGGCTGGGCGGAGCGCATCGAGTACGATGGGCGCGCAGAAAAAGTGCAGATGTTCACCCGCGCGACGATGAAGCGCGGCGAGGACGAAGTGCGGGGCGACTACATATCCTACGACGCCACGACCGAGTTCTATCAGGTCACCGGTGGCGGGGCGAAGGCCGCGAGTCCCAACAATCCCGAAGGGCGGGTGCGCGCGGTGATGCAACCGAAGCCCAAGGACAAGCCCGCGGCATCGGCGCCGGCGGCGCTCAAGCCCGCGACCGGCCTCGCCGCGCCGCGCGAGGAACCAGGTGCCACGAGGAGATAGCGGTTTTCCTGGCGCCCGCTGCGCGCATTTCGCGCCCGGACCGTTGGCGCGCATCTAACGGCCTGGCAAATGAGCGAACTCAAGGCGGAGCGGCTGAAGAAGCGCTACCGGTCACGCATCGTCGTCAAGGATGTCTCGCTTGAGGTCCGCAGCGGCGAGGTCATTGGCCTGCTCGGGCCCAATGGCGCCGGAAAAACCACCTGCTTCTACATGATGGTCGGCCTGGTGCCCATGGATGGCGGTGACCTCTATCTCGACGGGCGCAAGCTCACGCACATGCCGATCCACCGGCGCGCACGGCTCGGCCTGAGCTACCTGCCGCAGGAGATGTCGGTCTTCCGGCGGCTCACGGTCGCGGACAACATCCGCGCGGTGCTCGAGTTGCACGAAACGGATCCCGACCACATCGCCAACCGCCTCGACGACCTGCTGCGCGACCTCCACATCGCGCATCTGCGCGGCAACCTCGCGGTGAGCCTGTCGGGCGGCGAGCGGCGCCGGGTCGAAATCGCCCGCGCGCTGGCCACCCGGCCGCACTTCATCCTGCTGGACGAGCCATTCGCGGGGGTCGATCCGATCGCGGTGCTCGAAATACAGAAGATCATCGGCTTTCTGCGCGAGCGCGGAATCGGCGTCGTGATCACCGACCACAATGTCAGGGAAACCCTGGGAATCTGCGACCGGGCCTACATCATCAACGACGGCAGCGTGCTGGCGTACGGTAAGCCCGACGAAATCGTTTATAATGAGAGCGTCAGACGGGTTTATCTGGGAGAGCATTTCCGCCTCTAGCACCGTTCCGATGCATCGCTCCCGGCCGCCGGCATGCTCACCGAATGGGTTGGCACCCTTGGGCGTTTTCTGGATCGCAATATACAGCTGGAACGACCTGGGCCGCATCACCCCGTCCTGCGCCCTCGGCTTCGATCAAACGGCATGAAGCACTCCCTTCAGCTCCGCGTCTCCCAGCACCTCACCCTGACGCCGCAGTTGCAGCAGTCCATCAGGCTGCTGCAACTGTCCACGCTGGAGCTGAATCAGGAGCTCGACCGCATCCTGCAGGAGAATCCCCTGATCGAGCGCGACGACGACGTGGAACGACCGGTCGTCAGCGCCGAGCCGCGCGCGAGCGAGGCGCTGGAGCGCTCGCCGGATGCGGCGGCGGACGATGCGGCGCAATCCGATGGGGACACTGGCGAATTCTCCGCGCTAGACGACTCGCCGCGCACGGGCGGGCGCGACGATGACGACGACTCCTACTATTCGCAGGTCGCGGCCGATTCACCCACTCTGCGCGCGCACCTGCTCGCGCAGCTTTCACTCACCAAGCTCTCGCAACGCGACCGCCAATTGGTCACGTTGCTGATCGACTCGCTCGACGAGGACGGCTATCTCGCACCCGAACTGTCCGAGCTGCTCGCCCTGCTCCCTGCGGAACTCGCCGTCGAACCCGAGGAGTTGCAGATCGCGCTCAAGCATCTGCAGAACTTCGAGCCCGCCGGCGTCGGCGCCCACGGCCTGGGGGAATGCCTCGCGCTGCAACTTGCGGCGCTGCCGCAGGATACGCCGTACCGCGCGCTGGCGCTCGACACGGTCACATCGCACCTGGATCTGCTGGCCGCTCGCGATTTCACCAAACTGAAAAGACGGCTGCACTGCGATGACACCGGGCTGCGTGGGCTGCAGAAGCTCATCACCGGCCTCAATCCGCGGCCCGGTCGCAATTTCTCGGACGATGAGATACGCTATATCGTCCCCGACGTCGTGGTAAAGAAAGTCAAAGGCATCTGGACCGCGTCACTCAATCCGCAGGCGATGCCGCGGCTCAGGGTGAACGGCCTTTACGCCGACATACTGAATCGCAACCGCGGCGCGGGCTCGCAGCAGCTCGCCAGCCAGTTGCAGGAAGCGCGATGGCTGATCAAGAACATCCAGCAGCGGTTTGATACCATACTGCGCGTGGCTCAGGCGGTGGTCGACCGGCAGCGGCAGTTTCTCGAGCACGGCGAGGTCGCGATGCGGCCGCTGGTCCTGCGCGAGATCGCCGAGGCGGTGGAACTGCATGAATCCACGATATCGAGGGTCACCACCCAGAAATACATGCATACCCCGCGCGGGATTTTCGAGCTCAAGTATTTCTTCGGCAGCCACGTCACGACCGAAACGGGGGGCGCGGCATCCAGCACCGCGATCCGCGCGCTTATCCGGCAGTTGGTGGGGGCGGAGGACACGCGCAAGCCCCTGACCGACAGCCAGATTTCCGAGATTCTCGGTCAACAGGGCATCGTCGTCGCGCGCCGCACGGTCGCCAAATACCGGGAATCATTGCAGATCCTGCCGGTCAATCTGAGGAAATCGCTGTAACAGTAAGGACGTCACCATGAATCTCAACCTGACCGGACACCACCTCCAGATCACCCCGGCGATCCGCGACTACGTGGCGAACAAGCTCACCCGCATCACGCATCATTTCGATCACGTCATCGACGTGAACGTCGTGTTCTCGGTGGAGAAACTCCAGCAGAAGGTCGAAGCGAACGTCCACGTCCGGGGGCGCGACATCTTCTGCGAGAGCAGCGATCCCGACATGTACGCGGCGATCGACAGCCTGATCGACAAACTCGATCGCACCATCATCAAGCATAAGGAAAAAGGCCTGCGGTCCCGCCATTCCGACGCGCCGATCAAACACAAGGCATCCGAGTAGGTGCCCAAGCGCCGGCCGCGCGGCGCGGTTCGCCGAGACGACCCTCCCCCCATCATGAACCTGATCGCTCCCCTGTTGCCGCAAGCGAACGTGCTGATCGACCTCGATGTCTCGAGCAAGAAGCGTGTGTTCGAACAGGTCGGCCTGCTGTTCGAAAACAGCATCCATGTTGCCCGCAGCATCGTATTTGACAGCCTGTTCGCGCGCGAAAAGCTCGGCTCCACCGGCCTGGGGCAGGGCGTTGCGATTCCGCACGGCAGGATCAAGGGGCTCAAGGAAGCCGCCGGCGCGTTCGTGCGCCTGAAGGAGCCGATTCCATTCGAAGCGCCCGACGGGCAGAGCGTCGCGCTGATTTTCGTGCTGCTGGTGCCGGATCGCGCGACCGACCTGCACTTGCAGATCCTTTCGGAACTTGCGCAGATGTTCAGCGACCGCGCGCTGCGCGAGCGACTGCTAGTCGCCGCGAGCGCCGCTGAACTGCATCAACTGATCGCCGCCTGGCAGCCCGATGCCGCAGCTCAGCATAGTCAGGCTGTTTGAGGACAACGAGGCCAAGCTCAAGCTGACCTGGGTCGCCGGTCGGGATGGCGGCGGCAAGGAACTCGACAGCGAGCTCACCCGCGATTCCTCCAAAGGCCTGATCGGGCATCTTAACTTCATCCACCCCAACCTGATCCAGGTGCTGGGTGGATCCGAAGTGGACTATCTGAAAGGCCTCGAGCCCGGCTCCTGCGGCAGGGCACTCGCTCAGGTCGCCACGGGCGATCTCGCCTGCTTCATCGTGGCCGGCGGCTCGCCGCCGCCGGCGCCGCTCGTGGCGGTGGCCCAGGCAACGCAGACGCCGCTTTTCCTGTCGCCGGTCCCGAGCGTGGAACTGATGTGGATGCTCAGGCCCTACCTCGCGCGCGCGCTGGCCGAGTCCATAACCACTCACGGCGTGTTGCTCGACGTGCTCGGCATGGGCGTGCTGATCACGGGAGACTCCGGGGTCGGTAAGAGCGAACTTGCGCTGGAGCTCATCAGCCGCGGCAGCGGGCTCATCGCCGACGACGTGGTCGAGCTCTATCGCGTCGGCCCGGAAACGATAGAGGGCCGCTGCCCGACTTTGCTCAGGGATTTTCTCGAGGTGCGCGGGCTCGGCGTACTCGACATCCGCGCCATCTTCGGCGAGGCAGCCTTGCGCCCGCGCAAGAACGTCAAGCTCAACGTGCACCTCGAGCGGCGGCAGTCCGGAGGCGACGCCGCGCCCCTCGAACGGCTGCCGCTCAAGCCGGGCTCCGAGCAGCTGATGGGCGTGGACATTCGCAAAGTCACGATTCCGGTCGCCGCCGGGCGCAATCTCGCGGTGCTGACCGAGGCGGCGGTGCGCAATTACGTCCTGGAACTGCGCGGCTTCGACAGCACGCGCGAATTCATCGCGCGCCAGTCGCAGGAGATGAAGAACGGTGAATGAGCTTTCCTGCTGCCCGATTGCCGCCCGCCATTTTTCCAGATGCGGTTGATCCTCATCACCGGGCTATCCGGTTCGGGCAAGAGCGTGGCACTGCACGTGCTCGAGGACAGCGGTTACCATTACGTGGACAACGTGCCCGGCACCATGCTCCAGGAACTGGTTGCCCATCTCGCCGCGGCAGGCCACGAACGCGTCGCATTGAGCGTGGATACGCGCAGCCCGGAAGCGCTTGCCGAGCTGCCGGGACAGATTGCCGGCTTCCGGCAGATCGGGATCGACGTGCAACTGGTGTTTCTCGAGGCCAAGAAGGAAACGCTGATCAAGCGATTTTCGGAAACGCGGCGCCGGCACCCCCTGTCCGACGATGTGCTGACGTTGCCCGAGTGCATCGCCCGAGAACGCGAGCTGCTGGCGCCGCTCGCGGCGCGCGCGCACCGCATCGACACCAGCGACCTCTCGCCCAATGCGCTGAGATCGTGGATCAAGGACCTGGCGGGGCTGAATGGCTCGGGTTTTACGCTGCTGTTCCAGTCGTTCGGATTCAAGAATGGCATCCCGCTCGATGCGGACCTGGTGTTCGACGTGCGCTGCCTGCCGAATCCGCATTACGATCCGCGGCTGCGCCCGCTGACCGGAAAAGATGCGGCCGTGATCGCGTTCCTCGAAGCGAATCCGGATACGGCGCGGATGCTGGGCGACATCCGCCGGTTCGTGGAATCATGGCTGCCATCGTTCATCCGCGACAACCGCAGTTATCTAACCGTCGCGATCGGCTGTACCGGCGGACGGCACCGATCGGTATTTCTGGTCGAGGTGCTGGGCCACCACTTCGAGCAGCAGACCCGGACGCTCGTGCGGCACCGGGAGCTGGCGTGAGCGGGCGAGCGCGCGTATTCCATGAGGTAACCAGGCACATGCGGGTATCGGAGCCTCGCGACATCCCCCTCTTCCCGCTGCATACCGTGCTGTTTCCGGGGGGCGTGCTGGCGCTGAAGATATTCGAGCAGCGCTACCTGGAAATGACCAAGGCGTGCCTGCGCGATCGCACGCCCTTCGGGGCCTGCCTGATCCGGGAAGGCAGCGAAGTCGGCACGCCGGCGGTGCCGCAGGGCATCGGTTGTCTCGCGACTGTCGCGGAGTGGGAAATGCCGCAACTGGGAATGTTTCACCTGCTGGCGCGCGGCGGGGAGCGCTTCCGGATCCTGCGCACCCGCAGCGCGCCCAATGGTCTCGTTTCGGCCGCCGTGCAACTGCTCGAGCCGGCACCTGCGCCGCCACAGGTCGACCCGACATGCCGCCGTGTGCTGGAGCAGATCATCGGCAAGGTCGGCGCGGAACACTTTCCCGCCCCTATCGACCTCGACGGCGCGGACTGGGTGGCCTACCGGCTGGCTGAAATCCTGCCGATAGACCTCGCCGAGAAACAGGCATTGCTCGAAATGCATGACAGCGTGCAGCGATTTTCCCGCTTGCGCCACATCCTCGGCACGCACGGCCTCGCCGTCTGATCCGACGCGGCGCACGCCGCTTCCATCATGAGTTCCGGTCCTCGGGTTCGCCCATGTAGCCTGGAAACTCGTGGGCGAAACACGGTGGCGAACTGCAACCGCGCGCAGCTTCACGGGTGACACCGCGTGGCAGCCCGCGGGCTGCGCACAAATTCGTCATCCGCTCCCGCACCCGCCCCTCTGTTGCGGCCCGCGCGCCCTCGCCACCGGCCTCGTAAATCGCCGTCTCGGTTACGACGAAATCCATCGGAATGTCGTGCGCCGCCGGAAAGATCGTCTCCAGGCGAAAAATATCCTGGCTCAACCCGATCGCGACCGGGCGCGGCGCGAGCGCGGCCAACGTCGCATCGAAATAGCCGCCGCCATAGCCCAGCCGGTATCCGCGATCGTCCCACCCCACCATGGGTACCACCGCCACGTCCGGGATGACGACTTCGGTTGAGTCCGGAACCGGGATGCCCATGACTCCGGCTTTCATCGGCGCGCCCGGCCACCACTTGCGAAAGCGCAGCGGCGATCCGCGCGCGACCACCTCCGGCAATGCAGCGGTCGCGCCCTGGTCACGCCAGCGGCGCACGGCGAAGCGTACGTCCAGTTCGCCCTTGTACGGCCAGCAGAATGCCACCACCGTCCCCGCAGGCAACACAAACGCTTCGGTCAGCAGGCGCGTGACGCTGCGCGTCGCCGCTTGGCGAACCCCTGCATCGAGCGCTGTCCGCCGCGCGATCAACTCCGCCCGCCGCCCCTTGCGCCATGCCGCGATCTCACTCCACTCCTTCATTCAGGACTCCGATGGCACTTCAGGCTTTTCCCCCTGCGCCCATGATACTGCGTGCGGCCGTTACAGGCTGGCCAGGATGCGCTTCACGGGTGCGGGGATCGCCGCCGACTTCGCCTCTTCGATCGGCAACCATTGCGCCCCCGGTTCCGCCGTCCCCGGATCGAGCCGGGCCACTTGAACGCGTTGCGGGCGGATAGTGAGGTTGAAGTGCGTGAATCCGTGCTCGACGACGGGCATGCCATGAACAGCGCCCGCGTGCGCGCCAAACCGCTGGCGGCAGGCCCTCGCCACTGGCTCACCCGCGGATAGCTCCGGGAAGCACCACAGGCCGCCCCAGATTCCGGTTGGCGGACGCTTTTCCAGCAGAATCTCGCCCGCGTGCTGCAGGATAAGCATCGTGGTCTCGCGGTGCGGCACCGATCTTCGCGGCCGTGGCACGGGCAGTTGACCGGTCAGGCTGCGTTTGCGGGCGATGCAGCCATGCCGCAGCGGACATGCCGCGCACTGCGGTTGCCCTCGCGTGCACACGCCGGAACCCAGGTCCATGAGGCCCTGCGTATAAGCGGCAACGTCCTTCCCGGGAACCAGGCGCTCGGCCTTGCGCCACAGCGCCGCTTCCACCCGTTTGTCCCCGGGCCAGCCGCGCACCGCGAAATAGCGCGCAAACACGCGCTTGACGTTGCCGTCGAGTATCGCGCGGCGCTCGCCAAAGGCGAAGGCGCAGATCGCGGCAGCCGTCGAGCGGCCGATGCCCGGAAGCGCGCGCACGGCATCGAAATCCGATGGAAAGCGCCCGCCGTGCTCTTCAATCACGATACGCGCCGCGCGATGCAGGTTACGTGCGCGCGAGTAGTAACCGAGACCGCTCCAGTGCTCGAGCACGGCGTCCAGCTCCGCGCGCGCGAGGGCGGCGACGCCGGAAAACCGGTCAAGAAACCGCCGGTAGTAGGGAATAACCGTTGCAACCTGAGTCTGCTGCAGCATCACCTCCGCGATCCAGATCGGGTACGGATCACGGGTCCCCTGCCAAGGAAGATCGTGCCGTCCGTGCCGCTGCTGCCAGGCGATCACGTTCGCGGCAAAACCGGCGTTCACCGATCAGTCCTCGCGCAGCGGCGATGTGCGTGGATCACGCGGTCGAGAAAGGCTCGAACCGCACGCTTTCCAGGATCAACTCGGCGAGATTGCACGCCTGCGTGCTGCGCTCCGGCGCAGCGGTGACGCGGGCGCGGAGCATCGTTTCACCGTCGTGCCCCGGCACCAGCATGTGATACTGCTCCAGCGGTTCGCCGCCGTCGTGGATGTTGCGCATGCCCAGCGCGCGTATGCGACCGGATCTCAGCCGCATGAACTCCGGATCCGGATAACTCGCCCGCGCTTCGGCCTCGATGGCATCGAGCACCGCATCGTCGCCGCGTCCGTCAAGCGCGATCAGATTGAGGTTGATCTGGACCTGGTTAGCGGAATCGAAAATGAGGGTGCGCCTGCCGTCGTCGATCACATGCCAGCCGTACGGCACGTCGAATCGGGCCAGCACCGCGCCGGCCGCGAGCGTCGCGCGCTGCTCGGCATCGTGCAGCGCGACGACGTTCGGCGTGAGGCCCACGCCGCGGTCGCGCAGGTTCGCGTTGACAGGATGCTCGGGATCGAGCGTCGCGGCGTCATCGGCCAAGGCGTGCGCGGCGAGGCCGGACGCGTGCCCGGCAGGAGGTGGGACAGGCTCGGCGACCACGCCCTCGGCAGGTGCCGTTGCCGCGGGTGGCGCCGACGCCCCGCGGGGTACGGCCAATGCAAACGAGTCGAGTGCGGCAAACCACGCCTTCGTCACCGTGTCCGCGAGCATTTCCGGCGCGCTCAGAGTGACGTTCACCAGGCGCTTGCCGTCCTCGAGGAACGCGAAGCGCACCCGCATCGGCCCCATGTCCGATTGCTGCACCGCCTCGCCGACGATGGCGGAAACGCCGCCCACTTCATGGCTGCCGATCGCGCGCGGCTCAAGCTGATTGTGCTCGAGCAGGTAACGGGCCCAGTCGTGCAGCGTGCCGTCGTCGTACGCCGGGCGCGCGGCAAAGGCAAACACCATGGCGGAATGCGGCGCCGTCACCACGGCGAGCGGAACGAACGCAACCGGGTTCGAGAAATCCGCGTCCTCGTCGGGCAGCTCGTGGGCGACCCAGTCCCGTGGCAGGCACACGGAAAAACCGAGGTCGGCAATGCGCGCCGGAAAGGTTCGGACTTCAAGGGCAAGACTGGTAGTCATGGCGCTCGTGTCACCCGCATGGTCCGGTCTGCGCACTCACATGGAGGGTATGGAGGGTGCGGCGGCAAACACGACACGCCCCGGGCAACGCGCGAAACGCTGCTCGACCTACCGAACGGTAAAACGCGCCGTATGCACCAGTTGCCCATCGCTTCTGATCTCGAGTCGATAGACGCCGGGCGGCCATTTCGGTTGTGAGTTGGTAAGCGAAAAATTGGCGATTGGTTCGTTGGTTACCTTGATCGTTGCAACGTCGATCTGGTAGTCGGGCTTGACGTTCTCGACGTTCTCCGCTATCCAGGTGCCGGTCATGACCGCCGGTTTGGTGCTGCCGCGGGGATAGTGGTAGCGAATACGGGGCGTATCGGGAGTGAACTCGAAGCCCTGGGGAATGACCGTCTTCTTTCCCTGCGCGTGAGCGGGAGCCCACCCGGCAGGCGCCAGACTGGCTACGGCCCACGCCAGTCCCATCAACCAGGCCCGCGCGCAATAACGCAAAGTCATAGTCCGAGTATCCATCTGGTCTCCTTGTCTGGCGTGGATGATACCAGTGGTGATTGCATCAGACCTGCGTCGCATTTGCAAGCGCAGCGGGCACACCAGAGGCGTTGGATTTTGACGTAAGATAACCCCATAAGCAGGTGCCGGCTCGGCGGCGACAGCGCAGCGAGACCGGCACGCATAATCGGCCGCGCTGGCAGTGACCGGGGGAAGCATTCATGAGGGCGGACATCATCGCACGCGCCGGGTTGTGCGTGCTGATACTGGCCGGGACGCCGGCTGCGGCGCGGCTCACCGAAATCACGGTTGCTGCCATCGAGCCGTTCGCTGACGGCGCAAGTTTCGGGGAGGCGGGGGCTTACGAGCGCGTGAAGGGCACGTTCAAGGGCGAACTCGACCCCGCCGATCCCCGCAACCAGGTCATCGTCAACCTCGACCAGGCCCCGAAGAACGCCGCCGGGCGCGTCGAGTACGAGGCGGACTTCTACATCATGCGGCCGGCAGACCCCGCTCGCGGCAGCCGCAGGATCCTCTACGATGTCACCAACCGGGGGCGCAAGTATGCGCACTTCATGCTCGGCGACGCGCGCGCCATGCGCGGCGATCCCAGTACTGCGGAGGACGCCGGCAATGCGCTGATCCTACGCCGCGGCTACACGGTAGTCTGGAGCGGCTGGGATCCGGATGCCCCGCGTGCCAACGGCGGCCTCGCGATAAAGCCGGTGATCGCCACCAAAGCGGGCGCGCCGATCGTGCGCGTGATCCGAGACGAACTGCAGAATGGCACGCGCGGGCCGCGGCGCGACACCTTCCGCCTGACCCATGAGGCGGCGACACTCGACCCCAGCCAGGCGAGGCTCACGGCGCGCCGCAACGAGGGCGAACCGCGGCGCGAGATCCCGGTCGAGAACTGGGCCTATGTCAATGCCCGGGAAATTCGCCTGATGCCGCAGGGCACGCAGCCGGAGCCCGGGACGATTTATGACTTTTACTACCCTGCGGCACACCCACGGGTGCTGGGCATAGGCTTGGCAGCGACGCGGGATCTCGTCTCGTTTCTGCGCTACGAGCCGGCCGATTCGAAAGGCAACGCCAATCCAGCGGGCGCCGGCATCCGGCATGTGCTCGCGTTCGGCCGCTCCCAGAGCGGGCGTTACCTGCGCGACCACGTCGCGCAGGGGTTCAACCAGGATGAGTCCGCCCGCAGAGTGTTCGACGGCGTGCTCGCCCACACTGCCGGAGTGGGTGGCGTGTTCCTCAACACCGAGTTCGGCCAGCCGGGGCGAACCAACACCCAGCATCAGGACCGGACTTTCCCGGAAAATGCGTTTCCGTTCGCCACCGCCCGTATGAGCGACCCCGTGACGGGCAAGAGCGGCAGCCTGCTCCGGGGCGATGGCTTCGACCCGCTGTGGATGGAAACCAACACCTCCACTGAATACTGGCAGAAGGGCGCGTCGCTCCTCGTCACCGACCCGCTCGGATCGCGCGACATCGCGCATCCCGGTCAGGCTCGCGGCTATCTGATCAGTGGAACGCAGCACGGCGGCCAGCCGTGGATGCGCTCGACCCTGGGCAACTGCGTCAATCCGCGAAATCCGCACAGCCCCACGCCAGCACTGCGCGCGCTGCTCGTCGCGCTCGACGAGTGGGTAAGCGAAGGCCGCCCCCCTCCCGCATCGCGCACACCGCGCATCAAGGACGGAACGCTGGTGCGCCCCGATCAACTCGGGTTTCCCGCCATTCCGGGCATACCGGTCGCGCGCCGGGTGAACGAGTTCGGGGTACTCAGGGATTGGATCAAGCCCGAGATGGATATGTCCAAACCCTACCGCCCTCTGGTCACGCAGGTTAACGAAGATGGCAACGAGATCGCGGGCGTTCTCCTGCCGGAAATCGCGGTGCCGCTCGGCACCCATACGGGCTGGAATCTTTACAAAGGGCCATTTCCCGAAGGCGAGCTGTGTGACCGTGACGGAACGTATGTGCCGTTCGCCGCGACGCCTACCGAGCGCGACAGCAACGGGGATCCGCGCACCTCGCTCGCGGAACGTTACGGCGATCACGCCGGCTATGTGCGCCGCCTCGATGACGCCGCCAGGAAACTCGTGACGGAGCGCCTGCTGTTGGCCGAGGACGCCGAGAGCATCGTCGCCAGGGCGCGGGGCGAGGACATCGCCCGCCGTTTCGCGCCCCAGCAGCGCATCGCCGCCGATTGAAACCTGCACACGGCTGCACCCTGCCGTGCAGTGCGAATACCCGTTAGCGCCTCTCCACCCCGGTGCCTGAGTTGACCGTTCCGCGCGATGAGCGAACCCCTCTTTCCACTCGATGCGCGCACCCTGGTGGCGGTGGCGTTCATCAGCAGCGTCCTCATGGCAGCCATGCTGTGGGTCGTGTTCGCCGGGCGCTTTCGCGACGGACTCGCGCGCTGGACGCAGTCATTGTGGGTGCACGCGCTGGCGTGGCTGCTCATCGCGCTGCGTGGCGCGATTCCCGATCCGGTATCGGTCGCCGCCGCTAACGGCCTGCTGGCGCTGGGCTGGTCGCTGCAACTCGCGGCCGTGCTCGAGTTTCAGCGGCGCCGGGTGCCATCCATACTGGTATGGGCGCCGGCGGCGATCGTCTTCGCGCTGTTCTTCCCGCTGATCGACGACGTGCGGCTCAGGTTCATCGTGGGCGGCCCCTTGTACGGCGCCTTCTGCATCGTCATCGCCGGAGTGGCGTTCACGCACCGGCCGACACACGGTTTCCGTGCATACGGGCTGTTCGCGAGCGGCTACCTCGTAGCGGCCGCCATGCTGCTCCTGCGCGGCTTGGGCGCGTGGGTCGAGCCGCAGGCATATGCGGCTGCGCCCGCGCCCTATTCGCATCAAGGCCTGCTCTACTTCGTCGCCTGCGCGCTCGTGGTGTCGAGTTCGCTTGCCTATCTGCTCATGCACCGCGAGCGCGCCGACGAGGAAACCCGCAGGCTCGCGATCACGGATCCGCTCACCGGCATTTTCAATCGCCGCACCTTCATCGAGCTTGCCGAACGGGAGCTCGCGCGCAGCCGCCGCGACTCGACCTCGCTCTCGCTGATGATCCTCGATCTGGATCACTTCAAGCAGGTGAACGACACCTACGGTCACCTGGTTGGGGACGAGGTGCTGGTCGCCTTTACCGGCCTCATCAAGGAACGCGCGAGGGGCGGCGATCTGGTGGTGCGTTATGGCGGCGAGGAATTCTGCGTGCTGTTGCCGGCGACCTCGCTGCCGGCGGCCGTCGCGCTTGCCGAGCGCATACGCGCCGCAACCGAGGCAACCGCGCTCACCGCGCATCCCGTCAAGATCACCGTCAGCGTGGGCGTCACGGCGTACGCCGGCGCACCGGGCGTGACGCTTGAAACGCTGCTTGCGCGCGCCGATGAAGCGCTTTACCGCGCCAAGCACGAGGGCCGCAATCGCGTGGTTGCGTTGCCCCTTGCCGAATCAGGGGTTGCCCAACAACGCCCGCTGCCTCTGGAGCACGTGGGTTAGAGCGACCGCCGCGCCGGCACCCGTTCCCATTCAAGCAATCACGAGCGCCGCGCGGCCGGTGACGAGTCCGTGGTCCAGCCGCTGGTGGATCGCTTCGGCCTGCTCCAGCGATACTTTCTCGGTGACCATGGGCCAGATTTCGCCGCGTGCCACGAGATCGAGCGCATCGATGACCTCCTGGCGCGTAGCGTAGCGGCTGCCCATGATCTCGGCTTCCTTGCGCTGCGCCTCGCGGTCGATCTTGAACCCCGTGCCCTGGCCCGCAAGCGCGACCAACCGCCCGCCCTTGCCAAGCGCGGCGCACGCCGCTTCCAGCACCTCCGGCTTGCCGACGAAATCGATGGCGACATCCACACCCCGGCCATCGGTAAGCTCCATGATCTGTTCCGTAATCCGTCCATCCGACGCGTCCACCGTTGCATCGGCCCCGGACTTGAGACAGGTCTCGAATTTCGAAGCCATCACGTCCACCGCGATGACCTTGCGCGCATGCGCCCAGCGCGCCACCTTGGTCATGTGCACGCCCAGCCCGCCACCCGCGCCGAACACTGCGACCGTGTCGTGCGGCGTGACGCGCGCCCGGCGGATCACCTTGATCGGCGTCGCGATCGCGTCACAGATGACGCCTACTTCGGCGGGATGCCTGCGCCAGTCGAGTCCGGGCGGCAGCCTGATGCAGTTGCGCGCCGGCAGCCTGATGAACTCGGCGTAGCCGCCGTCGGTTTCGCGCCCGATGTAACCGCCGAAGTTGTCGCACAGCGTCTCACGGTTGATGCGGCACCAATGGCAGTGGCCGCAGGTGAGATAGAAATACGCCGTTACCGCGTCTCCGATCCTGAGATCACCGACGCCGGCGCCGAGCGCGACGATTTCGGCGGTGATCTCATGCCCCAGAATCTGCGGATACTTCTTCAGGATCATCCGCCCGGCGCGCGCATGGTGTATGGTGAGGCCCGCGCCGCAGGCGAGCACTTTCGCGACGACTTCCCCCGGACCGGGCACCGGATCGGGAACGGTTTCGAGCACGAGCGGCGTCTTGGGCGCTTTCAGCAGCATCGCTTTCATGGGCATCCTCCTGTGCGGGCCGCCATGTTACACCACCCTGTTTCATCGAGCCCTGGGTTCATTTCGTCCGTTACAATAACCGCGGCAGGTCGCCTTGCTTCCGCTTGATTGGTTGTCAGCCGGCAGGGGTGACGCAACTTTCGATCCCGACTCCGGCCCGGCACATGTCCCCACCCCACGACACCATCGTCATCCGCGGCGCGCGGCAGAACAATCTCAAGAATCTCAGCCTGGAACTGCCGGCGAACGAGCTGATCGTCGTCACCGGCGTCTCCGGCAGCGGCAAGTCGTCGCTGGTCTTCGACACTCTTTACGCCGAGGGTCAGCGTCGCTACGTCGAGACGTTCAGCCCCTACGCGCGCCAGTTTCTCGATCGCATGGACAAGCCCCAGGTCGATGCCATCGAGGGCATCCCGCCGGCGATCGCCATCGACCAGGTGAATCCGGTGCGCACGTCGCGCTCCACCGTGGGCACGATGACCGAACTGAACGACCATCTCAAGCTGCTGTTCGCCCGCGCCGCGCGGCTTTATTGCCGTGGCTGCGGCGCCTCGGTGCGGCGCGACTCGCCCCAGAGCATCCACGACGAGCTGGCGCTGCGCGCGCGCGCCGCGGGCGACCCAAGGCTCATCATCACTTTCCCGGTCGCGGTGCCGAAGAATTTTTCGGTCGCCGAAGTGAAGCAGCTGCTCGAGCGCCAGGGCTACACCCGTATTCTCAGCGAAAGCCGGGGCGCCCTGGAAGTCGTGCAGGACCGGCTGCGGTTCTCGGCGGCGGAGCGTTCCCGCATCATCGAAGCGTTGGAAGCCGCGCTCAGGATCGGGCAGGGCCGGGTCAACATCCATTGCCTCCCCGCCTCGGACGCCTCACCCGCCAAGGCGGAGGGTGGGAGGGAGCTGGGCACTGGGGGAAGCGAATTGGGGGTATGGCGCTATTCCACGGCGCTGCACTGCCCCGACTGCGACATCCACTACCAGGAACCGACGCCGAGCCTGTTCTCGTTCAACTCCCCGATCGGCGCATGCACCGCTTGCCGCGGTTTCGGCCGGGTGATCGGCATCGATTACGGGCTGATCATCCCCGACGAATCCAAGACTCTGCGCGAGGGCGCGGTGCGGCCATGGCAGACCGAATCCTATCGCGAATGCCAGGACGACCTCGCGCGCTACGCGCGCAAGCGCGGCGTGCCCTTCGATTTGCCCTGGCGCGAACTCACGCCGGAGCAACGCCGCTGGGTGCTGGAAGGCGAAGCCGAGTGGGTGAGCTGGCGCAAGTCGTGGCCAGGCACCTGGTACGGCGTGAGGCGGTTCTTCGACTGGCTCGAGACCAAGGCCTACAAGATGCACATCCGCGTGCTGCTCTCGCGCTACCGCGCCTACACCCCGTGCGAGGCGTGCGGCGGCGCGCGGTTGAAGACCGAGGCACTGGCCTGGCGCGCCGGAGACCGCGCGAACGCCGACTCGATCCTCGCGCCGGTCGAGCGCTTCTGCCCCCGCGGACTGGGATTCGATCGTGCCGTGCTGGAACGGCTGCCGGGGCTCAGTGTCCACGACCTGGTGTTGCTGCCGATTGCGCGCTGCAAGGATTTCTTTGACCAGGCCAAGCTGCCGGCCCCTCTCGATCAGGTCACCGAGCTGCTGCTGGAAAACGTCCGCGCGCGGCTCGGATATCTCGTGGACGTCGGGCTGGGCTACCTCACGCTGGACCGCCAGTCGCGCACGCTCTCGGGCGGGGAGGTGCAGCGCATCAACCTCACCACGGCACTCGGCACCTCGCTCACCAGCACGCTGTTCGTGCTGGATGAGCCCTCGATCGGGCTGCACCCGCGCGACATGGGGCGCGTGATCGGCGTCATGCGCAAGCTGCGCGATGCGGGCAATTCACTGGTGGTGGTCGAGCACGATCCCCAGATCATGTTTGCGGCCGACCGCATCCTCGACCTCGGGCCCGGGCCCGGGGAGCGGGGTGGCGACATCGTGTTCTTCGGAACCCCGGAGGCACTGCGCGCGCACCGCGGGTCGCTTACGGGCGCCTACCTTGCCGGGCGCAAGCGCGCCGCGCCGGGTCACCCCCGCCCACCCGCGAAGCCGGGTAGGTGGCTTGAGATCAAAGGGGCGTCCGAGCACAACCTGAAAGCGATCGACGTCGCGTTTCCGCTCGAGCGGCTGGTGTGCATCACCGGGGTATCGGGTTCCGGCAAGTCCACGCTGGTGCAGGACGTCTTGCACGCGGCGCTGCTCAAGGCAAAGGGCAAGCCGACCGAGGCCCCGGGGGCTCATACCGCAATCTACGGGCATCACAGGATCGATGCCGTCGTCCTGGTCGACCAGTCACCAATCGGGCGCACCACGCGATCCAATCCCGCGAGCTACGTCGGCGCCTTCGACGCCATCCGCAAGCTCTACACCGTGCTGCCGCTCGCGCAGGCGCGCGGCTACACCGCCGGCACTTTCAGCTTCAATTCCGGCACTGGTCGCTGCCCGGGCTGCGGCGGCAACGGGTTCGAGCACGTCGAGATGCAGTTTCTCTCCGATGTCTACCTGCGCTGCCCCGACTGCAACGGCACGCGTTATCGGGCCGAGGTGCTGGAAGTGACGCTTGCGGGCAAGAGCATCGCGGAGGCGCTCGACATGACGGTATCGGAAGCGCTGGTCTTCTTCCGCGAGCACCACGACGTGCGGCGGGCATTGCGGCCGCTGGCGGACGTCGGGCTCGAGTATCTGAAGCTGGGCCAGCCGGTGCCGACCCTTTCCGGCGGTGAAGCGCAACGCCTGAAACTCGCCGGCTTCCTTGCGCAGGCTTCCAGCCGCGCTTCGCTCAACGCTGGACACGCCTCCCTGTTCCTGTTCGACGAACCGACCACCGGGTTGCACTTCGATGACGTGGCCAAACTGCTGCGCGCTTTCCGCCAGCTGCTGGCGACGGGCCACTCGCTCATCATCATCGAGCACAACCTCGACGTCATCGCCGCGGCAGACTGGATCATCGACCTCGGCCCGGAAGGCGGCGACGCGGGCGGGGCAGTGGTGTGCGCCGGCACGCCGCGGGAGGTCGCCGCCCATCCGCTGTCCCACACCGGCAAGGCGCTGCGCGACTACGAGATCGCCCTCGCGCAATCTTTCGCTCCAATGGCAGGGGAACCGCGGGCGCATGCAGGCATCGCTCATCACTCCATCCAGATCCACCGCGCCCGCGAACACAATCTCAAGTCCATCGACGTCGAGATACCGCGCGGCAAGTTCACGGTGGTGACCGGCGTTTCGGGCTCCGGCAAGTCCACCCTTGCATTCGATATCCTGTTCGCCGAGGGTCAGCGCCGCTACCTGGAATCGCTCAACGCCTACGCGCGCCAGTTCGTCGAGCCCGCGGCGCGGCCCGACGTCGATGCGATTTTCGGAATACCCCCAACCGTGGCCATCGAGCAGCGCACCAGCCGTGGTGGCCGCAAGTCCACGGTCGGCACGCTCACCGAGATCCACCATTTCCTGCGCCTGCTGTTCGTCAAGCTCGGCACCCAGCACTGTCCGGCATGCCAGCTGCCGATCGAACCGCAGAGCGTCGATGCGATTGTCGCGCGCATCCTGCGCGGCGCCCGCGGACAGCGGGTCGGCCTGCTTGCGCCATTGGTGGTGAACCGCAAGGGCTACTACACCGATCTCGCGCGGTGGGCGCGCGGCAAGGGCCACACGCATCTTCGGGTGGACGGCAAATTCCTCCCCACGGCGCCGTGGCCGCGCCTGGACCGCTTCCGCGAACATACCATCGAGTTGCCGGTGGCCGACATCCGTGCCAGCCCGGACAACGAGGCGGCGTTGCGCGAGGCATTGGAGCGCGCGCTGGAGCATGGCAAAGGAGTGGTGCAGGTGATGGCGCCGCTGGAAGCGCTGGAGCAGGCGATGGCGGCACGCAATGCGCAGTGCGCGGACATGACGGAAACCGTGTTTTCGGTCAAGCGCGCCTGCCCGGCATGTGGAACGAGCTTCCCCGAGCTCGATCCACGCCTCTTCTCCTACAACTCGCGTCACGGCTGGTGCCCGAAGTGCTGGGGCACGGGCGTAAAACTCTCCGGATTCGATTCCGAGCAGACGGGGGAGGAAATCTGGTGGAACGAGTGGTACGAGGGCGACCCGGATCCCTGTCCCGCGTGCGATGGCAAACGTCTCAACCCGACCGCGCTCGCCGTGCGCTTCCGCGGCCGTTCCGTCGCGGACCTTGCTGCGTTGCCGGTGAGCCAGGCCGAGCGCTTCTTCCTCGAGCTCGAACTGGGCGGACGCGACGCGGAGATCGCCCGGGACATCGTCGCCGAACTGCGGGCCCGCTTCGCCTTCCTGCGCGAGGTCGGATTGGCCTACCTTGCTCTCGATCGCGGCGCGCCCACGCTGTCCGGTGGCGAAGCGCAACGCATCCGTCTCGCGGCGCAACTGGGCTCCAATCTGCGCGGCGTGTGTTACATACTGGATGAGCCGACCATCGGGCTGCACCCCCGCGACAACCGCGTCCTGCTCGATACGCTCGCCAAGCTCGAAGCCAAGGGCAACACGCTGGTGGTCGTGGAGCACGATGAAGACACGATACGCCACGCACAGCATGTAATCGATCTCGGCCCCGGCGCGGGCCATCGGGGCGGACAAGTCGTCGCGGCGGGTTCGGCGGCGGAGATCATGCGGATTCCGGAGTCGGTCACCGGCCGATTTCTGGCGGCGCCGCTCTTGCACCCCATGCGCCCGCGACGCCCGGTGACTGCGGCCACCCCCAAGCTCGGAATCGATGGCGCGGACCTGCACAATCTCAAACGACTGGACTTCGCGGTACCCCTCGGGCGGCTCGTGGTGGTGAGCGGCGTCTCCGGTTCGGGCAAGTCCACCCTCGCCCGCGACGTGCTCTACGCCAACCTGCAGCGTCTGGTGGCGGCGCGCCGCAGCCGGCCACGCCGGCACAAGTCCTCCAAGGGGAAGCCGGCAAACCGCTCATTGCTCATCGCCCATCACTCATCACGGACTTCGGCCGGCTGCCGCGTCATCCGCGGCTTCGAGCAGGTGGGCCGGGTGCTGGAGGTGGACCAGACGCCGATCGGCAAGACGCCGCGCTCCTGCCCGGCGACTTATGTCGGATTCTGGGACCAGGTGCGGCGCCTCTACGCCGAGGTGAGCGAGGCGCGCATGCGCGGATACACGCCTTCGCGATTCTCGTTCAACACCGCCGGCGGGCGCTGCGAGGCCTGCGAGGGACAGGGCCAGAGAAAGATCGAGATGAGCTTTCTGCCGGACGTAAAGATAGTATGCGAGGCATGCCGCGGCGCGCGCTTCAATCCCGAAACGCTCGGCGTGCGTTACAAGGGCCGCACGATCGGGGAAGTGCTGGCGATGAGCGTGGACGAGGGGGTCGAGTTCTTTGCGGCGCACGCCCCCATACACCACGCGTTGAGCCTGCTTCAGGACGTGGGTCTCGGCTATCTCACCCTCGGCCAGCAGAGCCCGACGCTCTCGGGCGGCGAAGCGCAGCGCATCAAGCTGGTCACCGAGCTTGCCAGAGTCAGAACGCTCCCCGCCGTTGGGAACGGGGCCGGGCCGAGGGGTGACGCGACGCTCTACGTCCTGGACGAACCCACGGTCGGACTGCACATGGCGGATGTCGAAAAACTGATCCATGTGCTTCACCGCCTGGTGGACGCCGGCAATACCGTGGTGGTGGTCGAGCACAATCTCGACATCATCGCCGAAGCCGACTGGCTCATCGATCTCGGACCGGAAGGTGGTGAGGCCGGCGGACGCATCGTCGCGGTGGGCGTGCCCGAGGATATCGTTCGCGCAGGCTCCGCCCAGACGAAAAGAGGCGCCGGCAAAGCTGCCAGGATGTGGCGTTCCCACACCGCCCCGATCCTCGCTGACTTCCTGCGGGGGCGGCGGGAATCTTGCTCTTAATCAATGCCGTGCGTCACAGGTTTAACAGCCAGCCTGAAGTGGAGTAGCATAACCTGCATCGCGAATCCCGGCCTCGGCCATGAAACTGAACGACAGCAATCTCACGCTTCCGCCGCAACAGGTGACACTCGACGTGTTGCGGGAAAAATACGCCAAAGGCGGCGAACTCACCGTGGAGGATGTGCAGCACCGGGTCGCCCGGGCGCTGGCGGCGGTTGAACGCGAACCGGCGCAATGGGAGCCGGTGTTTCGCGAGGCGCTGGGGCATGGGTTCATTCCCGGCGGACGCGTCAACTCCGCGGCCGGCACCGAACTGCGCGCGACACTCATCAACTGCTTCGTGCAACCGGTCGGCGACTCGGTCTCGGAAACGACCGACGGCAAGCCGGGGATCTATGCCGCGCTCATGGAGGCAGCCGAGACGATGCGGCGCGGCGGCGGCGTGGGCTACGACTTTTCGGCGATCCGCCCGCGCGGCGCGGCGGTGCGCGGCACCAACAGCACGGCGAGCGGACCGATCTCGTACATGCTGGTGTTCGACAAGAGTTGCGAGACGGTGGAATCCGCCGGCTCGCGCCGCGGCGCGCAGATGGGCATCCTGCGCTGCGATCACCCCGATATCGAGGCCTTCGTTCACGCCAAGGACCGGGGTGAATTGAAGAACTTCAATCTGAGCGTGGCGGTGACCGATGCCTTCATGCGCGCGGTGGAGGTCGACGACGAATGGGAGCTGGTGCACAAGGCGGCGCCCGGGCCCGGGTTTGAGGGCGCGCCAGCGCAGCGCCCCGACGGCCTGTGGGTCTACCGCAAACTCAAGGCGCGGGAGCTGTGGCGCGAGATCATGGAATCGACCTACGATCACGCCGAGCCGGGCGTTTTCTTCGTCGATCGCGCCAATGCCGACAACAACCTCGCCTATCGCGAAGCGATCGCGGCGACCAACCCTTGCGGCGAACAGCCGTTGCCGGCGTACGGCTGCTGCTGCCTCGGCAGCATCGATCTCACGCGGTTCGTGCGCGATGCGTTCAGTCCCGCCGCGCGCTTTGATTACGACGCGTTCGGCAAAGTCGTGCGCCCGGCCGTGCGCATGCTCGACAATGTGCTCGACGCCACGGTATGGCCGCTCAAACCGCAGCAGATCGAAGCGCGAGCCAAGCGCCGCATTGGACTCGGCTTCACCGGCCTGGGCGACGCGTTGATCATGCTCGGGCTGCGCTACGATACGGACGAGGCGCGGCGCACCGCTGGCGCAATCGCGGAGGCTATGCGCGACGAAGCCTATACAGCGTCGGTCGCGCTCGCGCGCGAAAAGGGTGCATTCCCCGATTTCAGCCCCGAGCTCTATCTCGCGGCGCCGCACTGCGCTTCGCGACTGCCGGAACGGATCAAGGCGGACATCCGCGCCCACGGCCTGCGCAACAGTCATTTGCTCTCGATCGCCCCCACCGGAACGATTTCGCTCGCGTTCGCGGACAACGCTTCGAACGGCATCGAACCGCCCTATTCCTGGACCTACCAGCGCAAGAAGCGCATGCCCGACGGCTCAACGAAGACCTACGACGTGGAGGACCATGCCTGGCGGCTCTATCGCCACCTGGGCGGAAACATGGACGCGCTGCCACCGGCATTCGTCACGGCCATGGATGTTTCCGCGCGCGACCACATGCGCATGGTGGCGGCGGTGGCGCCATTCATCGACTCCGCGATCAGCAAAACCGTCAACGTGCCGGAGGACTACCCGTACGAGCCGTTCAAGGATCTCTACCTCGAAGCGTGGCGGGCGGGACTCAAGGGCATCACGACCTACCGCCCGAATCCCGTACTCGGCAGCGTACTCTCGGTCGCACGCGAGGCCGAACAGCCCAACGATCTCGACACCAGCGCCGATCGGCGCATCCGGATCGAGGCCGCCCCGCAGCCGGCCCTCTCCAGCCTGCGCTGGCCGGGGCGCCCGAAACTCGCCGGCGGCAATCCGTCGTGGACCTACATGGTCGAAGCGCCCACCGGCCAGTTCGCGATTTTCGTCGGGCATGTCGAGAACGGCGAGGGGCCGCACCCTTTCGAAGTCTGGGTGAACGGTGCGGAGCAGCCGCGTGGCCTGGGCGCGGTCGCGAAGACGCTGTCGATGGACATGCGCGCACAGGACCCGGCCTGGCTGCGGATGAAACTCGACATCCTCGGGCGTACCGCCGGCGACGATGCCTTTGATTGCCCGATGCCGCCCACGGGCGAGCCGCGGCGCGTGCCGAGCGTGGTGGCGGCGTTTGCGCGCATCGTACGCTACCGCGTGGAAGAACTCGGCGCGCTGGCAGGGCAAGACGGCGCATCGCCGGTGCTCGAGGCGCTGTTCGCGAAGAAGGAGCCCAAGACCGGCACCGACGGCACCATGTCCTGGACAGTAGACGTGCACAACCCCCGCGCCAGCGACGACTTCGTG
>Ga0315912_10001602_pt1 | contig 26913 bp, 24 predicted proteins | sample VfabasoilMG_FD_204469 | JGI IMG/M metagenome (GOLD analysis project Ga0315912, IMG submission 204469) | Garden soil microbial communities collected in Santa Monica, California, United States - V. faba soil | ecosystem: Environmental > Terrestrial > Soil > Garden | place: USA: California... | reverse complement strand
GACATCGTCACTACGCGGGCGCCAGGTTTCTGCGCGCGCAACTCGTCAGCGAGCGTCGGCACGAGAATGGGTTTTCCGCTGTTTCCACCCTTTGCCGGCCGGCCATAGGAGATGTCCGTCGCTTCTGGATCGTTTGTGCAGCCGACAATCCGACGGATTCCACGGTCCCACCATGTGTTGGCAACCATGCCGTGCGTGCGCGGAAGCGCGCCGGTGCCGATCGTCGTGTGGCCGGTGCACGTCAGCGTGTCGAGGTATGGGTAGCGCGCGTTGTCGAACACGGCGCCTTCGGTGAGCAGCGTGCGAAACCCGCCCTGCCAATGACGCTCGAATGTCTGCAGATAGTCGGCGCGCATCTGGTCCACAACCAGGATCACGACGAGTCGCGGTGAGCCCTGAGCGTGAATGCCGGGAATGACAGTCAAAAGGCCGACTGCGAGCGCGAGAGCGGTCAGAAGTCTCTTCATAGTTGGGCGAGGGGATCGATGCGGTAATCGGCGGGGTCGACCGGTGCCTGAATCGAGCGCGACTGAGCTCCTTCACTTTCCCACAGGTCGAGCTCGATCGGTTCTGGAATCGGCTTGCCCTCCGTCGTGAAGAGGATGCGCACTCGCGGACGATAGGGATCCGGCGCGTACGCCTTCAGAACCACGGCGATCTCGCCGCTGTCCAGTCGCACGAGATTCCCTTCGGGGTAGATGCCCACAAGCTGGATGAAGCGGCGCACCAGGTTCTGATCGAACTGCTTGCCATCGTTCTTCTGCAGCACCGCCAGGATGCGATCGGTGGGAAAGCCGGAGTGATACACGCGCTGCGATCGCATGGCGTCGTAGACGTCCGCGATACCGACCAATGACGTTCCCAGATTCAACTGCGGTCGTGTAGCAGCCGGATATCCCGTGCCGTCGGCGCGGAGGTGATGCTCGAACGCAACGATTGGCGCGAGCGTGGGCATCTCCGGCGTCTTTCTGAGAATCTCGGCGCCGTCCACGGTGTGCCGCTTGAGGATTGTGAACTCCTCGGGCGTCAGCGCGCCCGGCTTGTTCAGGATCTCATTCGGTGTTTGTACCTTGCCGATGTCGTGCATCAGCGCCGCCATCCCAAACTCGCGAAGCTGGGCGCCGTCGATGCCGACGCCACGCGCCTGGCCCATCGTGAGAATCGACACGTTCACCATGTGCGTAAACGTGTAGTTGTCGTAGTTCTTCAGCGCCGTGAGCGACAACAGCGCGGTCCGATTCTGCGCCACGGCCTGCGCGAGTGAATCGACCATTTCGCGAGCGGCGTCCGCATCCGGCGCGCCCTCTGTGCTGGCGCTGTCCCACAGATCCTCCGCCACCTTCACCGCATCGTCGTACAAACGCCGGAACGTTGCGATGTCGCCGCTCGAGGTCGAGACCTGATCCTCCAGCTCGAGCCGGCCTACGCGGATGTGCGGCAGCTTGGCAAGCGGCGCCGTCGAATCGCCGCCTTCACCGCGGGCGACAACAGCGACCAGTTGCTCGATCTCGGATTCCTCCACGCCCTTGTCGATGACGATGCGCTCGATGCCGAGTTGCTGGAGGCGGCGCATCAACTCGCTCATCGTCTCGGCCGCCCGCGGCACCGGCACTTCACCGATGACGAGCTCTTCGCCGACGATGCCGATGGCCACTGAGTGCGCGGATTGATGAACGAGCGTGAGTGTTTCGATCAGTGCTCGCGCACTTCGAGTGACGAGAGGATGGCCGGGCGCGTAGAGCTGCGCTCCGCGGATTGCGGCTGCAAGGCGGCGCGACAGCTCGTCGGCCAGACGCGAGCGCTGCGGCACACTCATGTCGTGCTCTTTTCCCGTTTTGGAAACTGCGCGACCTGGGCGCGCGCAATCTTTCGCACGGCGCGGCCGCCGTTTTTGGCTGCGGCCTCCAGGATGGCCAGCGCCTCCGGTGTCCCGAGCTTGCGGAGTGATGTCGCTGCCGCCTGGCGCTGAGTCGTCGTTCGAAATGGCGCCCACCAACGACCTCGGGCCAGGACCTGCTGGAGGGCGCGAATCGATTCGGGGCGCGGTCTCATCTGGCCGAGCGCCTCGATCATCGACACGTGGATGCCAATGAGTTTTCCTTTCGGCTCGCCCTTGGTGAGCACATAACTGAATAACGGCACCGCTTTATCGTCGCGGAGACTTAGCAGCTCCCGCAGGGCGCTGTCGCGAGGCGTATCAGCTTCGAGCAGGAGCCGGTGAAGGACTGAGTACGCGTTGGTCGTCCCGATTTCGACGATCGCGTGAATGGACTCGCGCTGCACTTCGGGCTCGGCGTCTCCGAGCATTGAGGCGAGCTCGAGCAGCGCTTCCTGGCCTCCGGCCCGGCGGAGCAGTGTGATGGCGGTGCGGCGGACCGCCGGGTTCGGCGAGTTCTTGAGTTGTTCGACCGAGCGGCGGCCGGCGGCGCCGAAGCTAAGAAGAAGCGCGGCGAGCCTGCGAATAGCGACTGCGTTCTCTTCTCTGGCAAGCGTATCGGCGAGCGACCTGACCACGCTCGTGCCGAGCAACTGACACAGATGATTGAAGCGATCGACTTCGGAGTCGATGACCTCGCGGAAGTGCATCGCGACGTGGCGAGCGATTGGGCCGGCGCCAAGACGATCGACGGCGCGCGTCGCGGCAACGCGCAACTCGGGTCGTCCGTCAGTCTTCGTCTCGCGCACGAGCGCTTCGAGCAACGCATGAGCGCCGGTGACATCGCCTGTGAGCGTGCGGCGTTCGGCCTCCGAGGCCGCGATCGCAGAGAGCGGCTCCCACTGCAACACCGCGCCCTCGATGCGAAGCAGATCGAGCACCATCTGAAGATCCAGCTGCGCCAGCGCGGGCTCGGTGACCGTCGTGACCCAGGCCTGGATCCGCTCGGGCGGATCGTCCGACACGCGCTCCACTTCGGTCGCATTGCGTCGCGCGGCTGAGAGCTCCCTGCCGTACTCGTCCGAGACGTTCGTCAGGTTCGACACGAGCGTGTAGGACATCACCGCGTTGGCGACTCCCTCCCACATCGTTTCGAACCCCGCCTCGGCACCGAGCTCGCTTTGCAGCGCTTCCTCCCTGGCCAGGTCCACGATGCCCTTCTTGCGGTCGTTGTCAGGAGCGAGCGCTTCGAGCGCGTGTGCCAGGCGTTCGGTTCCCCGGCGATCAGCGGCCACGGCTCGCGCCATGAACGAGGCGATGGCCTGGTCGGACATTCGATTGGCGACCGCCGACACGAGATCGGCTTCTTCCTGATTCGCGGCCTGCCGCCGATCGAGCATCGCGATCATCATGTCGGGGCTCAACCTGGAGCAGGAAGCCGCGATGGTCTCGAACGCGCGATGGACTTCAGCCTCGCCTTGCGTCCGCGCGGCGTCGATCGCTGTTCGCATCAGCTGCAAGAGGGCCGCGACACGAACCCCGACCTTCGTCGTGTCCGGACCGACGGCTTCCTGCAGTTGTTCGACGAGCTTCGAAAAGCGAATGGGATCGGCAAGGGCCTCGAGCAGCGCCGCCAGTGCGCCGGCGTCGAGCATGCCTTTCTTGCCCTCGAGGCAATACGCGATGATGCGATCCCACGTGACCTCGTCACTCCCGCCGCGTTCGCGCAGGACTTCGGCGTAGTCGATTTCCTGAATCTCGAAATGATTCCGCCCGGTGAGCGTCCACGCCTGGCGGATGCCGCCTCCGGCAATCAGGTCGTCGGGCGAGCGCACCAGTAGCAGCAACAGCGCACGCCAGTCCTCGGCGTCGGCCGCCGGGTGAACGGTCAGGCGACCGATCAGTCGTTCGTGAAGCAGCGAGGCGAGCTCACCAATGGAGGGATCCGGGCGGAGGGGCGAACGGCCTTCGATGGCGAGGAGTTCCTTGTGAACGGCTAACTTCACCGGGCCATGCCGGGCGAGACGCCCGGACGACGCCACGAGCCGCGACAGGGAGCTGCCGATTGCGGGGTGCGTACCCGGATACAAGGAGAACGCGCGCGCGGCCGCCTTACATGTCCGAGCGAAGTCGGCCAGAAGCATGCTCTGCTCGGTGGCCATTGGCTCTGTGGCGGGCGGCTGCATTCGGGATCGATTTTAACGGCACTCTTGTTAGCTTCGGTCCTCGGTCTCCGGTCCTCGGTGTTTGGCAAATACCGTGGACCGTGGACTGCGGCCCGCGGACTGACTCCCGAATCCCGGCATTTCGTATACTTCGGCCCGATGCCCTTCGTCGACATCATTGCCCGCAAGCGAGACGGGCGGGCGCTTTCGCGCGAGGACATCGATGCGTTCGTGGGCGGCGTCACCAGCGGAGCCATTCCGGACTACCAGGCCTCCGCACTGCTCATGGCAATCGTCATCAAGGGGATGAACGACGAGGAGACCGGCTGGCTGGCCGGCGCCATGGCCCACTCAGGCGAACGCGTCGATCTCTCCGATGTTCCCGGGTTCAAGGTCGGAAAACACAGCACCGGCGGCGTGGGAGACAAAGTGTCCATTGTCCTCGCCCCCGTCGCTGCGGCATGCGGCATCGTCGTCCCGAAGATGTCGGGACGCGGGCTCGGTCATACCGGTGGCACACTCGACAAGCTCGAATCGATTCCCGGCTACCGCATCGACCTGACGATCGAAGAGTTCAAGCAGGTCCTGCGCGATGTCGGCACGAGCATCATCGGCCAGACATCGGCGCTCGCCCCGGCCGACAAGAAGCTCTACGCGCTGCGGGACGTGACGGCGACCGTTCCCAGCATCCCGCTGATCTCGGCGTCGATCATGAGCAAGAAGCTCGCTGAAGGCAGCAGTGCGCTGGTGCTCGACGTCAAGTGCGGCGACGGTGCCTTCATGAAGCACTTCGACGACGCACGCGCGCTGGCGACGTCGATGGTGGCCATCGGGACGCAAGCGGGCGTTCGCACCGAAGCGGTGATCACAGACATGAACGCGCCGCTGGGTCGCTCCGTCGGAAATGCGCTCGAGATCATCGAGTGCCTGGAGACCCTGAAGGGCACCGGGCCTGCAGAGCTCACAGGAGTGATTCGAGTGCTCGCGACACGAATGGTGATGCTCGCAGGAATCGATAAGGACGAGACCGACGCGGCGCGCCGCGTGGAGGATGCGTTGTCGTCGGGCCGTGCGTTACAGGTGTTTGCAAAGTTGATTGAGAGGCAGGGCGGCAACCCGCGAGTCGTGGACGACTACTCGCTGCTTCCGTCCGCGCCTGATTGCGAACTGCTGCGCGCCACGCGCAACGGGTACGTCACGGCGATGCACGCCGAAGCGATCGGCCGTGCGTCGCACGCGCTCGGAGCCGGGCGCAGCCGTGTTGGCGATGCGGTCGATCATGGCGTGGGGATCGTCGTGACGACGAAACCCGGGGATGCGGTGAAGATCGGCGAGACGCTGGTCGAGTTGCATCACCGAAGTGGACGAAATCTGGAGGCGGCACTGGCTCTGTGTCGCGAGGCGATTTCCATCGGGGACGAGCCGCCTGCTCCCCGACAGAAGGTGCTGGGCGAGGTGCGATGAGAGACGGCAAAGAGGTGCGGCTGCGTGAGCCGTGGACGAAGCTCGATCTGACGCTGCTCGGCGGGCTGGCTGCAATCGCGGCGGTGGCCATAGGCCTCGGGTTTGCCGGTGCCAGCCGTGTCCAGCCGGTGGCGGGCCTGGCGCTCATTCTCGCGCTGGCGTATTGCCTGTCGTCGGCGCGGCACTCCATCGACTACCGCACCGTGGCCTGGGGGCTCGGGCTGCAGTTTTTGTTCGCCGTGATTGTGCTCAAGACCGATGCGGGGCAAGCGGTCTTTCAGGCCGCGGGCGGCGTCATCACGCGCGTCCTGAACTTTGCGTATGTCGGGTCATCGTTCGTTTTCGGTCCGCTGGGTAATCCCGACGTCTGGCCGCGAATCGTTACCGGAGTGCTCGGCCCCGACGGCAGCCAGTACGCCAACATCTTCGCGTTCATGGTGCTGCCCACCATCATCTTCATCGCGGCGTTGTTCGCGATGCTCTATTACTTCGGTGTCATGCAGTTCGTCGTGCGATTGTTCGCGGTCATCATGCGCCGCTTCATGCGCGCGAGCGGTGCAGAGTCGCTGAACGTCGCGGCCAGCATCTTCATGGGGCAGACCGAAGCGCCACTCACCATCCGCCCCTTCCTGCCGAGGATGACCGAGTCCGAGTTGATGACCGTGATGACGGCCGGCATGGCCCACATTTCCGGTGGCGTCATGGCGGCCTACATCCTGTTCGGCGTCGAAGCGCAGCATCTCCTCACTGCGGTCATCATGACGGCGCCAGGGACGCTGATGATGGCGAAGATCTTCGTTCCCGAAACAGGCCAGCCCGAGACGATGGGCACAGTGAAGCTGAACGTCGAGAAGACGGACGTCAACGTCATCGACGCCATCGGGCGTGGCACCGGCGAAGGGCTGCATCTTGCGCTGAATGTGGGCGCGATGCTGATCTCGTTTCTCGCGATCGTCGCACTGCTCAACGCGACGCTCGGCCTCGTTGGCGACGGCCTGCAGCGAACGGTCGGCTTTGGTGCCGGGTTGAGCCTTCAGCTGATTCTCGGGTATGTCTTCGCGCCGATTGCGTGGGCGCTGGGCGTGCCGTGGCAGGATGCGGCAACCGTCGGCAATCTGCTCGGCACGCGAATGGTGCTGAACGAGTTCGTCGCGTACTCGCAGCTGGGGCCGCTGAAGAGCATGCTCGATCCGAAGTCGTTCACGATCGCGACGTTCGCGCTCTGCGGCTTCGCCAACTTCAGCTCCATCGGCATCCAGATCGGTGGCATTGGCGCGCTCGCACCAGAGCGGCGCCACGACCTGGCGCGTCTGGGCCTGCGCGCGATGCTTGCGGGGACCTTCGCCAACTTCCTCACGGCGACCATCGCGGGAATGCTGCTGTGAGCATGTTCGAGCGTGTCGAAGAGGCCGCGGCCAGAGTGCAGGTGCTGTCCGGCCCGTTGCCGGAGACCGCGATCGTGCTCGGGTCCGGGCTTGGCGACTTTGCCGACACGCTGCGCGATGCGATCGCATTTCCGTATACGGAGTTGCCGCACTGGCCCGCGTCGAAGGTCGTCGGGCACGCGGGCCGGCTCGTCATCGGCAACGTCGCGGGTAAGCGCATTGCGGCACTGTCCGGCCGGGCCCACTTCTACGAAGGGCACGACATGGGCACCGTCGTCTTCGCGACGCGTGTCATGGGCCGGCTCGGCGTCAAACAGATCGTCCTCACGAACGCGGCAGGTGGCATCAACACCGGGTTCGCGCAGGGCGCGTTGATGGTCATCGACGATCACATCAACCTGCTCGGAAGCAATCCGCTTGTCGGCCCTAACGACGACCGCTTCGGCGCTCGCTTTCCCGACATGAGCGAGGTCTACTCCCGCCGGCTTCGGCAGATCGCCGACGAGGCGGCGCGTGCGCGGGGCGTTGCCGTGAGTCACGGTGTCTACGTTGCCGTGCACGGGCCAAGCTACGAGACGCCGGCCGAGATTCGTGCCTTCCGCACGATGGGTGCCGATGCAGTCGGAATGTCCACGGTGCCTGAGGCGATCGCCGCGCGTCACATGGGGATCGAGGTGCTCGGCATTTCCTGCATCACCAACATGGCCGCAGGCGTATTGCCGCAGGCGCTCGTGCACGACGAGGTTATGGCCACCGCGCATCGCGTACGCGGATCGTTCATCTCACTGCTCGAGGGCATCATTGAGCGCCTCTGACCTCGTCGCCGCCGCGCGCCGCGCCCGGCGTCATGCGCACGCCGCCTACTCGAAGTTCAAGGTTGGCGCCGCGCTCGAGACGGCTGACGGCGTCATCATCACGGGCTGCAACATCGAGAACGCGACTTACGGCCTCACGATCTGCGCCGAACGCGTCGCGATGTTCAAGGCGCTGTCTGAGGGACATCGCAAGTTCACACGTGTGGCCGTCGTTGCGGACACAGTCGCGCCGACACCTCCGTGCGGCGCGTGCCGTCAGATCCTGTGGGAGTTCGGCGGCGACCTGGAAGTGATTCTCGCGAATCTGCGCCGCGAGACTGGCCGGCATCAGCTCAAGGATCTGCTGCCGCTCCCATTCGACGCACGCCTCCTCTAGACGGGCCCACCAATCGCACGGTCCGATGGGACGACGGGTCGATGGTGCGATGGGGCACTGCGACGGTTCGAACGTCCGAAGGTCGACCTCGGACCGGACCCTCGGACCGGACCCTCGGATCGCCGCACTGGACCTTCGCACGCCGCACCATCGCCCCTTCGGACCGTGTGGTTGTACCTGCCTGATATCATCACGACAGATGCTGCCGACGATTGAGTGGAAAGACGAAGCGGTTGTGATGATCGACCAGCGGAAGCTCCCGGCTTCCGAGGTCTATGTGAGTTGCAAGACGGCCAAAGAGGTGGCGAAAGCCATCACGACGATGGTCATTCGTGGCGCTCCGGCGATTGGCGTTGCGGCGGCCATGGGCATTGCGCTCGGGATGAAGCGCAGCACGGCCACGGGCACGAAGCAGTTCACGACAGAGTTCCAGAAAATCTGCGACATGATGGCCGCCACGCGGCCGACCGCGGTGAATCTGTTCTGGGCCATCGAGCGCATGAAGCGGACGTTTGCCGCTGCCGCACAGAGCGGCGCGTCGGTGAACGAGCTCAAGCAGCGGCTCGAGGCCGAGGCACATGCGATTCACGACGAGGACGTGGGCAGCTGCAAGGCGATGGGCGCGCACGGTGCGTCGCTTGTGCCCGACGAGGCCAAGATTCTGACGCACTGCAACGCCGGCGCATTGGCGACCGCGGGTTATGGCACGGCGCTCGGCGTAATCAGGGCGGCGTCCGAGCAGGGAAAGAAGATTGCGGTCCTGGCCGATGAGACGCGTCCGTTCCTTCAGGGCGCGAGGCTGACGGCGTGGGAACTGGTCAAGGACGGCATCGATACGACTGTGATCACGGACAACATGGCGGCGTCGATGATGCGCCTTGGCCATGTGGACCTGGTGGTTGTTGGTGCCGATCGGATTGCAGCCAACGGCGATGTCGCGAACAAGATCGGCACGTATGGAGTGGCCGTGCTCGCGAAAGAACATGGCATTCCCTTCTACGTTGCGGCGCCACTCTCGACGGTCGATCTGAACACGCCGGACGGCAGCGGGATTCCGATCGAAGAGCGGAACGACCGCGAGGTCACGCACGTGGGTCCGTCGCGGCTGACGCCTGAGGGCGCGCGCATCAGGAACCCTGCCTTCGACGTCACGCCATCGAAGTACGTCAGCGCGATCATCACTGAAAAGGGAATCGCGCGAGCGCCGTACGCCGAGTCGCTGCCCACACTCTTCACGAAGTAGGGCGGGTCTTGTTCTCTAGACCCGCCGCGGCCATTTTCAGTTCCGCCGGGTCCAAAGAGCAGGACCCGGCCTACGGTGCAGAATCGACCGATGATTGTTCTGGGTATCGAGACATCTTGCGACGAGACGGCGGCGGCGCTGGTTGAAGAAACCGGCGACGCGGCAATGCCGTGGCGACTGCGATCGAGCGTTGTCGCCTCGCAGGTGGCCATCCATCGCGAGTGGGGCGGTGTCGTGCCGGAGCTGTCGGCGCGGCAGCACATTCGCGATATCTGTGGTGTCGTCGAGCGCACGTTGCTCGATGGCGGGAACGCGCGATACGACGCCGTCGCGGTGACACAGGGTCCCGGCCTCGTCGGCTCACTCCTCGTGGGCGTGGCGTTCGCAAAGTCTCTGGCCTGGGCGAGCAATGTTCCGCTGATCCCTGTGCATCATCTGGCGGGTCACATCGAGTCGCTCGTACTCGACAACGGCGAGATGCCCTTGCCTGCCGTGGTGCTCATCGTCTCTGGCGGCCACACCAGCCTTTACCTCGTGCGCACTCCTGGCTCGTTCGAGTTGATCGGGCGTACCCGTGACGATGCAGCAGGTGAGGCGTACGACAAGGTGGCAAAGCTGCTCGGGCTGGGGTATCCCGGCGGGCCGGTTATCGATCGTCTCGCCGCGGAAGGCAGCGACCGCGCGGTGAGTTTTCCGAAGACGAAACTGACGCATGCGGATCGCAACGCACCTGAGTTGCCCGGCCGGCGCGATTTCAGCTTCAGCGGGTTGAAGACTTCGGTGTTGCGATACGTGACCGCCCGGCGCGAAGCCCTCGGCCTTGGTGATGCGTCGCCTTTGCCGGATCAAGAAATCCGCGACATATGCGCAAGCTTCCAGCGTGTCGTGGTCGAGACGCTGCTCGATCGGCTGTTCGAAGCTGCGCGGTGGTATGGTGCCCGCAGTGTGGGCATCGCTGGTGGCGTTTCGGCGAACAGTCGGCTGCGTGCGGACGCGCGCACACGCGGTGAGGCCCGTGAGTTGCCGGTGTTCATTCCGAGCCTTGCCCTCTCGACCGACAATGCGGCGATGATTGCCGCCGCAGGCTTGCGCGCCTTTCGCGCCGGCAGGACGGCCGGCTGGGATCTCAACGCCGAGGCGTCACTCAAACTATGACAACCGCGACTGAGTATCTCTGGTTCAACACGAAGAAGCGGCAGGAGTTCATTCGCATCACTGACGAGGTCGCAGCCGTCGTCAAGAAGAGTGGCGTGAAGGAAGGCATGGTGCTCGTCTCGGCGATGCACATCACCGCGGCGGTGTACGTCAACGACTGGGAGAGCGGGCTCATCGACGATTTTCAGGTGTGGCTCGAGAAGCTGGCGCCAGCGGGGCTCGACTATCGTCATCATCAGACCGGTGAGGACAACGCCGATGCGCACCTCAAGCGCACGTTGATGGGGCATCAGGTGATCCTTCCGATCACGGCGGGCAAACTCGATCTGGGCCCATGGGAACAGGTCTTCTACGCCGAGTTCGATGGCCAGCGGAAGAAGCGCGTTGTCGTCAAGGTGATGGGCGAGTGATCTCGTGAACGATCGACGCAAGTATCCCGATCGCCCGTATGTCGGCGTCGGCGCCGTGATCGTGCAGGATGGGAAAGTCCTGCTGGTCAAACGGAGGTACGAACCGCTGGCAGGGCAGTGGAGTCTGCCAGGCGGCGCCGTTGAAGTGGGAGAGACGCTCGAGGCATGCCTCGCGCGCGAGATGCTCGAAGAAACCGGGCTCGAGGTTCGCGTGGGCCCGGTGATCGAGGTGTTCGACCGCATCACGCACGACGATGAGGGGCGCGTGTTGTATCACTTCGTGCTCGTGGACTATCTGTGCTGGCCGACCGGCGGCGTTCTGAGCGCTGACTCCGACGTCGCCGACGTCGTGTTCGCCGATCCTGGGGACCTGGCGCGGTACGATCTGACGGCCAAGGCGACGTCCGTCATCCAGCGGGCTTTTGAGCTCGATCGTGATGCCGCGAGATCACACGCATGACACCGTCGCGCGACGAGGCGTGGGCCCTGCTGACTGAATGGACCCAAAGTGAGAGCCTGAGGAAGCACGCGCTGGCGGTCGAGGCGGCGGTTCGCGGATATGCGCGCACGTACGGTGAGAACGAAGACGATTGGGGTCTGGTCGCGCTCCTTCATGATTTCGACTACGAGCGGTACCCGACGGCGGACGATCATCCGTTCCGCGGGTGCGAAGAGCTTCGCCGGCGCGGCTACCCTGAGTGGGTAATGCGCGCGATCCTCTCGCATGCCAACTATTCGGGCGTGTCGCGCGAGAGCCGTCTCGAGAAGACGCTGTTTGCCTGTGACGAGATGGCGGGATTCGTGACCGCAGCGTCGCTCGTGCGCCCGTCGAAGAGCGTCATGGATCTCGAAGCCCCCTCGGTTATCAAGCGGATGAAAGACAAGGCGTTCGCACGTGCCGTGTCGAGGGATGACCTTCGCTCGGGCGCCGACGGGCTCGGGCTATCGCTCGAAGAGCACGCTGGTAACGTAATCCAATTCATGCGAGAGAAGGCCGACGTCCTGGGGCTGCGAGGAACCTTTTGAGCAGCCCTTCACGTATTGAACCCCTGAAGATGACGAGTGTTGTCGAGCTCGAGAGTGTCAATGTCCACTATGCGAAGAACTGGGCACTCCGGGACGTCACTGCCTCATTTCCTGCCGGTGCCGTTGGTCTGCTGGGGCCGAACGGTGCTGGCAAGAGCACGCTGATCAAGTCGGTCCTCGGGCTGCTCGCCCCCGATCGTGGGCAGATGCGGGTGCTCGGCCTCGACGTCCGGCGTTCGCCGCTTCAGATACGTTCCCGCATCGGTTACATGCCCGAGAGCGACGCGCACTTTCCGCAAATGAATGCCGTCTCGTTCGTGGCCTATTGCGGCGAGCTGTCTGGTCTGCCGCGCGCCGACGCTATGCAGCGCGCACACGAGGTTCTGTACTACGTGGGTCTTGGCGAAGCGCGCTATCGGACGATCGATCAGTACTCGACCGGCATGAAGCAGCGCATCAAGCTGGCGCAGGCGCTCGTGCACGATCCGGATCTGCTGTTCCTCGACGAGCCGACCAACGGCATGGACCCGAAGGGCCGCGACGAGATGCTCGAGTTGATTCGAGACATCGCACACAACAAAGGGCTGAACCTCATTCTGTCGTCGCATCTGTTACCCGATGTCGAGTTCGCCTGCGATCACGTCATCGTGATGGACAAGGGAGCGATCGCGACCGCGGGGCCCATTGCTGGTTTGAAGGGGCCCGGAGGACGGGTGTTTGAGCTCCGGATCAAAGGAGACTCGGACCGCTTCATCGGCGTGTTGCGCTCGGCTGGCCTCGAGTGTCACGCGACAGACGAAGACGTCATGCGCGTCTTCGTGCCGGACGATCGCGGGGCACCATTCCTCTTTCAGTTGGCATCACAGGAACAGGTGCAGGTGAGGCACTTGCGCGCCAGCGTCCCGACGTTGGAAGACGTGTTCGCGAAAGCCGTGGGCGAGGAATCGTAGTGCCTATTCACGACCAGGGTTATCGACGCTATCAGGGCCAGCGCGTGCCAGTGGGCCGGGCGTGGTGGACGATGGCTCGGATGCATCTGATCACGGCGTTCAAGCGACGATGGTTTCTCGTGCTGGTGTTCGCCGGGTTCGCCAGGTTCCTCGGCTATGCGGCGTTCTACATCGTCGGTCCCGTGTTCATTCCGCAGATGTCCAACTTTGCCGAGTTGACCCCTCAGATCTTCCGCAACTTTCTCAACGGACAAAGCTTCTTCGTATTCCTCGTCACGATTGTTCTCGGCGGGTTGATCGCTGACGACCGGCGAGCGAACGCGCTTCAGCTGTATCTCTCGAAGCCGTTGACTCGCGTGGAATACATCCTGGGCAAAGCCGCACCGTTGCTCATACTGATTCTCGGTCTGACGTTGGTTCCGGCGCTGTGCCTCATCCTCTTGCAGATTGTGTTTTCAGGGAGCATCACTTTCCTTGTTAACAACTTGTTCCTGCTGCCGGCGATCACGCTCGCGTCAATCACCCGAGCGCTGGTCTCCACGTTCATGATCCTGGCGCTGTCGTCGCTTTCGAAAAGCCGCCGATTCGTGGCGATCATGTACGCTGGCATCATCTTCTTCACGTTGGCGATGCAGCAGGTGCTCCGCGGGATCACAGGCAGTCGTGCGTGGGCAGCGATTGCACCGACCAACATGATGGACGTCTTCACTGATTGGGTCTTCCGCGTTCGCGGTCCCCAGCCCGTGCCGGTCTACGTGGCCATCCTCGTCATCGTCGGATTGATCGTCTTGTCGGCCTGGATTCTCGAGCGGCGAGTGCGTCCCGTCGAGGTCGTTTCGTGAGCGCGATTGCGACCGATCACCTCTCGAAGTGGTACGGGCAGGTGTCAGGCCTCAACGACGTCACGGTCTCCGTGCCGCCAGGCATTACGGGCCTTCTCGGCCCGAACGGCGCTGGTAAGTCCACCTTCATGAAGCTCGTGACCGGGCAGCTCAAACCGAGCAAAGGATCCGTGCGCGTGCTCGGCGAGCCGATTTGGCAGAACCACGAGTTGTATCGTCGCATCGGCTTCTGCCCCGAGCAGGATGCCTTCTACGAACGAATGACCGGTGCGGAGTGGGTGGCGGCACTTGTCGGTCTGAACGGACTCTCGGAGCAGGAGACTGCGGACGCAGCACGACGTGCCCTCGGCGTTGTGGATCTGCTCGACGCGGCCGATCGCAAGATCGGCGCATACAGCAAAGGCATGCGTCAGCGAGTCAAACTCGCGCAGGCGATCGCACATGATCCTGAGTTGCTCATCCTCGATGAGCCGCTCAGCGGCATGGATCCGATCATGCGCCGGCGCACGATTCGATTGATCAAGGAGTGGGGACGGGCGGGCAAGAGCGTGCTGGTCTCGAGCCACATCCTGCACGAAGTCGAATCGATGACATCGAACATCCTGTTGATCAACAACGGCCGCATCGTTGCTGAAGGAAACGTGCACCAGATTCGCGAGTTGATCGACGAGCACCCGCATACCGTCTACGTTCGCTCCGAAGATCCGAAACGGCTGGCGCGGGCGGTACTCGTCGAAGACGGTGTCATCAGCCTGCGCTTCGAGACGAACGCGGTCATCTTCGAGACCGCGCGCCCCGACGCCTTCTACACACGTCTCACCGACATGGCGGCGTCGGGAGAAGCCGGCGTCATCGACGAGATCACGTCACCGGATGACAACCTGCAGGCCGTCTTCAAGTACCTGGTGAAGCAATGACCGCGACGCCGGCTCCTCGAACCACCTCGTTTTTCACCGGCGCCTGGCGCGTGTTCGGTCTCTCGATCGGCGAGATGCTGTGGTCGCGTCGCACGATCTTCATGGCGCTCGTCGTCGGCAGCCCGGTGGTTGTGGCGCTCGTCGCACGCATCGTGCAATCGGCAGGCATCACGCCTCTAAGAGTGAATGGCGTCCAGGTTGATGCCGTGAGCATGTTCGGCGCGATGATCTGGATCCTGTTTCTCTCGTTTATCGTGCCGGTCCTTGGCGTGTTCTACGGGACGTCACTCATCGCAGACGAAGTGGACGACAAGACGATCACCTACCTGTTCACGCGACCCGTGCGTCGAGGCGCCGTCGTGGTCGGAAAGTACATGGCGTATCTGTTGTGTACGACGCTCGTCGTGTTGCCGTCGGTGATGATCGTGTACTTCCTCATGGTCCCGTTCGGACAAATCCCGGCGAGTTTCATCTCGCTCGTTGTAGACCTCGGCGTGCTGGGGCTTGGGCTCGCGGCGTATGGCGCACTCTTCGCGTTTGTCGGCACGGCGCTCAGGCGCCCGTTGCTCGTGGGCCTCGTGTTCGTCTTCGGCTGGGAGCTCGTGACGCTGGTAGTGCCGGGCTACTTGAAGCGCCTCACCATTGCGTATTACCTCCAGCCTCTCGTTCCACACGCAATGCCCACGAGCGACACGGTGTCACTACTTCAGGGCGCTCTCTTCAGGGACCCGCCGTCGGTCGCGGTCAGCATTGGCGTCCTCGCATTGGCCATCGTGGCTTCGCTGTTTCTGGCGGTGCGGGTCGTCGAGCACCGGGAGTATGTGCTCGAGCAGTAGCGGTATTGCCCATTTCCCGCGGGAAAACCAACCGGGGAACATAGGTTCACCAAGGCCCGTATACTGGGCTTGGGAGCGGTGTACATGACGAAGCGGACTCGGCTGTTTCTCGCGGCGGCCTCAGGAATCCTCGTCCTCGGCCTTGGTACGGGCCTCGTCGCCGCTTACGTGGGCGGATTTCAAAACCTTACCCTGATTGGGGGGGATGGGCCCGCCGAGCTCGCTTACGTTCCCGCCGACGCGCGTGTGGTGGCGTATGCAGACATCCGCGATGTGATGAACTCCGAGGTGCGCCGGAAGCTCTCCGCGTTCCAGCAGGGCGCCACAGACGGCGCAGCGCACTTCAAAGAACAGACAGGCATCGACCTCGAAACCGATATCGACTACGTCGTCGCCACAGCGTCCGGAATGAGCGATCCCGAGCACGGAGAGCCACCGCTGGTGCTCGCGCGGGGGCGCTTCGATGAGGTGCGTATCGAGGGGTTGATTCGCGAGCAGGGTGGCGTCGTCGAGGACTACAAGGGCTCGAGACTTCTCGTGTCCGATGAGAAAAAGCTGGCAGTGGTCTTCCTCGAACCCGGCCTCGTCGCCATTGGCGGCGCCGCCGCCGTTCGCAAGGCGATCGACACCAAGGCCGGTGAACCGAACGTCAAGGGCAACGACGAAGTGATGCGCCTCGTGAAGGACATCGACGACGGCGATGCCTGGGTGGTGGCGCGATTTGACGCATTGACGGGTGGGAAACTGCCCGCGGCTGTGGCGAATCAGTTGCCACCAATCAATTGGTTCTCAGCCCGGGGATTCGTCAACACGGGCGTCGAGGGTCAGGTGCGCGTCGAGACGCGTGACGAGACCTCCGCCAAGAACCTTCAAGACGTCATTCGCGGATTCATGGCGCTCGGTCGTCTTCAGACCAGCCAACATCCCGAGCTCGCGGAGTTCCTCAACTCCGTCCAGCTCTCCGGCGATGGGAAGACCGTTTCCCTGTCGTTTTCTCTTCCGTCAGATGTGATTGACGCCCTCGGGGCACTGCGAGCGCAGCGCCCGAGACCGCGGACGACGCCGGCTCCCAAGCCAGACGCTTCGCCTGCACTGTAATCCGGCACGTTTCCCAGCGGTAAATACCGGGCACGCCCGGCTCGTAGTTGCTGATCGTTAGGCACCTACGCACCCATGCCGAAGCTCGTGTTTTTCTACGGCACGCTGATGACGCCCTTCAATCGCACGGGGCGTCTGCGCATCGATCAGCATCTTGTATACAAGGGCCGCGGGACCATCACGGCGGCGCTCTTTGATCTGGGAATCTATCCGGCCGCGGTGCCGGACCCTGATGGCCAGGTCTGGGGCGAGGTGTACGAAATGACGCACCCCGTAATTGTCCTGAGAGAGCTCGACGAGCTCGAAGGGTACCGGCCCACCGAGCCGGAGGCCAGCCTCTACACGCGCCGCTATACCTCCGTTCACATGGAGGATGGCTCGATCGTCCACGCGTCCGCGTACTTCTACAACGCGCCACTGGGCCGCGCGGAGCGGATTGCGTCAGGGGACTATCTGGAGTATCTGAGAGTTCGCTAGCGCCTTACAGGCGTTCTGAGCGAACCGACTGAAGGAACTCTGCGATCGCGTTCGATACGTGGTCCGACGGCTCGACGAACTCAATTCCCGTCCAGTAGACCAACTGATCGTCATCGACGTCGGCAATCTGTGAGTGCACGACGCGACCCTTCACAACAACCGATCGCTCTCCGAGCTCGAGCCGCAGATCGTGCAGCGAGTTGAGGTGCAGAGGGAAACGGGTCTCGACCAGACCACCACGAAGGCTGACCTCCTTGATGACCATCGGCTGAAACACCATGACCTCGCCCTCGAGTCGGCTGATCATGGCGACTCGAGCGCCGTCACGCTTTTCGTCAGACATTAGCAGGGAATATAACCTAGTTCATCCGCAGCGCTGCGCGGTTTGGAAACAGACTCTCGTCGTCGTCGGTCAACTGCGACATCACCGCTGTGAAGTCCTGTCCTTCGGTTTCGGTCGTGTAGGTCAGGACCGGAATGTCACACGTTTCCGGATCGAGTTTGAGCATCGTCAAGATTTGAAAACCATCGAGGCGCTCGATGCGCGTGCACAGAATCACCAGGTTGGGCAGCACCTTCTTGATTTGCGAGTACGCACGATCATTTGGTTCAACGAAGACCATGTCGTAGCGACCAGCGTCGAGCACCGATTCCAGCATGCCGAGCACTTCGGTATTGCCGTTGACGACAACAACCTTCTGAACTGGCGTAGTGCTGAATAGGTTCGGCTCAGTCATAAGGTAACCCGCCCTTCTGGCTCCATCTAATACAGGATCCGTGCCACGGGGGCTGGGTTGTTCAGACCGCCAGTCTTACTAGTCTTATCGTCAGATCGAGTACATCCGACATAGCTCTGATAGGCGCGCATAACCGCGAAAACACGCCATAACTTCATAGTCCACAGCTGTTTAGTCTGTGGAAATGGCGCAGAGGTCAAGTCGCGCTGGCCGCGAACTTCTACCGAGTTTTCGTGGTCGAGGCAGGTGCCAAAACTTGTCGATGTGGCCACTTTACGGCAGTCTGTGGACGGAGGAGCGACGTGGACTTCTACAGCAACTACATCGACGGATCGTGGATTCCATCGCGATCTGGTGGCTCGTTCGAGAACCGGAGCCCGGCCAACCGCGACGACCTGATCGGAGTGTTTCAGGATTCGAGTCGCGACGATGTCGAGGCTGCGGTGACGGCAGCGGAGCGCGCGTATTGCTCCTGGCGGTTGGTACCCGCCCCGAAGCGCGCAGAGATGCTATTCGCGGCAGCGCAAATCATCGCGGCGCGCAAGGAGGCCTTCGCGCGCGACATGACGCGCGAGATGGGAAAGGTGCTCGAAGAGACGCGCGGCGACGTGCAGGAAGCGATCGACATGACCTACTTCATGGCGGGCGAGGGCCGCCGTCAGTACGGTCAGACCGTGCCGTCCGAGCTGCGTGACAAGTTTGCGATGTCCGTGCGACAGCCGATCGGTGTCTGCGCGATCATTACGCCCTGGAATTTCCCGATGGCAATCCCGTCGTGGAAGATCGTGCCGGCGCTCGTGTGCGGCAACACCGTCGTCTTCAAGCCTGCGACGCTGACGCCACTCTCGGCGGTGAACTTCGTCAAAGTTCTCGAAGAAGCCGGCATTCCTCCCGGCGTCGTAAACCTGGTTACGGGTGGGCCTGATGTCGGCGAGTTGATGACGACGCACGATGCGGTGAAGGTGGTGTCGTTCACGGGATCGACTGCTGTCGGGCGAGTGGTCAATCAGCACGCGGCGTCTACCTTCAAGAAGACGCATCTCGAGATGGGCGGCAAGAACGTCGTCATGATCATGGACGACGCGCAGCTCGAGCTCGCCGTCGAAGGGTGCCTATGGGGTGGATTCGGCACGACCGGCCAACGATGCACGGCAGCGAGCCGCGTCGTCGTGCACGACAAGGTCTACGACGAGTTCCTGCGTCAGTTCACGGCGCGCGCCAGTGCGTTGCGTGTGGGAGATGGCCTGGACGACCGCACGCAGATGGGGCCGTCGGTCTCGGAGTCGCAGCTCGAGACCGTGATGAAGTACGTGCAGATCGGCAAGAGCGAGGGCGCGCGGCTTGTCACGGGTGGCAGCAGGCTTACATCAGGGGCTCACTCGAAAGGCTGGTTCCATCAACCCACCATATTCGCTGACGTCGAGCCCACGATGCGGATCGCCCGGGAAGAGATCTTCGGCCCCGTTGTCTGTGTGATGCGATGCAGCTCGCTCGATCAGGCGGTCGAGATCGGCAACAGCGTCGCCTATGGGCTCTCCGCGTCGATCTACACCCGCGACGTCAACAAGGCGTTCACCGCGATGCGCGATATGTACACCGGCATCTTCTACGTGAACGCGCCGACGATCGGCGCCGAAGTGCACCTGCCGTTCGGTGGCACGAAGACGACCGGTAACGGTCATCGCGAGGCAGGCACGGCTGCGCTCGATGTGTTCTCGGAGTGGAAGTCGATCTACGTGGACTTCAGCGGCAAGCTGCAGCGCGCGCAGATAGATGCTTGAAGTAGGCAGTAAGCAGTAAGCCGTAGGTTGTTATCGCATACCGCCTACGGCATACTGCCTACCGTACAAAAGAGAAGGCCGGATTTGAAGCCGGCCTTCTCTCTTTGTGGGCCGGCTTGCACCGGCCTCACATGTCTAGAACAGGAAGCGGACGGTGAAGCGACCGTCGAATCCGGGATTCCAGATGTCGCCCATCTGGTACCGCGGATCCTGGTAGCCCGCACCCACTGAGCCGGCCGGCTTCGCCGCGTCCGGCGTCTGCGCCAGCAACGCGTTGTAGTCGTAGCCGTTCAGCAGGTTCTGATTGGAAAGCTGCAGAGCCGAGCTGGCCAACACGCGCCCGTTCGCGCCGATGCGGTTCACCGTGTCGAACACGTGACGGACCTGACGCTGATTGAAGACGTTCAGCGCGTTGAACTCGAGACGCAACTTCTTCGTGCCCGCGAGGCCGAACTCATGCGAGACGAGCAGGTCGGTCTGCGTCAGCGCATCGGTTCTTCCAAGTGAGCCACGTCCCTCGACCAGAATCGGGTACCGGTAGATCGACTGGACCGACTTGCTGATCGGCGTGCCGCTGGCCGCGTAGAAGTTCAGGCCGACGTTCGTTCCCGTCCTGAACAGGTACGAGCCGTAGACCTTTCCGACGTGCGGACGATCGGTCGGGAGACGGCCATCGACACCCAGGTTGCCGTGGGAATCGAACATCATCTCGTCGAGGTCCCACGCGCGGCTGGCGTTCGTGCCCGGTCGTGTTCTCTGTCCGAAGGCTTCCTGCGCACCGGTGCTGACGCGTCCGGGGGCAGTGACTTCGTCCGTGTTCACAAGACCCGGGTAGTTTCCATAGAGGCGGCTGACGACATAGCTGCCACCAAGGAACCAGCTGTTGCTGAAGCGACGGTTCGCGGTGAACTCGAGCGCCGTGTACTCACGCTTCGCTTTCGGCAGATCGAACGGAGGCGTTCTGCCGGTCGTGATAGCGGTCTTTGCGAGACCCTCGCCCGGGTTGCCGTAGATGTAGGCTTCGCTACCGTTCACCAGCGTGCCGATGTCTTCAATCGTGCGGAGCAGGGTGGAGTAGACGAAGTTGACGCCCACGACCGTGTTGGTGCGGACCTGGTACTCGAAACCGAGGTTGTAGGAGTCCTGTGCCATCGGCTTCATGTCCGGATCGACCACGTCCGAACCGAAGCTCGGGATGCGGCTGTCCTTGTAGGAATCCGGCTGGCTGTCCCACAAGTTACGACCCGTGAGGTTGGCGCGGCTCAACTTCGAGACATCGGGATCGTCGAGTGAGCGGAAACGCGTCGTCCAGGTATCACCGCCGAACGTCCCGCGCGCCAGCTCGTACTTCGTCCAGTCGTAGTAGCGACCGTACGAACCCGAGATCTTCACGCGATCGTCGCCGAACAGGTTGTAGGCGAAGCCGAGACGCGGCGCCACCTTCTGGCCCCAGCCGAAGTGGATGGCCGTTTCCTGGATCTCCGGACGGAACGACGGGATGTCCTCGCTCTCGAACCGCACGCCAACGTTCAACGTCAAGCGCGAGTTGACCGTCCAGTTGTCCTGCGCGAACAGACTCAGGATGTTGGCACCGGTCACGCCAATCGTCCCGATGTCGTCGATCTGATAGTACCCATACGTCCCGGTACCAGCACCCACACCCGGGACGTCGCTCGTGTAGACGCTGTTCCAGAACACGCTCACATAGCCCTGATTCGGGTACGCCAGTTGGACATCGTTATTGGCGTGGTTGTAGCCGAAGCCGCCCTTGAACTGGTGCTGACCAGCGCCGTTGACGATCTGCGTCACAGAGAAGTCGACGAAATTGCGCGTCGTGATGTCGTGATCCTTGATCTGGACTCTGGGGAGATTGCTATAACCGGCTGCCTGGCGAAACTGCTGCGGCACCGTGGCGAACAGCGCTGGCGGCAGCGCTGACGTGGGCGTCACATACTCGAACGTCTGGGACTTATTGACGCCGGTGTCGAAGTAGTTGTCCTTCATGTAGCCGCCGCGCACAGACACGAGCGTCTTGTCGGTCGCTGTGTAGTCGCCCGTGTACGACATGTTCCACTGCGGAACCTCGTATCCCCGTGCCTGCTGTGCCGTGAAAAACGCCGCATCGTTCGTGGTCGTGTTCGGCGTCGCTCCGTCGAAGGCCACGACAGTGCCCTCGGCCTTGTCAGGCGTATACAGGCCCGAGAAGTTCAACTGCAGGCGGCTGACTGGCGAGTACGTCACCTTGCCGAACGCGCTTTGCGTGGTCCTGTCGCGATTGACCGGAACGACCTCACCGGTGCTGAGCGTGTAGCTCCGCGTGAGGTTTTCGATGCGCGGTGAAAGCGAACCGAAGAAGAAGAGATGGTCCCGGACGATCGGTCCGCCGATCGTTCCACCAAACTCGTTGCGCTTGAACTCCTGAGCGTCGTCCTGGAGGACCTGCGCCGAGTTCTGGGTGACCGGATCGATCTGCAGGCGCTGGGCGAAGCCATTGTTCGAACGCAGCCAGCTCGCAGAGTAGTGCTCGAACAGCGACCCGCGGTAGGTGTTGCCGCCCGACTTGGTGACCGCGCTGATCACGCCGCCGAGTGCGCCACCGTATTCAGCTTCGAGACCCGACGTCTTGACCTGCACTTCCTGCAGGTACTCGAACACCGCGTCCTGGCGCTGATTGCCGTGGACCTGGCTGACGACCGAGACGCCGTCCACGGTGAAGTTGTTTTCACCGGCCGACGCGCCGTTCACCTGGAACCCACCTTCGAGCTCACCAGCATTCACCGAGGGAAGCGCGGTGGCCAATGCCTGGAAGCTGCGACCCTTCGGGATCACTTCGAACTCTTCGGCCGGGATGTTCTTCTGGTGAGTGGTCGAGGCTACGTCGATGAGCGGCGTGCCAGCGAGGACCTGCACGGTCTCCGTGACGCCTCCCACTCGCAGGCTCGAATCAACAGTGGCGGTTGTCCCGAGGAGGAGGATGACGTTCGGTGCCTCCTGCCCGACAAAACCCGACAACTCGAACTTGACGGTATAGCGTCCGGGTTCGAGGGCCGACGCGTAGAAGGTGCCGTTCGCATCGCTCACGACAACCGTCGAACGCTGGGTCTCGTTGTTCGTCACAGTGACTGTGACACCTGGCAACACCGCGCCGGTCTGGTCCGTGACCTTTCCGGTGATGTTACCGAATCGTTCCTGGGCCGTTACGAGGGCCGTAACGGCCAGCGTAAACGCCACAAGAAGGGCACTTATACGTGCGTACATCAGTTCTCTCTCCTTAAAAGCTGTTGCTCTCTTCAGTAAAGCTGTTGCTTTCGTCGTTAATGGGAACCGCTTACGAAAAACGTGTACCAGTTGCCACGTGTGGCAATTTGCTGGATTTTCAGTGACTTGTTGCTCAGGACGCCTGCGAACGGGGCGAATAGATCCATGAGGAGCAACATTACGAACCAAAATCATGGATCAGCTGTTATTCGTAATGCAAGGATAACGCTTCGTCACTTCCCTATGTCAATTGGGACCAACCCTAATAGGGTACGGGTGGCGTTTTAGAGGGATAAGGGGACGAAATTCAAGAAGATACGGGGAAATGGAGGGTAATGCACCGGGTCGGGGCAATGCCCTCGACCCGGCGGTGGAGCCGTATTTCGTCCCAGCTATTTCAGGGCAAACGCGACCAGCGTGTCAGTGGCGACGACTGCCACGTATTGTTTGCCGTCCTTACCTTGATAGGACATCGGGTTCGCATTGACCTGCCCGTCCACGCGAGTGGCCCACAGTTCTTTCCCGGTCTTCGCATCGAACGCGCGAAAGCGTCGATCGGTTGTGGCACCAACGAAGACCAGGCCTCCTGCGGTTGCGGTGGGACCGGCACTGCCGCTGTTGCCCGTGAGTTGTTTGCCTTCCGGTAGTGCTTCCGTCAAACCAAGCGGCGTCTCCCACGCGATCTCCCCGGTGTTCGCATTCACGGCAACGAGGCGACCCCATGGTGGTCGCTGACAAGGGAGGTTCGCGAGCGTTCGACCGCTCTCGTCTTTGAATGGAGCACTGAACGTGAAGTACGGGCCAGCGCCGTTCACGCTCCCGCGATCGAACGGAATGGTTGATCCTGCCGTTCCGTTCCCGTAGTTCTGACCGGGCCGCTTCTCTTCGATCCAGCCCACGAGCGATGTGTCGTGCGCGTTGACGAACACATAACCGTTGGTCGGATCCACCGCAGCACCACCCCAGTTCACACCTCCGGTCCCTCCCGGGAACTGAATCGTGCTCTTCGGCGCATCGCCCGCTGCGTGAAAACCAAACGGCGTGAACGCGCCGGCGTTCGCGAAGCCGCCGCTCTTGTCCCACAGCGCCTGACATTCGGCGACGTGCTGCGCGGAGGTGTCCTCGGGCCGAACCATGTCGCGCTCTTTGTTGAACTCGACGCGAGAGAGCGGACGCGCAGGTTTCACCGGAAACGGTTGCGTCGGCGCGTACCATTCGCCAGGCATCGTGCCTTTCGGCACAGGCCGCTCTTCGACGCCGAAGATCGGTTTGCCGGTCACGCGATCGAGGATGAACATGTACCCCGTCTTGCCGACCGACGCGAGCGCAGGAACGCGTCGCCCGTTTTGCATGATGTCCACGAGCGCCGGAGGATTCGGCATGTCCGAGTCCCACAGATCGTGATGAACGGTCTGGAAGTGCCAGATGTACTTCCCGGTCTCGGCGTTCACTGCAACGATTGAATTGCCAAAGAGGTTGTTACCAGGTCGATCGCCGCCCCAGTAGTTGCCGGCAGGACCAGCGACCGGCATGTAGAGAATGCCGCGCTCTTCATCGAGCGTCATGTACCACGCCCACACGTTCACGCCGGATCGATTGCGCCAGCCGCGATCCAGCCACGTATCGTGTCCGACCTCGCCGGGCAGCGGTACGGTGTGGAAGTCCCACAGGTGTTTTCCTGTTCGAATGTCGAATGCGCGCGTGTCGCCTGGTTGGCCGAGTGCGAGCTCGCCGGTTGTCGCGCCGAGAATGGCTACATTCCTGTAAATGGTCGGGACGCCGTTCCACGGCACGGCGATGTCGACGACGCCGTTGCGGCCGAAGTCAGGAATGGGATTGCCGTTCGCCGCATCGAGCGCGACGAGTCGAGGACCTGCCGTCAGCAGAATGCGAGGCGCGAGCTTGCCATCGCCGGGCCAGTACGCAACACCGCGTGCGGTCGTCTCCATGCCGAGCGGCATCAGGTAGCGCCACACCTCTTTACCGGTATGCGCTTCGATCGCGAGGACCTGGTTGCCACGCGCTGGCAGATACATGACTCCGCCGACGACGATCGGGGTTACTTGTGGGTTGCTACCAGTGGCGTCCAGTCCGTCGTTGGCGGCCGCTCCGGCACCGCGTCCGGCTGGAGCGCCCTCGCCCGCAGGTGCTGGACCACCGCCACGCCGGCCTGCCGCCGGCTGCGTCAGTCGTACAGACCATGCGGGCGCGAGCCTCGTGATGTTGCCGGTGTTGATCTCGTTGAGAGGGGAGTAACGCGTACCGGCCAGATTGCGACTGTAGAGTGGCCAGTCACCGGGTGCAGGGCCGCGCTGAGTGGACTGCGCCGAGACGACGATCGTGATGGCTATGAGGACGAGCGGAACCGAAATGAATCGCTTCATGGCTGCGAAGTATACGAAAAACCCGTGGTTCAAATTTCTCAGTTCTCCGTGCTCGGTTCGTGTTCAGGCGGAACCCCGAACCTGGGAACCGCAAATCAGAACCGAACTTGAACACGAACTGAGAAGCGAGAACGCTGAAATTCGAACGACAGGTAATATGCCGGTGTGTCTCACCGCGTTGCAGTGATTCCCGGCGACGGCATCGGTCCAGAGGTGATCGCTCAGGCCGTCACCGTGCTGCAGGCGATCGGCGGTGTCGAATTGCATCACCTGCCGTGGGGTGCCGACCACTACCTCTCGACCGGCGAAACGATTCCGGCGGACGGCTACGATCTTCTGCGCTCGTTCGATGCGATTCTGATCGGTGCGCTCGGTGACCCACGCGTGCCCGACAACAGGCATGCGCGCGACATCCTGCTCGGCACTCGCTTCGAGCTCGATCTCTACGTCAACTATCGGCCGGTGCGGCTGCTCGATGCGCGGCTGTGCCCGCTAAAAGATCGAACGCCTGCTGACGTCGACTTCGTCGTGCTTCGCGAAAACACAGAGGGTCTCTACGTTGGCGTTGGCGGCCGCTTCAAGGCGGGCACACCAGACGAGATCGCGGTGCAGGAAGAGATCAACACCTACAAGGGAGTGAATCGCATCATCCGCCACGCGTTCGCCGTCGCTCGAACGCGTAGGCGTCGAGCAGTCTGCATGGCGGACAAGAGCAATGCGATGCAGCAAGGGCATGCGTTGTGGCAACGGGTCTTTGGTGAGGTCAGCGCGGAGTATCCGGACGTGTCGGTCCGACACCTCTATATAGACGCGTTGGCGATGATGCTCGTCCAGGACCCACGCCAGTTCGATGTCATCGTCACCAACAATCTCTTCGGCGACATCATCACGGACGTTGGCGGAGCGTTGCAGGGTGGTCTGGGCATGGCCGCGTCCGCGAACCTCCATCCGGGAAAGACATCGATGTTCGAGCCGGTCCATGGCTCGGCGCCGCCACTGGCCGGGCGCGATCAGGCAAACCCGATCGGCGCCATTCTCTCCACGACCTTGATGCTCGACACACTCGGCCGGCACGACGATGCCGAACGAATCAACCGGGCCGTCGAATCAGCCGTCCTTGACGGTGCCGTGACGCGTGATGTCGGCGGAAAACTGGGCACGATTGCCGCCGGCGACGCGATACGCCAGCGCCTCAGCTGAGTGATACACTCGTCGGGCTCAACCACCCTATTTCTTGACGCAGGAGTGTATCGACATGGCAGCGGACTTCTTTCTGGGCGAGTCACTCGTCGGCGACGGCAACGAGGTCGCACACATCGACTTGATCATTGGCTCGAAGACTGGGCCGGCGGGGTCAGCGTTCTGCAACGCGCTGGCGAATAACAAGGACGGGTTCACGACGCTGTTGGCGGTGGTCTCACCGAACCTGCCGTGCAAGCCCGACACGCTTCTGTTCAACAAGGTGACGATCAAGGGCGCGAAGCAGGCGGTGCAGATGTTTGGGCCCGCCCAGGCGGCGGTTGCGCGTGCTGTCGTCGATTCGGTCGAGAGCGGCGTCATCCCGCAGAGCAAGGCTGACGACCTGTGCATCCTCGTCGGCGTGTTCATCCACTGGGAAGCGGCCGACGACAAGAAGATCTACGACTACAACTATCAGGCGACGAAGGAATCGATCGCGCGCGCACTCGGCGGCAAGCCGTCAGTGAGCGAAGTGCTGG
>Ga0315912_10001601_pt1 | contig 26923 bp, 20 predicted proteins | sample VfabasoilMG_FD_204469 | JGI IMG/M metagenome (GOLD analysis project Ga0315912, IMG submission 204469) | Garden soil microbial communities collected in Santa Monica, California, United States - V. faba soil | ecosystem: Environmental > Terrestrial > Soil > Garden | place: USA: California... | reverse complement strand
GCCGTGCGACTTCTCGGCGCCAAGGTCCTGGGCAACCTGGGCCGTGTGATGCCGGTGCTGTTGAGCGGCACCCACCGGGCGGTCGGGGATGCGCTCGCCACGTACGCGCTGCGCAGCCTGTGGTTGGTCGGCCTCGTCGCCTACCTGTTCACGCGTCCGAAGCGGCCGCTGGCTGCGGCCGCCGCCGTGGCACTCGCCGCGTACGCGCTCAACGTGCTCGCGGCGTGCGCCAGCATCCCGTGGCTGCGCTACGTGTTCCCCACCCGCGTGCTCGCCGAGGCCGCGGGCCTGGTGGCGGTGTGGTCGCTGGTGCAGCGCATGCCGCAGGCCAGCGCCCGCGCGCGTCAGGCCCTGTGCGTCGCGGCCGCGTTGGGCGCGCTGGCGCTGGGCGGAAGGCACACGTACCTCGTCCACGCCGAGGCTCGCGCCGCTTCGCTCGAACGCGGCATGCCGCAGAGTGCGACGCTCACGAGGCTCTCGATCGCGCTCAACGAGGTGTTGAGCCCGGGCGAGACCGTGATGAGCAACCTCGGCCCCGCGCTCGCCTGGCAGACGAACCACCCGGTGATCCACCTGGCGCTCACGCCGGCCGACGTGCCCGCCTGCCGCGCCCGGCACGAGTTCCGGCACCTGCTGCTGGTGTTCCGCGGCGCCGAGCGCGCATGGCCATCGTGGCAGGAGATCGTCGAGCGCGAAGGCACCGCTTCGACGCACGCCGAGCTGAACGTGACCCGTGAGCGGCGGTTCCGCACCGCGGACGGCTTCGACGTGGTGTGGCTGGAGCTGGGGCCGAACCCCGCATCGTTGGCGGCCTCGCGCCCCTGAGCCGCCACGGCGGGTCGCATCGCGCGGGACGGAGCGGATTGCTAGTCTTCACACGTGCGGCGCGGGCGCACCCGCGCATGCTGGCCGCTCACGATCCTCCCGGAGGTGCTTCCTGGGCCCGCAGGCCAACATCCCGAGCTCGAGCGCTCCCGAGTGGGAAGCCCTGCGCGCGTTCGCCCGTCAGCGCGTGCGGGCGCGGCTGCGCTCCGCGCCCGCGGAGACCGTGGAGGACCTGTCCCAGGAAGTGCTGGTGACGCTGTTCCGGCTCTCGCGCCGTGAGCGGTTGCTCGAACCCCAATCGCTCGTCCACACGCTCGCCCATCGCGTGTGCGTGGATCACATCCGCCGCCAGCGAGGCGCCGCGGGCCGGTTGGATCCGGTGCCGGACGCCGACTCGCCCGGCGAGTGGGTGAGAGGGGACCCGTCGGCCGACATGCCGACGGACCTGTTGGAGCTGTTCCGGTTCCTCGTGCTGGAGCGTTTCCACGAGCTGGATGCTCCCTGCCAGGACCTGGCGACGCGCTTCTACACCGAGCAGAGCTGGTCCACCGTGGCCGAGCAGCTCGGGGTGCGCCCCGCCACCGTGATCAAGCGCTGGGCGCGATGCATGCAGCAGGTGCGGCGGCTCGTGAGGGCACAGCGCGGGCGGCTCGGGGATTGGGCGCGCTCGGTGGACCGCCGATGAGAACGGGCCGCGGCTCGAGACGCCGCCGATGAACCTGACGCGTTCACACGAGTGGGCCGCGCGGCGGCTGCTGGGCTATGGCGCCGGGCTGCTGCCCGAGAGCGAGACGCTCGATGTCGAGCAGCACCTGCGCTCGTGCACCGAGTGCCGCACACGGTTGGCTGCGATCAAGCCGCCGGCCGGCTCGGACCCCAGGCACCTGCCCGCTTCATTGGTCGCCACGTGGCCGCGTTCGAGCAAGATGCTGACGGGAGCCGAACGCGAGTCGGTCGCGCGCCACCTCCACCAGTGCGAGCTCTGCCGCGCGAGCCTCGAGTTCGTGGGCCACGCACCCGTGTTCGCGCCCTCGCCGCGAGAGGTGGCGCGTCCTCGCGCTCGACTGGGACGGCAGTGGGCCGCGTGGGCGTGGGCGCTCGGCCTGACCGGCGCGATCGCGGGGGCGGCCGCCTGGCTGGTGGTGAATCCCCGCGCGCCTTCGCAGCGCTCGGGGGCCTCGGGGCTCGCGGAAGCGATCGGCCTGAGCCGCGCAGCCCCCGCCGCCACGGTGTCGTTCGAGACCGCGATCGACTCGCTGGCCCGCACCGCGGTGAAGCTGCCCCAGCCGGGCTATCGCGGCCGCGCGATCGACGTGGGCGTGGTCACGTCCGTCTCGGGTCTCGTGCTGGTGCTCCCTCCCGCGCTGCAGCCGCCCACGCCGGAGATCGGCATCCGCACGATGACCGTCACGCTGTCTCGTGAGGACCTCGAGGTCGGAAGGCACGAGGGCCGCTTCTACGCGCTCGGAGACGCGATCCGGCTGCGTCCCGTGGACAGGCTCGAAGCGGGCCTCTACGAGCTGCGTTTCGCGCTGGCACCCGCCGATCCGGCCGGCCGGCCGCTGCTGTGGAGTTACCGGCTCCGCGTGCGTTGACGCCGCGCCGCCAGGGAGCCGCTCAGCGCCGCGCCGTCGTCGCCACTGCCGGGGAATCCGCACACGGCCGCACGCGATCGCCGAAGCTCACCTCGCCCTCGAGGACGCGGGCACGCGCACGGCCCCGGCCCTCGAGCGCGACGACCTGGATCGAGGCCACACGCAGGTCCTCGGCGACGCGCACGAAATCCTCGTCGTAGGTCTCCACACCCGAACGCCACACGTCGAGGCGCTGTCCCACGAACAATCCGCGCCCCGCGCCCGCGTCGAGCACGCAGTGTCCGGGTTCGGTGCCCAGCACGGAGGCCTGCCAGCGCAGGTCGAGCCGCTGGTCCACCGACTGCACGAGTTCGCGCAGCACCTCTTCGAGCGTGCTCGCCAAGAGCCCGCTCGCCGGCTCGCCCGCGCTGCGGCCGGCCGACGTGGTCGCGCGGCCGGTGCGCTCGCGATCGATGGTGGTCTCCAGGACCACGTCACTGCCCTGCACATCCAGGACCCTGAGGGCGACGCGCACCCGCACCCGCGCGCGTGCATCGAGCGCGCTCACGCCCCAGCGCGAGAACTTCCCGGCCTCGCGCCGCTCCTCGACACTGAACTCGGCCACCACGCCGGTCACGACCACCTCGGCATGCGCGGCCCTGGCCGCGGCGATCGCCGCGGCATCCTCGACCGGTCGTACGCCGCCCCCACGCGCTGCGGCCAGCACGGTGACCTGGCGGCCGCGGGACTTCTGGAGCGAGTCGGCGAACAGGTTGAGCACGATCGCCGCCGGGTCGGCCCCGCTCCACGCGGCCCACGCGTGATCGGTGGCGTCCACGAGGGGCATGACCGCGACGTGCGTGCGCGGCGGGTCGCAGGCGTGCTCCGCGGCCGTCGAGCGCGCCGGAGCGGACACGGCGAACGAGACGAGCAGCAGCACGTGGACCGCGCCCGAACGGCGCAGGCACGAGAGACGGGGGATCAGGGGAGGCTCCGCGGAGGCCCCGCGGGCGCGGGGCGTGAGGGCGTGCGGCCGGACGACTCCGGCCGCACCCCTTGCGCAGTGCACGACGCGGACCAATCCCGAAGGCGCGCAAGCTGTTGTCGCGCAGCGCACGCGTGTCGCGGCGCGAGACGCTCCCGGGCCGGCTCACCCGAACGCGGGTGCGCTCACCCGCGACGACGCTCGCGGTGACCTGCGCGTCGTCGATCGCCGAAACGACGAGGCCCCGGCTCGTGGCTCATGCCGCGGACCGGGGCCGTTCCTCCATTCGGGGCGTTCCCCGAGTGTCACGAGATCAGCGCGGCATCACCAGCGGATTGCCGGGTTCCTCGCCCTCGAGTTCCTGCGGGTACTCGGCGGGCAGTTCGCGCAGGCTCTCGATGAACAGCGGCACGTCGGCCGACAGCTCGCTCAGCGCTTCGGGGCCGTCGGCCACCTTGAGGATCTCGTACAGTGTCGTCCGCTGCGCCGGCGTGAACCCGGCCTCGCGGATCAGCGTCTCGATCTCGGCCACCGTGGTCTTGTTCACGTGCCCGGTGGCCAGATGGACGTTCTCCTCGAACAGCGTGCCGCCGAAGTCGTCGGCGCCGAAGTGCAGCGCCATCTGGCCGGTCTTCTTGCCCTCGCTGAACCAGGATGCCTGGATGTGCTCGAAGTTGTCGAGGTAGAGCCGGCTCGCCGCCAGCACGCGGAAGTACATGCCGGCGCCGGCGATGTGCGGCACCTTGGATTCCATGGGCGTGTTGCCGCGCTTGTAGCTCCACGGCACGAACGCCGTGAAGCCATGCGTCTCGTCCTGCAGCGCGCGGACGTAGTCCAGGTGCTCGATGATCTCGGCCGGTGTCTCGACGTGGCCGTACATCATGGTGGCGGTGGAGCGCATGCCCACCTGGTGAGCGTGGCGGTGCACGTCGAGCCAGGCCTCGGGGCCGCCCTTCTTGACCGAGATGCGCTTGCGCACGCGCGTGGCGAGGATCTCGGCGCCGCCGCCGGGCAGCGTGCGCTGGCCGGCCTTGTAGAGCTCCTCGAGGACGCCGCGCAGGCTGAGCCCGCTCACTTCGGCCATCTGGTGGATCTCGGGGGCCGAGAAGAAGTGCGGCGTGATCTCCGGGTAGCGGCTGCGCGCCTCGCGAACGATGGAGGTGTAGAACGCCCACGGGATCTCGGGGTTGAGCCCGCCCTGGAGCAGCACCGTGGTCGCGCCGAACCTGCGGGCGTTCTCCATCATGCCCATCACGCCTTCGACGTCGTGCGTGTAGCCGTCGGCTGCGGGCTTGCCGGTCTTCCGGTAGAACGCGCAGAAGTGGCAGTCCACCGTGCACCAGTTCGTGTAGTTGGGATTGGTGTCGATCACGTACGTGACGATGCGCGGGTCGCAGCGGCGCATGCGCACGTCGTTCGCGAGCGCGCCCAGCTCGATGAGCGGCGCCTCGGTGAGCAGGAAGACGCCTTCCTCGGGCGTGAGTCGCTCACCGCGGGACACCTTGTCTTCGATGCGATTCCACACGTTCGGGGGCTCCTCGGTCACTCGGCGTGGGCCTGTCGGCACCGGGGCGGCAGGCACGATGGACATGCGCCACCATACGGACAGCCGAGGATACAATGCTTCCCGCCGTGCGCCCAGCCGCGGCCCGTCTGCGCCGGCACGTTCGCCGCACGGGCCGGGCGTACCCCGAAAATGCGCGACGCCCGCTCCCGAAGCGGGAGCGGGCGCCGAAAGTCGCAAGACGCGGGCGCTATTCCTCGCGCCAGCTCAATGTGACGAACTGACCGCCGTACTTGGCGAGGGCCTGCGTGATGGCATCATTGGAGTAGAGGATGGTCATACCGCCGTTCGCCTTGATGGAGGTCTCGCCCTTGCAGATGAGGCCGCCGAGGATCCACGCTTGGCCGTTGACGTCGAGGTCACCCTCACAGTAGATCAAGCCCTTGTAGTGGAAGCCGGCATTGACGTGCAAGTCCCCATCCACATACAGGAATCCCTCGCCGTTCACGCTGTGCAGGTTGAGGGTCGCGGAGTGGTCCTGGGTCGTGGCGTTGTTGTCGTAGTTGAAGATCCCGTTCCAATCCGTCTGCGCGCCCACGGGCGCACCGACGAACGAGAAGAACTCCGCCTGGGTCATGCTGAACGGTTCCCACGGACCGGCGTAGAAGCCCGTCTGGCCGCCGACGTACGCGAGTGGCGAACCCGACGCCGCCGAGGCTCCGCTGCCGCCGATTCCGCCGGTGCTCCAGGCACCGGGCAGCGCGCCACCGACGAGCTCGTTGTCGACGCAGTGAGTCGCATCGCCCGGCATCACGCCGCGGCCGTCCTTGCCGTCGTCGTACGGCGTGGCCATCGAGTGGTTGTAGCCGCAGATGTAGGCATTGCCGACGAAGTCGATGGGGATGTCCGCGGTCAGCGCACCCTTGACGTTCACGGTGTAGGGCTTCTGGATGACCTCGCTGATCACCGTGCGCCGAGTGCGGCCGACGCGGCCCGTGGCGCGCACGACGTACACGGGCGAACCGGACACCGTGTTCATGTGAGGATTGAGCGTGGGGTCGTAACGCATGACCGTGGTGCCGGTCGGGTCCTTCTTCCATGAGATCGTGAGCACATCCGGGCCGCGGCTGGCCGTCGTGTAATCGAGGTACTGGCCCGCCGGCTGGCCGGTCGCGAGGCCGATCGAGTCGGCCCCCAGCCCCGGCACGGTGCCCGCGAGGGTGTTGAAGACCTGGCAGACGTCATTCGGATCGGTGGGACTCATGAGCGTCTCTTGATTGCGGATGCGGGCGAGGGCCTCGCCCACACCCGCCTCCGCGATGTTCAACGACTCCCGCATGCGCTGGTCGTTTCCGGCCAGCGAGCGGTTGATGCTTGCTCCCGCCATGAGCACCAGGCCCAGTAGCGTCATGACCAGCAGGACGAGCATGGCCATGACCAGCGCCACGCCACGCTCGTTCGTCTGCACTCCGGGTCGGTTCATGTGCGCACCGTGATCAGCGGATGAAGACCACGAGCTGTCCCGTCGTCGCACTGGACTTCACACCGACCGAGAGGTCGGTGAGATAGGGCGACGGGGGAGCCGTGGTGTTCAGTCCGTAGTTGAAGTTGGCGGAAGTCAGCGCGGGCACCATGTTCACGATCGCGCCGCTGGACGGGTCCACTCCCGCGCTCGGGATGAGCCCAAGATCCATGAAGTAGATGGAGACGCCACCGCCGTAGCCGACCATGGACGTCCGGTAGCCGAGCGCGAGGTCGGTGCGCGAGGGATTGGCACCGAAGTCCCCGGCGTTCATGCTCATGACGATGCCCTGCGCGTTGATGGCCCTCACGATGCTGTAGGACCACAGCGACGAGAGCCCGGTGTTCCGGAACTGGTACACCATGCCCTGCGAGACGCTGCGCTGGGTGCCGACGAAGATGTCCTTCCAGCCGTCGCCATCCGCGTCCAGGCAGGCCACCGTGGTGGGTGTGTTGCCGCCGAAATACACGCCGTAGCGCGCGACGAACCGGGCGCCCGCCGTGCGGCCGGCATTCTCGAACACGATCATGTGGCCGTTGTAGTCACTCGTGCGTGCCGAGACGATCAGGTCCTTGTCGCCGTCGTTGTCCATGTCGGACAGCGTCATGCCGGTGATCTCACCCAGAAGCGACGAGTAGGCCATGGAGATGGTCTCATCGCGCGAGAACGTCGGCGTCGTCGTTCCGCTGTTGAGCCACACCTCGAGCGTGCCCTGGCCCGGCGTGGGCGACTTGGTGCCCACGATGATGTCGGGGTGGTTGCTGCCGCCCACGTCCATGGTCACCACGGCGGACACGTCACCCGCGTTCGCCGTCATGTAGTTCCCGCCCGGGCTGTAGCTCGAGGGCAGATAGCCCTCGTTGTTGCTGGAGCCCTGCGTGAACCAGACGAAGAAGTTGCCTGCCGCCGAGAAGCGTGTTCCGGTGACGAGGTCGGGACGACGCGGATTGTCGTTCTGGTCCAGCGTGTCTGCCACCATGGCCAGCACCGAGTTGGGCGCCAGGCGAGAGTAGCCTTCCGAGTTCCTCGGGTTGTTCGCGAACAGCGGCGAGTTGGCGTACAGGTTGAACCACACCGAGACGTTGTCCGTCGAGCCGGCGTCGGCGCCGAGGATCAGGTCGGCGTCGGCCCGTGCCTCGTTCGTCTTCTTGCCGGACCAGTCCGCCTCGATGAGATCAGCCGACGTGAGCGACAGCACGCGGTTGGCGGTCAGCGTGATGACCTGGAAGCTCGCCATGCCGAAGTTGTTGTTGGGTACGGTGACATTCGCCTGCACCCAGACACCGCCCAGCGACGTGGGCCCGGTCGGGAAGTAGCCCGTGGGTGGCACGGTGTAGACCGAGTAGGCCTGCGTATGCGGCGGGTCGTTCGCGGGCGCGTTGATCTGGTAGTTGCCCGATGCGTCCGTGTAGGCATAGCCCGAGACCGTGATGCCGGCGTCCCGGGTGACCGCGACCCACACGTCGGCGATGCCGGATTCACCGCTGTCCAGCGCGCCGTTGCGGTTCGCGTCCACGTACACCTTGCCCGTGACCTTGCCCATGGCCGAGGACGAGACACCGAACTCGATGCTGGCGCTGCCGCCGTTGGTCATCGATCCCGTCACGGGATTCGGCGTCGTGACGACCATCGAGTCCGGCGCCTGGCACGTCACCGTGTAGGCGCCCGTCGTGGTGAACAGGACGAGCTGGCCCGACGCGTTGGTCACGCCCTCGGAGACTTCGGGCGTGCCGGGCGTGATCGCGATGCGCACGGCGGGAAGCGCCAACTCCGTGACGTCCCGCACGCCGTCGCCGTCATCGTCCCTGAAGGTGCTCACCGTCACGTTGCCGCCCGCGCGAGCGGTGTCGGCGAACGAACGCGTGACGGGCGCATTGGCGACGGTCACGGCGAACGTGTCCGGCGCCATCGAAGAGCCGTACCCCATCGCCGGCGTGTGCTTGAGGATGTACGCTCCGGCCGGGGCGTTCATCTGGTAGTAGCCGGCGAGGTTCGTGTACGAGACCAAGCTGCCGAGCCGCACGGTCGCCCCCTGGATACCGGGCTCCGTCAGGTCGTGGATCTTGTCGCCGTCCAGGTCATTGAACACATATCCCGAGACCGAGTACGTCGGGGCCCCGAAGTCCGGAACGCTGCGCGCCGCGTTCACCTCGGAGCGAATCGTGGTCTGCGGGTACTGGCCCTTGGCGTCCGGGCGCGAGGCCGTGGCCGTGACGCGCAATTCGATGCGCTGGATGTTCTGCAGCTGGTTCTGCGGCACCGGACCCGTGCTCCAGTCCCACGGCGTGTTCAGGCCGCGCATGTAGACATTGAACAGTGGCGGCACGCCCGCTTCGCCCGGCTTACGGATGAGCGCCACGCGCTCGGTGACGCCACCGTTGTCGTTGGGCACGTTGTTCGTCGAGTCGCCGTACACCTGGCGCACGAGCACGTAGTCGTTCGGGTTGGCCGTGGCGGCCGCATCGGCGCCCTGCGGAGCCGCAAGGTCGCCTGCGTTCACGACGCCGTCGTTGTTGACATCGAGCGTGTAGCGGATCAGCTCGGCGCCGGTGCGGTACCGCGTCGGAGGCGTGTAGGCCGTGCCCACGAGCGGGAACGGCTTGGGATTCGCGGCCGGGTTGTATGCCAGCGGCGCCACCGGCCCCGCCGCGTTGTCCGGGTACGGGTACTGGTTCTGCGTCAGGATGATCTCCTGCGAGTCCACGTACGCGATGGCCTGCTGCGGAGGCGAGAAGTCGCGGTCCGCGCCATAGCCGGCGGTGCGGATGTCCCGCGCCATCAGGTCGAGTGCGGCGCGAGCGCCCATCTCACTCTCGATGCGCATGGTCGTCCGATGCTTGCTCTTGGCCGAATTCTGCAGCACCACCGTCACCGCCACGGCGACGAGCGCGAAGATGACCAAGGTCATCATGAGTTCGACGAGCGTGAAGCCCGCCGACAGGGAACGGCCGGGACGGCTGCAACGAAGAGAAGCACGCATCGGAATCACCGCCTCACGTAGGAGGTCGCCGTCACGCTGCGAGGGCCCTGACCGGCACCCTTGTAGCTGACCGTCACGTCCACCTTCTTCAGGTTATTGAGCGATCCTGTCATCGTGGTCACCTGGTAGAACCGCAGCCATCGCCCGCGTTCCAGCGAATCCATCGCGGTGCCCGCCGGGTGACGTCCGTCCGTGAGCATTGGGTCAGACCAGTTCCGTCCGGTGATGCTCTCCAGCCGCTCCTGGGCGTAGTAATTCGCCCCGATGAGCAGCCGGTCCTGCACCTGCGAACGTGCGCCTTCGGGGAACATCCGCCCCACGGCGAGTACTCCGATGGCCAGCACCACGAGCGCGATGAGCAGCTCGATGAGCGACATCCCGCGTTCCTTGGCGAGAGACAGTGGGCTGGTGCGCACGGTTCTCATGCTCCTAACGGACCAACGCCATACCGGAGATCTGGATGCTCACGGTATCGGTTGCGCCCATGCGGTTGACGAATACGACCGTTCCCGAGGTGCTCACCCGGCCGTCGCGGCTGAGCGTGAGCGTGGTGGGATTGGCCGACGCGTACTGGATCCCGTTCGGGAGCCGGGAGTTGTTGCTGTAGCCCTGGCTGATGCAGGTCCAGCCCGCGGGGGCGGTGGTGTTGAAGTTGAGGACGACGTTCTGTCCCGTGGACATGGCGCGCGAGCGTTGCAGCTGGATCGTCTGCACCAGGTTCTGGGCCGAGCCACGCAACGACTGGGTCTGCGAGAAGCGCCGGTACTGCGGGACCGCGAAACCCACGAGCATCCCGAAGATCGTGATCACGATCATCAGTTCCACGAGCGAGAAGCCCTTGTCAGGATGTCTGGCGGGAGTCATTCGCAGTGCCTCGGAGAAACGGTTCGACAGCATGACGCGCGGACGAATCACCCCCCGGCTATCGGCGGGTCCGGTCGCAAACTGAACCGCCGAGATGAGCCGAACGGTGTGTCCGTGGACCGCCCGTGACGGACACGCCATGGGACAGCCCCTCGTGGCTACTGCAGGAAGCCTGCCAAGAGCTCGCAAGCGTCCACCGCGGTTCGAAACGCGGTGCCGTCGTGCAACTCGAACGGCTTCGGGCGTGATTTCCCAAGCAGTTCCTGACGAAGCGTGAAAATCGAAGAGCCGAATCATGCGAGTCGCATGCGCGAGGCGGGTGGCCAGCGCTGAGCGGCTGCGGGTGGGCCGGCTCAATCCGTCGCGCGATTTCGCGCAATCGGCGCGCGCGTGGCCTCACCAATGCACGTGGCCGCGGCCCCCTTTCGGGTGCCGCGGCCACGGTGTTCCATGCGCGGTCGGGCCGCGTTTCGTCTAGCGGCCGTCGCCGTCCAGCAGGTTGCCCAGGCTGCCGAGGATCGAGCCCTGCTCACGCCCGCCGCCGCCTGTCTGCGGGGCCGCCGCGAAGATCCGGCTCGCCAGCCGCGAGAACGGCAGCGACTGCAGCCACACCTTGCCGGGCCCGCGCAGCGTGGCGAGGAACAGGCCCTCGCCGCCGAACAGCACCGTCTTCACGCCGCCGGCGAGCTGGATGTCGTAGTCCACGCTCGGCTGCATCGCCACGATGCAGCCCGTGTCCACGCGCAGCGTCTCGCCGGGCGCCAGTGTCTTCTCCTCGAGGGTGCCGCCCGCGTGCACGAACGCCCAGCCGTCACCGGTGAGCCGCTGCAGGATGAACCCCTCCCCGCCGAACAGGCCGGCGCCGAAGCGGCGCGTGAACGCGATACCCAGCTGCACGCCCTTGGCCGCGCACAGGAACGAGTCCTTCTGTGCGAGCAGCTCGCCACCCAGCTCGTGCAGGTGCAGCGCGATGATCTTGCCGGGATAGGGCGCGGCGAACGCGGCCTTCTTCTTACCCTGGCCCTGGTTCTGGAACACGGTCATGAACAGCGACTCGCCCGTGAGCAGGCGCTTGCCGGCGTTCAGGAGCGTGCCCATGAACCCGCCCTGCTGTGCTTGCTGCGAGCCGTCCCCGAAGATGGTCTGCATCTGCAGCCCTTCCTCCAGGTACATCATGGCCCCGGCCTCGCCCACGACCGCCTCGCCCGGGTCCAGCTCGATCTTCACGAACTGCATATCGTCGCCGAGGATCTCGTAGTCGATCTCGTGCATGGTCGCCATGATCGGATGCTCCTCTTGTCGCGCCGGCCGTGCCGCGTGCGGGGCCCGGCCGGCCGGCCGGGGCTCCGCGCCGGCGGAGGCCGGTCACGGGGGATGGATACGGAAGCGGGCGCTGCGTGTTGCGGCGAGGTCAGTCCGCGGCGAGCAGCCCGTGCTCGCCGAGCAGTGTCTCGAACCGCGCCAGACCCTGTAACTCCTCGGGCCCGAACCGGTAATGGAAACGGCGCAGGTACGCCTCCATCTCGGCGGGACTCCAGCCGGCGATCGCGGCACGGCGGGCGACTTCCGGCAGGGACGCCAGGCCCGCGGCGAGCGAGGCCTCGAGGAACGCCTTGAGCTCGCTCTTGAGTGCGGGTTCCAACGACGAACGCACCACCCACGCCGCGTAGACGAACGGCAGGCCGGTCCACTCGAGCCAGTCGGCCCCGAGGTCCAGCGTGTGCACGAAGCCCTCGGGCGGGCGGCTGCGCGTGGCCATCGCCGTGTCACCGATCAACAGCAGGCCGTCCGCCTGCGCGGGCTCGAGGCCGCGCACGAAGCGCACGCCGGGCAGTCCGCGCCGCACGTTCAACAGCAGCTTGAGCAACCGGATGCTGGTGCTGGTCTCGGGCGTGACCGAGATGAGCGCACCACCCAGCGCGTTGGCCGGCCGGCGCGAGAAGAGCAGCACGCTCAGGACCGCGCCGCGTGCGGCCACGCCCATGGGAGCCAGCATCTCGAAGCGATCGCGCAGGCGCAGGAAGTCGCCTGCGGCCATGAGCCCCAGGTCCACGCTGCCGGCCTCGGCCTCGCGGCCCAGGTCGCGCGGGGCGAGGTTGCGCACGGCGAACGGCGCGTCCGCCCACAGCGCATAGAACGGCGCGGCGTTGGCGTACGGGATGCGGGCGGCGACGGTGCCGGTGATCGGTCGCGTGGGGTTCATGCGGACCGCGAGGATACTGTGCGAACCGGGCGCCAGTCGAGCGTTCGAGCGGGCGGGCGGGCGGGCTCCGAAGCGCGCGGCTCAGCCGGCCGCGATCGCCTCGAGGAAGGCGGCACCGTAGCGCTGGAGCTTCACCGGGCCCACGCCCGGGACTTCCAGCAGTTCGCCTTCCGAGCGTGGACGGCGCGACGCCATCCCGCGCAGCGCGGCGTCGCTGAACACGATGTAGGCGGGCACCCCCTCGGCATCCGCCAGGCGCTTCCGCACCGCGCGCAGCTTCTCGAACAGCTCCTCGGCGCCGGCGTCCTCGGCGGACCAGGCGCCTTTCCCCGTGCCGCCCGCGGCGCCGGCGCGTGTGCGCGCGCCGCTCAGCGTGCCGGCGGAAGCGACCAGCGTCTCGATGCCGTCGCCCGAACAGGCGTCGCACGCCACGCCACAGGGCTCCAGCACCTCGTCGAAGTAGGCGCACGCCGCCTGGTGGCGGCAGCCCAGGCTGTCGAGCAGGCGGAACAGCTCGACCGTCTTGCGTCTCGTCTCGGTCCGCAGTTCGGGATCGTCCACCGAGTCCAGGAACGAGTCGTAGCCGATCACGTCCGCCCACGAGTAATAGACGATGCACTCACTCGGCAGCCCGTCGCGGCCCGCACGGCCGATCTCCTGCATCCACGCCTCGATGCTCTTGGGCATGTCGCGGTGCACGACCAGCCGCACGTTGCTCTTGTCGATGCCCATGCCGAACGCCACCGTCGCCACGATGACGTCGAGATCGTCGCGCGCGAACGCATCCTGGTGCCGCGCGCGCACCTCGTCAGGCAGGCCGGCGTGGTACGGCGCGGCACTCACGCCGTGCGCGGCGAGGTACTCGGCGGTGGATTCCACGCTGCGGCGGCTCATGCAGTAGACGATCGCGCTCTGGCCCTTGCGCGCGCGCAGCAGTGCCAGCAGGTCCTTGCGCACGTTGCGTGCGGCCCGCACCGGACCCGCCGCGCCGGGCTTCGCCTCGCCCTTGCGAACGCCGACGATGCGCAGGTTCGAGCGGTAGAACGAGCCCTTGAAGCCGTCGGGCTTCTTCATCCCGAGCTGGCGGATGATGTCGCCGGCCACCCGGCGCGTGGCCGTGGCGGTGAGCGCCAGCACGGGGATCTCGCCCAGTTCCTGCTTCAAGCCCTGGAGCTTGCGGTAGGCGGGGCGGAAATCGTGGCCCCAGTGACTGATGCAGTGCGCCTCGTCCACGACCACCAGGCTCACCGGGCAGCCGGCGATGAAGCCGCGCAGCGAACCCTCGAGCGCTTCGGGAGCCAGGTAGAGCAGCTCGATCTCGCCGCGACGGAACGCGGCCAGCCGCTCGCGGCGCTCCTCGAACGCCAGCGTCGAGTTGACCACCGCGGCGCGGAAGCCGAGCCGCACCAGCGCATCCACCTGGTCCTTCATGAGCGAGATGAGCGGCGAGATCACCAGCACCGCGCCCGGCAGGAGCTTGGCGGGCACCTGGAACGTGAGCGATTTACCGGCACCGGTGGGCATCACGCCGATGCAATCGCGGCCCGCGAGCACGGCATCGATGATGCGGCGCTGGCCCGGCCGGAACTCGCGGTAGCCGAAGATGGCCTCGAGCACCTGCTGCGGGTCGGTGAAGTGCGCGGAGTGGAACAGCGGGGTGCTGGATTCGGACACGAGGTCTTCCCTGGCCGGGAGCGGGTCGGCTTCTAGAGGTGGTCGGGCGGGATGGGAGGCGACGCGGCTCGCGTCAACGGTGTCATTCGGCGTATTGGGGCGCGACCACGGGCAGGCCGCGCTCGGTCCAGGCTCGCCAGCCGCCCTCCAGCGAGACGACGGCGGTGTAGCCCAGTTGCTGCAGGCCGTCCGCGGCAAGTGTGCCGCGGTGGTCGCCGCCACAGTAGAGCAGGATGGGCGCATCCCGCTCGGGGATCGCCTGCTCGATGTCGCGTTCGAGGATGCCGCGCGCGATGTGGTGTGCGCCGGGCAGGTGGCCGAGGGCCCACTCGGAGTCCTCTCGCACGTCGATCAGGATGTAGCGCTCCCCGGCCTGCAACCAGGTGAGGAACTCCTCGACCGAGACCTGGCGCACGCGCGGGCGAGCCTCGCCGACCAGTCGCTGGTAGCCCGGCCCGTGCGTCATGCCCGAGCTAGGCCGTCGCCGCGGCGGTGCTCGCGGTGGTCACCGGAGCGGTCGCGGCCGCCGCCTCGCGGCGCGGGTATTCGCGGATGACGCGGTAGAGCGCGTCGCGCTGCACGGGGATCTTCCCGGCCTCGCGGATCATCTGCACCATGCCGGCCTCGGCCATGCCGACCGGACTCTTGGCGAGGGCGGCATGCGCGATCTTCTCCTGGCCGATCGTGCCGTCCAGGTCGCTGGCGCCGAAGTGGAGCGCGGCCGCGGCCGTGTCCTGCCCGAGCATGATCCAGTAGCCCTTCACGTGCGGCACGTTGTCGAACACGAGCCGCGAGACGGCGATGGTCTTCAAGTCCTCGATCGCCGACGCCTGCCGGCGCACGAGCCCGGTCGTGCCGGGCTGGAACGCCAGCGGGATGAACGCGAAGAACCCCGGTGCGCTGCGTTCGAGGTCGCGCAGGTCGATCATGTGCTGCACGCGCTCGGCGCGCGTCTCGATGTGGCCGTAGAGCAGCGTGCTGTTACTGGGGATCCCGAGCCCGTGCGCGATGGCATGGATCTCGAGCCAGCGCTTGGCGCCGATCTTCTGGTGGAACAGTTCGCGGCGGACACGTTCGCTGAACACCTCGGCGCCGCCGCCGGGCAGGGCGTCGAGCCCCGCGGCCTTGAGCTCGCCCAGCACCCACTCCGCGGGCTTCTTCGTGAGCCGGCAGAAGAAGTCGATCTCGACCGCGGTGTACGCCTTCACCGACAGGCTGGGCTTCTTCTCCTTCACCCAGCGGATGATGTTCAGATAATCGTCGAAGCGCCACTTGTTGTGCAGGCCGCCCACGATGTGGATCTCGGTGATCTCGGGATCCACGTGCGCGAGGATCTCGTCCTTCGTCATGGTGTACGCGCCGGGCGCATCGGGCTTCTTGGCGTAGTCGCAGAACTTGCACGCCAGCACGCAGACGTTGGTGGGGTTCAACTGCCGGTTGACCGTGAAGTAGACGCGGTCGCCGTGGCGGTCGCGCGCGAACGCATGCGCCAGCCGGCCCAATTCCATGACGGGTGCATCGAAGAGCCGGACGCCGTCCTCCTGGGCCAGGCTCTCGCCGGCCAACAGCTTCTGGCGCGCGGCCTCGACCGCGGCGTCGCGCAGGCGCAGCTCGGACACGTGACTCAAGATGCAGCCCTCTGGTCTCTCGGCTCGTCAGTCGGGGGTCTCGGAACCGACGCAGTATAGCGGCGCTCGAGTGCGGCGTCACACGCATGGGACGCGTGATAAGGTGAACCTCCCACATCGACGACAGGAGTCCCGCATGTCCACCGCCCCCGCTGTCCGCCCGGTCGCCCCGCGCGCCGCGGCCCCGGACGCGAAGCCGGCCGTGAAGCTCTCGCAAGTCTGGCCCGAAGTGTGGGCGCTCGTGCGTCCGCGCCGCGCGATGCTCGGGCTCGGGCTGTTGCTCATGGGCGTGAACCGCGTCAGCGGCCTGGTGCTGCCGTGGTCCACCAAGTCGCTGATCGACGACGTCATCGGCAAGCACCGGGCGGACCTGCTGATGCCGCTCGTGGGCGGCGTGCTCGCCGCCACGGCCGTGCAGGGCGTGACCTCGTTCACGCTGACCCAGTTGCTGTCCAAGGAAGCGCAGCGGCTGATCGCCGAGATGCGCGTGAAGGTGCAGGCGCACATCTCGCGGTTGCCGGTGGCGTACTACGACGCCAACAAGACGGGCTCGCTGGTCTCGCGCATCATGAGCGACGTCGAAGGCGTGCGGAACCTGATCGGGACCGGGCTCGTGGAGTTCGCGGGCGGCCTGCTGACCGCGGTGCTGGCGCTCGCTGTGCTCCTGAACATCAACGCGCTGATGACGCTCATCACCGCCACGGTGCTGCTGGGGTTCACGTTCATCCTGAACCGCGCTTTCACCACGATGCGTCCCATCTTCCGCGAGCGCGGCAAGATCACCGCCGACGTGCAGGGCCGGCTCACCGAGTCGCTGGGGGCGGTGCGCACGGTGAAGGGCTACCACGCCGAGAAGCGCGAACAGGGCGTGTTCGCCGGCGGCGTGCAGCGGCTGCTCGACAACGTGCTCGCCACGCTGACCGCGCAGAGCGTGATGCAGCTTTCCAGCTCGCTGCTGCTGGGCGTGGTCGGCGCGATCATCATGTTCGTGGGCACGCGCCATATCCTGGACGGCACGCTCACCCTGGGCGGCTATTTCACGTACACCATGTTCCTCGGGTTCCTGATCGCGCCCATCTTCCAGATCGTCGCCATCGGCACGCAGCTCACCGAATCGCTCGCCGGACTCGAGCGCACGCGCGAGGTGCTGTCCGAGAAGCCCGAGGACCAGGACCCGCGCCGGACGGTGGCGCTGAACGTGCTGCGCGGCGACGTGAGCTTCGAGCACGTGGATTTCGCGTACGAGCCCGACAAACCGGTCCTGAAGGACGTCTCGTTCACCGCCCCCGCGGGCACGGTGACCGCACTGGTGGGTTCCTCGGGCTCGGGCAAGAGCACGATCATCGGCCTGGTGACGGCGTTCCATACACCCGGAGCCGGGCGGATCACCGTGGACGGCCACGACCTCTCGACGGTGCGGCTCGACACGTACCGCACACAGCTGGGAGTCGTGCTCCAGGATACGTTCCTGTTCGCGGGCACGATCCGCGAGAACGTCGCGTTCTCGAGGCCCCAGGCCGGTGAGGCCGAGATCCGCGAGGCGTGCCGGATCGCGCGCGTGGACGAGTTCGCCGACCGCTTCCCCGACGGGCTCGACACGGTGGTGGGCGAGCGCGGCGTGAAGCTCTCGGGCGGGCAGCGGCAGCGCGTGAGCATCGCGCGCGCGATCCTGGCCGACCCGCGCATCCTGATCCTCGATGAGGCCACGTCGAGCCTCGACTCCGAGAGCGAAGCGCTGATCCAGGCCGGCCTGCAGCACCTCATGCACGGACGCACCACGTTCGTGATCGCGCACCGGCTCTCGACCATCCGTCGCGCCGACGAGATCCTCGTGGTCGAGGACGGCCGCATCCTCGAGCGCGGGAACCACGAGACGCTGTACGCGCACGCGGGCCGCTACCGCGACCTTTATGACCGCCAGCACGGGCTCGAGCAGAACCTGTTCCTCGCCCCCGGTGAGGGCGACGCCGTGCCCGAGGCCGAGAGCGCGGCGCGCGGCGGCCGGGGCGGCGCGGAACCCGGCATGCTCGACGTGATGCGCGGCGGGCGATAGCGGGCGTCACTCGACACACGGTCCATCGAAACGCCACGAGGCCGGCCGGCGATGTCGCGGGCCGGCCTCGGTCCTTGCCGCGGTGTCCTAGAGGTGGAAGTGGTGCGCCACCTTGACCAGGAACACGTTGTTCGCCGGCGCGTTCGAGGCCACCTTGTAGGACTCGCCGAACTGGAACTGGTCGTTGCCGTCGATCGCGGCGCGGTCCTGCGACCACACGAAGTACACGCTCGAGCCCGGGCCGTACTCCCAGCGCACGACGGCGTTGCCTCGCACCGAGCCGAACGTCTCGCCGTAGACCGTGCCCGCCTGCACCGGCACGAACTCGTACGAGCGCGAGCGCGCCAGTTCCTTCAACTCGTGGAACTGCAGTGTGGAGATCAGCGGCTGGACGTAGAGCTGCACGCTCAGGTTGGGCGTCGCGGCGTAGTCCACTCGGAAGTTCATGGACCACTGCGTCTGCTCGAGCTCGGTGAACCGCGATCCGGTCGCGAGCGTGCCGTCGTTGTCCCACCACTGCGAGTCGTAGTGCGCCTTGTAGAACTCGGGCCCGCCCGAGAGCCCCAGGTTCGGCACCGGCCGCCAGCGGAACGACGGACTCAAGCTCTGCTCCCACGAGCCGTCGGCGGAGTAGTAGGGATTGGTGCTGATGGACCAGAACCAGGGTTTCTGGCCGTTGGTGTCGAAGCCCAGGCTGATGCTCGCGGCCGGCTTGGACACCATGATCGGGCCGCCGCGCGTCTTGCGCGGGCTCAGCGCCTCGCCGGTCATGAACGTGTTGCCCCACCAGCTCCAGCGATTGCGCTGCTCGATGTTGGTCCCGACATAGACGGCGCGAAGCGAGTTGTTGCCGCCGAAGTCCCAGGAGCCCGCACCCGCGAGGATCACGTTGGCGTACTGCCGCCAGCTGTTCGGCTGCTCCCACTGGTAGCCCGTCATGACGTGGCTGTTGAGCAGGTCGCCGCCGAATTGGAAGCCGAGGTCGTTGTTGTTGTACCCGGGCGCCAGCGCGCCCAGCGCGGCGTTGAACAACACCGCGCCCTGCTGCTTGTTGAGCCACGCGCGACCGCCCCAGCCCGCCAGCGACGTGGCGTTCGGGTCCACGCCCAAGTCCGGCCGGTCCGGCCGCTGGTAGTAGTGCGGGAAACCCTGCTGCAGCGAGGTCATGCGCGCGGTCGAGCCGTTCACGACCGAGCCGGTTCCGTAGCCGGAGATGACCCAGACGCGCTTCTGGTCCAGGAACGTCCAGCCGTCCATCGTGGCCACCACGCCGCTCTCGTTGACCTGGTCGCGCAGCGGGTCGGCCGCGCCGTCGAAGAATCGCGCCGTGGTCATGGCCATGAGGCCCAGCCCCTGACGGCGGTCGTTCATCTCGTGCATGACGCGGTACACGCCGTAATAGCTCATCGGCTCCACGCCGAACTCGGACTGCGCTCCCGAGGTCTGTAGCGTGGCCACCTCGCGCTGCGTGACCGCCTGCACCGTGCCCACGTTCCAGCCGGGGGCGGCCTGCCCGGTGAGCTTGGCCGCCCCGATGATGTGCGTCCCGAGCGGCGCATCGGTGTAGTCGGCCGTCGGCGTGTCGCCCTGCGGCGTGCGGCCGATGCGGCGCGAGTAGAAGAAGATCGGCTCGGGCCAGTTGAAGCCGGGGTAGTCGTTCGCACCGTTGTTGCCACAGCGGAACACGCTCACGCCCTCGGTGAAGAACGGTCGCTTCTCCTGGAAGAAGCTCTCGACGTCGGTGAGGTTCACGACCGCCGGGTCGATCTCGACCTGGCCGAAGTCCGGGTTCACGGTGGCGTTCAGCGTCAACTTGGACCCCACGCTCATGCGCAGGTCACCGCCCACGGCCGGCGTGGAGTTCCAGCCGTTGTGGAACGGGTCGGCCGAGTCGAACTCGTTCAAGCTTCCGCTGTCGAACGTCAGGTGCTCGGTCTTGCTGGTCACGTAGGGCGTGATCTCGACGTGCTGGCCGGTCTTCAAGTCGTCGAGACCTTGCAGCTCCGGGAAACGCGACACGTAGCCGGACTGGCCGCGCGGCGTGTAGACGAGTGCATCCTGCTCGGAGTAGCGATTGACCCAACGCTGGAAGTTCACGCCCCAGATCATCCCCGGGCCCGCCACGAATCGCAGCTGCGAGAACGGGATCTTCATCTCGCAGCTCCAGCCCTGGTCGTCGCGGCGCGCACGCGCCTGCCACACCCCGTCCCACGAACTGTCGTCCCAGCCGTCGTTCAACAACACGCCGTCCAGGAGCACGCCGGCGGCCGTGACCACGAAGTAGTAGCCCGTGCGCTTGTCGCGATACGGATCGAGAAGGATGCCGAACGAGTCGGAACCGGGATCGTCGTCGCGGCGGGAGAGCCGTGCCACGACCGAGTCCGGCGCCGTGTCATAGAGCCTCGCGCCCACGTAGAGCGCATCGTCGTCATAGGCCAGCCGCACCTCGGTGCGCTGGCGCGGCGGCTGGCCCTGGTCGGGATCGCGCTGCGTGAACGACGAGACGGCCTGCATACTGTTCCAGACCGCGTCGTCCAGCTGGCCATCCACGTTGATGGGCCGGTCCGCACGCACGACACGCACGGGCGGATGCTGGGCGTACGCCGGCAGGGCGGCGGCCGACAGCAACGCGAGTGAGAGCAGTAATCGCATAGGGAGCTCCGGGGGCAGCCGATGGGCGATCGGCTCCTGCGAACTTGGGCACCGGGTCACGACCGGTGCACTGGGCGTGCGCCGCGTCCGGCGCGAGGATGAAGGCGGTACGTCCCGGGGCGGCCACGGGTTGCCGGACGACCGGGCAGATTGGCCGTCTCAGTGGGCAGGGTCCACGCGGCGGGGACGAGCGCCGGAGAACGCGGTACCGGACGCGTCACCGGACGGCCCGGCGACGGGAACCCGCCCTGCGACGCCACCCTCGGCCCGGCTCCGCGTTGCGACTCGTTCCGAGCTCAGCCCCGGGCCAGCGCCGCGGCCAGTTCGCCGCCCACGCGAGCATTGTCCAAGAGCAGCGCGATGTTGGCGCGAACGGCATCGCCGCGCGTCCCGCGGCGCATGTGGTCGAGCAGGTGGGGGGTGACGTCGCGCCCGCGGATGCCCTGCTTCTGCACGTCCGCGAGCGCTTCGGAAAGCGAGCGCTCATAGACCGCCTCGGACAACTCGTCCGCAGCCGGCACCGGGTTCGCCACCAGCACGCCCGTGCCGGTGTCCAGCTCGAAGTGGAGCCGGATCGCCGCGGCAAGCTGCCGTAGCTCATCGAAACGCTGGTCCACACGCAGGCCGCTCGCGCGCCGCCAGAACGCGGGGAACTCGTCGCAGCGCCAGCCGAACACCGGCACCCCGAGCGTCTCGAGTCGTTCGACCGTGCGCGGCAGGTCGAGGATGGCCTTGGCTCCCGCGCAGACCACCGCCACCGGGATGCTCGCGAGGGCGGTGAGATCGGGGCTCACGTCGTCGGTCTCCTGGGCACCACGGTGCACGCCGCCGATGCCGCCAGTGGCGAACACGGAGATGCCCGCGTGCCGCGCGGCGAGCATGGTGGCGGCGACGGTGGTGGAGCCCGTGCCCTGCGCGACGAGTGCGGCGGCGAAGTTGCTGAGGTTCAGCTTGCGGACGTTGGGCGTGGCCGCCAGCCGGTCGAGTTCGGCTGCGGAGAGCCCCACGCGCACGTGGCCATCCAGGATCCCGATCGTGGCCGGGACCGCACCCGCGGCGACGACGCTCGCCTCCATCTCGCGCGCCACGCGCACGCCGTCGGGGCTCGGCAGGCCATGCGTGACGACCGTGGTCTCGAGTGCGACGACGCCGCGATGCGCGGCGAGTGCGCGCGCGACCTCGTCGGCGATCCGCATCCGTTCCATCGTCACGTGCTCACCTCCGTCGTGCTGCAATCTGCGACCCGCCGTGCGCATGTTCGGCGATCGGCGTTCCGGCGCGGCCGGTCCGCGACTTCATCCACGCCACTCGGCGGCACGTGCGGCGGCTTCGTCGCGCGCGATCCCGAGCAGGCCGTCGGGGCCCCAGCCCTGGATCGCGAACCCCGCCGTGATCGCCGCTCGGCGGATCGCCTCGTCCGGTCGAGCCCCTTCGAGCGTCGCGGTCACGAAGCCTGCCATGAACGCATCGCCCGCACCCGTCGGGTCCAGGACCGGCGGGCTGCCCGCCGGCCAGGTGACGACGCGGTGGTCCCGGGCATCGTACATCGTGCCGCCGGAGGCCCCTCGCTTCCATAGGATGTGCCGCAACCCCCCGGCTGCGAGCCGGCCGAACTCCAGCGGGTCGCGTGCAGCAGCCGCCCAGCGCAGCTCGTCGTCGCTGGGGAGGAACACATCCACGAGTGAGAGCAGTGAGCGCCATTCGTCGAGCGTCGCCTCGTCGAGGTGCAAGTGCGGATCGAGTGAGATGAGCGGCGGAGCTTCGGGCCGCTCCCAACCGCGGATCGCCTCGACCAGCGCGCGCTGCACCCCGATAGGCATCGGGGCCAAGTGGAACGCGCGCGCCTGCCGCCATGCGGCGGGCACGTGGGCAGGGCCGGGCGAGACCGCCTCGTGCGAAGGGCAGCCCAACCGGTGCACGACACGCCGAATCGCTCCTTCATAGAGGAGCCAGGTGCGCACGCCGTTCCTACCCAGCGCGTGCACGCCGTCCAATGCGATGCCGCGTTGCTCCAGCGTGTCGAGTGCCGACTTCGGGTAGTCGTCGCCGCGCAGGCTCACGCAGCCTACTCGCGTGCCCCACAACGCCGCCGCGAGCGAGGCGTAGAGGATCGCACCGCCTGGCTGTGCCATGCGCGTGCGGCCGTCGGCGAACACCACGTCGTCCACGAGCAGGTTGCCGAGCAGGACCAGATCCGGTACGGGCGCGGTCACGGCATGCCCCGATGCGATTGCGACGTGCTCACGCGCCGCGAGCGGGCAGTGCGGCGAACGCGGCGGCCATGGCGCGAAGTGCGGCGGGATCCAGCGGCTGCGACCACTGCCCGCCCTGCTTGAGCGACGAGCCGACGATGAACCCATCCGCCTTGGAATAGTCGGCGAGGTTCGTGGCCGTGAGCCCCGAGCCGACCAGCACCGGCAGCCGCGTGGCCGTGCGCACGTCGCGCAGGTCACTCGCCTCGGTGGGCTCGCCCGTGGCCGTGCCCGTCACGATCACACCGTCGGCGAGGAAGAACTCGGCCGTGCGCGCCGTTTCCGCCAGCGACACATCGGCCGTGATCGCATGCGAGGCATGCTTCTTCTTCAAGTCGGCGAAGATGCGCACGCGTTCGGCGCCGATGGCACGGCGGTAGCGCAGCAGCTCGCCGGCGCAGGCCTCGATCAGTCCCTCATCTGCGACGTGCGCGTAGACGAACCCCTCGACGCGCACGAACTCCGCCCCGCAGGCGTGCGCGACCGCGATCGCCTCGCGGTTGGCTCCTGCCAGCACCTGCACACCCAACGGCAGTCCGGTCTCACGCTTGACCTCGTGGCCGATCGCCGCCATCGCCGCGGTCACCTCGGGGCCGACACCGCCCTTGAGGTACGGCCGGTCGTGCATGTTCTCGATCGCGATTGCGGTGAACCCGGCGTCGCGATAAGCGCGAGCCTCCGTCACCGCGAGCTGGGCCAGGCGCTCGACCGGGTGATGTGCGGCCGGCGTGCCCGGCAGGGCGCCGACGTGCACCATGCCGATCAGCGCGCGGGGCGCGCCGAACAACTGGGTGAATGAGGAGCGAGGGTCCATGGGGGACGCAGCCTAGCCGAGACGGGTGGTGTGCCGCGAACACACAAGTGCACCCGCATCGAGGCCGGCCTCGACGCACCGTGTTAGCGTGCCGCTCCCCACCCGCTCACCCGTACCACGAGGAACTCTTGGCCAGATCGAGCACGACGCCGCACGTCGGTGACGAAATCCTGAAGGTCGCGACGAGCCTGGCACTCGTGGCAGCACTCGCCGGTGCCTTGCCCGCGAAGGCGACTGCCGCGGCACGCGTCGAACGGCCGTACGTGGTCGTGCTCGGCATCGCGCAGGACGGCGGCCTGCCTCAGGCCGGCTGCCGCAAGAAATGCTGCACGAGCGGGCGGCACGAGGACGTCTCGAGCCTGGCGCTCGTGGATCCCGCGTCCAAACGCTGGTGGCTGTTCGACGCCACGCCCGACTTCCCGCGCCAGCTGGAACGCATGACGAGCGAGGCTCCTGCCTGCTCGCTGGCCGGCGTGTTCCTCACGCATGCCCACATCGGGCATTACACCGGGCTCATGCACCTGGGGCGCGAGGTCATGGGAGCGAAGGCCATGCCGGTGTGGGCGATGCCGCGCATGCGTGACTATCTCGCGAACAACGGCCCCTGGAGCCAACTGGTGAAGCTCGGCAACATCGAGCTGCGTTCACTCGTCGCGGACTCCTCCGTGAGCCTCGGCGACTCGCTGCGCGTGACGCCCTTCCGCGTGCCGCACCGCGACGAGTACTCGGAGACCGTGGGCTTCCGCATCGCGAGCAGTCGCGGTTCGGTGACGTTCCTGCCCGACATCGACAAGTGGGAGCGCTGGGACCGGCGCATCGAGGACATCGTGAATGGCTCGAGCGTGGCCTACCTGGACGGCACGTTCTTCGACGGCGCGGAGCTGCCCGGCCGCGACATGCGCGAGATCCCGCACCCGTTCATCACCGAGACGCTCGACCGCTTCGCCACTGTGCCGGCGGCCGCGCGCGCGCGCGTGCGTTTCATCCACCTGAACCACACGAACCCGGCGCTGGTGAGAAGTTCGCCCGAACGATTGCGCGTCGAGCGCTCGGGTGCTCGCGTGGCGGAAGCCGGCGAGCGCGTGGGGCTCTAGCGGCCAGACGGATGCGGCTGGTATGACGATTCCAACTCATGGCCGCTCCTGACTTTCTTGGGCTGACTGCGCTCGAGAGAATGCGTCAGCGCTATCGAAAAGTTCTTGATTGCACGCCGACTATCATCGTGGAAGCTTAGTACGATCCTACATACAAAACTGATTGACACCGCTCGTTCATACTAGGACGCTGCGCGTGTGTCCCGCGACTCCATCCCTAAGCCTCGCAGTGCTGTCACACACTAGAAGAGCGGTTGCCCAGGAAAAAACACGAACTGCATCGCCCCCGCGAAGTACAAGCCCGGCCGTTCGATTGGCTTCTGCAGACGTTGTGATTGACCAAGCGGAGCCAGGATTCGCCCATAGGAGCTGCGAACTCAACGACCGCCGCTTTCGGAAGCTGTCGCCAACCAAATTGTCGTGGGGGGCAGATTGAAGAGTCTGCTGAGCATCTGCTCCGGAAGAGCGCGTCTGCGCCTAGTATTCCTTGTTGTGCTTGCGCTTGCCGCGTCGAATCTCGGGTTCTTCCTCTCTGTAGAGTCGGCTCTGGCGGGACCAAATGCGAGCGGCGTGGCCTGGCTAAGCTGGAGCCCCGTCGCAACCCCGCCTAGCGGTCAGAACTCTTGGACGTCAAACATTAGCTCCACTGGGGAATTCGCCACACTCTACGTACATTTCCTGATTCCGACAGGCGTGGTCGCGGTTGGGTCAGAAGTGGCGTTCTGTTCTGTAGGAGATGTTCAGCTGCTCAGTCTGACGGACGCCAGCGAGGCATCCGGGGCCTCCTGCGGGTACGTGACGAACGAGCCCCGCCTGGACTCGCTGGCATTTGGGCAGGTGTTCCCCACCTCGATCCACTTAGCTGATCCGGCGCAGCGCTGCTTTTCGATCAAGTTCCACGTGGACGGTATTGACACAATTGCTGCGGAGTTTCGTCTGGCGAAGTTCTGGGTGCAGGACTCCCAAGGGGCCGTGGACTCACTGACAATCGTGGGAAATGCGACCATCCGACTAGGGCTCGGAACGGTGTCCCCAGGCCTACTCATCGAAAACTATGGCTCCGCCCCAATGGCGCTCGCCGCAAGTCAGCGCAAGCTCAGCCCAAGCAGGTCCCACGCCGCCCAGTACGACTTCATGCTAAGCACTCAGCACGGAACAGAGGTGACCGCCGTTGCGCTCAAGCGCGGTCAGCTGAGCTTTCCCGCGCAAGTGACAAGTTCAGACACTGCCGCGGGCGTCACCCATTGCAGGATCCCAACTCAAGGGTTGTCGACAGGGCCGTACGATGTAGCCTACTCAACCCTTGACGGCGGCTCAGTTCAGCTGCCAAGCGCCCTGCGACTTGCAGAACGGCCAGCGTACCTCGATACGCTGGCGGTCCCTGTGGATTCCTTGGCCATTCCCTTTGCCGCAATGTCGTGTCCGACTCGGGTAGTTGGCTGGCCCTCGAGTGGTCCCGTGGGTGGAGGGCTGTACTCGGATGGCTATTGCCACCTCTACGCGCCTGGCAACTACGCCTATTGCGACCAGAGCGTGTACCCGTCTTTCTACGACAATACGGCGCCTGGCGGCGTTACAATTCTGACAAAGAGTGCGATGTACAAGATACTTGGCTGCGACGACAACCCAATACCAAACCGCGATATTGCGGTCGAAGTGCGTCGTGCCTCTAGCTCGGCTTGCCACTGTCACGAGAATGGCCCGGTTGAGGTTGGAAGCGCCATTCGAGACCCGGATCCGAATCACCACGCAGGGACCGACATCACTTGCGTTGCTTTGCCAGATGGTGGCTATCGTTGCACCGGCAATACGGGCCCCAGCGGCGAGTCGTTCATCATCCTACATAAGTGGCCCAAATCTGCGGCTGTTCTCAACGTGCTGATGTACGAAACCAGCACAGGCGGTGCCTTCTACAACGCTGTCGATACCGTTTTTCACTTCTGTACTAGCCAGGCGACGGCAATGGTCGACCGTCTAGTTGATCTGCCCGACACACTGGAGTTGGTGGGCGGCATGCAGAAGCATAGCCACGGTGGAGTGCCCCCATTCCTCGGACCGTCGGCTATGACAGGGTGTCCGGTGTGATGGGGTGAACTTCGACCAGCGACTCTTCGGCCGCCGCCGCCGAGGATGCCACAGGGACGGCCATCGCGATCGCCTGCAACTCTGGCGCCATGGCTGCGCGCACCTGGGAGCCGACCTCCGCCGGCGAGCGATAGCCCAGGCTGCTGTGCGGCCGCTGCGTGTTGTACTCCCACCGCCACTGCTCGATCAGGATCTTCGCCTCGCGCAGGTGCGC
>Ga0315912_10001600_pt1 | contig 26946 bp, 25 predicted proteins | sample VfabasoilMG_FD_204469 | JGI IMG/M metagenome (GOLD analysis project Ga0315912, IMG submission 204469) | Garden soil microbial communities collected in Santa Monica, California, United States - V. faba soil | ecosystem: Environmental > Terrestrial > Soil > Garden | place: USA: California... | reverse complement strand
GCGCGTCCGAGCGCGGGGTGGTCCCCGCCGATCTCGAGCGGCTGGTGCGCGCACGCATCGACCAGCGCTCGCGCCTCTTCGACGTGCTGCTGCCGATGAACGAGGGGCGCTTCGAATCGCAACTGCGCCGCTTCTGCCAGCCGCTCGAGGACGACTGGGACGAGGCGCGCAACCTGCGCCGCCTGCGCGTGCGCCTGACCGAGAGCGCGCTCGGAAGCCTGCGCCGCGGCGCGCGGCCAGGGATCCTGTTCGAGCCGGTTCTCTAGGGCTTCTGCAGCGTCTCGAGCGGCGGCAGGCGCAGCTTCTGCCCCGCGCGCACGGAGTTGGCGCTCTCCAGCTCGTTGAAGCGCGCCAGCGCCTCGACCAGCGCGACGCTGGCCGTGCCGTAGTGCTCCTTGCAGATCAGCGAGAGCGACTGGCCGGGCGCGACGACGATCTCGGACTCCTGCGCGGGCGGCTCGGGAATCGGCGCCGGGGCGGCGACCGCAGGCTCAGGGCTCGCGACGGGCGGGAGAGCCCCGCTCGGCGCGCCGAGCACGACCGAGCCCCAACCTGCGGGGAGGTCCGCGGAGGCCGGTTCGCTCGACGCCGCTTGCGTGCTCGTTCGCCGCTCGAACAGGATCACCAGCGCGAGCAGCGCCAGCAGCAGAGCGGCTGCGAGCCAGAGCCTCACGTCAGGGCGACGTCGCGACGGCGGTCTTGCCCTTCGTGGCCCCGGACCCGTCGTCGCCGCCGCTCTTCTTCGCGGCGCGGTTCTCCAGCCAGAGCAGCACGGGGCTGGCGACGTAGATCGTCGAGTAGGCGCCCGAGATCACACCCACCAGCATGCAGTAGGAGAAGCCTTCGAGCACGTTGCGCGAGCCGACGTTGAAGAGGAACAGGACCAGCAGCGTGATCACGACCGTGCCGGAGGTCAAGATCGTGCGCCCGAAGCACTCGTTGATCGAGTCGTCGAGGATTTGGGTCAACGGCTTGTTCGATTTCGTGCGGTTCTCGCGCACGCGGTCGAAGATCACGATCGTGTCGTTCTGCGAGTAGCCGATGATCGTCAGGAAGGCCGCGATCATCGAGAGGTCGACCTCGGCCTGCAGGATCTGCAGTTTGCAGGCCAGTGCCAACGCACCGAGCGCGATGAACACGTCGTGCATGAGCGAGACCACGACCGCGATGCCGTAGGCGTACTCGGCGAAGCGGATGCGCACGTAGAACATCGTGCCCACGAGCGAGAGCAGCACGGCCATCACGGCCTTGTCGCGCAGCTCGCTCCCGACCTGCGGGCCGATCGAGTTCGACTCGGGCACGGGGCTCGAGAGCCGGTACAGCACGCCCTTGGAGTCCTTGGCCTCGCGCAGGCGCGTGTCGATCAGGCCCGTCAGCGTATTCTGGGTGGGCGTTCCCTCGAAGCCGGCCAGGAAGTCGTAGACGTTTTTGCCGTCGGCCGCGGGCGAGACCGTGGGTTCCTTCAGCCCCAGCGCGATCAGCGCCGTCGAGAGGTCCGCCGGGGTATGGGCGTCCTCGAGGTGCAGGCGGCCCTTGGCCTTGGTGCCGCTCTCGACCAGCTCCAGCTCGATCGGGCCCTTCTGCAGCACGCCGGCCAGCGCGGCCTGGACCTGCTTGAGGCCCGTATCGGTGCCTTCCGATCCGCTCGACTCCCCGGCCCCGGCCGGATCGAGCTTGTAGGTGATGCGGAAGCTGCGGTAGCCCGTCTGCTTGTCGCCGCTCGCGAGCAGGGGCACGACCGATGCCGAGCGGCCCAGCGAGCCCGGGACCGCGCCGACCATGCCGCGGATCTCGTCGATTCCGTGCGGCCTTTCGGTGCGCACCGTCATCGTGAAGCCGCCGGTGAAGTCCGTGCCCAGCTTCTCGTGGTCGGGCATCGAGATGAAGAGCCCCAGTCCGGCCGTGATCACCACCAGAGAGGCCGCGATCGCGGGCTTGCTCCAGCGCATGAAGGGCCAGCGCGGGTTGACCAGCACGTGCTTCATCTTGAAGTTGGCCTTGCCCTTCTTCAGGTCGGTGAAGACGAGCAGCTCCGTCACGATGATCACCGTGAAGAGCGTGGTCAGGATGCCGATGTTGAGCGTGGTGGCGAAGCCCTTGATCGGGCCGGTGCCGAGCATGTAGAGGATCACGCCGGCGATCAGCGTGGTGACGTTGGCGTCGATGATCGTGACGCCGGCGCGGTCGAAGGCCGCCTTGGCGGCCTGGATCGGTTTCATCCCGCGTCCCAGCTCCTCGCGCAGGCGCTCGTAGAGCAGGATGTTGCCGTCGACCGCCATGCCCAGCGTGAGGATCAGGCCGGCCACGCCGGGCAGCGTCAGCGTGGCGCGCATGAAGGCCATCGCGCCCAGCAGGTAGAGCAGGTTGAGCAGCAGTCCGGCCACCGAGTGCAGCCCGAGCCGGTGGTAGATGAACACCATGAAGACGACGATCAGGCCCAGCGCCACCAGCGAGGAGTAGAAGCTGCGCGCCACGTACTCCTCGCCCAGCGTCGCGCCCACGCGCTCGCGGCTCTCGATCACGGGCTTGATGCGCAGCGATCCCGAGCGCAGCGTCGAGACGAGGTCCTGGACCTCCTTCTTGCTGAAGCCGCCCGCTCCGCCCTCGATGATGCCGCCGCCCGGCAGCTTGCTCTTGATCGTGGCCAGCGTGGCGATCTCGCCGTTGAGCACGATCGCCATGCCCTTGCCGATGTTGGTCTGCGTGAAATCGCCGAAGGCGCTCTTCTTGGCCTGCCCGATCTCGAACGAGACCGCGGGGTAGCCCATCCCGTCCTGGGCGAAGCCGACGCCCTCGAGGTCCTCGCCGGCGAAGCTCCATTCGGGCTTGCCGGTTCCGACGAGCGGCGAAAGGCGCGACTCCATCGGGGTTTCCGGCTCGTCCTTGCCGATGCGGTGGGGGAACCAGACCAGGCCCGCGACCGGACCGCCCTTGTCGGGCGCGAGGCGGTTGTAGTCCTCGATCGGCTGGCCGGGGTGCGCCTTGATCCAGTCCTGGACCTTCTGCTGTTCCTTGGTCAGGTCGCTGCCGAGCTTGGTGATGTCGGCCGACTGCGCTCCGAGGAGGAACTGCATGTCCCCGACTTCCATGATCTTCCGGATGATCTCGTCGGTCGTCAGCAGCTCGATGTTGGCGCCGGCGGGGTGAGCGGCCTTTTCCGTGCCCGCATCGCCGCGCTTCAGACCGCTGAGCACGTTGCCCACGCGGGCCGCGTACTGGATGTTCTCCTGCTCGATCTGGATCTGCGCCCCGCCCTGCGGGAAGGCCTTGAGCTCCTGGATGTCCGTGGTCGTGAGCTGCAGCGTGTCGCTGGCGGCGTCGATCGCGGCCCCGAGCTCGCCGCGCACGGGCGTGCTGGCGAGCTCAGCGACGCCCGGGATCTCGACCACGATGCGATCGGAGCCCTCCGGCCGGACGGCGGCATCGAGCACGCCCGACGGGTCGATGCGCTGGCGCAGGATCAGGCACATGTCCTGCAGCACCTGCGGGCGGTCGGCGTTCTCCTGCGCGCTGATCTTCCCCTGCTTGAAGGCTTCTTCGAGATCGAAGCGCAGGTTCACGCGCGTGCCGCCCTGCAGGTCGAGGCCCAGGCGGAAAGGCTTGTCGGGCAGTACGAGGCAGAGGATGGCCGCGACCGCGAGCACGACCGTGATGGTGATCTTCTTGCCGTAGTTCTCGTTCATGGGTGCGCTCTGGCTGGTACCGGGCGGGGCTCCGCTTCAGCGCCCGAACGCGCTGCGACCTGCTTCGATCAGGCCTTGACGGTGGCGGGCGCCTTGGGAGCCTTCTCGGGCTCCGCGGGGGTCTCGTCGGAGGCCGCGGCGCGCATGGCCTTCTCGAACTCGCGTTCCTTGCGCACCTTCTCCCCGAGGAGTTCCTTGACGCGCGTCTGCTTGCCCACGCGGTCGCGCAGGAAGTAGAGCTTGGCGCGGCGCACCTGGCCGCGGCGCGTGATCACCACGTCCTTCACGCGCGGGCTGTGCAGCGGGAAGCTGCGCTCGACGCCTTCGCCCTGGACGATGCGGCGCACGGTGATGGAACGGCGTATGCCGCGGCCCTTCATGGCGATGATCGTGCCGGTGAAGAGCTGCACGCGCTCCTTGTCCCCTTCCTTGATCAGGTAGTGGACTTCCACGGTGTCTCCGACGTGGATCTGGGGCAGCTGGTGCTTGCCGTTCTCGCGTTCGATGTTCTCGATCAGGTGCATGGCTCGTACGCGGACGTGTCGTCCGCTCCTCGGGGCAGTGTTCTCAAGTCTTGTCCTGGCCTGCTCGCTCCGGTCCCAGGAGGTCCGGCCGGCGCTGCTCGGTGCGTTCGCGCGCGCGCGCCTCGCGCCAGCGCTGGATGCGCGCGTGGTCGCCGGAGAGCAGCACCTCGGGCACCTCGGCCCCGCGGAACACGCGTGGACGCGTGTAGTGCGGGTGGTCGAGCACGCCCGACTCGCCGAAGGAGTCCTCCAGCACCGAGCGTTCGTCGTTGAGCACGCCCGGGATGAGCCGTGCGACGCTCTCGACGATGCACAGCGCGGGCAGCTCGCCGCCGGCCAGCACGAAGTCGCCGATCGAGAGCTCCTCGAAACCGAACTGCTCGAGCAGGCGCGAGTCGAAACCCTCGTAGCGCCCGCACAGGAGCAGCACGCGCTCCAGGGAGCGCAGCTCCTCGGCGCGGGATTGGCGGAACGGCTGGCCCGAGGGGCACAGGGCGATCTTGTGGAAGGCGCCATGGCGGCGCTCCAGCCACTCGATGCACTCCGCGATCGGTTCGGGCTTGAGCAGCATCCCGGGGCCGCCGCCGAAGGGGCGGTCGTCCACGGTCCGGTGCCGGTCGCGGGTGAAATCGCGGAAGTCGACCAGCTGGATGTCCAGCAGGCCCTTCTCGCGCGCGACGCGCAGGATCCCGGAGCCGACGTAGGGCTCCAGTGCTTCAGGGAACAGGGTCAGGATGGCAAAGATCGGCACGACGCTCCCCCGGCGGGGGAGTGCCCCCGGCTTGGAGGGCCAAGCAGGGTAGATCCGAGGCAGGGGGGCGTCAAGGAAGCGGCTGGCCGGCGGCCTCCCAGGGCGACAGAATCTCGGGCTCGATGTTCACGGGTCTGGTCGAAGGCAAGGCGCGCGTGCGCAGGGTCGAGACCCGCGGCAGCGGCGTGCGCCTCGTCCTCGAGCCCCGCATCGCGGGTTTCGAGGCCCATTCGGGCCAGAGCATCGCGGTCAGCGGCGCCTGCCTCACCGTCGCGGGCGAGCCCGGAACGGCCGGAGAGCTCGAGTTCGACCTCTCGGCCGAGACGCTCGCCTGCACCTGGTTCGGCGGGCTGCGCGAGGGGCAGGAGCTCAACCTCGAGCGCGCGCTGCGCGTCGGCGACCGGCTCGACGGGCACCTCGTCAGCGGCCACGTCGACGGAGTCGGGCGCCTGGTCGGTCGCACGCCGAGCGGGGACGGCGGCTGTGTGATGGAGTTCGAGGGTCCGCCGGGCTTCGAGCGCTGGCTGGTGGAGAAGGGCAGCGTGACCGTCGACGGGGTCAGCCTGACGCTCGTGCGCCCGCAAGGCCGGCGCTTCCACGTGGCCCTGATCCCGCTGACGCTCGAGCGCACGACGCTCGGCTCGGCGCCCGCGGGCGCGCCCGTCAACCTCGAGGCGGACGCGATCGGGAAGTGGGTCGAGCGCCTGACCGGGCCTAGAACGCGTTGAAGAAGATCGAGGTGAAGGTCGTGATCGGCGCGGCCTCGCGGTACTCCTCGAGCGCGCGCTGCACGATCCCGAGCGCGGTCTTGACCTGCACGTAGAGCTCCTCGTCCATGATCAGCCGGCCCAGGCTGCCCTGGCCGCTGCGCACGGTGCCGGTCACGACGGCCAGGTTGTCGGTCGTCTCGCGCAGGTTGTCGTAGAGCTCGTCCTTCATCATCAGCTTGCCGACGGTGCCCTTGCCCTCGGCGATGTTGGTCACGACCTTCTGCGCGTCCGCGATCAGCGTGCCGTCGTTGACCAGGCGCGCGATCGAGCCGTCGCCGCTGTCGATCTTGCGCGCGATCGAGTTCACGTGCTGGATCGTCTCCTGGAACTCCTTGGACCAGGTCTCGTCGTAGAACAGCCGTCCGGCGAGCCCCTCGCCCTTCTGCACCTGCAGCGCGATCGTGTTCACGTTCTCGGAGAGCGTCGAGAGGCGCCGCGTCGCTTCGCGCAGCTCGTCGTAGAGGCTCGGATCGGTCAGGAGCAGTCCGGCCGTGCCCTTGCCGGCAGCGAGCTCGGCCGAGATCTTCTCGAGGTTCGCCACCGTCTTCGAGGCGTTGCCCATGAACTCGGCCAGGTCGTTGGCCATGGTCTCGTCGCGGAACGCGCGCCCGAGCGGGCCCTTGCCCTCGCGCACGCCGCGCGTCAGCACGGCGATGTCCTCGAGCGCCGACTGCACGTTGGCCTTGCTCTCCTTGACCATGTCGCCCAGCGCGTTGATCGGGTTGGGCGAGACCGTGCCCAGGAGCTGCGTCCCTGGCCCGATCGGCGCGCCCTCGGCCGGGCCCGGGTCGATGGTCAGGTTCTTGCCGCCGAGCATCGTCGCGTCCTCGATCGCGATCGAGAATCCCGTGCGCAGCTCGAGCGGATCGTTGAGCGAGGCCACGACCGTCACGCGCCGCGCCTCGGGCGCCTTGGGATCGAAGGTCAGCTCCTTGATGCGCCCCCAGCGCATGCCCGCGACCAGCACCGCGTCACCCTCGCGCAGCCCGTTGGTGCGCGAGAAGTGCACCACCAGCTCGGGCTGCGCCTTGAAGAGCGTGAAGTTGGTCAGGAAGAGCGTGTAGTAGCCCAGCACGCCCAGGGCGGCGAGGAAGAACAGACCCAGCAGGAACGAACGGCTCGTGGTCATGGAATCACCTCAGTCGGGGTCGACCCCCAGGAACTGTCGCAGTCGCGGATGGTCGGAAGCGAAGAAATCCTTCGGCGGCAGGTCGAGCAGCGCGCGTCCCTGCTCCAGGAACAGCACGCGGTCGGCCACCGTCTTGATGCAGCGCACGCGGTGCTCGACCACCACGGCGGTCACGTGCAGCTCGCGCTGCACGTCGCGCAGGAGCTCGTTGATCGAGAGGGAGATCTCCGGGTCGAGGCCGGCGTTGGGCTCGTCGTAGAGCACGATCTCGGGGTCGGTGATCAGCGCGCGCGCGAGCCCCACGCGCTTCTTCATCCCGCCCGAGATTTGCGAGGGCATCTTTTCCCAGGCATCGGGGATGCGCACGAGCGCCAGCTTCTCTTGCACCTTCTCGCGGATCTCGCTCTCGGGCATGCGCGTGTTCTCGCGCAGCGGCAACGCCACGTTGTCGCCGACGCTTAGCCAGTTGATCAGCGCGCCTTCCTGGAACAGGAAACCCATGCGCCGGCGCAGGGCGGAGAGCTCCTGGCGCGTCAGGCGCGAGACCTCCTGGCCCTCGACCTCGACCGAGCCCGAGTCCGCCCGCATCAGGCCGATCACGTGCCGCAGTACGACCGACTTGCCCGTGCCCGAGGGGCCCATGATCGCCAGACACTCGCCGCGCTGCACCTCGAACGAGAGGCCCTGCAGGACCTTCTGTGCGCCGAAGCTCTTGTGCACGTCGCGGAAGCGGATCACCGTCGCGGGTTCGTCTTCCGCGGGGCTCATGACTGGTACAGCATCCAGGTGATGAAGTAGTTCGCGACGATGATCGCGATGATCGAGTCGCGCACCGCCTGGCGCGTCGCCCGGCCGACGCCCAACGCGCCGCCGCTGGCGCGCAGTCCGGAGCTGCAGCCGATGACGGCGATCAGGACCCCGAAGATGCCCGACTTGAAGAGGCCCGAGTAGAGGTCCTTGGGCAGCGGGAAGATGTGCGCCGGGTCGCGCAGGGCCTCGATCGCCGAGTCGGAGTAGAGCTGCCAGCTGACGTGCAGCTGCGACTGCGCCACGAAGCCGCCGCCGAGGATCCCGATCGAGTCGCACAGGATCGTCAGGAGCGGCGCCGCGATCACGATCGCGACGAGGCGCGGCAAGACGAGCAGCTTGAGGCGGTCGACCGAGAGCACCTCGAGCGCCGCGAGCTCGTCCGAGACCGCCATCGTGCCGATCTCGGCCGCCATCGAACTGCCCATCGTCGCGGCCAGGATGGTGCAGGTGATGAACGGCCCCATCTCGCGCGCCATCGAGATCGCGACGATCGTGCCGATGTTGTCCTGCTGGCCGATGCGCTGCAGCTCGATGCCCGTCTGCAGCGCGACGATCATGCCGATGAACAGGCCCACGAGCAGCACCACGTGCAGACCCTGCACCGCGCCCTGGTAGAGGATCTCCGCCACGCTGCGCCAGCGCCGCGGCAGGTCGTGGAGCCGCGCCAGCGTCCCGCCCAGCAGCTCGACCTGGAAGCCGATCCCGTTGCAGAGCTCGATCAAGGGCCTGGTGAACGGCATGGGCGTGCGCTCAGGGTGCCTTCTTGCGCGGGCTGCGTTCCAGTGGCCAGCCGGGTCCGGGCACGGCCGGGGGCAGTCCGCGCAGTGACCCGTTCTCGCGCGTGCGCCAGCGGAACAGGCCCAGGAGCAGCGAATGGTCGCTGACCCTGCGGTCCTGGTTGTCGCGCCAGTCGCGCCGCGCCCAGAGGAAGGCGAACGAGCGCCGGTCCTCGTCCGCGTCCTTTTCGCGCCGGTAGAGCCCGAGCCAGGAACGCTCGCGGAGCATTCCGTGGTCCCGGTCGTGCGAGTAGAGCTCCCAGATCCAGGCGTACATCTCCTCGATCTCGGGCGTGCGCCAGAGCGGGTTCAGGGCCGGGAACGCGACGCGCTGGTGCTGCTCTTGGGGCTGGTCCACCTGGTAGAGCGGCCAGAGTCGGCGCCAGGAGGTCTGCCCTTCCTCCTCGTCGTGGCGCACCCACGATTGCCAGAGGGGGAGAATGTGAAAGGCGTCCTTGAACGCGTGCTCGTACTCCTCGTGACGGATGTTGATGATCGGCCAGAGGTACCAGATCGAGTCGAGCCCATCCCCGTGGTACTTCGAGTACAGCGGCCAGAGGCGCCAGCGGCTCGTGTCGTTGGGCGGATCCTCGTGGAAGCGCGCCAGCGGCCAGGGCGCGTCGACGGACCACATCCCGGTCTCGGGATCGCTGGCCCAGCCGAAGAACGGCCACAGGATCGTGTGCGAGGAGTAGCTGCCCTGGTGCGCCTCGCCGTAGAGCGGGAAGACGAGCCAGCGCCGCTCCTGCTCCGCCGGCTCGGCCCACATCCGGTCGCGCTTCCACTGGAACAGCGGCCAGAGGAAGAACCAGGCCTCGTGGCGGCCCTCGTAGATGTCGTTGCCGATGATCGGCCAGACGCGCCAGCTCGGGCCGCCCGCGCCGCTCGTGGTCGAGAAGAACGGCCAGAGCACGTGCGTCGTGTAGCGGCCCGCGCGCTCGCTGTGGATCCAGAGCGGGAAGAGCACGAACTCGAAGCGGTCGAACGAGAGGAAGCGCTCGAACACGCCGCCGAAGGGAAACCAGGCGCGCAGGATGCGTCCGTCTGCCGTGCGCGACCAGTAGATGCCGGGCAGCGTGATCAGCGTGAACTCGCTGGGCTTGTCCGGGTGCTCGTGCCGGTTGTAGAGCGTGATCGGCAGCAGATACCAGCCGTAGTCCGGCCCGGCGCGCTCGGCGCGGCCGAAGGGCGTCAGGAAGCGCATCACGAAATCGTCGTCCGGCTTGTTGTCGCGGATCACGATCGGGCGCACGGCCCACTGGCTCAGCATGCCGGCCCGGTCGCGCCGCACGCGCACCGCGCCGCCGAGCGCCTCCATCTCCGTGCCGCCGCCCGCGGCCGAGACCTCGGTGAAGAGCGGCGCGATGTGACGCTCGGAGCCGAAGCCCGCGCAGCCGGGGGAGGCTGCCGCCGCGCAGAGCGCCAGCGCGCACAGCCCCCTCGGCGATCGTCCCGCAACCATCGGCCCCGCGATTGTGGAATCCAGAGAGGCCGATGCAAGCAACTCGTCTCGCTTGAGGGCCGCGATTGGGCCTGCTACCGTCGGATTCGACGATGGCCGGCAAGATCTTTCTCTCGGGCATCCAGCCCAGCGGCCGCCCGCACCTGGGCAACTACTTCGGCGCGATCCGCCAGCACATCGCCCTCCAGGAACAGGCCGGCGAGCGCTTCTATTTCATCGCCGACTACCACGCCCTGACCTCCAGTCGCGAGCCGCAGAAGCTGCGCGAGGCCGTGCGCGACGTCGCCCTGACCTACCTCGCCCTGGGTCTCGATCCCGAGCGCTCGACGCTCTTCCGCCAGAGCGACGTGCCCGAGGTGACCGAGCTGACCTGGCTCTTGACCACCGTGACCGGCATGGGCCTGCTCGAGCGCGCGCACTCCTACAAGGACAAGCTCGCGCACGGGATCACGCCCTCGGTCGGATTGTTCGTCTATCCGGTGCTGATGGCGGCCGACATCCTGGCCTACGACTCGACCCACGTGCCGGTCGGCAAGGACCAGGTCCAGCACCTCGAGATGGCGCAGGACATGGCCGGCTCGTTCAACGCGGCCTACGGCAGCGTCTTCGTGCGGCCCGAGCCGATGATCCCCGAGCGCGAGGGTCTGGCCAAGGTGCCCGGCCTCGACGGCGAGAAGATGTCGAAGAGCTACGGCAACGACCTGTGGATTTTCGAGTCGGGCAAGGCGCTCAAGAACGCCGTGGGCAAGATCAAGACCGACAGCCGGCCGCCCGAGGAGCCCAAGGATCCCGCCGGCGTGCTCTTGCTGCAGTTCCTGGAGCTGTTCCTGCCGGCGGAAGAGCTCGAGCAGTGGAAGCACAAGGTGCGCGCGGGCGGCGTCGGCGCGCCGGGCTACGGACACCTGAAGCAGCGGCTCGTCGAAGCGATCGAGACGCACTTCGCGGGTGCGCGCGCCAAGCGCGAGGAATTCGTCAAGGACCCCGCGCGCGTCGACAAGATCCTCGCGCACGGAGCGGAGAAAGCGCGCGCGCGAGCGCGACAGACTCGTGACCGTGCGCTCGCGGCGTGCGGTTTGAGATAGGCGGGGCTTGTGTGACGACCTAGGGACCCACGAGGAAAGCAGGGCGATTCGAGCTTTCCAACAGGGACTACTACGCAGGATGACCTCCAGCTCCCAGACAAGGTGGCCACAGCTGGCGGAGGTGTGTGGATCCGACGATGTTCCTCCCGAAAGGGACATCGGAGTCGTCGGCAGCGCCCAACTAGAGGTCATGCAGGCGTTGTGGCGCCACTATCTGCGGCCCGACAGCCTGGGTACTGACGAGCACCCGAACAACTTCTTGAATGTGCTGTGGTGCTCGGTCGATGCCAGCCGCAAGAAGGCCATCGACCTGGAACTTCAGGTCAATGTGCGTGACCGCGGTCACTGTGCTGTACGGACCCTGCCCAAGTCCAAGCTGATCGCACATGTCAGGTTCCTGGATCGAGATGGCCACCCGTACCTAGTAGTCGATCAGAAGTGGTTCGATGACCTGCAGCGGAGTGCCTTCTCTATCTATGGACTTGTCGATGTCGCGGGCATGAAGAAGTACCTGTCGCAGTCCGGGTCGGTTCCAGACGGAACGATCACGAGCCTTCGTGAGAGAATCGACCGTGTCGCGGCGGAGAACCAGCACTGCGCCTTCATCAGCCTTGCTGACAGCATGGTGGTGAAGACGAACTGGTCAGCCGGAGCAGGCGGCTACGAGGCGACGTATCAGCCCGAGAAGTTCATCGCGCTACTCGGAACTGTGAGTGAGGTCTTCGCGAGCGTGTTCGGCATGCCGGCCTACGCGGTGGCGACTCAAGGCAGCAACCAGTGTGGTGACGGCACACTGATTCATGTCTCGAAAGAAGGGAACCATGTCCTCATCCCAAGCCTCGCGACTCCTTTCGCCGAGCTATTCGAGATCGAGCGAGCAGCCCGCAGCGCTACCAAGCTGCGGATTCATCGGCCTTCACCCCTATACCTGAGCAAGTCGCTCTTTCAATCGCTGCGATTCAAGGGGCACTCAACGCCCTCCGTGCTTGTTGAGCGCCTGATCAAGCACGAGTCGGAGGTTGTCTCCACTGAGTCGAGTTTCTACCTCCCGACCAGCGAAGCGGAACTCCGCGGATTCCTTGCCTAGCGCCGCACGAATCCCTTCAAACCGCTTCATCGCCATGTCTTCGCCCGCCCCGGGTGGGCGCGTGGACGGGCGGCGCGAGACCGAGCGCTCGCGGCGTGCGGCCTCCGGTAGGTTTCGTCAGTCCGCGGGAAACTCGATCCTCGCGATCTTTTTCCAGTCGCGGCCGTCCCGATCGAGGCACCAGACGTCGCCATTCACGAGGCGGACGAGGAGTGCGCCGATGCTGTCGATATGCGCATCGTGCGGTCCGAACTCGGGGCTGCAGACCTTTTCGAACTTCCCGCCGCGCCAAATCTCGATTCGGCAGGGTTGACCGTACGCACCCACCATTCGCAGGCATCCGCCGCCCCCGAGCAAGAAGGTGTCGATGTAGCGGTCCTCGACCGTGTCTGCTCCCTGCCACGTGCGGCCGCCATCCTCGGAGTGATCCGTATCGATTCCCCCGAAGTAGTGATGGCCACCGACCAATCCGATCTCCGGCTCGGGGAACACGATCCACGACGCCCATTGGCCGCCCAGGTAAGCGCCTTCCGCAGAGACTCGCTGCATGCCGCCTCCCGCCAGCGCGCCGGTCTCGGGCACCAGTTTTCCGCGACGAATCGCTCCGTCGGACATGCACAGGCTGAGCGTGTTGTCCGCGCCGAGCCAGAGCGCATGCACGATCGCGCCGACGTAGCGATCGATGGACTTCCACGATCGACCGTCGTCCACGGATGCGAATACAGTGGCCGTGAAGTTGGGCCCTACAAGCACCGTGTCCGACGAGCGCAGCATGCGCTGAGTGTCCTTGTCCTTCGCCGCCTCGAATCCCTTGGAGATCCAGAGTTGGCCCTTGCGCGCGACGACGCTCGAATTGCCCGGTGGGTATTCTCCAGGGCCCAGGGGCGCGAGTCGGGGCTGGTCCCTTGCCCAGGTGAACCAGCCGCCTTCGTCCCGGACCAGCACGCTGTTCCCGTCGCTGCGCACATGAACGCTGCTCATGTATTCGCCCTCAGCGAGCAGATCCCAAGACTTGCCCGAATCCCTCGAACTGTACAGCGCGCTCGCGGTCACTCCATACAGCGTCCCGTCCCGTGCACGATCGAACGAATCGATCTTCCACTCGCGGCTACGCCCGGCGCTGTGCAGGCGCGAACAGTCGAGCTTGCCTTCAGTCCATGTGCACACGGAGCAGACCTGCCCGACGACGCCGGCAAGCACAGCTACACCCTTGCTGCTCACCGCAATCGCGCGCCGACGCTCAGGCACTATTGGGGGGCTCGTGGAGAGCGGGCGGAGTTCCTTTGAGAGGTGGGCAATGCGGCCATCGTCTGTGACGACTGCGAGTCGTTCGCCGTCGAGGGCCGCGAGTTCGACCGCGTGTCCCTCGACCTCGACCAGCTTCCAGCCTCCATCCGTACTCAGAGCATGCGCGAACAACTGATGACACTGGATTGCCAACAAATGATCTCCGAACACCCAGACGTACGAAACGTCCGACAGCCGGTCGCCCCACCAGGGACGCCATCTCGACTTTCCGTCTTTTCCCGTGATGGGTCGCGACTCGTCCGCCTCATCCTCCTCTCGGTCCGGGTTTTCAGGACACAGTTCATCCACCGGTGTCGGCAAGCTGCTCCATGTCTTGCCGCCGTCGCTGGTGCGCTTCAGGCCGTTCAAGTTTGAGCCTGCGTACCACTCATCGCCTGTGCAGCAGAATGACGAGATTCCGGGTTCAGGAAGGCCGAGACGACGCACTTCGGACCCAAACGGGTTGCTAGTCGCGATCCACGAGCGTCCGAAGTCGGACGACGAGAGCAGCGAACCCGAGTCACCCACGACCCGGATCGCACCGTCCTTGCTCAGTTGCGCCGGGCCAAGCTCCCCCTTGGATGGAGGCGAGATTGGAGTCCAATTCAGTCCGCCGTCCTCCGTCACGAGAAGGATGGAGGGCTCATCTGCCTCACCGCGACCGGGCACCAGCCATCGCTTCTCGTCGAAGAACCACGGACCACCGCGATTCCAAATTGCGTTCTTGGGCAAGACCGTCTCGGACCAGGTCTTGTTCCAATCCCGGGAGATGTAGCTACGCCCATCCATGGCGGAGATCCACAAGTCCCCGCCTGGGCTGGCTGAGAGGGTCTGCGCGCGGTCAACTTCGAGGAGGTCGCGCACTTGCGGTGAGCTCGACCCCGGCGAACTCGATCTACCGCAGGAAACAAGGGCCAGCGCGAGCGCAGCGAGGAAGCTGGGGTGCTTGGTCACGTGGGGCCTACCGTCCCAAACGATAGGTTCTTCCTTCCTTGCCGGAAAACACTCCTCTTGACCGCCCTCGAATCGCTCTGCGGGAAACGGCAGACTCTTTCCGACAGACCTTCTGATGCGAATTCACATGCGCACACTCCTTACCTGCACCCTCCTCCTGCTCGCAGCCTGTCACCAGCCCAGCAAGCAGAGCACCTCGCCGAAGAACGAACCCGCGGACGTCCCTCCGCCGCCGACACGCGTCTGGACCGACGCCTTCGTCAAGAAGTCGATCCTCTTCGCCGAGGAGATCATCGTCGAAGGCCCGCAGGGGATCATCCTCCACACCGCCGTGCGCGTCGAACCCGAGATCCACGACTTCAGCACGCGCACCACGCCCGACGGACTGCTGCAGGAAACGCGCCTCAAGCCCGGTGCGGGCGGCGAGGTCCACGCCGGCCTCGACAACTGGGAGCTGATCGGCTTCCAGCGCATCACGATCCTCGAGCGCGTCGCGCCCTGCGACGTGCGCGTGCGCGCGCGCGGGGATGCGCGCTTCGTCGACCAGACGACGAAGGAAGAGCAGAGCGGGGCCGAACTCGTCTTCGAGGGAAAGATCCCGCGGTGATCCGGCGGATGTGCGCGCTCGGCCTGCTGCTCGCAGGTGCCTGCGGCGGGCCGTCCGTGCGCGAGCCCGCACTCGAGCAGAGCCGCTACGACGCGCTGGACACGGCCGGCCTGCGCAAGCTGCGCGAGGTGCGCGCGCTGCTCGCGACCGGCCACGCCGAGGAGGCCGGTGCGGCGCTCGCGGAGCTGCGCGTGCGCCTCCCCGAGTGCGTCTACCTCGCGCTCTGGCAGCAGGAATCCGAGATCTCGGCGCGCGGCCTCGAGGCGGTCTGGCCCGGTGCGGCGAAAGCCGGCGCACCCAGCCCCGAGCAGAGCGCGGCGATCGAGGAGCTGCGCCAGGTCTGGCGCGCGCGCGCCGAAGCGGGCGGGGTCGTCGAGCTCGTCGCGGCCGCGCGCCTCGAACTCGACCCGGCCGCCGCGCGGGCGCTGCTCGAGCGCGCCGAGGCGCTCGATCCGCGCTGCGCCTGGGTGCCCTACGCGCGCGCCTTCCTGGCCGCGCGCGAGAACGACTGGGCCGTCGTCGACGCGGAGCTCAAGCGCTCGATCGATCTCGATCGGGGACACCTGCCGACGTACTGGCTCGAATCCTGGAAGTTCGCGCGCAGCGAGGATCCCGAGCTGGCCAGCGAGGCGCTCTCGACCTGGGTCGAGCGCGCGCGCGGCGATCCGCGCATCGACGAGCGGCTCGTGCAGGGCGCCGAACTCGACCTGGCGGTGCTGTCCGTGGTCCAGGGCGAGCCCAAGGTCGCGCGCGAGTGGCTCGACAAGCTCGAGACCCAGCTGCCGGACGAGTCGGCGGCCCTGTGCGCCCGCGCCTGCGCCGCGCAGGCGCTCGGCCACGTGGACGAGGCGCTGGAACTCGCGCAGCGGGCGCAGGCTGCGGCGCCGGGGGCGCTCCTGCCCGTCGTGCAGCAGGCGCTGATCTGGCAGTACTGGAAGAAGGATCCCGCGCTGGCGGAGAAGGCCTGGGGCGAGGTGCTCACGCTCTCGCGCGCCTCGCCCGAGTTCGGCGCGCTCTTCCAGCGCCTGCGCGCGCGCGTGCTGCTCGACCGCGACTCGCAGGCGAAGTCGGCGGGGACAGGCGCGCCATGAAGGCCGTCGTGCAACGTGTCGCGCGCGCCAGCGTGCGGGTCGATGGCGCGCTGGCAGGTGAGATCGGCGCGGGGATGCTCGTCCTGCTCGGCGTGCTGAAGGGCGACACGCAGCGCGAGTGCGACGAGCTCGCGCTGAAGGTCGCGCAGTTCCGCTTCTTCGCCGACGAGCAGGGCAAGATGAACCTCTCGGCGCTCGATCTCGCGCGCGAAGTCCTGGTCGTGAGCCAGTTCACGCTCGCCGCGGACGGGACGAGCGGTCGGCGGCCCTCCTTCGACCGTGCGGCGCCGCCCTCGGAAGCCGAGCCGCTCTACGTGAGGTTCGTCGCGCAGCTCCGCGGGCTCGGGTTGACGGTCGCGACCGGCACCTTCGCCGCCATGATGCAGGTCGAGTTGGTCAACGACGGCCCGGTCACGTTCGTGCTGGAGACTCGCCCGAGCGCCTAGCGCCGGCGCCCCCGGGCGAGGGCCCGGACGTCACAAGTTCTTGCTTGACGGATAGATATCGCGCTCCGATACTTCCCGCCCCACCCCCCCGGAGACCGTCCGATGCGCCAGGAACCCCAGACGATCACGAAGAAGGAGCTCGTGAACCGGATCTCTGAGGAGACGGGCTACACCAAGGTGATCGTAAAGGACATCCTGCAGCGCTTCCTGGACGAGATCATCGACGAGCTGAGCGTCGGCAACCGCCTGGAGTTCCGGGAGTTCGGCGTGTTCGAGATCCGCGACCGGGCGGCGCGCCGGGCCCAGAACCCGCGCACGCTGGAGAAGGTCGAAGTGCCCGCCAAGCGCGTGGTCAAGTTCAAGGTCGGCCGGATGATGCGCGAGCGCGTCTGCGACGAGCCGGCCCCGCCCGCGAAGGTCGAGAAGCCGAAGGTCCAGGCCAAGCCCGAAGCGCCCGCCCGCCGGCCGGCCCCGCAGCCGCCGAACTCGAACTCGCCGTTCTGATTCAGTCGCCTCGGCGGATTTTCCAGGTGCCCGTGGCCTTCGTGGTCTCCAGCCACACGCCGCGTGCAACGCGCTGATGCCGCCGGTGTAGAACCCAAGTCCCGGCGGCGTTGTCCAAGCCCTCGAACAGTCCTTTGTAGTAGATGGGCGCGCCCGGTCGGTCCGGTATTCCCGGCTGGCCCAACTCGGCTAGTTTCTCGCTGAGGCGTATCGATCGGCCGTCCGAGACCACACCGGCGACAGGCATACGCTTCACGAAGCGGATCCGACCGGCGCGGACGAATCCTCGAACTACACCCGCTCCCTGCTGCAAGCCCGGCGGGCTATCCGTGACCGTTCCACGGAAGCTGCCGAGGAGGGACTGCAGCCAACTCTGCGTGATCGTGACTTCGAACGTCACGGGCGGAGCGGGCACACTCCCGTTCGGCGACGCGTCGTAGGCGTATTCCCCGTGCCAGCGGCCGCGCAGCTCTCGAGTCGGCATGGGGAGCCCCGCGAACGCGCCCTCGCGTTCAGCGCCTTGTGCTCGCCGCAGTGCGCGAGCGGGCTTCGGCCTTCGCCAGCGCCTGATCGACGTCCGCGATGAGATCGTCGATGTGCTCGATCCCGACGGAGAGGCGCACCAGGCCGTCCGCCAGCCCCTGCGCGCGCCGGATCTCGGCCGGGATGCTGGCGTGGGTCATGCTCGCGGGCACCTCGCACAGCGATTCGACGCCGCCCAGCGATTCGGCCAGCGTGAAGAGCTTGGTGCTCGAGGCGAACTCGTTCGCGGCCTCGACGCCGCCGCCCTTGAGCTCGAAAGAGAGCATGCCGCCGAAGCCGGACATCTGTTTCTTCGCCAGCGCGTGCTGCGGATGCGTCGCGAGGCCGGGATAGATCACCTTGGCGACGAACGAGTGCTGCTCGAGATGCTGGGCCAGTTTCGCCGCGTTCTCGCAGTGGCGCTCCATGCGGATCGAGAGCGTCTTCGTCCCGCGCAGGACCAGGAACGCGTCCATCGGACCGGGCGTGCCGCCGACCGCGTTCTGGAAGAAGGCCAGTTCCGTGCGCAACGACGGATCGTTGCCGATCAGCGCGCCGCCGACGACGTCGGAGTGGCCGCCCAGGTACTTCGTCAGCGAGTGCAGCACGAGGTCCGCGCCGAGCTCGAGCGGCCGCTGCAGGAAGGGCGTCGCGAAGGTGTTGTCGACGATGACGAGCTTGCCGCGCGCGTGCGCGATCTTCGCGGCCTGCGCGATGTCGGTGATGCGCAGCAGCGGGTTGGTGGGCGACTCGAGGTAGACGTACTTCGTCTTCTCCTCGATCGCCTTCTCGAGCGCGCGCGCGTCGCCGGTGTCGATGTACGTGAAGCGGACGCCGTAGCGCTCGAAGACCTTGCTGAAGAGGCGGTAGGTGCCGCCGTAGAGGTCGTTGCCCGCGACGACGTGGTCGCCCGGCACGAGCCGGTCGCAGAGCGCGTTGGTCGCGGCGAGGCCCGAGCTGAAGCACAGGCCCCAGGCGCCGTTCTCGAGCGCGGCCAGGTTCTGCTCGAGCGCGGTGCGCGTCGGGTTGCTGGTGCGCGAGTACTCGTAGCCGCCGCGCGGCTTGGCGGGGGCATCCTGCTTGTAGGTGCTGGTGAAGTACACCGGCGTCATCACCGCGCCGTTCTGCGGATCGGCCTCCTGCCCGGCGTGGATGGCGCGCGTTTCGAAACGGCCCTGTTCGTGGTCCTTCTTCATGACCCGGGCTAACGTACGTGACCTGCATGCCCGCGTCCACGAAGACCACCCGCACGAGGCGCGAGCCCGCAGCGCAGGCCGAGCCGCTGCCCGGGCGCTTCGATGCGCTGCTCGCCTTCGGGATCTGCGTCGCGCTGGCGTTCGCCTGGACGCTCCCGCTCTCGGATGCGCGCGCCTGGGGCTGGGACGAGTCGATGCACGCCGAGCTGCCGGCGGCGCGCATGCTGCTCGCGCTGCGCCAGGGCGACCTCGCGCTGGCGCACACGGCGCTGCTCGATTGCGAGCAGTACCCGTTCGTCTGGCCGCTGCTGCTGACCGGAGTGCAGGCCCTGACCGGGATCAGCGAGCACGCCTGCCGCGTGGCCGGCACGCTCGCCTGGTGCTGGACGCTCTTCGGCTTGTTCCTGCTCGGGCGCGAACTCGGGGCGCGTATCGAGCCGCGCCTCCCCGGCGCGCGCTGGCTGGCCTGGTTCCTGTTCGCACTCGGCGCGCTCTCGCCGCTCGCGCTGGCCTTCTCCGGCACGCTGTTCCTCGAAGTGCCCTTCGCCTGCATGGCGGTCTGGGCCTTGCGCGCCTGGGTGCGGCGCGACGGCACGCTGACGCGCGAGCTCGCGGCGGGGGAGTGGATCACGCTGGCGCTGTTCACCAAGTGGAACTACGGCCTCCTGCTCGGCGGGGGACTGGCGTTGGCCTGGTACTGCGAGGGGTTCGCCGCGCGGCGCGAGCTCGGGAAGTACATCGGGCGCACGATCGCGCTGCTCGTCGTGCCGCTCATCGGCTGCCTGTGGTGGTTCGTTCTCGCGCGCGGCGAGGAGCACCGCACGGCGCTGTTCGGGTTCCTGCAGGGCAACCGTGAGATCGCCACGCACGCGCAGTCCGAGCGCTGGATGCACGCGGCGCTCTCGCTGCACCTCGGCCCGCTGGTGCTCGGCATCGTCCTCGCGCTCGCGCTCGTCGCGCTCGTGCGCCTGCGCTCGACGCCCGTGTGCGCGCTCTTTTGCGTCGCGCTGGCGCTGCTCGTGCCGGCCTGGACGCATCCCTTCCACCTCGATCGCTTCCTGATCCCGCAGGCGCTTCCGGTCTGGGCGCTCGCGGCCGTCGGGTTCGCCCGCGCCGGCACGTACGTCCGGCTGGGACTCGCGGGGCTCTTCGTGCTCGGCTGCGCGGGAGTCGGCCGTCCGACTGCCGCCGGGAAGCTCTTGCCCCGCGTCGACACGCCCGAATTGCTCGCCTACCAGCGCCAGATCGTCGATTCCTGGGGCTCGCTCTCGGGCGCGCGTCCATTGCCGACGGGCGGACTCGACCGGGAGGTGCACGACGCGCTGCTCGACGCGCTCGCGCGCGAAGTCGGTCCGAAGGAACGCGTGGGCTGGATCGGAATGTCGTCGGAACTCTCGCCGGCGGTGCTGCACCTCGGTCTGCTGGCCCGCGGCGGAGCGGAGGAGCGCTTCCTGCGGGAGTCGCCGCGCATGCTCGATCTGACCTACGAGGGCCTCGATCCCAAACGCAGCCCGGCCGAGCTGCAGCGCTTCGCCGAGGGATTCGATGTCGTGCTCTACAGCACGCCGCCCGACATCAAGGACCGGCCGGCACGGCGCTTCACGCACGACTACGTCGTCGGACTCGAGGCGCTGGGCTGGACCGCGCACGAGGTCGGACGCACGCAGGTCGCGCGTCCGCTCCAGGCGCCGCTCGAACTCACGCTGTTCGCATGCCGTCCCAAGCCCTGAACTCCGGCCCGAGCGCGGAGAGCTTCGCCGCCCGTCCGCTCGACTTCGAGGCGCTGCGCCTCGTGCTCGAGCGCCACGCGGCGACCTCGCTCGGCCAGCGCGCGCTGCGCCAGCTCGGGCCGCGGCGCAACGAGGACGCGCGCGCGGCGCTGCAGCGCACGCGCGAGATGCTCGAGCTCGAGCGCGCGCGGCGCACGCCCAGTTTGGCGGGCCTCTGCGATCCGTTGCCCGCGCTCCTGCACGCGCGCTCCGCCGGCCGTCCGCTCGAGGATGAGAACCTCGTCAAGCTGGTCGGAATGCTCGAGGCCTGCGAGCGCCTGGCGGAGTGGCTCTGCGCGCTCGACGGCGCCCAGGCGCTGGCCGAACTCGGCCGGCGCGTGCCGGAATTCGACCAGCTGCTCGAACGGCTGCGCGCCACGGTCGACGAACAGGGCCGCGTGCGCGAGCACGCTTCGCCGATGCTCTTCCGCCTGCGCAAGCAGGAGGCCGAAGTCGCAGCCGATCTCGAGCGCACGCTGCGCGCGATCCTGGCGCGCAGCGACGTGCGCGCCGTGCTTAGCGACCCCAACCCGATGCGCCGCGGCGGCCGGCCGGTGCTGGCGATCAAGGCGAAAAGCGCCGGGCGCGTCCACGGCATCGTGCACGACCGCTCGCAGACCGGCGAGACCGTCTTCGTCGAGCCGCGCGAGGTCGTGGCGCTCGGCAACCGCCATGCGGAGCTCGTCTCCGACGAGCGGCGCGAAGTCGAGCGCATCCTCGCGGAGCTGACGCGCGACGTCTTGCACCACGAGACCGAGATCGAGCGCGCGGCGGCGGCGCTGGCCGAACTCGAGCTCGCGCTCGTCGGCGCGCGCTGGGCGATCGAGACGCACGGGCGCGTGCCGCTGCTGCCGCGCGAGAAGGGCGCCGCCGAGGGCCTGCTCCTGCGCAGCGCGCGCCATCCGCTGCTGCTCGAACAGCAGCGCCTCGGACGTCTCGCGACGGTCGTGCCGATCGACCTGCGCCTGGGCGGCGAGTTCGACGTGCTGATCATCACCGGCCCGAACACGGGCGGGAAGACGCTGGCGTTGAAGAGCGCCGGCCTGTTCGCGCTGTGCACGCGCATGGGTCTGCCCTTTCCCTGCGAACAGGGCTCGACCTGCCCGCTCTACGACGGGATCGTGGCCGACATCGGCGACGAGCAGGAAATCAGCCAGAGCCTCTCGACCTTCTCCTCGCACGTGAAGCGCATCCGCGAGGGCCTCGAGCGCGCGACCAACGCGACGCTCGTCCTGCTCGACGAGCTCGGCAGCGGCACCGATCCCGACGAGGGCGCGGCGCTCTCGGAGGCGCTGCTCGAAGTCCTGCTGGCGCGCAAGAGCCACACGCTCGTCAGCACGCACATCGGGAAGCTCAAGGAGTTCGCCTTCCGCCACCCGCGCGCCGAGAACGCCTGCGTCGAGTTCGACGCCGAGACGCTGGCGCCCTGCTACCACCTGATCGTCGGCATGCCGGGCGAGTCGGGCGCGCTCGTGATCGCGCGGCGCCTGGGCCTTCCGGTCCCGATCGTCGAACGCGCCAAGGAGCGCCTCGTGCGCCGCGACGAGGAGCTGACGCTGCTGATGTCCGACATGCGCACGGCGCGCACGCAGGCCGAGAAGGCGCGCGGCGCGGCCGAGTCGCGCCTCGAGGACGCCGAGCGCATGCGCTCGGAGGCCGTGGAGGAGAAGCGCGCGCTGGAAGCGAAAAGCGGCCTGCTCGAGGCCGAGGCGCAACAGTCGATCGAGGAGCGCGTGCGCAACGCGGCCAAGGTGCTTTCGCGCGCGCGCGCACTCGTCGACCAGCTGCCGGCCGCGCAGCGCGCCGCGATGGGGGAGGCGCTCGTCGAACTCGAGGCCGAGCTCTCGGGCTCGGCGCTCTCCGCGCGGCGCGCGGAGTTCCTCGCCGCGCTCAAGAAGGGCAGCTTCGTCTACGTGCCGCGCTACAAGCAGCGCCTCGCGGTGCAGAAGGTCGACCGCGAGGCGCGCCAGGTGACCGTGCAACTCGGGAGCATGCGCATGCGCGTCTCCTTCGATGAGGTCAGCGCCTGGGAAGGGCGCTGAGGCGCGCGCCTACTTCTTCGGTGCCGTCGCGGGCGCGGCCGAGATCGCGTCGAAGGCGCCTTCGCGTTCGATGTAGAACACGCAGGCGGCGTCGCCCTCGACGGCGGTCGCGTGCTTGACGCCACCGGCCAGCGAGAAGTACGAGCCCGCAGGCAGCAGCTTGGGCTCGGCGCCCTCGAGTGTCAGCGAGAGCGTGCCCGAGACGACGACTCCGCGGTCGCCGTTCGTGTGCGAGTGCAGCGGCGCCTTCGTGCCGGCGGCCCACTTGTAGAGGATGCGATGCGCCGCCTTGGTCGGATCGCCCCAGAGCGGAACCTGCTGCGCGCCTTCGAGTCCGGGCATCGGGACCCACTTCATGTCGGCCGCGGGCATGAGCATCTGCCCGCTGATCTTGGTCGCCTGCGGATTCGCATTCGCGGCTTGCGTGGACAGGAGCAGCGGCACGAGCCCGAGGGCCAGGCCGGTTGCGAAGAGGGAGAGTGCGTGGATCTTGTTCATCTGGATTCTCCTTGTGTCTGGAAGATCTGAGGACACGAGCGAGATGTTACGCGCTCCCACGCGGCCCGTGACATTGCTTCCTTGCAAGCTTCCGCGCGGTCTGCTGCCATGTCTCCCCGCCTGGAGGTCCGCTCGATGCTCTCGACCGCCGAACGCAACGCCTTCCTGAAGCGCTACGAAGCCGGTGCGGCGCTGCTGCGCACGGCCTGGAGCAAGGTCCCGGCCGCCGCGCGCCAGTGGCGTCCGGCAGCGGGGAAATGGAGCGCGCACGAGGTCATCGTGCACTGCGCCGACAGCGAGGCCTACGGCCACACGCGCATCCGGCTCGTGCTGGCCGAGAAGCAGCCCCTGATCGTCGGCTACGACGAGAACGTCTGGGCCAAGGTCTACGACTACCACGCGCACGATCCCGAGCTCGCGCTGCGCACGATCGAGGCCGTGCGCGTCAACACGGCGGCGCTCCTGCGGCGCCTGCCGGACTCGGCCTTCGGGAAGACGGGCTCGCACACCGAGAGCGGCGTCTACACCGACGCGGACTGGTTCCGCATCTACGCCGAGCACCTCGAGGTCCACGCGCGCCAGATCGAGCGCAACCTGGCGGCCTGGAACGCTCGCGGATGACCGGGCGGATCCTGCTCGCGCTCCTCGGCCGTTATGCGAGCTTCGTCGCGATGTGCGCGCTGGCGCTCGTGCACGAGCGCACGCGCGGGCCGACGCTCGCCGATCCGCTGCTCGCGCTCGTGCCCTACGTCGCCTGGGTCGACCGCGCGAACTGGATCCTCTGGCTCGTGCTCTACCTGCCGCTCGCGATCGTCTTCCTGTGCACCGAGCCGGAGCGCTGGATCCGCTACATGTGGACCGGAGCGCTGGTCTCGATCGCGCGCGGCGTGTGCATCGTCGCGACCCAGCTCGGTCCGCCCGATCCGGCGCACACGGGCGCGGGGATCGGCACGCGCAGCTACGGACAGGCGCTCCTCGAGCTGGTCTCGCCCTTCCACATCTTCGTCGAGAGCTCGCAGCGCGCGTACCTGACGCAGGACCTGTTCTTCTCCGGGCACGCGGCGACGACGTTCCTGCTCTGGCTCTACCTGCGCGGGCGCCGCTGGCTCGGCCCGCTGGCGCTGCTCGGGCACCTCGTCTGCATCGCTGCGGTGTTCCTGGCCCACTTGCACTACACGATCGACGTGCTCGGAGCCTGGGCCGTGACGTGGGCGATCTACGCGTTGCGCGAGCGCCGCGCCGGAGCGTAGTCTCGCGGCCGATGGCCGACCTCTTCCTCGTCGACAACGACGCGCGGCTGCTCGAGCTCTACACGCTGTTCCTCGAGCGGCGCGGGCACAAGCTGCGCAGCGCGACGTCCTTCGAGGCCGCGCGCGCGCAGATCGCCGAGGCGCCGCCCGAGCTCTTGCTGGCCGACCTCGAGCTCGGCGCGGAGCGCGGCGACGAGGAGCTCGCGCGTCTGGCGCGCTCGGGAGAACTGCCGCCGACGCTGGTCGTCTCGGGCTACCTCGACCGCGAGCTCGCGGAGCGGCTGGCGCTCTTGCCGTGCGTCGTGGGCACGCTCGCCAAGCCCTTCGACCTCGCGACGCTCGAGGCGCGCATCGCAGAAGCGCTCGGCGAGGCACGGGTGCGCGCATCATGACGAGCTTGCGCTGGACGACGGCGGGCGAGTCGCACGGCCCGGCCCTGGTCGGCGTGCTCGAAGGCCTGCCCGCGGGCCTGCCGATCGACCTCGCGCGCGTCGACGCCGAACTCGAGCGGCGGCAGGGCGGCTACGGCCGCGGCGGGCGCATGAAGATCGAGCGCGATCACGTCGAGCTCCTCTCGGGCCTGCGCGCGGGCCGCACACTCGGATCGCCGCTCTCGTTCACGATCGTGAACCGCGACGCGACCATCGAGCGCCTGCCCGTGCCCACCAACGCGCGCCCGGGTCACGCCGACCTCGCGGGCTGCCAGAAGTACGGCGAACGCGACCCTCGCGCGGTGCTCGAGCGCGCCAGCGCGCGCGAGACCGCGGCGCGCGTGGCCCTGGGCGCCTTCGCGCGCCAGCTGCTGGAGCACTTCGAGATCGAGATCTTCGCCTTCGTGCGCGAGCTCGGCGGCGTCGCGATGGATGCCGCGGCGCTCGAGCAGGCGCTCGCGCGTCCGCCGCAGGAGCGCCGCGCGCTGCGCGATCAGAGCGGCTTCTACGCGCTCGACCGCGCGGCCGAGGAGCGCCTCGTCGCGGTGGTCGAGGCCGCGCGCGCGGCGGGCGACAGCCTGGGCGGCGTGTTCGAAGTGCGCGCGTTCGGACTGCCGCCGGGATTGGGGAGCTATCAGAACCCGGCCGAGCGGCTCACGTCGCGAATCGGAGCGGCGCTGTTCTCGATCCCCGCGATCAAGGGCGTCGAGTTCGGCGTCGGCTTCGAAGCGGCGCGCCTGCCCGGCTCGCGCATGCACGACGCGATCCTCGGTGCTCCGGACGCGAGCGGGCCGGGCGGCGGGCGCTACCGCCGCGAGACGAACCGTGCCGGCGGGCTGGAGGGCGGCCTCTCGACCGGCGAGCCCCTGGTCGTGCGCGTCGCGATGAAGCCGATCCCGACGCTGCGCCAAGGCGCCCGGACCGTCGACTTCGCGACGCTCCAGCCGGTGCAGGCGACCTACCAGCGCTCCGACATCACCTCGGTGCCGGCCGCCAGCGTGGTGGGGGAGGCCGTCGTCGCGCTCGAACTCGCGGCCGCCTTCCTCGCGAAGTTCGGTGGGGATTCCCTGGCTGATGTGGAGGCCGCATCGGCATCCTGGAAGGCACGCCTTGGCGCGGTGTGAGGGCGGCACGGGCGCTTTTCCCCCCTGGGCCTTGACGGGGGGGGGCCGACCCGTACCATGTCTCGCTCCCATCGCCGTCCGGGCTGCGTGCGGGTACACGCCAGCGTAGCTCAGTTGGCAGAGCACCTGATTTGTAATCAGGCGGTCGCGGGTTCAAATCCCTCCGCTGGCTCCACCCCCGCGGTGGAGCGCGCGCCGCACGGGCGCGCGACCTGTTCCCTCATAACGAGACCTACGGCAGATGATTCAGGGAGCGGTGCGTCCGCGCGTCATGCGCTGGTGCGCCCGCGTTCGGACCGGACATCGCATGTCGAGCAGGCGGAGGCGTGCCCGTGAGGGCCTGCGCGTCCGCCCTTCGCACCCGCGGGGAGATGCCGGAGCGGCCAATCGGGCCAGACTGTAAATCTGGTGGCACTGCCTTCGAGGGTTCGAATCCCCCTCTCCCCACCATTGCTCGACGGCGACCGTGTCCCGGTCTCGTCCCGCACGGCATCGATCCCCTGGCCACGCGACTCCCCGATCTGCGGGCGTAGTTCAATGGCAGAACGGCAGCCTTCCAAGCTGCACACGAGGGTTCGATTCCCTTCGCCCGCTCCATCTGCTCCCCGGCACAGCGCTGGTGTAGCTCAGTGGTAGAGCACCTCCTTGGTAAGGAGGAGGCCATGGGTTCAAGCCCCATCACCAGCTCCATCCACCTGCCTCCAGCTCCTCTTTCCAACCCACTCGAAACCAACGACACGGCCCAGGCCGCGTCGCGACCGCAATCCCACCAACCGGGCACGCGCCCCTACAGCACCCAAGAGACGTCATGGCAAAGGAAGTCTTTCAGCGGACCAAGCCGCACGTCAACGTCGGCACGATCGGCCACATCGACCACGGCAAGAGCACGCTGACCGCGGCCCTGGCTGCACGTTCAACGGTCAAGTACAAGACCAAGGCCAAGTCGTACGCGGAGATCACCAAGGGCGGCACCGTCCGTTCCGCCGACAAGACCGTGACCATCTCGGCCTCGCACACCGAGTACGAGTCGAAGATGCGCCACTACGCGCACGTCGACTGCCCCGGCCACGCCGACTTCGTCAAGAACATGATCACCGGCGCCGCCCAGATGGACGGCGCGATCCTGGTCGTGTCGGCCGCCGACGGCCCGA
>Ga0315912_10001598_pt1 | contig 26974 bp, 19 predicted proteins | sample VfabasoilMG_FD_204469 | JGI IMG/M metagenome (GOLD analysis project Ga0315912, IMG submission 204469) | Garden soil microbial communities collected in Santa Monica, California, United States - V. faba soil | ecosystem: Environmental > Terrestrial > Soil > Garden | place: USA: California... | reverse complement strand
ATGCTATGACTGCCAGTGCCAGCGGCTGTCGTAGATATGCGAAGGCTGGTAGCGTCAAGTCTTCCATGTGGCCCAACGACAACGTGTAGGCTTCAGGATTAGAGGTGAGGGCTTGCGAGATGTCTCCGGGCGCGGGTGTGTTCCAAACCATCGCTAGTATTGCTGCAGCAGCGATGGATGCTGCTGCGGCGATGGCTCCGATTAGGGTTGTGGCGGGTTTGATCCATGGTCCGTCTTTGTCGATGGCTGCGCCGATCAATAGCGCCAGCGCCGGATAGCAGGGCATGGAATAGTATTCCTGCGTTGTGGAGAATGTGAAGAACACCATCAGGAATCCGGCCCAGCAGATGGCTAGTAATCTCATTCGCGATGCTCGTGTGCTAGTGTTGCCGAAGCCTTCTTTGAATGCGGCTGGGAGATAGGCACTCCAGGGGAACAGCCAGAGGAGATGAAAGAGCCAGAAGAGATGTCGCGGGAACGTGTTGTAGTCACGCGGATGGCGCATGTTCAGGAAGCGAAAGAGATGTTCGTTTAAGAAGAAGAACCAGAAGAAGCCGTGGTATTCTCCGGCTGCGCTGTGCATGGTAAAGTCGAAGTACGGCGGATTGCGGAGCGTTGCGAGCACGACCCACGGAGCGGTGATGGCTAGTAAAAGCAGGGGTCCGGTGCAAGGCTTGAGTCGGCGGAGGACTTGCCAGTTGAGGAGTTGTCGCGTGACCGCGAGATAGATAACGGCTGCCGCAGCGGGAAACAGCATCGCGATGAGGCCCTTCAGCAAGAAGCCTGCGCCCATTGCGGCCCAGGCTGTCCATGCCCAGATGGAGCCGTCGCCTTCCAGGACACGGAGGAAACTCCATAGGGCGAGTGCAATGGTGAGCGTCAGGACCGCGTCGGGAATGAGGATGCGTGTGAACAGGAACATGCCGATGCAGCAAATCGAAAGTCCTGCGTAAAGCCCGGCGCGTTTTGAAAAGGCCCAAGCTCCCATCCGGGAGGTGAGCCAGCAGAGCATGATGGTGGCTAGCACAAGCGGTAGCCGGGCGGCCCAATCGTACACACCGAAGACCGCGAATGATGCTGCGATCATCCAGTATTTGAGCGGTGCTTTTTCGAGGTAGGCAATGCCGTTGAGGCGGGCGGTGACCCAATCGCCGGACTCGAGCATGTTGCGGGAAATCTGGGCCTGCACAGCATCGACATCGTCCATGAGCGAGGGCGGACTGACGGCGCAACCACCAAAGATGAGCGTAGCGACAAGCAGGACGATGAGTTGGTAGTGTCTGTCTAGGAATGTTTCGCGGGTTGGATGTTCCACCGTTTGATCCAAAGGAACAAGGTTAGCAGACCCCATAGCTGATAACCGTAGTTTGCTTTTCGGTGGAAGTGATCGTGCATCATTGCTGCGATAGGAGCCCACTGCAATCCGGCGGATGACGCGGCCTGACTGGTTACGGCGTCTTCGAGTAGAGGCCGCAGAATGGTGCGGAACCAATGGTGTGCTGGAATGTCGAAGCCTTCTTTTTTTCGTTTCGTGATCGGCGCGGGGAGTTTGTCTTTCATCAGCTCACGCAAAACGTACTTCAGTTTGGAGCCTTGGATTTTGAGGTTTTCCGGGAGTGCGGCGGCAAACTCTACGATACGGTGATCGAGAAAAGGGGGTCGAATTTCGAGGGAATGCGCCATGCTCATGCGGTCGCACTTGTAGAGGATGTCGTCTGGGAGGTAGTTGATCTGATCGAGATAGAGAAACTGGTTGAGTTTGCCAGTATCGGGCAATTGCGGAAAGAGCGTGCCGGGTGACGGCAGAGATGCGGAGTCGAGAAGATCTGCGCGTTGAGCTTGGGAATGCGCTCCGTTCCAGAACAGGTGTGCGTCGGTTGGAGGGAGTAGTGAGCCTTCTAGAAATCTCTGGAGTTTGTATTCGAACCCGATTTTTTCATCTGACGCTTTGAGGCGAGTGGCTGCGTGGAGAGCGAGTTTGCGCGTGAACGCCGGGGTCCAACGAATCCATCGTGCATATTTGTCGGCGAGGTAGGTTGTGTAGCCGCCGAACAGTTCGTCGGCTCCTTCTCCGCTCAGCGCCACGGTGACTTCGCTTCGACACATTTTCGAGAGAAACCAGATGGGCAGTGCTCCGGCGTCGGCGCTTGGCTCATCGGAGTAGTCGGCGAGTTGTTGGATGGCGGGAACGATTGCGTCGTTGGGAGAGAGGTCGAATTCGTGGTGGTCTGTTCCGTAGTGTGAGGCGACGAGGCGGAAGGCGGAGCTTTCGTCGAAAGTGCGACCTTGGAAAGAAACGGAAAACGTTTTTAGTTTTGCGCTGGTTTCCTGGGCGGCGTAGTGAGTGATGGTTGAGGAATCGAGGCCGCCGCTGAGCCAGACGCCGAGCGGCACGTCGGAGAGCATGTGTTCACTGACGGAGGCTTTGAGGAGGCTGTCGAGTTCTTCTTTAGCTTCGCCCAGTTCACGCTTTGGCTGAGGGGCGAAAACGAGACGCCAGTAATTGGAGACGCGAGTGACGCCGTCGCGCCATTCCAGATAGCCGCCGGGTTCGAGTTTTTCGATGCCCTCAACGAGTGTGAAGGGCTGTGGCGTATAGTTGAGGGCCAGGTAGTAGTTGAGGGCTTCGCGATTGAGGCGGCGTGGGAAATCGGGGTGAGCGAAAATTGTTTTGAGCTCGGAGCCGAAGACGATGTCTTCACCGTGCCGCCAGAGGTAGAGCGGCTTGATGCCCATGCGGTCGCGTGCAAGCAGGAGGCGTTTTTCCGACTCGCGCCATAAGGCGAAGGCGAACATTCCTCGGAGACGTGTGAGGAAGCCGGTGTCCCACTCCAGCCATGCATGGAGGACGACTTCGGTGTCAGAGTTGGTGCGAAAGCGGTGGCCGAGTGATTCCAGCTCGGCGCGGAGGGCGCGGTAGTTGTAGATCTCTCCGTTGAAGACGATGACGTTGTCGCCGTCGTCAGTGGTGATGGGTTGGTCACCTCCGGCGAGGTCGAGGATTTTGAGCCGAACCGCGGCTAGGGCAACGGAATTGGTTACGTGAAATCCGAGCTGGTCAGGGCCGCGGTGGTGGATCGACTTAGCTGCTGCCTCCAGTACGGAGCGGTCTGGGATGATGCGTTTTTTGGTGTAGCCGGTTATGCCGCACACTAGTGTTTAGAAATCAGCCAAGCGGGCTTCGGCGTCTCCAAAGCGGTCCAGCTTGATTCCCATGCGGTCCATGATCGACAGGTACAGGCTACACATTTTACGGTTGTCGGTGCCTGCTTGGAGATAGTTCAGGGTACGCCCTGTCTTGATAGTGCCGCCGAGGCCGCCTGCCAGAACCACAGGCAGACGTGAGTTGTCGTGCTGGCGTCCAATCCACATATTGGAAAGCCACATGAGGCAGGAATTGTCGAGAACTGTTCCTTCGCCTTCGGGCATGCTGTCGAGTTTCTTTGCCAGATAGGTGAGCTGGCTCAGGTGGAAGCTTGCGATGCGTTCGTAGGCGTCTGATGCGTTGTCGTGTGATGCACCGTGGTGGCCGTCCCTAACGTTGAGGAACGGATAGGTCATCGCAGAAAGATCGCGCGCCAGGAGCAATGACGCTACTCGTGTCTTGTCGGTCTGGAAGGCGATGGCGATGATGTCGCACATGAGCCTTGCATGTTCGCGTAGATCCTCCGGCAATCCATTCGCCGGACGATCCATCGTGAACACGGGACGATTGGTTCCCTTGGCGTCGTCTTCGGCCTTGGCCTTATTCTTACGCATGCCATCGACGCGCTTTTCCACTTCGCGGACGCTGGTGAGATATTCATCCAGCTTGCTCTTGTCGGTGGAGCTGACTTGCTTGCCGAGCGCTTCGGCGCGTTCCTTGACGCGATCAAGGATGCTCATGTTGCGGAGGCTGCCACGATTTTCGAACAGATTGTCGAAAGCGAGCGAGGGGTAGACTTCCACCGGCACGGGCGAATCAGGCGTTTGCCATGAAATATGCGAGCTGTAGGCGAGGGAAAAATTTGTCTCGTGATAGCCTGTCATCGGCTGCTCGCAAGCAAGCACGATGCTGGACTGGGGAGTGTCTTCTGCGTACTTGTTCGCGATCACCTGATCGAGACTGACGTTGGAACGAATGATTGCGCCGCGCTGGATCTGTCCGCCAGAGAGGAGGCTGCCGGTTTGTCCGGGGTGAATGCCGAGGCCCGTAGAGTTCTTGTTGAAAAGGCCGTCGATGACGTTGATCTTGTGTTTGATGGGTTCCAAGACCGAGAGCGTCTTGCTCAGCTTCATGTCCGCGCCCTGACCCTCGGCGGCCCATTCCTTTTCATTGATGCCGTTGCCCATGAAGATCACGCCGAACCGTTTCGGGAAAGGGGATGTGGTGTCAGCAAAGGCGGGAAGAGATTCCAGCCATGGCAACGCCATGGTTACTCCAGCACCGCGCAGCACTGTGCGGCGGGATATTCCCTTGGATGATTTCTTGGATTGGGACATCGTAATTACCTCTTGTTCAGGAATTGAGGACTCGTAGCGATTACTTCTACGAGCGTACCAAATTGATAGTTACTTGCGGCGAGCCTGGACTGCATCTTCAGAACCAGTGACTCGTCGGAAAACTCTAAAGACCGTCCTAGCGCATAGGAAAGTAACTTGCGCGAAAGATTGTCAACATATCCATTCTGCTTGCTGTCTTTAATAAATGCTTTGACGCCTGCAAAGCCGGTGCCTTGGCGTCCACCGGGGAATGTGGTTTTGGTATCGACATCACGTCCGGCCAAATCTTTGGAGCGCAACTCGCCGACAGGGCCATAGCCTTCCAGCACCAGACCGAACATGTCGAAGCGCGCATGGCACGACGCACACAGCGGATTGGCGCGATGCTGGACGAGCATGTCGCGGACTGGGAGGTTGGAAGTTCCTTCGTCCTTGGGCAATTCGGGGACGGAGGGCGGAGGAGGCGGAATGACATCGCCGAGTACACGTTTGGCGATCCAGTAGCCGCGCTTCACCGGACTGGTTCGCAAGCCGGGGGAGTTCTGTGTCAGAAATGCAGCCATGGGGAGCAAGCCACCGCGCTCGTAGCGGTCGGCTTCATCGACGCGCACCCAGGTATTTTTGGAGCCTGTGATTTCGGGCATGCCGTAGTGGCGGGCCAGAGCAGGATTGACGAAGGTGTAGTTGCCATAGAGAAAATCAAAGACAGAACGGTTGTTGCGAATGACGTCTTCAATGAAGCGAACGGGCTCTTCAAACATGGCCTGACGGAGGTCGTTATTGAACACCGGGAAACGTTCACGATCCACGCCGTTGTGGTTTTCGAAGCGGCGGAATTCGAGCCAGTTGCCCGCGAATTCTGTAGCGAGACCGCGCACTTTCGGATCTTTCAACATGCGGCGGATCTCGGCGGTGAGCACGGCTGGATTTCTCAATTCGCCGGAATTCGCATGGGCCATCAACTGCTGGTCGGGCATGCTGGACCAGATGAAGTAGCTCAGCCGGTTGGCCAGCTCTGTATTCGTCATGGGACGAACTGCTGCGGTTGCAACACCGGCTGGCTTCATGTCGATGCGATAGGAGAAGTCCGGTGTCATCAGGATGGTGACAATCGAATCGCGCATTGCTTCTTCATGCGACAATGCGCCGCTGTCACGAAGCTTGCGATAGTATGCGAGCAGGTCGTCGCGCTCAGCTTTGGAAATGGGACGGCGATAGGCTTTAGCCGCGAACTTGACCAGCGCTTCCAGATGCAGTGGCTCGGCGTCGGTGCGCATTTTCTCAACACGGCGAAGCGTGTTATTCACCCATTCAAAATGATCCTTGATGGCTTGATCGGCTATCGGATTCTTGCTTGGCTCGGCACGCTTGAGATAGGCTTCGCGCAAGCCGAAGATAACTGGCGTGGCGCTGACATCTTTATCAGAAGGACGGGCACTGCCGGATTCGCGGCCCATTCCAGCCACTTCACCGCTTTGGTTGAAATAGTATTGAATCCAGGTGCGGCTGGTGTGATCGCCAATGAAATCAAATTCGTCCCAAAGACGATTGAGTTCCTTAACGCCCTTGGCATCAAGGATCAGTTCCATCAAAGGAGTATCGTCGCGGAAATAGCCCATCACGTTGTGATAGCCCGCGCTTAGGAAACGGCCCTTGTCTTCGGAATCGTCTGGAAAGAAGCGTCCGCGTTCGCTGATGTAGAAGACGTCGGGGAACACGTTGGCAAAGCGTGCAAACGACGCTTCATATTTGGCGCGTTCAGCAGTGGGAACCACGAGGTCCTCGACACCGATGCGCGACTTCTGCATCAACAGCGCAGCGCGGCCAGCCGATTCCTGACCAAGCCCTGGCATCCTTGGCAGTACAGGATCGACGAGTGGAGGATCATCAGGAGTACGCAACGCCTTGGGATCAAATTTGCGGCGGCTCTTGGCGAACTCGAAGAGCTTCCAGTTCATCAGCGGCTGAGAGGTAGGGCTGAGTCCGCGCACGACGGGTGCTGCAAACTGCATGGCCGTGACGCTACGTATCTTGACAACGTAATCACGCATGGCCTCGGCCTGGGACCGCACGGCTGCCATTTTCTTGGCGCTCGGCGGAGGTAGAGCCCTCCACATGGCTTGCAGTTTGGCGACGGGCCCGACTTCGGATTTCGCCGCGAGCGGGGTGACTTCGATCAACTGCCAGATCATCGGGAGGTACTTCGCACTGATTTTAGCTTCGGCTGCAATGCTTGCCAGTGTGGCAGTGGGTTTACCGAGAGCGACGCGATGTTTGTAGCGCCAGGCGGCTTGAAAATAATCCGCGTAGTCCGTGGGCTGGCTCTTGTAGAATTCGACGATGCGTTGGATTGCGTATTTTTCGCGATCCGTTTCCACCAGCATGGGATGCGGGGCAAACGTAAAACCGTCCGGGTGGAGCACCATGTGATCGCCCACTTCACGCGCTGCTTGCAGATATTTATTAAGGAGAGCAGGAGACATCGTCAGCGACTCGCCGGAATTATCAAACCCGGAAGGATTCGCAGGGTCGATCGGAAACTCGCGCGTCGGCTTTAAATCAACACCGGTGAGATCGCGAATGGTGTAGTTGTATTCCGAGTTGCTGAGGCGTCGAGCCAACACCACACCAGGATCACCAGCGTTCTTGCGAGCTTCCTGCGCGCGCATGGCTTTGATCCAAGCGGTCACCGCCGCTTTGTCTTTAGCCGGAGGACGCTCTTCACTATCAGGTGGCATCTCGTCGGCGTTTAGACGTTCCAGAATCATCGCCCAACGCGGATGGTCCTTCACAGCGGAAGACATGGTCTGAAACGTCCGCAGATCCAACTGGGCTTCGGGCTTATCGCCTCCATGACAGCCTATGCAGTGTTTGGCAAGGAAAGGACGAACGGTCTGTGTGAACTGTTGTTCTAAGGAAGCGCCAGGAGGAGTAGCCGCAATCGCCGAAGAAACCACCAGCAAAGCAGAGAGAGCAATAAGTCGCATGAGAATCAAAAGAAGCGCACCATTCGCCTGATTATACAGCGGTTTGGATTGGGCTGCAATGGTGAAACAGGTGCTATGCTGGAGGCCAATCTTGAGTTATGATTGGAGACTGCGTCAAAACGAGTCCCCATGAACCAAGAATCCCAACGTAACTCTGCATCGTTCCTTCCCTGGCTGTTAATTCTGTTTGCAGGCAGCGGCTTTTGTGCCTTGATTTATGAAATTGTGTGGTTCCAGATGTTGCAACTGGCCATCGGCTCCACTTCCGTTTCACTCGGCATCCTGCTTGCCACTTTCATGGGAGGACTCTGTATCGGAAGCCTCCGCTATCCGCGTATCACCAAGTACCTTGGTGAACATCCGCTCCGCATGTATGGCTTCATTGAAATCGGCATTGCGATTTGCGGTGTGCTGGTGCTCTTCCTGGTGCCGCTGGTGGATCGTGTTTACATTGCCGGATGGGCTACCGGCCTTCCGGGCATGATTTTGCGCGCGGCTTTCTGCGCGATATGCATGCTGCCTCCGACCATTCTGATGGGCGCGTCCCTCCCAGCAATTTCGCGGTGGATTGAAGCGTCTCCGCGTGGTGCATCGTGGTGGGGACTGCTGTATGGATTTAACACCGTAGGTGCAGTTTTCGGGTGTTTGTTTGCGGGGTTCGTGCTGCTCAGACTTTATGACGTCACAGTAGCCACACTGGTGGCAGCGTCTGTCAATGTCCTGGTAGCCCTGGTCAGTTTTGCTGTTGCGGCGAAGATGCCTGCCAAAGCCGTTCCGGAAGATGAGAGCGCTGCTGGTACGGAAATCACTGAGGACGTGGGTGATGAATCCACGTTCCCCGTTTACCTAACAATTGCCCTTTCCGGGATGTGCGCGCTTGCGGCACAGGTGATCTGGACGCGGCTCCTGGGCGCACTTCTGGGCCTGACGGTCTACGCCTTCGCGATTATCCTGGCCGTATTTTTAATTGGGTTGGCCTTGGGCAGTGGTGTCGGCTCCATGATTTCGCGATCGGTAAAACCGAGGCTCGCGCTGGGATGGGCACAGTTACTTGCTTGCCTCGGCATTGCGTGGTCATCCTATATGATTGCCAGGTCCCTGCCCTACTGGCCCATCAATCATATGATGGCGCGTTCGCCATGGGATACGATGCAACTCGATTTCGTGCGTGTGATCTGGGCAGTACTGCCTGCTCCTCTTCTTTGGGGCGCAAGCTTTCCGCTTGCTCTGGCGGCTGTGGCATCTCGCAAGAAAGACGCTGGCGAAACCGTTGGAAAAGTCTACGCGGCTAACACACTCGGCACCATCATTGGAGCATTGGGAACCAGCTTATTTGTGGTTCCATGGATCGGCACACAAGATACACAGAAGGTAATTCTGATTGTGTCTGCCATCAGTTCCCTCTTCCTGATCGTGCCTTATATTCAGAAAACCAAATCGCTAGCTGCGATGGGAACGCTCACTGCGTCGTTGGCGGTAGCCGCGTTTTTAGCAAGCGGAATCCCCGGCATCACCGGTGGCTTCATAATGTGGGGTCGTCAGTTGATGACTCTTGGCGATGAATCGAAAATCATCTACTCGAAAGAAGGCCGCAACTCATCGGTCGCAATCGCCAAGTTCGACGACGGCACGATCTCGATCGGCGTCAACGGCCACGTTGAAGCGTCATCGCTCAATTTTGATATGAAGCTACAGCGCATGGTGGGACACCTGCCGGCCATTCTGCATCCCAATCCGAAACGTGTCCTAGGCATCGGCTTCGGCGCTGGCGTCTCGGCTGGAACGTTCACTCGCTATCCGGGTATTGAAAGCATCACTGTCTGCGAAATTGAACCCATCATTCCGCCGACCTCAACCCGCTTTTTCGCGGCGCAGAACTACGAGGTATACAAAAACCCCAAGACCCGCGTGATCTTCGACGACGCCCGTCACTACCTGATGACCACGCAAGACAAGTACGACATCATCGCATCAGACCCGCTCGACGTTTTCGCTAAGGGCACTGCTGCGCTTTATACTGTAGAGTACTTTGAAGCAGTTAAGCGGCACCTCAACCCCGGCGGCTACTTCACGCTCTACGTCCCGTTGTATGAAAGCGATTTCGACACCGTAAAGAGCGAACTGGCAACCTTCTTTGAAGCGTTCCCCAATGCTACGGTGTGGCAGAACACAATCAATGGACGTGGCTATGACATGGTGTTCATGGGCCAGGTGGAACCGCTCAAAATCAACCTTGACGAAATCTACGCCAGGCTGGCGCGACCCGATTATTCGCCCGTAATGGACTCTCTCCGTGACCTCGGCTTCATGGAGCCGATGCAACTTTTCTCAACCTACGGCGGTGGTCGTCCCGACCTTGGTGAATGGGTGAAAGGCGTGCCGCTCAATCGCGATCGCGATCTCAAGCTGCAATACATGGCCGGTTGGGGAATCAACTCACAGGCGGAACATGAAATCTACATGGACATGATGAAGTTCCGCAAGATGCCCAAGGACATGTTCTTCGGCACACCGGAACGCGTTGGAACACTTCTGCAAGCCATTCAAGCCGGACCGCAGTAACCGTGTGACCCGCTATTTCCTAGGTGTAGACGGAGGCCAATCCAGCACCACCGCGCTCATCGGCGACGAAACTGGTCGCGTGCTGGGCGTAGGTAGAGCAGGCCCGTGCAATCATGTGAGCGGTGACGAAAAACGCCGCAAGTTCATTACAGTGGTGGGCGGCTGCGTTGCCGAAGCGAGTGCCCAGGCGGGCGTAAACATCCCATTCGAAGCCGCCCACTTCGGCTTCAGCGGCGGACCCGACGACAAACAGCCACTCGTCGAAGAACTCTTCCAAAGTACAAAACTTCAAGTCACCGGTGACATGGTCAATGCACTCTCCGGTGCCACGGCAGGCAAACCGGGAATCGTTGTCATTGCAGGCACTGGCTCCATAGCTTTCGGACGCAACGCCGCAGGACATACCGCGAGAGTGGGAGGCTGGGGCTACATCTACGGAGACGAAGGCGGAGCGTTCGATCTTGTCCGACAAGCCTTACGCGCAGCACTTCGCGCCGAAGAAGGCTGGGGGCAACGCACCGCACTGCGTGACCTTCTCCTCGCTCGAACGGGAGCCGCCAGCGCAAACGATCTCCTCCACAAGTTCTACACATCCGAGTACCCGCGCGATAAAATCGCAACCTATGCGCCCATCGTCGAACAAGCCGCAGGTGAAGGCGACCGCGCAGCCATCGACATTCTTCACGCCGCATCGCAGCAACTGGCTATGCTCGCCTCCATGGTGCGTCGTCAGATCTTTAACGAAGGCGACATCGTACTCACCGCCTATATCGGGGGAGCCTTCCGTAGCGTCGCGCTTCTGGAACGCTTCCGCGCACTGGTCGAGCTGGAAGAAGGAATTCAATGTATCGCCCCGGCCATGGAACCGGCGGCGGGAGCACTGCTGGAAGCCTACCGCCTGGCCGGGCTGAACGTGTTCCCCACCGGACTGCCAGACCGCGAGAAAATATAAAAAGACATATGGCAAAACTATCCATTCGTGATCTGGACATCAAAGGCAAGCGCATCTTCATGCGTGTTGATTTCAACGTGCCGCTTGCAGAAGGTGGCCAGGAGATAACCTCCGACAAGCGCATCCGCGCTTCTTTAGGAACCATTCAATATGCGCTGGAACAAGGCGCGGGACTCGTGCTGGCCAGCCACCTCGGCCGCCCCAAGGGAAAGCCCAATGCCGAGATGAGTCTTAAGCCTGTAGCGGTGAGACTCGCAGAACTTCTTGGCAAACCTGTAAAGATGGCTCCGGACTGTATCGGACCTGAAGTAGAAGCCCTGAAACCGGCACCCGGAGAAATCCTGCTGCTGGAAAATCTCCGCTTCCATGCCGGTGAAGAAAAGAACGACCCGGCCTTCGCAGAAGCACTCGCTAAGCTCGCCGACATCTACATCAACGACGCCTTTGGCTCTGCGCATCGCGCTCATGCATCCACAGAAGGCATCATCAAATTCCTGCCCAAGGCCGCAGCCGGACTGCTTATGGAGAAGGAACTTGAATACCTGACCCTGGCCACACAAAACCCGCCGCGCCCCTGCGTCGCCATCTTAGGCGGAGCAAAGGTTTCCGATAAGATTGAAGTCATCCAAAACCTGATGAAGGTTGTGGATCAACTTCTCATCGGAGGAGCCATGGCGTACACGTTCCTGCGAGCGATGAATCAGCCGACCGGCAAATCGCTCGTCGAAGAAGACAAGGTGGAACTGGCGAAGGAACTCCTTGCAACAGCCGGAGGCAAGCTCATGTTGCCCGTAGACCACGTAGTCTCCGCCGAGTTCAAAGAAGGCGCCGACAACCAAACCGTCACCGAAATTCCGGACGGCATGATGGCTCTCGACATTGGTGCCAAGACGATTGAAGCATTCTCCGCGGTGATTGCAGGAGCCAAAACCATAATCTGGAACGGCCCTATGGGAGTATTCGAAAAACCACCCTTCGACAAAGGCACCGTAGCGTTGGCCAAGGCAGTAGCCGAATCGGGAGCAACCTCCATCGTCGGTGGCGGCGACTCAGAAAAAGCAATTAAAGCTGCCGGAGTCACAGCAAAAATCTCACACGTCTCAACAGGGGGCGGAGCATCACTTGAGTTCCTCGCCGGCGATATACTACCTGGAGTCGCCGCACTTACGGACAAGTAATGTTTCCCGTCAACCCACAGCCGAAGCCACAGCCGAAGTCGCTTCCCACCCCGGTCATCATGGTCGCGATCATGATCGTCCTGGCCGCCGGTGGATTTTGGCTATTGCAAAAATACGGCTCTGGCCCCGCACAACCCGAACCCATCACCGCCGAAGCTAAGGCCTACGTCAAGCACCTGAAGCTCGCCGAAGTGGAAATGAAAGCTCATGAGAGCTTCGCCAAACAGCAGCTACTCGAGATCACCGGCAAGATCAGCAATGCCGGTGACCGTCCCATCAAACAGATCACCATCAACTGTATCTTCTACGATCCCTATAATCGTGAAGTGCATCGCGAGCGCTCCGTGATCGTGAAGTCCTCGGCAGGCCTGCTCAATCCCGGAGACACGCGCGAATTCCGCATGGCCTTCGACACCATTCCCTCGACATGGTCCAACGCCATGCCCCAACTCGTCATCGCACAGATTCTTTTCTAGCCTATGACAAAGATTCTGATTGTAGATGATGACGTCGATCAGGTAGAACTCAGACAGTGGATACTGGAGGCCGAAGGCTTCGCGGTAATAGTTGCCAACAGCGCAAGCGACGCGCTCGATTGCATCAAAGCCTCCACTCCAGATGTAATGCTCATGGACCTGCGTCTCCCGGAAACATCCGACGGTCTGCGCCTCATCAGAGAATCTCGCGACTCGCAAAGCCCACTTAAGATCCTCGTACTCTCCGGCAGCACGTTCGAGCTAGCTAGGTCCGCCGAAGCAAAACTAGTGGATCAGGTTCTCCAGAAACCAGTCCGCTCCGAGAAACTCGTGTCCGTACTCCGAAACATGGCGGCAAGCTAAGGTGGGCCGGTTCGGATCTGTGTTTATCTGTGTTGTTCTGAAAACACCTATCCTTCGCCACAGTCCAGGCCCTCGTGGCGCACGCACTCCTGCGTGCCGCATCGACACTCATGTCGATGCCTGCCAAGCCCAACGTACAACCCCTTTTCATCCCCCAGGGTGGTCAGGCCACAGATGAACACAGATGAACACAGATCCGAACGCTGATGGACCCGCAATCTCCACTCATGTACATGAAGGGCGTCGGCCCGGCTCGAGCACAAATGCTCGAAGCCAAGGGCCTTCGCACGATTGACGACCTTCTGACCTACGCCCCCTTCCGCTACGAAGATCGCTCCAATATCAAACCCATCGCCCAACTCGCTCCCGGCGAAATGGCCACCGTCGTTGTTTCGGTCCGCTCCGTCCGATCCTCGGCATTCCAACGTAAACGCGTAGGAATGTTTGAAGCCAGTTTCATCGACAACTCCGGCGGCACACTCGACGGGAAATGGTTCCGTGGCCAATACCTCGCCGATGTGTTGGTTCCAGGGCTTCAAGTCGCTCTCTTCGGCAAGGTCGAATTCGACGGTTACACACGCCGACTCACCATGATGCATCCGGAGTTCGAAGTTATCCCCGATGACGACGACGCAGAAGCCGCGCTCCATACTGGACGCATTGTGCCCATTTACGAAGCCGCAGGCAAAGTCACTACGCGGGTCTTTCGTCAGTTGATCCACCGCGCACTTGAATCACTCGAACCGCAAACCGACCCGCTCCCAAGCTCTATTCAACAACGCCTGAAACTTCCAACCTACTGGCACGCTATCCGCGACATCCACTTCCCTCCCCCGGGTTCGGACGTCCGTACGCTTAACGAATTCCGCTCGCCCGCGCACTTCCGCCTCATCTTTGAAGAGTTCTTCTGGCTGGAATGCGGACTCTCCCTCAAACGCGCCAAGGCAAAAGAAGCCACCGGCATTGCCTTCGAACTGAACGACCGCATCCGAGACAAGATCAAAGCCATGCTGCCGTTCAAACCCACCGGCGCACAAAAGCGCGTGCTCGGCGAGATAGCTAAGGACATGGCATCTCCGCATCCCATGCACCGTCTCTTGCAAGGAGATGTTGGTAGTGGCAAGACGCTCGTCGCTGCTGAGGCCGCTATCATCGCCATCGAGAACGGCTATCAAGCCGTGCTGCTAGCACCTACAGAAATCCTAGCCACGCAGCATTTCTTCTCCCTCAAAAAGCTCTTCGAGAAAATCGGCTACGTCGTCATCCTGCTCACCGGTTCGCAAACGGCCCGCGAGAAACAACAGATCAAAAAGCTGATCGCCGCCGGACTCACTCCCATGATCGTCGGCACGCATGCCCTTCTCGAAGAAGACGTTGACTTCCACAACCTCGGCCTCGCCATCATCGACGAACAACACCGCTTCGGAGTCATCCAGCGTTTAAAGCTTCAGAAAAAGGGACAGACACCAGACGTGTTGGTGATGACCGCAACCCCCATTCCACGTACGCTCGCGCTCACCGTCTACGGTGACCTCGATACTTCCGTGATCGATGAAATGCCGCCCGGACGTCAGCCCATCGTCACCCAACACACCACAGAAGACCAGGTCGAACAAGCCTACAGCTTTCTCCGCACGCAGATCAACGAAGGCCGCCAAGCCTACGTCGTCTACCCCGCCATCGAAGAAAGTGAAGCCATGAAGGCCGCCGAGAAGATGCACACCCATCTCTCCACGCTCGTCTTCCCGGACCTCAAAGTCGAACTCCTCCACGGTCGCCTCAAAGCCAGCGACAAGGAAGACCGCATGTCGCGTTTCCAAAAAGGCGAAACACACATCCTGGTTGCCACAACCGTGATCGAAGTCGGTGTTGACGTCCCCAACGCAACAGTCATGCTCATCGAACAAGCCGAACGTTACGGCCTAGCCCAAGTCCACCAACTCCGCGGACGCGTCGGCAGAGGAGCACATCAAAGCTACTGCATCCTGGTAACCGGCAAGATGAACGACACGAGCCGCGAACGTATCCGGACACTAGTCGAATCAACAGATGGCTTCTACATCGCAGAGATGGACCTCCGCCTCAGAGGCCCCGGCGAATTCTTCGGAACCAAGCAGAGCGGCATGCCAACACTCAGAATCGGCAACATTCTAAGAGACCGCGAAATCCTCGAACTGGCCAGGAACGAAGCCCACGGCTTCATCGCCAATCCCGATTCGCCCGACGACCTGAAGCGTGGCATCGCCTACCTCCGCGACCATTGGCAGCGAAGATACGGATTGGTAATGGTGGCCTAAAACAACAATGAGAATCATAGCCGGCGAATTCAAAAGCAGACGACTCAACACCCCCGAAGACCTCGACATCCGTCCCACGCCGGACCGCTTGCGAGAAACCCTCTTCAACATCCTCGCCCCAAACATCGAAGGCATCACTTTCCTAGACGCATACGCCGGCACAGGAGCAGTAGGCATCGAAGCCATCAGCCGAGGTGCCGCCCGTTGCATCTTCATCGAGCACAACCGCAAAGCCCTGGAGATCCTGCGCCAAAACATTCATTCACTCAAACTGGAAGGCCGCGCCAGAGTGATCCACGGAACCGCAGCCATGTACCTCGCCGCCAATCCCGCAGACATCGTGTTCCTCGATCCGCCCTATACAAAGCCTGATGAGTACGAGCGAACCCTGGCTTTATCAAAAGCCCCACTCGTGATCGCGCAACACGCAACCAAACATAAATTGCCAGAAACGTTTCAACACCTGACACGCTACCGCCAAGTCCGCCAAGGCGACAACACGCTCTCATTCTTCAGTGGTAAAACGGAAGAATGAAGAGAACGTTCTTACTGCTAGCCTTCGCCTGCACAGCCTTCGCCCAGTCCGCAGGCTACGTATTCGTCGCACCTGTGGTAGTCCCCAAAAGCGCCTTCACCCGATGGAACGGCACCTTCGCCCACGTCGGAATCGGAGGTGAAGCCGCCATAGGAAAACACGCCAGCGCGGGCGCAGAGGCAGGCCTGATGGTTCCGGCAACGAACGTCTATGCCAAAAACACCGCCACCGGAACAGTTGGCGCTTCCTATCACCCGCGAGGCTCAGCCACCAAAGTAGCCCCGTTTATTAGCGCAGGAGGCGGACTCCTGGCCGCAAACGGCGTCGGAGGAATCGTCTACTTCGGAGGAGGCGTCAACTACTGGCTCCGCGACCACCTGGGCCTAAGAGCCGAGTATCGTCACTACTACTACCCGCTCGAAAGCGGAATCCACTTCGCCGGATTCCGCCTCGGCGTTACTTTTCGGTAACGAAGGAGAGGATTCGAACCCACACCGTCGAAGGTGTTTCGTTAACAGTGGATAGTTCACCGTTGAACCCAACCACCATCCTCCAACCGCCGAAAGCCTTGCCGCCGTACACATGAAACCCTGCCACGGGCAATAACTGGTCGCGCTCCAGTTGCACCACATCTCCAATTCGATGGCCCGAAGGTGCCACGAAATTCTTATCAACGGTGCGAATATGTCTAATCACCGGTTCCTTGCCGGAATCTTCATACGTCCAGAAAACCGTGTATTCCAGACCAGAGAACTCAGCAGAAAAGCACGGGTAGAACTGGCTCGGACCACTTGCGCACTGTTGGTTCACTTTCAGTGATGCCCGTGGGACTGTCAAGCGCTGCCCCAGTTCTGGCAACTTCTTCAGATGAACCACTGGCGGACTGGATTCAGCAAACAGAAACGATGCGGTGACCAAACTGATTGCCAGACGCATCTCTCAGCTACTCCTTACTGCAAAGCCTTCTCAATCGCCGCAGCAGCAATCGGGACCATGACTTTGTAGCCCTCATCATTCGGATGCAAACCATCGCGAGCGATCCCTGGCTTCATCAATCCCTTGTCATCAATCATCGCCGAGAAATAATCCACATACGTCGCGCCGACCTTCGCACAGTATTCCTTCATCCACGTATTCAGCTTCAGAATATCCGCTGGCGGACGGCCTGTCAGCATGGTGCCGCTCACCGGCGTCACCGACGACAGCAGCACTTTGATTCCATGTGCCTGGGCCAGTTCCGTCATCGCCATGATATTCTCCTGGATCTGCTTCGCCGTCATCGGACCCGTGTTGCGAGCGATATCATTTGTCCCCGCCAACAGAATCACTGCCGCAGGCTTGAGATTAATGACATCCGGATACATACGGACCAGCATCTGGGGGGTCGTCTGCCCGCTAATGCCACGATTCACAAATGGCTTCCCCGGGAAATAGGTGTTCATATTCCAGCCGTCAGTGATTGAATCACCCAGAAACACAACCCGCTTGGGATCGACAGGCTGCTTCATCAATTCAATGTTGGCTTTGTCATAACGGCCTAACTGATTGAAGTCCTGGAGACCATTCAACAGTGTCTGCGCCGGACCAGTAAGACAGCAACCCGCCCTCGGAGGATTGTACTCCTCAACCAACTGGGCCTGAGCAGCAGTGCCGATGAGCAGGCCGGGCAAAACAAGAGAAGCAATTCGAAGTCTAGTCATAGTGAAGCCCATTATAATAGAATCTTCCAACAACATAAATGCCGACACCCGAAGAACTGGATCAACAAGAAGCAGCCACGCGCGAAGCATACCTTATTCAACCGGACAACGCGTCCGAGGCAGACGATTGGTCTTGCGCCGAGCCTTTCGATCACCCGGTAGAATGAACTCATGATCCTCCTGGCTCTCTTGTTTGCCTTCGCGACAAGCGCCTCTGCGCAAGCCGTCACTACCAAGGCCATTGCCGATCATAACGACAGCATCTGGAGCCTGGGTGCAAAGAACTCTTCTCCCGACATCGTCCGCTTTCGTGACCGCTGGTACGTAGCCCTCCGCGAAGACGACTTCATCCGCATCATCGGCTCAGTCGACTCCCAACGCTGGGAGCCCATCGCCAAGATCGACTACGGCGCGGCTGAGGCGATGAGGGAACCCCGCCTTTCCGTTACTCCTGACAACCGCCTGATGCTGGCCTTTCATGCCGTCATGATTGCTGGCCTTGATGCCAAGGTCAAGACGCTCGTGCGCTTCTCACACGAAGGCAAAATCTGGACCCCTTCGGAAACTCTTGGCGACCCTGAATTCACTGCTACGGCTTTCGGCTGGAATCTCGGCAAAGGCTTAATCGTCAGCCATTCTATCGACCAGCAGCGCGTCTACATGACCACGGACGGCGTGCGCACCACACCCCTTGGCCCCGCCGCGCCCATGACTGGCGCAGCTCGCGAGTCCGCTTTTGTCTATTTGCCGAATCACAACATCCTCTCACTGACTCGCCGCGAAGACGGTACAGCAATGTCCGCAACCAGCGTCTCGCCCTATCGCGGATGGCGTTGGCGAGACGCCGGACTTCGTATTGACGGGCCTCCGAACCTCCTGCGCATCCCCGATGGCCGTGTCGTCGCCGCTGTGAAGATCGGCACCCGCACCACGCTCTGTTGGCTCAACGCAACATCAGGCGAACTCACCGAATTCCTTGCCCTGCCCTCTTCCGGCGAGCTTGGACACGCCGGACTGGCATGGTCCGACGGCCTTCTGCTTGTCGCCTATGGCTCCGCCCACGAGGGCAAACAAAGTATCTATCTCGCCCGCGTCCGCCTTCCTCTTCTATGAAAACATTGCTCTCCATCGCCTGCATCTTCCTTGCTGCCTGTGCCACGCCGCCGCCCGCGCCCGCACCGAAGCCCGAGGTCAAGATCGACCAGTTCTACGCCAGCGACGCAGTCATCGCCAAAGGCGTCAAGACCACGCTCTGCTATGGCGTCAGCGGAGCCAAGACTGTCCGCATCGAACCAGCAATCGACCGCCTCTGGCCCTCCATGTCCCGCTGCATTGAAGCGTCTCCCAAAACAACCACAACCTATACGCTGTTTGCTGCGGCCAAAGAAGGCGGGCCCGAAGTCTCCATGACCACCAGCATCACAGTCGATCCAGCGCTTATCCCCGCCGCTCCCACGGAAGGCCCGCAACCTGATGTACAACTCATCCGCTTCTTCATCGCCAGCAGCACTACCGTCGCAGCGGGACAGCAGTTCACCATGTGTTACTCGACGATCAACGCTAAGACCGTGGAACTGACGCCTTCCGTCCACCCAGTCACGCCCGCTGAACGCATGTGCTTCCAGACGGGCATCAACACATCCACAACCTTCGAACTCAAAGCCACCAACGCGCTCGGCCAATTTCAGAAAGCCGAACTCAAAGTCACAGTGCAGTAAACTAGAGGTTTACCCAAGTTAACTGGAGGCAGAATGGCGGCACAACCGCGCCGTAGATCCGCAGTAGTAGACATCGGCGGTATCAAAACCGGCGGCAGCAATCCGATTGTGGTCCAATCGATGACAAACACGGACACCGCGGACGTATCGTCCACGGTGAATCAAGTCATGGCGCTGGCCCAAGCCGGTAGCGAACTGGTCCGTGTTACCGTCAACACCGAAGAGGCCGCCGCAGCCGTTCCCAAGATTGTCGAGACCTGTGCCATGTTCGGCGTCAAGGTCCCCATCGTCGGCGACTTCCATTACAACGGCCACCTGCTTCTCAAGAAGTACCCCGACTGCGCCAAAGCCCTCGCCAAATACCGTATCAACCCTGGCAACGTGAACATCGGTCGCAAGCACGACGAAAACTACAAGACCATGATCGAGTGCGCCATCGAATACGACAAGCCCGTCCGCATCGGCGTCAACTGGGGGTCACTAGACCAAGCCCTGCTCACCCGCATGATGGATGAGAACTCGCTTCGGCCTGAGCCACTCGACGCAGGCGAGGTCCTGCGCGAAGCCATCGTCTGCAGCGCGCTTCTTGCAGCCGAAGCCGCCGAAAGCTACGGCCTTCCACATGACCGCATTCTCCTCAGCGCCAAGGTCAGCAATGTACAGGACCTAGTCGGTGTCTATCGCCAACTTGCTGCGCGTTGCGACTATCCTCTGCACCTCGGCCTCACCGAAGCAGGACTCGGTTCCAAAGGCATTGTCGCGACCACAGCAGCGCTCTCCATCCTGCTGCAGGAAGGCATCGGCGATACCATCCGAGCCTCGCTCACGCCGCTTCCCAACGGAGACCGCTCCGAGGAAGTCCGCGTCTGCCAGGAAGTCCTGCAAGCCCTGGGCCTGCGCAGCTTCACACCGCAGGTAACCGCCTGCCCAGGCTGTGGCCGCACCACCAGCACCTTCTTCCAGGACATGGCCGATCAAATCCAGACCTATCTACGCAAACAGATGCCCGTCTGGAAAGAATCCCACACCGGCGTCGAAGAGATGAAGGTAGCCGTAATGGGTTGCGTAGTCAACGGACCCGGTGAATCCAAGCACTCCAACATCGGCATCTCACTGCCAGGCACCTTCGAAGAACCCGTGGCCCCCGTGTATGTGGATGGCCAGCTCTCAACCACATTACGCGGAGACCACATCGTCGCCGAGTTCATCGACATCCTCAACAAGTACGTAGATAGCCACTACGCCTAAAAACACTACGGGCCAAGCATTTCGCTTGGCCCGTAGTGTTTTTACTGCTTGCAGTAACGCCTTATGGCGTTACCGGTTTGTCGGTGAAGGTTACCCTCACTATGTTCTTGCCGATTGCACCCTTGGAGTCAGTTACAGTTAACTCGAAGATCCACACATCGTTGACCGGCGTATCCAGGTGAACAGCAGTGGTTGCCGCTGTCGGGGACGTGACGGTGCCGGATCCCTGAATGAGCGCCCAGTTGTAGGTAATAGTGTCATTGTCAGGATCAAACGTACCAGCCGAACTGAGGTTAAGATCTTTCAGGTTCGTCTGGAGGTCGGGACCACCCGCGATCACAGCTACCGGCGGTTTGTTCGTTGCGGTCGCCCCGGTAACAGTCAGAGTCACCTGGGCTGTTGCCGTGGACAACTTACCAACAGCAGTCATCGTGTAGGTAGTCGTCACAGCAGGTACACCGGTCGTGAGCGAGCCATTCGCATCGCGCAAGCCAACGCTATCAATCACATAGACTTCCGTAGCATTCTCAGTTCTCCAGGTAAAGGTAACAATGTCACCGGGTTTCGCCGGGTTCGGCGTTACGGTGAAGCTGAGAATCTTAACCTTGGGGTATACCGTGATTGTCGCGGTACCCGTCGTGGTACCGAATACGTTGGTTGCGGTCAGGGTGTAGGTGGTGGTGGTTGCGGGCGACACGCTTCTGGTGCCGTTGGCCGGAACAGTTCCGATTCCCTGGTTAATGGTTACGGTGACCGGCTGCGCCGACACAATGTTCCACGACAATGTCGAGGAGTCTCCAGCGGAGATCTCAACCGGGTTGGCAGCAAACGTAACCGCAGGCGCGTTGCCCTTCTGGATGGTTACGTTGACCGTGCAGCTCGCGTTGCCGCCAGATGCATTCGCGGTCAAGGTGTAAGTGGTATCAACCGTGGGCGACACCGTGGTCGAACCGGTTGCCGCAAACTGGCCCACGTTGAGGATCACAACGTTTTCCGCGTTTGTCGCCGCCCAGCTCAGCGTAGTGCTGGCTCCAGGCAGAATCGAAGACGGATTGGCTTGGCAGGTAGTGAAGGCTGCGACAGGTTTCGGCAGTGCCGCAACCGTCGCGTTTACACGCGCCACGCTTTGAGCATTGTAGCTATCCTTCACAGTCAGGAGGAAGCCGTAAGTCTGGCCAGCAGCCGCCGGGAAAGTTGTCTTTGCCGCGGTCGGAGCGCTGAGAGAAACCGTCGGCCCGGAGACCTGTGTCCACTGGTAAGTGAGCGGGTCGTTATCAGGATCGAACGAAGCCGAGCCATCCAGCGTAACCGTCGCCGCAGCCGTCAGGTTCTGATCAGCACCTGCGTTGGCCACCGGGGGTGAGTTGCCGGACCGGATCGTGCGGGTGAGCGATTCATAACGAATGCGAGGAACATCAACCGGCACAGGCTGGTTGGCTGCCTTGTATTCCTTCGGAGCCAGGAAGTTTCCGAACAGGATACCGAAAGTTGCGCGGCCGTTTGTGTCCTTGCCAATCAGAGTCTCGTTGACACCACCTTCGGCGGTAAACGCGAAGCGGTTGTTCAACGGGAACACGAGACGGGCTGTGCCGCCAGGACGGGAGTTACCACCTGCCGTGCGAATGTAGCCGAGGTTTCCTTCCAGCCACATATTCTTGTGGAAGCTGACCGCGCCGCTACCGCCAGCCTGGTCGCTTACGCGGAGGTAATTCTCAAGAGTCACATTGGGTCCAAGACCAAGAACGCTGCCAGCCGTGCGGCCAACAATCGGGTTGCTCATGAAAGCCTTGGTGAGGTACGCACCAACACGGCCTACACCAAACAAATAGTCAGCAGTAAAGGCGGCTTGTCCGAGGGTACCGGAGTTGGTTGCGTCGCCGAGCTTAACCGTCTTAAAGCTGGTAAAACCGCCCATCTGGAAGTTCTTCCAGCGATTGACGAGACCAAAGTCTGCCTGACCTTCGGCGCGATTCTTAAAGTACAAGTATTCGCCCTGAGCCTGGAAGGCTACATGTTCGCTGAACGGGCTGAAGTAGCGGCCCTTACCGGTGAAGGTGAAGGCACCGTTGTTATCCGAGCCAATATTGAGACCAAGAAGAGAGAACTTCGGCAGGGGATTCATCGGAGTCATGCGTGCAATCGCTGCGTCAGCAGCGTTCTTGGCAAGTTCCGCCAACCGGGCGTCAGAGACACCAGGGCCAGCCGCACCAGGAGCACCCGCAACACCAGCGGCTCCAGCCACGGCAGCAGGTGCCGGACGGTTCTGAAGCGCATCCAACTGCGCACGCAGGCGATCATGATCAGCCTTCAGTGCATTGAGGGCTGCAAGGATTTCGTCGAGTTTGTCGAGGCGTTTAAGAATCTGCGAGCAGCATTCGTCCTGCTTGGCTTGGATCGCTTCCAATGCCTTAATGGCGTCTCCCGCTCCGCCGCCAGATCCGACTGTCTTACCACTGCCATCTGTCACCGCAAGGACAACGCGGCGGTTCATGAACCTGCCTTCCTTCGTTCCGTTGTCTACTTTGGGGTCTCGCTTGCCGCTGCCATCAACCGTGATTTGCGTCGGCTTGGCACCGTACTTCTCCAGAAAAGACTTAACCGCGTTAGCACGAGCCAGTGCCAGCTTGTCATTATATGGGTGACCACCAACAACGTCAGTGTGGCCCTTTACTGTCACCTTGTAGCTGGGATTCTGACTCAACAGCTCGGAAATCCGCAAAAGGCTAGGATAGCCGTCACTCAGGGTCGAAGAATTAAACTCGAAGTTAATCTCCTCCCAATCTTCTTTACTTGCGCTGGTGTTTAGGCCTTGACCAAACAACTGGCCAGCTCCGAGCACCATAAGCGCTCCGAATACTGATAATCTTCCTATCATCTACTGCCTCCTAGTTCATCCGTATTGAAACTTCAGCGTACTTCTAATAATCTACTTAGTACCCAGGATACTACAGGATGCGTTTAAGATGCTCTTATGCGCTAGCATAGGTCTGTGAAACGCCCCTCCCCGTTACCTTTCGTAATTGTTGTTGCCGTCCTGCTTCTAATCAGCGCCCGTACAATCGCCGTCACGGTTATTGATTACGAATGGTGGCAGGAGATGGGGCAACTCCAGGTCTGGCTGGATATGCTGTTTTATGGAGTGGCCCCCATTGGCGCTGCCTCGGTCGTCGCCTTCGGCATCTTGTGGATGGCACTGGCCCGCGGGTTGAAACAAAGTGGCAGTGGCCTGAGCAAGATGCCAGCGGTTGCCTACCTAGGAACGTTTGGCGTTTTGGTACTTGGTGTAATGATCGCCTCTGGAACAATCGACTCATGGACGGTCATGCGGTACATCGGTGCCCGTTCGATGGTGCCAGTGGCCAATGCCTGGGTGGATCCGGCCTTTAATCAACCTCTGTCGTTCTATCTCTTCGAACTCCCCTTCTACGGATTGTTGCAATCCTATGTGCTGGTCCTCTCGCTGTTTGCTGCCATCGTCTATTGGGTGGCCGCGCGCGCTGCTCAACTTCGGGATGGTTTATCCCAGGCAAATCGCAGCGGAGAGATTGACATTTCCGCCCTACGGCTTGGTGGAGGTTTGGACTCCTTATTTTTGCGTGGAGCCGCCGTCGTGTTTTTCCTTTCTTTGGCCCTGAAATTCTATCTCGGCCGCTACGCAATGTTGATGAACGACCACGGCTTCATGACCGGCGTCGACTATGTGGACGAGCACTACCGCCTGCCCCTGGTTTGGGTCTTGGTTGGACTAAGTCTTGCTGCCCCCGTGTTTGTTATGTTGCGGGCATGGAAAGTCCTCGTAGTTCTTGCAGCCGTGTGGGTGCTCCAGGGAGTTGTCCCGGGAGCCGTCTCCTCGTTTTACGTAAAGCCCAACGAAATTGCATTGCAGAAGCCTTATATCGAGCGCCACCTCAAGGCAACTCGGGATGCTTATGGACTCTCGGAAAAGGTTCGCGAACAGGAACTCTCTACCAGTCGTACCGCGCGGATTGATCCGTCAAAACATAAAGCGTTATTCGACAACATCCGCTTGTGGGATTGGCGCGCATTTCACGACACCGTGACTCAGATTCAAGCATTGCGTCCTTACTACGTGTTCAAAGACACCGACGTCGACCGCTACATGATTGACGGCGAATTACGTCAGGTTATGGTCACCCCTCGCGAGGTGGACATACGGCAAGTACCGGATGCACAAACCCGCTGGAGCAGTCCGCATTTCATTTATACACACGGCTACGGAATGGTAATGGCCGAGGCCAGCCGTATCACAAAAGATGGACTCCCTCGGACGTTCGTTCAGGATGCTCCCGTGAAAGTACTCACCAACAGCCTTAAACTGACGCGGCCTGAGATTTACTTCGGAGAAGTCACCCATGAGCCGGTATTTGTGAAAACTGCCGAGCAGGAGTTCAGTTATCCCGAGGGTGACAAGGGAGTGTTCACGCGGTACTCAGGCCCGGGCGGCATCCCGATTGGTTCTTTTGGCATGAGGCTGGCAGCAGCATTGCGAGAGGGAGACTTCAACATCCTGCTAACCAGCATCCTGACCAGCGAAAGCAAGATGCTCATCCGGCGCAAGATCGGCGAACGCCTGGAAACGCTGGCCGGTTTTATCACGTGGGATGAAGATCCATATTTGGTCTTAACCGATGAAGGAAGGCTGGTTTGGCTTGCCGATGGTTACACAACTTCCGATGCCCACCCCTACTCCCGGCAGATCGGTTTGAGCAGCCGTCCCATCAATTACATTCGCAATTCCGTCAAGGCCTCCATCGACGCTTACACCGGCGAAACCATCATTTATGTTTTTGAGCCCAAGGACCCGGTTATCCAGGCCTATTGGAAACTTTTCCCATCCCTGATGAAACCGGCTTCAAACATGCCACCGTACTTACGGACACACGCCAGGTATCCGGAGACCATCTTCCGCGTCCAGGCCGAGATCTATCGCACCTATCACATGCGCGATGCCCAGGCGTTTTATAACAAGGAAGATCTGTGGGACGTTGCCCGGAACGTTTATGGCAGCACCAGTAAGCCGGAACCGGTTACGCCTTCTTACGTCGTAGCTGCGATGCCCGGCGACACCGAAGCCGAGTTCATGTTGACGCTGCCATTTACACCTCGCGGCAAAGACAACTTGACAGGCCTGATGGTGGCGCGGTCAGACGGCGATCGTTTGGGCGAGTTGGATTTCTACCGTCTCTCCAAGCAACAATTTGCTGACGGTCCCATGCAGGTGGAATCACGTATTTCCTCGGATCAGGTGATTTCAAAGGACCTGACTTTATGGAATCAACAAGGCTCCGAGGTCTTGCGCGGACAGTTGCTAACCCTGCCAGTAGAAAATGCCCTTCTCTATGTGGAGCCAATCTACATTCAGGCCTCACAGTCCCGGATGCCCCAGTTGAAAAAGGTGGTTTTGGCTTTGGGTGATTTGTTGATCTACCGGGATACCTACGAGGAAGCACTGGCGGAGTTAGCAGCGGCTCACGGCGGGAGTCTGCCGTTTTCAGCACCTGCAACGACTCCAACTACCGCAACTTCCGCAGTCGCTACCGCTGCTCCGAAAGCTGGCGATGATCCGCGCTTTGGACAGGTGCGGGAGCACATGCGTAAGTTCCGAGAGATGTCGGCGCAAGGGAAGTGGGCGGAAGCCGGAAAAGAGTTAGAAGCGATTGAGGCCCTGACCAAGCGGTAAAGACTACCGGGGATAGGGGTGCCCTCTCAAGATGGTAAACGCCCGGTAGATTTGTTCGGCCAGCATGGCTCTGGCCAATTCGTGAGGAAACGTCATCGACGAAAGCGAAAGCTGTAAATCGGCTTCCTGCTTCCATTTTTCCGGCAGTCCGTCATGCCCGCCAATTACAAAAACAGCATCACGGCCCTCCATTTCAAGCTTGGCGAAGATTTGAGCAAAGGCGTTGGAGTTGATTTGCTTCCCGGCCGGATCCATCGCAATTTTCATAGCCGACGGATGCTTGCTCCAGGGATCGGATTTCTTCGCAACCAGTTCCAGCATCTCGCATGGCGCATACCGTGAAGCTCGCTTGAGGAATTCAGCAGCAATCGCGTTGGCGTGTTCCTCTCTGGGCTTGCCAACGAAGTAAATGCGGACCTTCATTACCTACCAGTGTGCCATCAGCATCGCATCTACGGTTAGAAGGCCGGAATGCCGATGTTATGAGGAGGAGAACTGTCTTGGATCAGATACCTTGTCCCGATGGATATATTCTGGACGCCAAATCCCCCCTGGCGGAAGGTCATCACGCTTTGAACCACTATCTGGTTCGCGTCGAGGATGCGGGATGGCAGATCGCACTCAAGGAAATCAATGCCATTCGTGATAAATCGCGGAAGCTCGCCGCCTGGAAGGCTTTGTTGGAGCGCTTCGCCTGGCTGCGGGATAATCAACGGGCCAGTCCCTGCGTGAGTCCGTTCCGTGGCTTGGCAGAGCGTATTGAAAAATGGACCCT
>Ga0315912_10001597_pt1 | contig 26975 bp, 21 predicted proteins | sample VfabasoilMG_FD_204469 | JGI IMG/M metagenome (GOLD analysis project Ga0315912, IMG submission 204469) | Garden soil microbial communities collected in Santa Monica, California, United States - V. faba soil | ecosystem: Environmental > Terrestrial > Soil > Garden | place: USA: California... | reverse complement strand
TGCGGGACCCCATCAAGTTGCAGCTCAGCAGCGGCGAGCTGAGCATCAAGAAGACCATCCGCTTCATCGAGGAAGTGCTGATCCGCCGTGCGCTGCAGAAGACGAAGGGCAACCGCACGCGGGCAGCCGAACTCCTGGAGATCAGTCACCGCGCGTTGCTCTACAAGATCAAGGACTACGATCTGAACGATGTGTGAATGAATCCACGCCCAGCTCAGCATCGCGCCACGCAGGTTCATGGGGGAGCTCCAGCCGACCCCGGCCTGGAGTCGTCTCAAATGGCTGTAAAATTGCCGCTGAACGGTAGCGCAATAGCTTTGAGCTTGACCAAATTACCGTGGGACTCGATTCAGGCTGCGAGCCCGACTAGCATGGCCCGCCATGAAGACCGTAGGGATCGCACTGATTTCAGTTTTTGTCGTTGCGTGTGGTGGCTCAAACAACGGCGGCATCAAGACCGCCGAAGAGCGCCTGGATGAACAGCTAGCTATCGCCGAGGCTCAGAAGCCCGAACAAGACTCGAGTTTGAGCCAGTACGATGAAGCTGCCACGGACTCAGAAGAGGCGAACAAGTTCAACAAAGAGGCGGCCAAGCACGAGCTCAAGCGCGCCGGGCTCAATGCGGTGGACTGTCCCAACACCTTTGAGAAGGCTCAGCTCGGCGATTATCAGCCAGGCAAAGCAGTGGTCACGCTCACGTTTGAGAACGCCGGGACCGTGAAGGACGTGTCCGTCTCTTCGCCCTATGCAGGAACAGCCGTTGGCGAGTGCATCGTGCGCGCGATGGGCACCGTGGCCATCGATCCGTACCAAGAGCCTGAAGTCACGACGACCTGGGAGCTCGAGATGGGACCGGCCAAGCCCACCGACGCGAAAGCATCGGGCGCCAAGAAGAAGTGACGCCCTCGCCCAACTCCAGCTATCTATGCACTGCAGCTCTCAGTGAGCTGCAGCTCTCCATGACAAGTGGCGGTCTCCCTGCACCGCCGCGGTCTCATGGGACAATAGCTGTCTAGGGACGGTTGCCGTCCATCAAAGCGTCCACAGGCCAACGATGGTCACGACGGCGACGACAACAGTGAGCGCATAGCCAATGGGGGCGAGCTGGGACAGACGAGCGCTCTGGTGGCGCAACTCTATCGATGCGAAGCGGCTGGATGCCTGACTTGCCCGACCGTTGAGCGCCATGGAGGCGGCTTGCAGGGCGGGGTCTAATGGATCTCTCAATCGCATGGGGTGGAGTTTTCTCCCATCCATTGCGCGGTCTGTCTACCCTGAGCGGGCTGTCAGCATTCGAATGCAATGAGTGATTTCTTATGGGGTCGAAACACTCGGGCAAAGTGGGATTTTTCTGCAATTTTGAGGATCTTCGCGATCGCACCTACTCCAGCCTACCGGCACGTCAGCCGCGCAGCCTAACCCACAAAAAATGACTAGGTCGCCCGCGACGATCGGTACGACACCAGCGCACAGCCTCCAGAACGCTCAGCATTCTGCAGAACATGATGAATATGTGATGACTTGGCGAGACCGGAGCCGCCGGAGAAGTCCCTTGCCGATATTGACTCGCTGCGTCACCCACCCCATCAGGTAGTGAGGGCTGGTGACTGCGCTCGAACACCACGCGCATGCTTCGTTCCGATGTGTCCTCCTAGAAACTAGTGAAGGTTGGCTTTGCCGGTTTCGTGCCACCAACGGCGAAAGTCGGCCTGTGCGTTGCGACGATCGGGTTGAGATTGGTCCTCGTCGTAGCCAAAGTCCTTACCACACAGCGCACGTAGCTCGTCGCCGGCCGCGCGCCGGATGTCCCTGCGCTCATGATCGAGACTGGCAATGAGCCACTCCACTCGGTCCTCATCGCGATGCTGCTGCCAAAACTGGCGCCACGCGTCCAGGTCGTCGCCAAAATCTTGACGAGTGAGCACGCACAGCGCCCAACGCGCTGAGCGCGTGACGTTGGGGCTAAAATCCTCCAGAAGTTGGAGCAAGACCGGGATACTTTCGTGTTCTCGAATGTCCGCTAGTGCCTCAATAGCTGAGCAGCGAGCGTCAGCATCCAGGCCTTGATCGCGGCACATTTGTTCGACGTGAGCGCGCAGTGTGCGCCGCGTCAGCGCGTCGCGGCGCATACGGCGCGACGAGGCGAGAGCTGCTCGGCGCACCTCGATGGAGCTGTCGAGCAGGCGACTGGCCACAGCCTTGGCCGATTCCTTTCCTGGTAGTTCACCGAGCAGGAAGGTGGCCCAGCGACGCACCCTAGGGTTTTCGTCCGCGGTGCGCACGGTGATGAAGGGAATGGACTTGCCGCCTATGCCCACGAGCGCGGAAAGAATGGGCCCGCACTCCGAGCCCTTTTGCGACGGACTGCTGGGTTCGGTAACGGGACCTGGAAATTCCGCGATGAGCGCGCCCACTGCTGTTTCCCCGCCGTCGAGAAGCTGGGGCAAGACCGATTCATTGCCCTTGAGCAGTTCAGCGACCAGGTAGGTGAAGGATTTGGGGCGCCGCAGCTGTTGGTCGTCCGCGCTGACCTCGGGCGCGGGTGCGTGCTCGCTCGCTGGATCGGACGGGGCGGCATCCGGGAGAATGGGTCGACGGCTGAGCATGGTGCCTGTCGTGGACATCTCAATCACATCCAGCTCTTGATCACCGAGTTTGTGGGTCGGCGGCTCGTCGCTGTCCAGGTTACGCCCCAAAGCGACGATGCGCCGAGACGCCAGCGGCACGCGATGCAGCGGGTCCTTTGGGGTGTGCTCGAAGGCTGGCGATGGCGCTAGCTCATCTGGCCTCTGGCTTGCGGGAAACCCCTTGAGCGTTCTTGCTGGCTCGGGGGGAAAGCTCAGGGGCGGATCAGAGCTTCGATCGGCGTGTTGGCCGCTCACACCCGGTTGTGTCAGAGGACGTCGCGCAGGTGCAGCCACCTCATGTGTGGCGGCTGGGACGACGGACGTCTTTTTGATTGCGTCAGATGTAACCGTGCCCGCGGGGGGTAGTGAGTTGGGAGGAGGGGCTGCTGAGTTGCGTCGGGTGGCGGCGATCGCCTCGTTTCTGCTGTTCAACAGCCTGTCGCGGCTCACGGTGGCCAGGCCGATCTTGGTCGGGTGAGAGCGAAGCGGGCCTGCTTCCTCGATGGGATCAGACACCGGCGGGTCATGCACCGGCGGGTGGTGCACCGGCGGGTGGTGCACTGGCGGGTCGTGCGCCAGGGGCGCGGCAGGAGGCGGCACAATTTCTTGAGCCGGTACTTGTTGTTGAGCCCGTACTGGGGCGCTCGACGTGCGCGCCCGGGAAGGTTGGATAGGGTCAGTTGTGGGGGCGAAAGCCGCGTGCGCGCTCATTTGGGGACCGCGCGTGGCCCGCTTGCGCTCCATCAGGACCCGTTTGAGTCCCGTCGCGACGTGGGGTGCAACTTGTTCCAGAGCTGAACGCTCTTCTGCAGCGATAGCGCTCATGCCGTTATCACACCACAAAAGCAGCACTGGTCGTTGCTGTATGGAGATGGGTTGAAGCAGCACGTTCAAGCCTACGGGGCGCCCTAAGTCTCGCGCCACTCCGCCCTCCACACCCGAAGCCCGCAGTCGCCCAACATAGCCGTGGTCGGAGGCGACGGCGTTCTTGAAGGAGCTGCTCAGATCGAGCGGCACGACCAGGCGCTTCATCTCCTCTGTCGTGCTGCCTTGGCCAGCAGAACTGAGGCCGCGTGCTTCGCTCCCCGCGATGGCAAAGACCGCGACGTATTGGAAGTGAACGGCCGAGTAACGAAGCAAGACCTCGACCAAACGCTCGCGGGTGGTGGCCTGAGCAAGATCGTTGGTCGCAGCTGACAGGCTGTAGGCAGCAGGCGGAGGCACGCTCTGTGTGCCGCTGACCTTGGAGGGGCCGCCCGAAAACGCGGTGACATGTTCATAGCCCACAGGCGGTGGCGCGGTGTCGTCCTGCACGACTTGAGCTTCTGACAGCGATAGCGATTTGGTCTCCACCGGGGCGTGCCTCAACGTCGAGTCGGCCGCGAGCTTTGGAGCTGGTGCCACATGGGGCAGGGCGACAGTAGGGACATCGTGGGCCCGTGGCACGTCGCGGGGTGGCTCTCCCAGTTGGGATAGCGACAGCCGCTTACCCAGCTTGTCGATCAGCTTGGTCAAGCGCTTGGGCAAGTCCTCGCCGTTGAACAAATGGAGCGCTTCCTGCAGGCGCACTGTGGTCGTGAGCATGATCTCACATGGTTCACCCAGCAGCTGACCCAGCTGCTGGGCCGTGACAGGGAGGCGATTGTTCACGGCGACAATCACAACTCCATCCTCGCGCGCTCCGGCGACCCCAGACACGCCTGAACTCCGCAGGCGGATCGTAAGATCCAAGTCGAGCAGTAGGGGACCAGGCGGACAGGCAGGCAGGTCCGTCATTTGCGCAAGAACCGACAACAAACTCTGCTCGCTCACGACGCCGAGTTCGAGCAGGTTGAGTTGCAAATCACCGCCGTAAATAACCTGTCGAGCTTGGACCTCGTGCAACGCAACCGGGTTGCTCAGGCCAAGCTCGAGAAGAGTCGGTATGAGGTGTTCGAACTCCGCCATCGCTTGGCCCATCACCATAGCAGAGCCCAGGCGGGTTGGGGGAGAGCCCTGTGCGCGCTGGGTACCGAGAGGTAGGTGTATCGCCCCTACCGAGTTCGTCCTTATTGAAAGCCGCCCACGACGACACCGTTTGCCGCGGAAAGCAGGGCGAGCGCCAGACTCAAGTAGACGAGGATGCCGAGCACATCCACGAGGGTCGCGATGAACGGTGTCGAACTCGTGGCCGGGTCGAGGCCAAGCCGATGCAAGAGGAGCGGCATCATGGCTCCCACCACACATCCAAGGGTGACGATGGCGATGATGGTGATGCCGATCAGTTCGGCCATTTCCCGGCCGTCTCCGCCGAACCATGCGCGCGCGACGCCAAGGAGCGCCAGCGCGGAACCCAGCGCTAGCCCCTGCGCAAGTTCACGCATCAATACCCGCCACCAATCTTTGGATTCAATCTCGCCGACGGCCAAGCCGCGAATGATGAGCGTCGCGGACTGCGAACCTGAATTGCCGCCTGCGCTGACCACGAGCGGCACGTAGTACGCAAGCTGGGTAATGGCTTTGAGGACCGGCTCGAAGGCCTCCATGGCCGAAGTGGTCATGAAGCCACTCACAAATAGGATGAGCAGCCAGGGTGCACGCTTGCTCAGATAGATCCAGAACGGGATCGAAAAATAGCTGTGCTCGATAGGACCCACGGCGCCCATCTTTTGCGCGTCCTCCTCGGCCTCCTCTTCGAAGACGTCGAGCACGTCATCGGAGGTGATGATCCCCAAGATTTTATGATCTGGCCCCACCACCGGGATGGCATGCATATCGTAGCGCGAAAATACGCGCGCTACCTCTTCCTGGTCGAGCTCCGGGGGGACGCTGACCAAGTTGTGCTGCATGATGTCGCTCATGATCGCGTCAAACTTGCTCATGAGCAGTGCGCGCAGGGTGACGTATCCGACCACACGTTCCTGTGGGTCTAACACGTAGATGACATCGAGGACCTCATAGCCTTCTCTTGCACATTCTCGCAATGTGACCAGCGCTTCGTCGACCGTCGCGTCCTTACGCGTCTCGACGAACTCGTTGGTCATCAAGCCGCCAGCACATTCCTCTGGCCAGCGCGTCAACTCGCGGACGTCTTGCGCCTGCTCTGGGTCAACCGCCTGCAAGCGCGCCATCAACTTGCTGACCGTCTCTTCAGGCAACGAGGCGAAGAAGTCCACCGTGTCGTCGGCGCTCATCTCGCTCACCAAGCGCACCGTGGAGTTGATGCCCAGCTCCTTGGCGATGGCTACTTGCAACTCTTCTCCCAGGCGCTCAAACACTTGTGCCCCAAATACGACGGGCATGACCTTGAGCGCGCCGGCCGCCTCCTTGGTCTCGAGGGGCTCCAAGCATTCACTAACGTCTTGCGGATGCAGTTCGTCGATCAAGTCCACGATCGACTTGGGATCTTCGCGGAGCAGCTCGCGCAACTCAGGGCCGATCAGACGTCCGAACTCCATGGTTTGCCAAGGTAGTGGAGGACCTTTTCGCGGGAAAGCCGCTACGCTCGACGAACGTCGTCGGGCTGGGCAAAACCTAGGGCGCGTGCGGGGCGCGTGCTCTTGCACGGCGGCGAGCGGCCGGCGCCGCTGGTTGGCGACCCCGGGGACGCCTTCAGTTCACCAAGAACCACTTGACGCCAACCTTGATCTCCAAATGCAGATGGTCGGCGTGTGCCTCATCGAAGTGGGGCGTCAACATGTAGTGGAAGATTCGCAGATCGGAGGCCTCGCAAGCCAGGCTCATCAACTCGCGCCCGCGACGTCCGGCCAACTTGCGGCCAGCGTCCCCACAGCTTTTGGCACCGATTTCGCTGGGCCAGTGTGGGCCAACCGCCACCCAATGGCCGGTGCTCTTCTTGATCGCGCCCAGGTCAATGGCCATGCCGCCGGGGTGTCGGTGCAAGTATTCACCCGGCTTGGCGGGACGATCGTGGGGTGGCCGATACATGGTGAAATGCACGACCTCGACGAAACCGTGGATCTCCAGTAATTCGCAGAAGTCATCGAGGGCCAGCGCCAGGCGTCCGTCCAAGATCTCGAAGGGGGTCGTGGCCCGCTGCTCGGCGGGCAGGACCGAGTGAATCCAAACGCCGTGCAGGCGGCCACTCAGGCGGATGGGCAAACGCACGCCGGGGACGGGTGGTACGCGCTGGTAAGGGATTTCCCTGCGATCCAGCTCTGCCAGCACCTGTTCGTTGGTCATGTTGGCGTAGTGGTAGGCGCGTGTGTCCTTGGCGGCAGCCTCGGCGGGAATTTCCAAGTATTTGTTTGCTGCCTGCGCCGGCTCTAAATTCCACACGCTGGCGCACATGAGAAGCGCGCCCACGCTGAGCGCGGCTGTCCACGGCCTTCGCTTTTGCATCGTTCCCTAAGTAGCCGATTCTTGGATTTGTCCAAATTTTCGGCGGATGAGCGCTCAAACTCTGGGCAAGGTTCAAAGCTGCAGTTCGAGGCGAACGCCGTGCGGCAACTCGGCTAGCCCAGCGAGCATGCCAGGTTTGCAGCCAATGCCTGCGGCAAGCGGCGCCTGGCGAAACATATCGACATCGAATGAACTGTCGCCCAAAGCTGCCAGCCAGGGCCGGGTACCCATACGCTTTCTCCCTGCGTGGACCTTGTCCGGTCCGTAAGGCAGGGGCGCGCGGAGGCGCGGGGCAATACGCGGTACACCGCGCTGATCCAATTTGAGTTCGGGACATCCCGCGACGATGTCGTCGGGCCCAAACCCCAGGGTGGCAGTGGCTTCCTCGACTACCCATTGCGGGGACGCCGAAACAATCAGGGCGTGTGCGCCCTGGCTGCGCACCCAAGCCGCCAACTCCACAATCTCGTGATGGAGCGTACGTAAGTGCCCCTTTTCGGTCAGCGCTTGTTGGACCAACTGCCGAAATTCCACTTCAGAATAATCCACGTACACCCACACCTGCATCTCCGCCGCGGCGCGCTCGCCGAGTCGCTCTGAGGCAAACGCATGCTGCAGCGCCCGTGCGAGCTCGTGCACGTCACGCCCAACGAGAGGTAGGCCTTGGGCCTGCGCGAATTGCTGCAGCGCTTCGACAGCGCTCGGATAGAGGAGCCGCTCTTCGATGGCCCATTCAAAGGTCATCATCCCCACGTCGTGCTGCCAAAGCGTGCCATCGGCGTCGAACACGACCACACCGGACGGGGAGCTATCGAGCAGCTGCTTGAGCTGACGTTGAAACTGCGCAACGGTAACCAAGGGGGGATGCACGAAAAACAGTTTAACCGCTTGGCATTGCAAACACTACTTCGGGCCATTGTGCGCAAGATTTGCTGGTGCGGGCCGCCGCGAGTGAGGCTGATGCAGTGGAAGCATGCGCGTGGCGCGCGTGGCGAAATGGACTAATGTGGATTTTACACCGCAAACAACGGGTGAATATGCAGTTCAGTCGACGACAACTCTTGGGTTGGGGCTCCACCATCGCGGCGGGCGCGGCGTTTGGTTTTCAGCATTTTGCGGTAGCTCGCAGCGAACACAATCGCTACGGCAAGCTGCTTGCCGACCCGGCTGGGGTCCTCAACCTTCCGGCTGGGTTCACTTACCGAGTCCTCCTCCAAACTGGCGACCTGATGAGTGACGGTGCGCAGCGCCGCGATCTGCCGGATGGCATGGCTGCATTCGTTGGCGCACCGGGTCAAACGATCTTGATGTGCAATCACGAGCGAGTCGAAAACGGTGGGGTGTCGCGTCTGGTGATCGACCAAAAGACATTGCGCGTGCTGTCCAGCAACGACGTTCTCACCGGCACCCAGCGCAATTGTTCTGGTGGACCCAGCCCGTGGGGCTGGCTCAGCTGCGAGGAGGTTACCTTGGGTGGCGTGTGGCTGTGCCCCGCAGACACGACGCGCGCGCTGTCGGTAACCCAGCGCAGGCGGCTCGACGCGTACGGTTCATTCTGCCACGAGGCAGTTTGCGTCGATCCGCAGAGCTTGATCGCCTATCTGACCGAGGACGATGGCCCCAGTTACCTCTATCGTATGGTCCCTCATGATCGAAAGTACCCGTTCAGCGGTCAGCTGCAGGCGCTCAGTGCGCGCGCTCCAGGCGGGCAGGATACCCAGGACATGCGCGTCGGGGACGCATTTGACATCGGTTGGGTGCGCGTCGAACCAAGGCAGGCACGCGCGTCCGCCCAAAGCAAAGGGGCTACTGTCTTCCACCGCGGCGAGGGGATTTGGTTTTTCGACGGTGCTGTGTATTTCACGTGCACGTCCAACGATCAATTGTTCAAGCTGACGCCGCAAGGCGACGGGGGCCGCGTTCAGCTCATCGCCAATGATTTCTCCAGTCCCGACAACATCACTGTGACGCCGTGGGGCGACGTGGTGGTCGCGGAGGACCAGAAGGGGCGCTGTCGATTGCGTGTGCTCGATGCCCGAGGAAAAGTCAGCACTCTGGCTGAAAACGCGGTGGGGATTGCCGAAGAGTTTGCTGGTGTTTGCTTTTCTCCGGACGGCTCCACGTTGTTCTGCAATTTGCAGAAGTCGGGGCATACCGTAGCCATCCAAGGGCCATTCAAGAGCGCCTAGTCGCAGCTATCGCGGATGTACTCCGGGTCGTCCGTGCAGGAGCACTCCACTGGTTCACCCACCTCGGCCGAGGCGACCTGGTTGCATTTTTTCTTGACCTCGTCGAGCGACTCATCACCACACATGTAGCGTTGTCGCCCGAAGGAGAGCCAAAAACACATCACCTTTCGCTTCTCTGCTGAGGCCTCCAAGGGCTCGATGTCGCTTGGACCCCGCGCCTGTGCGCTCGACACGCGCTCGACGGGTAATGGTGACGCAAGCGAGGACCTGGCCATGCTCAGAGTCATTGCCACAGCCCCCAGCGCGACGAGGCCACAAATACACGACCAAGCGCATTTCATGCCCCAGCGTACGACGCTGGGCGAGACCTTGCAAAGACAACTGCTCAGTGGACCGCCGTGCTGCTCAGTGGACCGCCGTGCTGCTCAGTGGACCGCCCTGCTGACGCTGACCGAATCCTGGAAAAATGGCACGGCGCTGGCCTCCAGCGCGCGCAGCAAGCTCTCTCGAGTGAGGGGCTTGGGCAAGAAATGAGCCTCTACGCGCCTCAGTGTCTCGACCGCGCGCGGATCCGGGGCATATCCCGACATGACTACGATGCGTTTACCTGGCCGTTTTTGCTGAAATAGATCAATGAGTTCCGTGCCACGTTCTTGCCCCACCATGATGTCGGTGAGCAGGGCATCGAGCGGCTGGTCAGGGTCGTTGATGAACGCTTGAGCCTCAGCCAAGTTGGACGCCACGATGACTGAATAGCCCGAGCGCTCCAGCTGACGTTGCACGACGCTCAGGATGTTGGCCTCGTCGTCGACGACCAAAACGGAGCGCACCGGCGGGAGGGGTTTGCCGCTAGCCTTCGTTGCAGCATGGTCCACGCCTGAGACCGGGAGCAGTACGCGGAACGTCGTCCCGCTGCCCAATCGGCTCTCCACGAGGATCGAACCAGCGAGGCGTTGCGTGATGCCGTAGCACGTGGCTAAACCGAGCCCAGTCCCTGCATCGCCCTTGGTCGTGAAGAATGGATCGAACAAATGATCGCGAATGGCCGGGTCAATGCCGGAGCCCGTATCACTGACTGAGAACTCCAGGTACTCCCCTGGCTTGAGCTCAGAGACCTCATCTGGGCCGAGTGTGCGCAGTTTCAAGCCGAACACGAGCCGGCCTGCTCCGGACATCGCGTCGCGCGCATTGATGGCCAAGTTCATGGCCAACTGTTCGATGTGACTCTCCGGGATATTGATGGGAGGAAGACCGGGGTCGAAGGCAAAGATGAGCTCGATCTTGGGTCCCAATAGCTCTTCATATACAGAGCGTTTGCGCTCGAGAGTCGCCCCAAACTCCAAGTGAGAGGTGGGAATGATCTCGCGTTTGCTGAACGTGAGCAGTTGGTGAGTCAAACGCGACGCGGACTCCGTCGCGGACAGCGCCAGGTCAAGGTCACGCCTGGCCTCGCGGTCAGGCGAACGAGACTGCGCGATCTCTATGGAGCCCGTAATCACCGTCAGCAGGTTGTTGAAATCGTGTGCTACCCCACCCGCCAAGCGCCCGAGCGCTTCCATTCGCTCGCTGCGGGCCAGTTGTTCGCGCATGGCGTCCGCCTGGTGCATGGCCAAGGTGCGCTCTCTGAGCAATGTCTCGGCGAACGACAGCGCGCGCTCCGTTCCTTGGACGTGCAACAAAGAAACGACGAAGGTGACCACCGTGATCAGTGAGCACACCAATATGGCGCTGTGCTCGGGCTTGGTCCAAGGACTCAGATAGGCTTCCGCGGCCAACGTTACGCAACTGATTGCAAGCGATACGGGCAGCCAACGTGCGGTGAGCGTGGCAGCGGCAATCAGCACCAAGAGCGGCGCCAAGTAAGGGACCGGACCAAGCTCATGGAGCCTCCCCACCACCAGCACGTGCTCCAGGGCGGTAGAACCTACGGTCGTGAACACCGCGGGGCCGGTACGGTTGAGTCGAGCGAATAGGTAGGCGACGAACTGGACCAGCGTGCTGGCAAAAACAATGTCATTGACCCGTGAATGGAGGAACATCGACGGCGGGATAGATGCAAGACCAAGGAAACCCAGGGTGAGGGTTATGCGCCGCGCGTTGCGGTTTCTCTGTACCGCCGCCAAATCCCCAACCACCGTCATTGTCCTTCGAATATCCCAGGAAATGGGTGGAGCCAATATCGCACGCCGCCCCGCGAGCATTGTGGCCCCAAAATGGTCAGAGTGGCCGCCAGGTGGGCTGTGGCGCTGCTTTCTGAATCACAACGCCGTGACTTGAACCTGAGTCCGGTCCGCTGCGCGTTCAGCTGCCTCGATACTCGAGACGGCGAGACTTTCGCCTTTGGTGAGCTGCTTGGGGTCAAGGCCGAGCAAGCGCAGGGCCCACGACGGCGGGGTCAGGCCGAGCTCAGGTTCGTTGAAAAACAGGCTGGCCAGCTGCTCGGCATAGCCACGCCGCAGGTCTTTGGCCGTGATCCCATCAAAGGCTTGTGCTTTGGGACGGCTAGCGCTGGGCAGCGCAAGCAGACTGAAGAACAACAGGTAAAATATGGGCCGAACCCGGGCGCGGGCGTGTGGATCGCGGCGAAAGATCTGCAGCAGAAAATGCACGTTCAACGGCACGTGAAATGATTCATCCCGAGTGAGGATCGTCAGCATGTGACGGGCTGTGGGGTGCATCACGTTGCGCAGGGCCATGCGATATGTGGTGGCGCCAATGGTCTCGAACATCAGGTTGACCAGGACAATGGTTTCCATGCGCTTGGCGCGCGCGTGGAGGCGGTAGAACGTGCGTGTGACGCGTCCCATGGGTGCAACGGTTCCGCCCAAGTAGCGCAAATATTCACTCACGAGCTCTCGGTGCCACCCCTCCTCATTGCCGTACAGACGCAATACCTCGGCCAGGTCGGGGTCCCAAACGGCGACTTCATCAGCCAGTTGATGCGCTTGCCGCAACCCTGATTCCTCGGCCGTGAATGCAGCGTTGAAGAACTTGATGGCGGCGCGCTGTTCGGCTGGGCCCGACCACGCCACCGTCTGAGTCAAATCTACGTACTCATCGTGCATGCGCTCCGCGCGCTTGTGGAGCGTGCTGAGCCACCAGGACGTTGGTCGAGAGGTTGCGCGCGAGCGCTCGGGTGGACTAGACGGTGCTCGATTCATGCTCTCATTTCTCGGCGTCGCGCTCGGCTTTGCGGTACTGCGCGACGTAGAAGCCAGCGCACACACTGAGGGGTGAATCAGCCAGCAAGCGCTCGGTCGCGTAAAACAGGCGGCCGATTCCTTTCATGTCGATGAGCTGGGCCGCGGGGGTGACGATGCGTATGCCGCGGGCCCCTTCAAAATGGCAACCGCGCGGCGTGAGCGCACGCGCACGGCTGGGTGAATCGAAGCGGGTAAACACATCCGCCTCCTTCTTGGACTGACCAATCTGCTTGGCTGGACCCAAATGCCTGAGCAAGCCGCGGATGCTGTATGGGTTGTAGAACTCCGCCAAGATCATCCCTCCCGGGCGTGTAACGCGCGCCATCTCTGACAACGCCAATTCAATGTCTGGCACGTGCGCGAGCACCTTGAATGAATAGGTAACATCGAATTCTCCATCGGAGAACGGCAACTGCGTGGCCGACCCCTGCGTGACGTCCAAGCCGCGCGCTTGTGCGTGAGCTAACATACCGGGCGACAGATCCACGCCGTGCACTCGCCGGGCGAACTTGGCGACCCGCTGCATGATGAGCCCGGTGCCGCAGCCGACCTCGAGGATGTCCCGCTGGCTGCCAAATCGTTCGACCAGGCTGGTCTCCAGTTCATCTAACAAGTCGTGGTAGCCAAAAGGTACGCTATTGCCACGACGGTCATCGTAGACCTTGGCAAATTCGTCATAATACTCGCGGCTGTTCTGCTCACTGGACTTGATCGATGTGGTCATGGGTATTGGCTTCGGCTCGAGCGACGGTGCGGCCGAACGGAAAGTGAACTCGATGGGATGGAGCGCACAACGAGGTCGGTCAACGACTGGACGGAGGGCTTGAACGGGGCAGGGTGGTCACCAATTTTCCGCAGTCGTCGCAGAGGGTGGCGCTGATGGGTGTGCTTACGCCCTGTTCGTCTACGAGCTCGTAGTTGAGGCGTTGTGTCGCGTTACCGCACCACAAGCAGGGCAGCGCCCCCTCGGAAAGGCTGGGCAATTGGGGCCGGTTGGAAAGGGTCTTGACGAGCGTCTCCGTGTTGGTGAGCACCTGAGTGAGCAACCAACGACGCGTGGTAAAGGTGGCGACCAGGGTGACGAACATCGCGCCACTGCATGACCAAAAAAGAGGCCCCTCGAGCAGCAGGTTACGTGAATAGATCACGACAATGGCGCCAATCCATAGCGTCAGTACATCAGCGATGCTGCCTTGTCGGGTCCTGCGCCGAAAGCGACGCGTTGCAGCTTGGCGGGTGCGCTCCACGGCTCCGTGGTCCCCAGGCGGGTGGTCGATACCTCCCAGTTGGTCCTTTTGGGCCGCGTGGACCAAGTCACGCGCGATGTCAGCATAAGGGCTGAGGTAACGCAGGTCCCGGGTGCGCCGCTCCACGGCGCCCGGATCTTGTGCAGCGAGCGCGTCCAGGACCTCGCGCTGCACTGTTTGTACACCCAAAGTTGCGCGAATTAGCGAATAAAGTCGCGTGGTTAACACCAATGCTGCAAAGAGCACGGCCCATTCAATCGAATTGATGGTTTCCGGCACGCCGTTCATGGGAGCGTGGTCGTTATAGGCTGGGGCCAACGTACTTGCACGCGTGTACGGCATCGATTAGGTTTCGGCCCGACAATTTGGGTGGATCCCTCGGGCCCCCGCAAGGCGGCTCGTTTTTTTTTGCCCAAAGTCCCGTGTTGTCCTCTCTTGAGCACGACTCGGGACCCCTCCCTCCTCGCGGTACGCATGCCCATCCAGTCGTGCTCCGCGGATCAGCTGTAACCGGTCATCATGAACATTGCCCACAAGAATCTCAAAGGCCTGGACGAAGCGCGTTTGCTCGCCATCCTGGAGCCCATCTTGCTGAGTCATCGCCTGGATGCGGTTGAGCTGGTGTGGAAGGGAGACCAAGGCGGGCGCGTACTCGAGCTGACGCTGGAAAAGCCAGGGAGCACGCGATCGGGTGAGGGGATCACCATCGATTTGTGCTCGGCAATCTCTCGAGAACTCAGCGCCAAGCTCGACGATCAATCGGTGATCTCGGGAAAATATCGCTTGGAGGTCGGATCGCCCGGGGTAGAACGAGCGCTCTATTTGCTGGATGATTTTCGCAGGTTCGCGGGCCAAACCGTCAAAGTGAAGTTGAAGGAACCCATGCAGCAAGAGGGCTTCATTGGGCAGAGAAGTGCTCGGGGCAATTTGTTTGGGGTGAGCGAGGATGGACGCGTCGTGCTTGACACGGATGCAGGACAGCTTGCGCTCGAGCTCGACATGATTTCCAGTGCTCGGCTGGTATTTAATTGGAACCAGTCAGCCAATAAAACCAAGCGTTCCAAAGCCACGGCAGCGTCCGTAGCCAAGACGCGTAAGCAAGACAGGGAGCAGTAAGATGGCCGAAGGTGATCTTCTTTCAATGATCGATCAAGTTGCCAAGGAAAAAGGCATTGATCGGCAGGTGTTGGTTGAAACGATGGAAGCCGCGATTCTCAAGGCAGCGCAGGCTGCATTTGGGCAGACGCGGGAGATGGAAGCGCGTCTCAACGAAGAGACGGGCACGATCGACCTCTTCCAATACATGACCGTCGTGGAAGAGGTGGAGGACCCTGAAAACCAACTGTCGCTGGATGAGGCGCAGCGCGCCGGGCTAGAGGCAGAGATCGGTGAAGAGCTGGGCTTTCAAGTGTTTTGGCACCCCCGCGACGCGGAGGCGGCACGCCAGCAGGACAAGGAATTCGGAGATCTCCTGGACATGGCCCAGGCGCGCAGCACCTTTGGGCGCATCGCAGCCCAGACCGCCAAACAAGTCCTGCTGCAGCGCGTGCGTGACGCCGAGCGCGACCTCGTCTTTCAAGAGTACAAAGATCGCCAAGGCGAGTTGATCCGCGGCATCGTGCATCGTTTTGAGCGCGGCCACAACATCATCGTTGATTTGGGCAAGACCGAAGCAGTGCTGCCCAGCCGTGAGCAAACGCCGCGTGAGACGTATCGTCCCGGTGACCGCATCGTGGCCTACGTAAAGAACATCGATCGCGAAGCGCGTGGACCAATGATCATCTTGAGCCGCTCCTCCCCGCATTTGGTGGAGAAGCTGTTCGCGTCCGAGGTTCCCGAAATTTATGAGGGAATTGTTAATATCGTATCCGTCGCGCGTGAAGCCGGGTCCCGCTCCAAAATCGCAGTCGTCTCCCGCAATGGTGACGTGGACGCCGTTGGCGCGTGTGTTGGTATCAAAGGCTCTCGCGTGCAAGCGGTGGTTCAAGAGCTGCGCGGTGAGAAGATTGACATCGTTCCCTTTGATGAAGACCCCGCGCGTTACATCATCAACGCCATTCAACCTGCTGATGTCAACAAGGTCATCGTCGACGAGGCCGACCACCGCATGGAGCTGGTGGTGCCCGATGAGAAATTGAGTCTGGCTATTGGTCGCAAGGGCCAAAATGTGCGGCTAGCTGCGCAGCTCACCGGTTGGAAATTGGACATCATCAGCGAGAGCAAGTTCAAGCAGATCGAGGAAGAGGCGCTGGGCGCACTCCAAGAAATTGAGGGTGTGGGCGATGAGCTGGCGCGTGCCTTTTATCGCTTGGGCTTTCGCGCTTTGGAGGAGGTGGCCGAGGCGAGCACTGAGGAGATGCGCGGTGTGGACGGCGTCAATTCAGACGAGCAGGCGGAATCGCTGCAGCGAGCGGCGGTCGCCGCCATGGAACGCCTGCGTCAGCAACGGATTGCCGCCGCCAGTGTTGGTACCGAGCCGATCTCCGAGCGGGAGAAGCTACGGTTCGTGGAAGGCGTCGGGCTCCGAACGCTGCAGCTCTTGGACGAAGCGGGCTACAAGAACGTCCGTGAACTGGCCAACGAGGACCCAGACAAGCTCTCTATCCGGGCTGGGCTGGGATCTCACAAAGCCCGTACGGTCCAGGCAGGCGCTCGGCATTTCTTGGACGTGGAGATGCCCAAGATCGCCGCGTCGCGTGCGGAAGTGGCAGACCGACTGGCCCAAGAGCGCGCGCAGCGCGCCGCACAAGCGGCCGCGCCTGACGCTGGAGCGTCCGCTGAGACCGCCTCGCGCAGTGAGCTGTCTTGAACCGCAGTGAGCCGTCCTGAACGCCGCGGAAAGATTGTCACCTTTGACCGAGCCCAACAGAATTCCAACACGCACTTGTGCGGCGTGCCGTGAGCCTGGCTCAAAGGATGAGATGGTGCGTTGGGTCTGCGACGAACATGGAGCGGTTGTGCCCGATCTCCTCGGCCGTTCATTCGGCCGAGGGGCCTGGATACATCCTCGTCCCAAGTGCATGGCTCGCGTGATCCCGGCACTCTCGCGTAGTTTTAAAATGACTGTAACGACGACGGCAACTGAAGCAGTGCAGCTGCTTGTCGTGGGCGCCCACCACCGCGTAGGCCAGCTCCTGGGTAGCGCGCACCGGCAAAAACACCTGATTTTTGGCGGTGACGTGTGTGAGGAGGCGGATCGTCGCGGCCAATTGCCGCTACTGATCGTCGCTCAGGACGCCCGAGCCGCATCGAACCGAGGATTTGTCGAGCGGGCGGTGGTCGATGGCCGGGCACGCAGTTGGGGAACCAAGGTAAACTTAGGGCAGCTTTTGGGTCGTTCAGAAGTGGCTCTCATCGGAGTGACCGACAGGGGGTTGGCTCAGCGTCTATTTGGCGCTATCGCCATGGCCCTTCTGGCCCCTCCGTCGGCTGATTTGAGTCCAACGGCTAGGCAAGAGCACGAACTTTCAAGCGAGGATGAATGAGCGGTAAACGGCGTGTCTACGAGGTGGCGCGCGAGCTAGGTATGGACAACAAGGCCTTCTTGGCTGTGTTGGAGACAGTCGGCGTATCAGATGTGAAGAACCATATGAGCGTGTTGACTGCCGATGACGAGTCTCGAGTGAAACGCCACTTGAACAAAGGCACTGCTGAGCCAGAAGCCGGCGCGAGTGCGTCCGGTGATCGGCCGCGTGTCGTTCGTCGTGCTGTCGTGGTTCGCCGTCGCAAGGAGGGAGGGAACGAAGAACTCGACGCTCGCCCCACTGGAGCCTCTACGCTTGATGGTAGTTCTGACCATGATCGTGGGCCAAGCGAAGTGATTGGGGTGGTGGATGACGCAGCTGCTCACGAAAGTGATGCGTTTGAGAGCGACCACAGTTCTCATCATCACGCCGCGCACCCTGAACCGGTAGAGAGCGAAGTGGCGCACAGTGCTGCTGCGCAGGAAGCCACCAGCAGCCATGAACACGTGCCAGCCGGTGCTGCACACGAGGCCTTGGAAACGAGCGCCGCCAATGCTGAACAGGCATCGCGGCCCTTGGAGGCTTCGGCTGCAGCCGTGCAGCGCGCCCAAGCTGAAGTGGAAGCTCCGGCCCCTCCACAACTGGTGCAGCCTGATCACAGGCCAGCGCCCGTGGTGCGTCCGCCCACGACCGAATCGAGTGCTCCAAGCGCCGAGGCAAGTGCCGCCAGTGCGGGGGCCCGTCCATCGGTTGCCCCCACATCGGTCGCTCCCAAGCGCGGCATCGACGTTTGGGAAGGCCGACCTGGTGTGCCCATGCACGCTCACCGCGCCGGACCGCGTCGTGTGCAGTATGATGCCAAGGCACCTACACCCAGCGGCCCTCCTGGTCGTCGGGGTGGTCCCACATCGCGCATGGCACGCGGTGGGTCGCGCCAGCGCGGCATCGGCTCGTTTGGAAAGAGTCGTGGCGCGGGCGTGTCGGTCACCAAGGAACGCAGCGCTCACAAGAAGGTGGTGCGGATCGAAGAGACGGTCACCCTGCAATCCCTTGCGGGCAGCATGGGCGTCAAGACTGTGGACATGCTGCGCAAGCTGTTTCAGCTGGGCATGTCGGGGATCAACATCAACAGCACCCTCGACGCCGATACAGCCAAGATCATCGGCGAAGAGTTTGGCTGGGAAGTAGAAGACGTCGCGGTCAGCGAGGAAGAACAACTGCAGAAGGCGCAGGGCACTGATGCTAGCGACGACCGCGATGAGGACCTCAAGCCTCGCCCGCCGGTGGTTACGGTCATGGGCCACGTCGACCACGGCAAGACCAGTTTGCTGGACGCCATGCGTCAGACCAACGTGGCCAGCGGTGAATCGGGCGGAATTACCCAACACATTGGTGCGTATGCAGTAGAGACAGCGCACGGCCGGGTGACATTCCTCGATACTCCGGGCCATGCTGCCTTCACACAGATGCGCGCGCGCGGGGCCAAGGCGACCGATATCGTCGTGCTCGTGGTGGCCGCGGACGACGGCGTGATGCCCCAAACACGGGAAGCCGTCTCGCACGCCAAGAACGCGGAGGTGCCCATCGTGGTGGCCATCAACAAGTGCGACAAGCCTGACGCTCAACCCGAGCGAGTTCGTCGCGAGCTGAGCGAGCTGGGCTTGGTGCCCGAGGAGTGGGGTGGCGACACCTTGTTCTGTGAGGTTTCGGCGCACACGAAGGTGGGCATCCCGGAGTTAGTGGAGAAATTGGCGTTGCAGGCAGAGGTGATGGACCTGCGCGCCAACCCGGACAAGCCTGCCTCTGGCTTGGTCATTGAGTCACAATTGGACCGCGGGCGCGGGCCGGTAGCCACCGTGCTGGTGAGCGAAGGAACGCTGCGGCGCGGTGATGTGGTGCTCGCCGGAGCAGCCTTTGGCAAGGTGCGCGCCATGCATGACTGGAACGGAAAGGACCTCAAAGAAGTTGGTCCAGCCGATCCTGCTGCGATCGTCGGTCTGAGCGAAGTGCCTCGGGCAGGCGACCAGGTGTACGTGGTCAAGGACATCAAGACCGCGCAGGCCATCGCCGATACGCGCAAGGTCAAGGAGCGACGCAGTTTGGCGCCGTCTGCAGGCAACAAGCCGCGTACGCTGGAGGAAATTGCCATGCTGATGAGCGAGAGCGAGCAGCTCGAGCTCAAGGTGATTGTGAAGGCAGACGTGGCCGGCTCTGCAGAGGCCATCAGCGATTCTCTGGTGCAACTCAGCACGGAGAAGGTCAAGGTGAGCATCGTCTTGCAGGCCGCTGGCGCGATCACGGAAAACGACGTCAACCTGGCAGTGGCAGCTGGTGCCATCATCGTGGGGTTCAATGCCAAGCCCGCAGGCAAGGCGGCGGCGGTCGCTCAGCGCGAAGGCATCGAGATTCGCCAATACTCGATCATCTACAACCTGCTGGATGACGTTCGCCTGGCCATGGAAGGCATGCTTGCCCCCAAGCTTGTGGAGAAGGCCTTGGGCAAAGCGGAAGTGCGTCAGACCTTTCGCATCAGCAAGGCGGGCACAGTGGCTGGCTGCATGATCATCGAAGGCCTGGTACGGCGCGGTGCCATGGCTCGCCTGATCCGGGAGGGCGAGCAGATCTGGGAAGGCAAGATCAGCGGTCTCAAGCGCTTCAAAGAGGACGTGCGAGAAGTCAAAGATGGCTTCGAATGCGGCATCTCGCTGGACAACATGGACGCCGTACATGTGGGAGACATCATCGATGTCTTCGACATGGAAGAAGTGAAGCAGAGTCTTTAGGAGACCATGTCTGAACCGGGCGTGAGGAAGCACCGCATCGCGGGCGCCATTCGCAAGCATCTCAGTTCTGAGCTAGCTCGTGAAGTGGCCGACCCGCGGCTGTTTTCCTTGGCTATTGCTGGCGTGGAGCTGACGCCCGATCTCAGCATCGCCAAGGTCTCCGTGCGTTTGATGATGGGCGGAGAGGAAGAGGAAGCTCGCCGTGCGGCCATGGGGGCGCTCAACCGCATCGCGCCCGGCCTGCGCTCATCCCTTGCGCCCGTGCTGCGCATGCGTCGTGTGCCTGAGCTCCGCTTTGCTTACGATGAGACCGTGGACATCAACGCCGAAATCGAGGGCGTGCTACGAGATATCGCGCGCGAAGACGAACAGAAACGTCGCGAGCTGGACGCTCAGGGTGGAGCGCGAGCGCTTTCAGGTCCCGAAAGCGAAGACGAACGCGATGATTCGTGAGTGCGGCGTGCTCGGCCGTTAAGGGCCTGAGCAACGAAGGGCCTGCACGTGGCCCAGTCCAGCGACTTGGGCCACGTGTCGTAGGTGCATCACTCCTTCTTCAGGATGAACTGGACGCGATTGTTCTTTGCGCGACTTTCCTCTGAAACGTTGGGTGTGAGCGGTTGATCCGGACCGTAGCCCTTGGCCTCGAGCACGCGGGGCAGCACGCCCAGGTCGATGAGGCTGGTGCGGATGCGGTCGGCGCGTTCTTGCGACATGGTGCGCGCGTAGTTGGCTGCACCACTGTCATCGGTGTGGACCTGGATCTCAATCGTGCCGACGTCCGGCTTTTCCATCAGCGCGACAGCGAGCTCTTCGAGCATGGCAGCCGAGTCGAGGATCATGTCGGTCGTGTCACCCACGAACTCGATCTCACGGTTGAGTTTTACTTCGGTCTTGGTGAACGTCACCCCGAGCTTCTGCGGGCGTGGGTTCATCAAAACGTGCGGCTTGATTTCTTCACGCGTGGCAACGTTGATGGGATGAATCGTGGGCAAGTAGCCGGGCGCGGTGGCGCGGATGCGTGCTTCTCCGAACGGTACATTCCTGAACTGGAAAGCCCCAGCGTCGTCGACCTCCAGGCTGAGAGAACGGTCGAGTTTGTCCACGATCGTCACCGAGGCGTCCCGCACCGGTCCGCCGTTGCGGCCGTCGACAAGCAGACCCGTGATGTTGGCCACGGGCGGTAGCTCTGCCAGCTTGCAGTCCAAGGGCACCAGGATGTTGCCATCTTGATCGCTGAAGGGAGCGGTTGGCTCGACGAGAGCCTGCGCCGGGTCTTGTTCACCCTCGGCAGGAGCCTCCGCAGGCGCCTCGTCGGGAGTGGCCTCTGGGGTGGTCGGCTCTGCGCTGCTGGTCGCCGTTGGCTCGAGCCCGGGAGCAGTCTCGGGGATCGTCGCGACGCACACGCCGTCCTTGTGTCCTTCGGCGCGCACGTCGAACACATATTCGCCGGGGGGAAGGTCCTGGGTGATGAACAAGCCGTCGTTGTTGGCGATGAGCCCCGTCATGGGCACATCCTTGTAGTGGATGATGGCGTTCGGCACCGGGGAGCCAGAGGCTTCCTCGACCACGCGACCGGTCACGTAGCGGCGCACCTCGGGGGTGAGATCGGCGACTTTAGCCGCTTCCACCTCTTTCGGAGCTTTGGGAACGACGTCGACCGTATAACCCAAGCCAAACCACAGCGTGTAGGGAGTCTCCGGGCGTGTCTCGTCAAGGAAACGATGCACCCCGCCGGTTCCCACGTCCATGCCCAGATTCACGGCGAGTCCGGTCGCCTGCCACGGGAACACGCGCGCGCCAAAAGAAAGACGGCTCGGGCTCGTTGCGAGACCACCCGCCAACTTGAGACATTGATCGGCCGACGTGGTGCGATCATTTACAGTGTCCGTGATGACACACTCATAGCCCTGACGATTGACCGGGATGTCCAAGGTCCATTCGATGAAGGGGCGGATGTAGGGATGAATGTATTCTGTACCTAGACCAATCTGAAACGCATCGACCCTGGAGATGCCGAGCCCGTAGCGTTCGATGCGAGAGATCCGTTCTCCGCCGCGACCCTCGGGCGGCGGTGCCTCTTCCAGATCTGCGATGACTTGCGCTGAGTTGTCGAAAAAATAACCCAAGTTCACGTGCGCGCGCAGCGGAAACCGCTTGTCCGGATCGGTGCGATTGTTGAAGTCCACGCTGGCCAGCGCGCGCAGAGCAAAACTGGTTGCCGGTCCCGCCAAACCCACGCCCCCGGTCCCTGTGAGCAGGTACAAATCGGCTTCACCACCCGCGGTGAAGATTTGGTCGGGCTTGTGGGGCATGAAGCCCTTCACACCCAGGTTCATGTCGCCCACCACTTGCAACGATTGCGGATGACCTTGGGAATTGTACGTGGCTGAATTGCTGAGGGTGAAGAACGCCTCCAAGAAGGAGAACGGCGTGACCGACAGGTTGAAGATGGCAAGCGACCGTTGAGCTTTGTCCTCCATCGAAGGTTCGCCGGTCACCGGATCGAAACAGGGGAAGTTTTCGTTACATAAGAAATGCTTGCCCGAATAGTAGCCGCCCATGAGCTGCAAGCGGAATGTCCCGGGGGCACCAGACCCTGCCTCTCTTACACGATACAAACCGGTTGAGCCGCCCAGTGTGGGCTGTCGCCGGGTGGAGTCCAAGCGAAACCACGCGGCGCTCTCCTCGCTGTCCGGGGCTTCGGCATCCTCTTGGGCCGCTAAGGGCTCCGCGGACAGGTCGACTTGCTGTTCTTCCTGCCCGCTGATGGTGCTGGCCGCTTCGTCGCTGGGTGGCGCTTCGGTCGAACTTTCCGCGGGCACAGGCTCAGACGTGGGTTGGGCGCTCGGAGCATCGGTCGAGGTTGCGCTTGTACCTTCAGTCGCTGGGGACCCTGACTCACTGACCGGAGCGGGAGTGGAATCCAGCGCGGCACTCTCTTCTTCGGAAGGTGGTAACGGAGGTGGCGGAACTTGAGCCAGGGCCGGAACCACCGCACTCAGCAGCAGCGCCCCGGGGGCGAGCTGGGCAAGGAGGCGAGGCAGGGCCGTGCGGCGAGGCAGCGCGGTGAGGATCAACCGGGGATGTGAGGAAGACATGAGTGAAGACCGATCAAGCGGGGCGATTGCAGGTGATCTGTGACCGAACCAAGGACGTTAGATGGATGAAGCACTCACCCACGATCTCAGGGCAAGTTGGATACATTCCTGGCTCTTCTAGCATCAAAGCGCAGGGTATCGGAAGACGTTCTAGGCGCGGGTTTGCTTTGTTGTGACCGCGGGCGACAATCGCGGGGACCCGATGGCTGACAATCTCATTTCCGACCCTCGAGCGCTCAAGGACCAGCAACCGGCACTCACGACCTCTGGATCTCGCACGGGGGTGGGCACACAAACGACCAGCCAACCGCTGGCCGATGGAGGCTCGCATCGCAATGGACCTATTTATGTGGAGGGCTTAGAAAAACTCTTTCGTATTGGATTTTCTCGAAAGAAAGTCCACGCGGTCAAGGGTATCAGTTTCGAGGTGGCGGAAGGTGAGATCTTCGGCTTCCTGGGCCCGAACGGCGCCGGGAAAACAACCACCATCAAGATGCTCACGGGTTTGATTGCGCCAACTCGCGGTGTAGCAACGGTGTTTGGGCAGACGCTGGGCAGTCTCGCTGCCAAGCAAGCGATCGGTTTTTTGCCAGAAAATCCGTATATCTACCCTTTTCTTACGCCTTTGGAATTTGTCGAGATGTGCGGCCAACTGTCGGGGTTGCGCGGCAAAGTGTTGCGTGCGCGCAGCCGCCAAGTGCTGGAGCGCACCGGGGTCTGGTACGCGGCGGATCGACCAGCGCGACGTTTGTCCAAGGGCATGTTGCAACGCACCGCGCTCGCGGCCGCACTGGTAGCGGATCCGCGCATGTTGATCCTGGACGAGCCGATGAGCGGCCTTGACCCCGTGGGACGCAAGGAGGTGAAGGATCTCATCATCGACGAACGGGCACAAGGACGCACGATATTTTTCTCTACGCACATCTTGGGCGACGTGGAGACCCTGTGCGACCGCGTCACCATCATGCGACGAGGGGAGATCGTGGTGCGCGGCAAGCTGGATGAGTTGCTGCGCAAGGACACTCAGCGCGCGGGCTTGGTATTTGCCGGCGCGGACGACGGCTTTGCTCGCTACTGTCAAGATCACGGCTTTTCCACCGATACGACTGGGGGCCGGTTGCGGGTCGAGGTGACGGGACGCAGTCATGTGGCCGACCTGCTCAATCAGGCGCTATCGCGCGGGGCGGATGTGGAGCAGGTGGTCTACTTCCACGAAACCCTCGAGGACCTGTTCGTACGCGAGGCGATCGAGAAGCAGCCTGAACCTGCCGAGGCGCGACGTTAATGGTCCCCGCGTCCCCCGTCTGAACGCGACCAACAATTGGTATTAGCGTTTGAGTAGTTGTAGGATGCCGCGCGCGTCCTGCGCTGTAATTTCGCGGAGTGCGACCTGGCTCAAGACATAAATGCCGGCGCTCAGCGGAGCGCCCACCAACGCCCACAAGGCCCCGCTGGGCAAAATTTGTGCGGTAATCAAGGAAGCAGCCGCCACAGCAATCAGCGTGCGCAAGGTGGACAGCAGGCCCAAGCTTTGCTGCGCGACCTTGCGTACCAAAACAGCGCCCGTGGCTGTCGTAAGTAGCATGCCCAGACTGGTACCCCAGGCTGCGCGCTCGAGCATGCGCGCATCGAGGACCGAGCCGCGGAGGGACAGCGAGCACAGCGTGCACACCAAAGCCGTTGCAACAAAAATGAGGGCCAAGCTCAGACGCTCTCTGCCGAGCCCATTGAGCGCCGACGTCATCACGCCGAGCAAGGCGAAAGCTCCCATACCCACGGCCAGAATGCGCATGGCTGGGGCCGCGAGCGCGGCCGTCTCGGGGCCAAAAACCAATTGCAAAAGGCCGTCAGCGCAAGCGATCAAGGTGCTGATCAAGAGGCCGGTGATCAGCAGTGACAGCCGAAGCCCACGACTGATGAGCTGGGCCACGTGGGCTGCCTGCCCCTGACCTTGCGCCTTGGCAAGCAACGGAAAGAGCACGAAGGTGACGCTAGTGAGCAGCTGAAACGGGAGGAAACAGAACAGCTGTGTGGCGCGGTAGGCCCCAACGTAGGGATCGGCCGCCGCCGCCGCCAAGTGCGCTGAATTGGCGGCAAGGGCTGCGAAACGTCGCACCAGTAGCGCGTCGGCCTGAAAGAGCAGGTTGAGCAAGAACTGCCCCGCCCAGATCTGCCCGAGCACTTGCGCATAGCCGGGACGCGCTGGTGACATCGCACTCGGCTTTCCCCACTTCACCATCTGGACCGCCACCAAGAGCACCGATACCGCAGCACTCACAAAACCAACACAGGTTAAGGCGAGCGCGAGGGGGTCGGTGCTAGAGCCCGCTTGGCCGACGTCGCGCGCAAGGCGCATGCCAAGGTAGGCACCACCCAATAGCCCAACGGTCCGCAGCGCTGCGGCGAGCGCGTCGAGCCCGGCCTGAGCCATGAAACGGTGCTCTCCATTGAGGACGCCGACGAGCGGAGCGTAAAGGCCGTAAAGGAAGAGCACTGCGCTCAGGATGCGCACGGGCACCTCGACATGAGGGGCTCCCAGCGCTCGGGTCACCCACGGGCTGAGTGAGAAGAACAACGCAGCAACAGCCAGTGATAAGGCGCAATGAAATCCGAGCAGGCTTCGAATCATCCCACCGCGATGCTCGTCCGGTGTTTCAGCCGTTGCCCGACTGAGCCCCTGGATCCCCGATTGGACCATGGGGTTGTAAGCGATGCTGGCGATAGAAAGCGTCGTGGACAGCGCGCCGTAGCCCCCCAGGCCCAAAATAGCCTTGAGTCCGATCTGCTGGACCAAACCCGACACCAAGAAAAAGATCTTGCCCGAAAGCAGCGCCAGCCCCCCACGGCCCGCACCGCGCGCGTTTTCCTCCACCGCGATGGGTGGTGCAGGCGGGGTTGACTGGGATCGCTCGCTCGAGCTCATGGGGCCGCGTTCTAGGCAGGGACTCACTGGCGTCCAAGCGCTGGGTTCGAAGAAATATGGAATATTCCAACTTCAAAAAACGCCAGCAGCGGATCGCACGCAAATTGTGAGAACTGGGCGCTCGGGAGCGCTGGGGTGCGTGCTAGCGTTTACGAGACCTCTCGCGGGCCGTGCGGCGGCAAAGACGCTCCGCTCGCGCGCAGGGCTCGAAAGCCGTGTTATGAAGCCTACCTTTTATTCAGGACGTTCTCTTCGCTTAGTTGCTGCATCGCTATCCGCTGGTTGGGCCGTGTCTTTGGCTGCATGCGCCGCCAAGGACCTCGAAGCCGATCCGACCCAGCAGACCACGGGCATTCAGCCCACCACCACGCAGACCACGACCGAGGCCACCACCGCCACGACGGCGCCTACCACGGACAACAGCACCACCGCGCTCGATGTGCCCACGACGACCGAGGTCTCGACCACCGATGACACTGGGGGCGACAGCACGTTGCCCATCAATACGGTGGTGCTGGTGGATGAATTCACCGGCGAATGCAATCGTCTGCCCGTCGTGTTCCGCGATTTCAAGGGCTACAACGAGGGTGGGCACACCGATTTTGAGATCAGCGCCAAGATGATCAAAAACGAAGACGGCACGGTGTACAAGGGTTGGAACGATGCTGGCTGTGGCATGGTGCTCGGCACCTTGGATGCGAACTCCAAGCCTGTTCTTTTCACCGGCAAGCCACTGGGCGTCGACGGCGTCAAGTTCGGCTTGGGTGAGGAGCAACGGGTGGTCACCGGCCCCGGCTGTTGGTCAAAAGACGGCTACGATCGCACGCTCGATTGCGAAGTGCAGACCTGCAAACCCTGGGAATTTGCCAGCATTCCCGGCTCAGCGATCACGAGCGAGAGCAGCTTTGATCAGTGGTACCGCACGACCCAGGGCGTCAACATGGAGATCTTGGGCGAGATGGCGATCGATCCCACCACCAAGAGCTTTGATAGCACAGCGTTCTTTCCTCTCGACAACGCTGGGTTTGGCAACACCCAAGGGCAGAGCCACAACTATCACTTCACGACAGAGATCCACGCAAAATTCGAGTATCAGACCG
>Ga0315912_10001596_pt1 | contig 26981 bp, 16 predicted proteins | sample VfabasoilMG_FD_204469 | JGI IMG/M metagenome (GOLD analysis project Ga0315912, IMG submission 204469) | Garden soil microbial communities collected in Santa Monica, California, United States - V. faba soil | ecosystem: Environmental > Terrestrial > Soil > Garden | place: USA: California... | reverse complement strand
TCTATTTTTTGGTAATCATTTTTATTTTGGGGGGGCGTTTGGATCGCGCGCTGACGCGCGCTCCGACAGGGGACCTCGGACGATCAGGCGGATCGGGGCGCCACTCAGGAACCCGGTTGCAGCACGACCTCTACTTCGCGCACCTGCCCATCCTGTTGTACAGACAGCTTTACCGTATCCCCCACTTGGTGGTCGTCCAGCCGCGAGAGCAGGGCGGACACCGTCTCCACGGGCTTGCCATCCACCGCCACGATCACGTCGCCGGGCACCACATCGCCGAGGTCCGAGACCGATGCGCCACGCAGGCCGGCCTGCGCGGCACCCGAGCCGGGAACCACGCGCAATACCACCACGCCCTGCACCCGCAGCAGCGCGGTGAGCCGCTCGTTCAGGCCCTCGTCGATCTGCACGCCGAGTGCGGGGCGGATGAACTTTCCGTTGCGGATCAGTTCCGGCACGACGCGGTTGACGGTGTCCACCGGTACCGCGAAGCCGATGCCGGCGCTGGCGCCGCTCGGGCTGTAGATCGCGGTGGTGATGCCGATCAGTCGGCCGGCGGAATCGAGCAGCGGCCCGCCGGAGTTGCCCGGGTTGATCGCGGCGTCGGTCTGGATCAGGTGCTCGATGGTGGGGCCGTTGCCGCCCGCGAGCGCGCGGTCCAGGGCCGAGACGATGCCCGTGGTGAGGGTCCAGTCCAGGCCGAACGGATTGCCGATCGCGAACACCTTCTGGCCGACCTTGAGATCCGCGCTGGTGCCGATCGGCACGGGCTTGGGTCGTTCGAGGCCCACGCCGATGCGCAGCACGGCGATGTCGTGCGCGGGCGAGGCGCCGACCAGCGCGGCGCGATAGTCGCGCCCGTCGGAGAGCTTCACCGTCGCCTCGCTCGCGCCCTGGATCACGTGGAAGTTCGTCACCACGTGCCCGGTGTCGTCCCAGATGAAACCCGATCCCGTGCCGCGCGGCACCGTGTAGACGTCGCGCGTCCAGGCATCGCGCACCTGGTTCGCGGTGGTGATGAACACGACCGAGCCGCGCGTGTGTTCGAACAGTTCGATCGTGCTGCGTTCGTCCGCGGCCAGGTCGCCGCGCGCGGTGACCGCGCGCGGTTCGCTGTGCACCAGCCCCAGGCGCGACGAGATCGCCGGCCACTCGCGCCACGCCATGAGCGCGAGGCCGATCAGCAGCCCCCACAGGATCCACCGACCGAGCCCGAACGAACGCGCACCGCGCGGATCGACTTCCCTGGACATGCGCCTGTACTCCGTTTCGCAACGTTGCCTCGACAGGGATATGCTGACACGACCGTGCCCTGGAGGTTCCACCATGACGCTTTCCCGACGTGCGCTGCTCGCCGCCCCCCTGGCCGCCGGTACTACCGCGCTGCTGCCGCAGGGCCTGCTCGCCGCGGTCGCGGCGAAGTCCAGCCCCTTGCCGGCGCTGGACGACTGGACCCAGGTGCGGCGCCAGTTCCGGCTCACCGCGGACTACCGCCACTTCGCCGGCTTCTTCATCGTCTCGCACCCCACGCCCGTGCGCGATTCGATCGACGCGTTCCGCGCCGCGCTGGACGAGAATCCGTTCTTCACCGTCGAGCGCGGCATGTTCGAGAGCGAGGAGCACAACCTGCAGATGGCGGTGTGCAAGGACATCGCCGCGTACCTCGGCGGCAAGCCCGGGGAGATCGCGCTCACGCCCAACACCACCACGAGCCTCGCCCTGGTCTACCTCGGTCTGCCGCTGAAGGCGGGCGACGAGGTGCTGGTGACGACGCACGACCACTACGCGCAGCACGAGTCGATCCGGCTCGCCACCGAGCGCAGCGGCGCGAGCGTGCGCCGGATCACGCTGTTCGACGACGCCGCGAGCGCGACGGTGGACGGCATCCTCACCAGGATCCGCGCCGGCATCCGCCCCGCCACGCGCGTGCTCGGCCTGACCTGGGTGCATTCGGCCAGCGGCATCCGCCTGCCCGTCCGCGAGATCGCGAAGGTCGTGGCCGAGGCGAACCGGGAGCGCAGCGATGCCGATCGCGTGCTGCTCGTGGTCGACGGCGTGCACGGCATCGGCGCCGTGGACGAGACGATCGCGGAGATGGGCGCGGACTACTTCTGCGCCGGCACGCACAAGTGGATGTTCGCGCCGCGCGGCACCGGCATCGTCTGGGCGCCGGCGGCGAACTGGGCGCGGTTGCGTCCCACGATCCCCTCGTTCTCGAGCCTCGAGGTGTACCAGGCCTGGGAGCAGGGTCGCGCGCCGAGCGGACCGAACAGCGCCGATCGCGTTTCGCCCGGCGGCTTCCTCGCCTACGAGCACCAGTGGGCCATGGGTGCGGCGTTCCGCATGCACCAGGCCATGGGCCGCGCGCGCGTGGCGGCGCGCGTGGCGGAGTTGAACACGCGCATCAAGCAGGGCCTGAAGAAGATGCCGAAGGTGAAGCAGCACACGCCGATGGATGCGGCGCTCTCGGCCGGCATCTGCTGTTTCGAGGTCGAGGGCATGAAGCCCGCGGACGTGGTCAAGGCGCTGCTCGCGAGGAAGATCATCGCGAGCACGAGCCCTTATGCCGTGACCTATGCCCGCTTGAGCGCGGGGCTGATGAACACGCCCGAGGAAGTGGACGAGGCGCTCGCGGCGGTGCGCGCGCTGGGATAGCTCGAGCGGCTCGCGTACCGATACGCGTTGCGCAGGTCCCGGGATCCTGCGACAGGCGCATGCCACCCCCACGTCGCCCCCGCGCAGGCGGGGGCCCAGTGACCTGGCTTGGATTGCTTCGACCGGCGAAAGTCACTGGGCTCCCGCCTTCGCGGGAGCGACGTTTCGAGTGTGCGGATGACGCCGCACCCTCCTGCGGAGCGCCAGTCGCGGTTCTCGGCAGGATTTCCTATGCTCGGGGCTCCGACCCGCGCAAGGCTTCGATCATGTCCGCAACGCATTCCTCGTCACGCACCCTGTTGGGACTGGTCCTGGGCCTCGCCGCCGTCGCGGCGTCCGCGGCCGACACGCCGACGCCGAAGGACCCCTATGACGGCATGGTCTGGCGCGAGGTCGGGCCCTATCGCGGCGGACGCGCGGCGGCGATCACCGGCGTGCCCGGCAACCCGTCCCTGTACTACTTCGGCGCGACCGGTGGCGGCGTGTGGCGCACGACGGACGCGGGACTGAACTGGCGGAACATTTCCGACGGCTACTTCGGCGGCTCCGTCGGCGCGATCGCGGTCGCGCCCGGCGATGCGAACGTGATCTACGTGGGCACGGGCGAGGGCACCGTGCGCGGCAACATGAGCCAGGGCGATGGCGTGTGGCGCAGCGTCGATGCCGGACGCACCTGGCAGCGCGCCGGGCTGCCCGACTCGCGCACCATCCCGCGCATCGCGGTCGATCCGCGCGATCCCGACGTCGCGCTCGCGGCGGTGCTCGGCGATGTGTTCGCCCCGGGCGAGGCGCGCGGCGTCTACCGCACGACCGACGGCGGCGCGACCTGGAAGCGCGTACTGTTCGCCGGTCCGCGCGCCGGCGCGAACGAGGTCGTGTTCGATCCCACGAACCCGCGCATCGCGTACGCGACCACCTGGCACGTGCAGCGCGGCCCGCATTTCCTCACCAGCGGCGGCGAGGGCTCGGGCCTTTGGAAGAGCACCGATGGCGGTACGAGCTGGACCTCGCTGCTCGGCAACGAGGGCCTGCCGAAGGCGACGAAGGACGACCCGATCGGGATCCCCACGATCACCGTCAGCCCGAGCGATCCCGACAACCTGTACGCGATGATCGAGCACAAGGACGGCGGCCTGTTCCGCTCGAGGGACGCGGGCAAGACCTGGCGCCTGGTGAACGGCGACCGCGCCCTGCGCCAGCGCGCCTGGTACTTCTCGAGCGTGCATGCCGATCCGCAGGATGCCGAGGGCCTGTGGGTCCTGAACGTGCGCCTGCACCGATCCAGGGACGGCGGCAAGAGCTTCAGCACCGTGGCCACGCCGCACGCCGACCACCACGACCACTGGATCGATCCGGCGAACCCCGATCGCATCGCGAGCGCGAACGACGGCGGCGGCTGCGTCTCCGACGACGGCGGCGCGACCTGGTCCACGCAGGCGAACCAGCCCACCTCGCAGATCTATCGCGTCTCCACCGACAACGCATTCCCCTACCGGCTGCTCGGCGCGCAGCAGGACAACTCCGCGCTGCGCATCCGCTCGCGCTCGCTCGGCGACGGCGCCATCGGCTCGACCGACTGGGAACCCACGGCCGGCGGCGAGAGCGGCTGGATCACGGCGAGGCCCGATGCCCCCGACGTGGTGTTCGGCGGCTCCTACATGGGCTTCCTGATGCGCTACGACCACCGCACGGAGGCCGTGCGCGGCATCAACGTCTGGCCCGAGGACACCATGGGCCACGCGGCCGGCGACGTGAAGTACCGCTTCCAGTGGAACTTCCCGCTGCTGCACTCCCGCCATCCGGGCCATCGCTTGTACGCGGCCGGCAACCGGCTGTTCGCGAGCGACGACGAGGGCCAGTCCTGGATCGCGATCAGCCCCGACCTCACGCGCGCCGATCCGGCCACGCTCGGCGCCTCGGGCGGTCCGATCACCAGGGACAACACCAGCGTGGAGTACTACGGCACGATCTTCTCGATCGCCGAATCGCCGCTGGAGAAGGGCGTGCTCTGGGCCGGCAGCGACGACGGCCGCCTGCACGTGACGCGCGACGGCGGCAAGGACTGGCGCGAGGTCACGCCCAGGGGCGCGCCGGCCGACCTGCAATGGAACGCGCTGGAAGCGAGCCCGTTCGACGCGAACGTCGCCTACGCGGTGGGCACGCGCTACAAGCGGGGCGACCGGCGGCCGTACCTCTATCGCACCGGCGACGGCGGCAACAGCTGGCGCGCGATCGTGGACGGCATCGACGCGGCGCATTTCACGCGCGCGCTGCGCGCCGATCCGCAGGCCCGCGGCGTGCTGTACGCGGGTACCGAGCAGGGCCTGTACCTGAGCGACGACGATGGCGCGCACTGGCGCGCGTTCCAGTTGAACCTGCCGAAGGTGCCGATCACCGACCTCGCCGTGCGCGACGGGGACCTGATCGCCGCCACCCAGGGTCGCGGCTTCTGGATCCTCGACGACCTCTCGCCGATCGCGCAGGCCGGCGAGACGTCCACGTTCAAGCTCTACACGCCGCGGCGCAGCCACCGGCTGGACGCGGGCGCGACCGAGAAGCCGCGCAACGCCGGCACGAACCCGCCGCCGGGCACCCTGCTGTACTACCGGTTGCCGCGCGAGGCGACGGCCGCCGATGCGCTTAGCCTGGCCATCACCACGGCCACCGGCGAGCCCGTGATCACCTACACGCGCAAGCCCAAGCCGGAGGAGACGAAGGACGAGAAGGCACCCAAGCAGCAGGACCTGCGCAAGCTGCCAGGCGCCGCCGGACTGAACCGCTGGGCCTGGAATGGCCGCTATCCCGCGCCGGCGAAGTTCGAGGGCATGGTGCTCTGGGGCGACGACGACATGGCCGCGCCGCGCGTCGTGCCCGGACGCTACCGCGCCACGCTCGCGTTCGACGGCAAGTCGCAGCAGGTCGAGTTCGAGATCGCCCCCGATCCGCGCAGCCCCACGACCGACGCGCAGTTCCGTGCCCAGCTGCAGGCGGCACGCGAGGTCGGCGCGAAGATCAGCGAGGTGCACGAGGTGGTGGGCAAGCTCACTGCGCTCGGATCCGCGCTGTCCGCGCTCGCGCCGCGCGTGAAGGATCGCGCCGAGCTGAAGGGCGCCGTCGAGGCGCTGGACAAGCGCCGCGCCGCCGCGACCGACGTGCTGTACCAGACGAAACTCAAGAGCGAGCAGGATCCGCTCAACTATCCCGTCCGGCTGAACAACAAGCTCACCACGCTGCTCGCCTACGTCACCCAGGGCGACAATCCGCCGACCGACGCGCAGCTCGCGCTGAAGGACGATCTCTTCGCCCGCACGGCGACCGGGCTGGCGGAGGCGAACGCGGTGCTGGGCGGCGGTGTCGCGGAACTCAATGCGCAGCTGGCGAAGGCCGGCGTCACCGTGGTCGAGCCGTGACCGGACTCGTGCTCCCGGGCGCACCGCCCCGCGCGGGTGGAGCGCCGGGGCGATGGAGAGGCCGGCCGTGAGCGCACAGGAGTTCTCCATCGCACTCGTTTCGGTGATCCTGGGCCTGGGACTCACCGACCTGCTCGGGAACTTCAACCGGCTGATGCGGGCGCGCGGACGCGTGCGCTGGCACCCGCTGCCGCTGGCCTGGGCGCTGCTCGCGCTGATGCTGGTGATCAATTTCTGGTGGGGCGTCTACCTCGGCCTGGTCGTGGGACAGCAGCCGGGGAACGCGGGCGAGTACCTGGTCGGCCTGATGATTCCCATCGCGCTTTATCTCGTTTGCGCCGGGGCGCTACCGGCCGAGGTCCCGGAGGCGGGCATCGACCTGGGCGAGAACTACTTCCGCGAGCACCGGTACTTCTTCGGCCTGCTGCTGATCTACCTGCTCACCACCGTCCTCAATGCGTTCGCGCTCGGGCAGGTCCCGGGCTGGGACAGGATCACGCTGCTGCGCGTCGGCGTGCTGGCGCTTTCGGTCGCGCTGCTCGTGGCGCGCGCGCCCTGGGTGCACTGGGTCGGGACGCTGCTGTTCCTCGCGATCATCCTCGCGCGCATGTTCAGCATGACGGCTCGCGCGGGCACTTGAGTCCGGCGATCTCCGCCGCGTTACGCACGCCTCACGTGAGCACCCCCTGATCGCCGCAGGGCGAGACGTCCAATGTAGGAGCGCGCGTCAGCGCGCGATCCGTTCGACCTGCCGCGGGATGAGGATGCGGCGAAAAGATCGGGCGCTGAAGCGCGCTCCTACAGTTTCCCTGCCCGGCCTACCGGACGCGCTAGGGCTCGGTCGTGAAGCTCACCGGATTGAGGTACGGCAGTTTCGGCGGCTTGGGCGGATCGCGCTTCTCGAGGAACGCGGTCATGCAGGTGGCGAACGATCCCGGCGGACGCAATTCGACCTTGTACGCGCCCTGCGCATCGAAGCGCATGACGCCGAACACGGTCTGCTTGCCCGGGTTTTCGTCGATGCACTTGCGCACGCCGGTGCGGTAGTCGGGCAGGCCCGCGAGATAGCGGCCGAGCGCTGCATCGTAGTTGGCGCCCTCGGTCGTGCCCACGTTCTTCATCGCCTCCGCGCCATCGCTCTCGAACGCAAGCTCCTCGGGCGTGCGCGGCGCCTCGGGGGGGGCTGCCGGTGGTGCGCCCTCGGCGCCGGTCGTCGCCGTCGGCGTCGGCGCGGCATCCGCGGCGGGCGCGGGCGGCGTCGTCGGCGCGAGGGATTCGACGGCGGGCGCAGGCGCCGCTGCCGGCGCGGCGTCCGCACTGCTGGCCGGTTCCGGCGTCTTCCCGCAGCCGCTGCCCGCCAGCACGATGCCGAGCATCATTCCTGCCGACCCCACCGCACGCACCACCATCGCTAGCCTGCTCACCATCGCCGCTCCGTTCGATCCGGCCGCCGCACGAACGCCGTGCGCGGTCCGCCTGCAACTATAACGAGCCGCAGCGTCGGGGCGTGCGGTAGATCGGGCACTGGCACGTCACTGCGGTCGCCCCGGCAACACCCGGATCGAGGTGATCGGATGCACCTCCCATCCGGTCTGCCGCCAGATGCCGCCGTTGGGTCCGCCGCAGTTCGCGCCCCGGGTGTTCGCGGTCTCGTTGCAGTGGTCGACATCGAAGAACGTCCACCCGGTGATCTCCACCCAGCGGCCTTCGAGGTCCCGTTCCAGCGCCTCGGTCGACCAGTCCTGGCCCCGGCTCGCGGCGAGCGCCCGCGTGCGCGGCGTGACCTCGGTGATCACGCGGCGCGTGTTGGGGATCGCAGGGTCGTCGTCCAGGTACAGATCGATGTGCGTATCGCGCCAGGCCAGTTCGGTGACACGGCAGTTCGCCGATTCCACGCCGCCCTTCCACACGTGCCGCACGAAACCGACCAGGCGCACGCCGACGTCTGGCCGGATGCGCTCGCGATCGTCGGGGCTGTCGGCGAGCAGCGCCGCAAGCGTGATGGTGGGGTCGATGTCCGCCTCGGTGGGATCGTCCACGCGGCCCTTGCGCAGGTTCACGCGCGACTGCTGCGCCGAGGTGCCCGCGCAGCCGACGGGCGGACAGTCGGGCGGCAGGTACCTGGCGATCAGTTCCGGCGACAGCGCGCGGATCGCCGGTGCCTCGTCCCCGGGATTGCGGCCCGGCGGGCAGGTGGGCGCGGCGCTCGGGGCATCCTCGGCGCGGGCGAGCGCGGAGAGGGCGAGCAGGAGGGCGGAGCACGGTGCCAGCGGTGGGACTCGGCGCATGGGGATCGGGATCCTCTCGGGGACGGACCCGTAAAAGTAGCCCAACGCCTGTCTGCACGACGTGCGCGCGTCGCCGTTGGCCGCGAATCCGATGCGTTTCGCCTCATGCGCCGGGGCACTATCGACCTGGCAGCAGCACCAGTTCCACCGTGTCCAGGTCGCGATTCGCGTACCAGAGCCTGCCGGCGCGGAGGTCCAGGTTGCGACCCAGTGGCGGCTCGGGCGCCTGGATGCGCCACTCGCGTTCGCTGCTGCCATCCAGGCGCTGCACGCTCAGCACGGCGTTCGCGCCGCGCTCGGTCTGCCTCATCTGCGCGAGCAGGCCGTCGCGCACCAGCCACTGGTCGGTGGGCACGGCGCGCAGCGACAGGTGGCCGTAGGGCGACCGGACGGCGCCGGCGTCGAGGCGCGACAACGCCTGCGCGCGCGCGGCGCTGAAGTGGATGCCCGGGCCGTCGTCGTCCATCGAGAACGCGCCGACCGATTCGTCCGTGACCAGCTCCTCGCCTTCGAACGACGGGAACGCGGCGCGACGCAGTTCGCGCCGTCCGCCCTGTTCCACGGTCGCGTACAGCCATCGCTGGTCGTGGCTCCATTCGGCCTGCGCGACGCGCCATCCCGCCACGGGCCGGGGGATCGCGAGCGCGCTGCCGTCGATGCCGAGCACGGCGAGGTGCTTGCCCGATTCGGTGCCGAGTACCACGGCGAGGAAGTCGCCCCGGGGCGACCAGCGCAGGTCCAGCGGTGCCCGGGGCGAGTAGCCCGAGAGCCGGCGACGAGCGCCGGTGGCCAGGTCGTGCAGCGTGACCTCGACGGTACCGTTGTCGTCGGCGAGGTAGGCGAGCGTGCGCCCGTCGGGTGACAAGCGCGGGCACAGTTCCGAGCGCGTCGCGCGCGTCACCTGCACGGGAGTCGCGTCGGGCTCGGCGAGGTCGAGGCTCCAGATGTTGTCGTCCACCGTGCGCTGCTCGAACACGAGCGCATCGCCCTCGCGCGCGCTTGCCAGGCCGGGACCGGCCGCGGGACCGGCGAGCTGGATCGCCTCCGAGCCGTCGATGCGCAGGCGCCAGATCTCGCCAGGCGTGCGCCCGTGCGCGGCGATCAGCAGTTGCGTGCCGCCCGCCTGCCACGCGACGCGATACGGCCAGCGCGGGAACGGCACTTCGCGCTCCTCGCCGCTGCCGTCCAGCGCGAGCAGGATCACCCGGTTGCGGCCCTCGCCGTCGCGCACGAAGGCGAGCTCGCGACCGTCGGGCGAGATGCGCGCGTGTCCGTCCACCACGAGCCACCGATGCGCGTTGCTCACCCGCATCGGCTTGCTGCCATCGGGCGCGACGCGGTGGATGGAGATGCTGCGGCCGCCGAGCGCGCCATCGCCGGGGTCGGCGCGCGAGTACACGAGGAAGCTGCCGTCGGGCGACCAGTCCACCGAACTGTCGAGCGAAACCGGGCAGCCGTCGGCGACCACGTGCATGCGCCGCGTGGCGAGTTCGATGCGGCGCACTTCGCAGCGACCGCCCGCGCGCCAGGTGTAGGCGAGTTCGCGCCCGTCCGGCGACCAGGCCGGCCCGCTCGGGCGCCCGTCGCCCTCGAGCGGCCATTCCTGGAAACGGGTGGCGGCGAGCGTGCGCACGCGCAAGCTGGCGTGGCCGCCGTCGTCGTGCACGTACGCGACCTGCGTGCCGTCGCGCGACAGCGCCGGGTCGAGATGCTGGCCGGGTTCGGTGCTGACCGGCCTGGGTTGCGCGAGTTCGGGCGCCATGGCACGCGGCGTCCGGGAGTCGACCGCGACGGGCGCCGCGGGCGCGCGCCAGCGCTGCACCGTGGCCACCAGCGCGACCGCCGAGAGCCCGATCGCGGCGAGCGCGATCCAGGGCGTGCTGCGACCACGCGCGGCCCGTGCCCTCGTCGAGGTCGCATTCCCGTCGGCACCCGGTGCCGTCGGATCGCCGGGTCGGCCGGTCCCCGGAGCGGATTCGTCGTTCGAGGGCGCACCGGCCAGCGGCGAGGACGGCGCGGATTCGGGCACCGGCTCGGGCCCGATCCAGCGATATCCGAGCTTGGGCACCGTCACCATCCAGCGCGGCTGCTTGGCCGGATCGCCGAGCGCGCGACGCAGTTCCACGATCACCTGGGTCAGCACCTCGTCCGAGGAGTAGGTGCCGGGCCAGACCGCATCCAGGAGTTCGCGTCGCGTCAGCGTGATGCCGGGGCGGGACAGCAGGCAATGCAACACGGCCGCGGCCTTGGGCGTGATCCGCACGGCCTCGCCGGCGCGCACGACATGCAACCGACCCCAGTCGACGGTGAGGGCGTCCAGCCTTACCGCGTGCCGGGGGAGTTCGATCATTGGAGCCGGTATCCTGGGGGGCGTGGCGACTATGCGCGGTGCGCGTCCCGGTTGCCAGTGGGGTTCGGGGGGCGGCGCACCCGCGCGCGCCATCGCGCACCCAACACGCAAATCTCGGCGCAATCTCGCTTGTTTCTCAGGACCCGCGCGCAGGCGTGCCGATCAACTGGACCCGGTCCCACCCACGCCAGAGCACCCCATGCCCCGATTCCTGCTGACCCTGCTGCTGCTCGTTTCATCCACCCTCCAGGCCCAGGTCGCGCCCACGCGCGCGAACGAGGCCTACGCCCAGGTCGGGCCGCGCGCGCTGCGCCTGGACTACTACGCGGCGACCAGCGGTACCGGTCCGCGACCGGTCGTGGTCTGGCTGCACGACGGGGGCTGGTTGACCGGGGACCGCACGCTGCCCGAATTCGTCGCCCCGCTGGTCCAGCGCGGCATCGCCGTGGTCTCGATCGACTATCGGCTGACGTCCGAAGGCGGTCTCTACGGCGATGCGACGGTGACGTTCCCCGCGCAGATCCACGACGTGAAGGCGGCCATCCGCTACGTGCGCGCCCATGCCGCGGACCTGGGCATCGATCCCGCGCGCATCGGCGCCTGGGGTTCCTCGGCCGGCGGGCACCTTGCCGCGCTCGCAGGTACGAGCGGCAACGTGCCGGAACTCGAAGGCAGCATCGGCGGCAACCTCCAGCACTCCTCGCGCGTGCAGGCCGTGGTGGACTACTACGGGCCCACCGACCTGCTGCAGCTCATCCCTGACGTGACCACGCCGCCGGGCACCATCGTGGACCACGATGCACCCGGCGGCCCCGGTTCGCTCCTGATCGGCTACTCGGCCACCGGGCAGGGCCTGGGGAACCTGAGGGCGAACGTCGCGAATGCGACGCGCCCGTTCCCGATCTTCCGGCAGCTGGCGTTCGACGCGAATCCCATCACCCATGTCGATGCCACCGATCCCCCGTTCCTGATCGCGCACGGCACCGCCGACAACCAGGTGGCGATCCGCCAGAGCGAGCGCCTGCGCGACGCGCTGGGCGGCGTGGGCGCCAATCCGCGCTTCGTCAGCGTGCCCGGCGCAGGCCACGGCGGCTTCCCCGAGAACGTGCACGCGCAGGCGCGCGACTTCCTGGTCGAGACGCTGACCGCGCCCGCGATCGCCGTGGGCAACCCGGTCGCGTACACGGGCCTGTGGTACGAGCCGAGCACCTCGGGCCAGGGCCTGGAACTGCAGGTACTGAACGGCGACCTGCTCGTCGCGGTGTTCTACGGACACCGCGACTCGGGCGCGAACCTGTTCCTGCTCGGCACGCGCGTGGGACGTTTGCGCTACGGCGAGAGCATCGCCGTGCCGATGACCGCGGCCACGAACGGACGCTTCAACAACTTCAACGCCGCCGACATCGTGCGCACGACCTGGGGCACGCTCGCGCTCACGCTCGTGGACTGCGACCACGCGAACGCCACCCTGACCGGCGCCGACGGCACCAAGGTGCTCGCCCTGGTGCCGCTGGCGCGCGTGGGGCCCAAGCGCTGCGATTGAGGCCCCGGCCCGCGCGGCGAGCCCGATCCCCTTGTAGGAGCGCGCTTCAGCGCGCGATCTTTTCGCCCTGACCCACCGCGCATGCACGGCGAAAAGATCGCGCGCCGAAGCGCGCTCCTACGAGACCGTCGCGGTGCTTGCCTGGGATGGGGTGTCGACCCGATGCGGGTCATGCCGCTCCTTTTCGCCCTCGCGCGATACCATCGCACCCGGATGACGGGGGATCGCTGCGATGTCGATCGACGCATCACGGCCGTTGCGCATCGTCGTGCTCGGCGGCGGAACGGCAGGCTGGATGACGGCGGCGCTGATGGCGAAGCGCTGGGCCGGGCACCCGATCCGGATCAGCGTGGTGGAGTCGCCGGAAATCGCGATCGTGGGCGTGGGCGAGGGTTCCACGCCGCAGCTGCACGCGTTCTTCGAGACCCTGGGGATCGAGGAATGGGAATGGATGCCGCGCTGCAACGCGACGTACAAGACCGCGATCCAGTCGCGCGGCTGGTCCACGCACCGGGGCTACGAGAGCTACTACCACCCGTTCAAGACCGATCTCGACGACCGCAGCCTGCCCGCGTACTTCTTCAACACCGTGATGCGCCGGCGCGGCGCGGACGTCTACGCGCATCCCGACCGCTTCTTCCTCGACACCGCCTTGGCCGTGCGCCGGCTCGCGCCGCTGCCGGCGCACAGCTTCCCGTTCCGCGCGTTCTACGGCTACCACTTCGATGCGCACCTGATCGGCGCCTTCCTGCGCGACTGGTGCAAGGGGCAGGGCGTGCACCACCTCGAAGGTACGGTCGCGCGCGTCTCGCAGGGCGACGACGGCGACCTCGCGGCCCTGCACCTGGCCGACGGCCGTACCGTCGAGGCCGAGTTCTTCGTCGACTGCACGGGTTTCCGCTCGCTGCTGCTGCAGCAGGCGCTGGGCGTGCCGTTCCTGTCGTTCGCCGAGAACCTGTTCAACGACTCGGCCGTGGTGATGCCCACGCCGCACGACGGCCACGGCATCGCGCCGCAGACCACGGCTACGGCGCTGCGCTGCGGCTGGGCCTGGCACATCCCGCTCACCAACCGCGTGGGCAACGGCTACGTGTACAGCTCACGCTACCTGTCCAGGGACGCCGCGGAGGTGGAGCTGCGCGCGCACCTGGGCATGATGGAATCCGAGGTGCCGGTGCGGCACCTCGCGATGAAGGTCGGGCGCGTGACCGAGCCGTGGTCGCGCAACTGCCTGGCCGTGGGGCTCTCGCAGGGCTTCATCGAACCGCTCGAGGCGACCGCGCTGCACCTCGTGCAGGAGACGGTGGAGCGCTTCATCGAGGCCTACACCGCCGGCCGCTTCGGCCCCCAGCACCGGCAGGCCTACAACGCCGAGATCAACGGCCGCTTCGAGGGCGTGCGCGACTACATCGTGTGCCGCTACCGCATGAACTCGCGCACCGACACGCCGTACTGGCGCGACGCGGCCGCGAACAACCGCATCTCCGATTCCCTGCTCGCGCTGCTCGAATGCTGGTACTCGGGCGGGGACCTGGTGCACGAGATCGACCGCCAGGACATCGGCAAGTACTTCGGCGCGCACTCCTGGCACTGCCTGCTCGGCGGCTACGGTGTCTACCCCGATGCCGCCACCCTGCGCCCGCCGAGCGAGCGCGAGTTCCGCTTCGACATCGCGAAGATCGCGGAATTCATCGACCGCTGCACCTTGAACTTCCCGCCGCACGAACAGGCGCTCGCGGCGTTGCGCGAGGCCTCGTGACGAGCGGACGCTTCCGCGGACCGGGTCTTCCCCAGGTTCGCGGAATCGGATTCAGCAACTTGCGTCGGTCCGCAAAGGAGCCGTAGGAGCGCGCTTCAGCGCGCGATCTTTTCGGCGCGCCCCATGCCGGGCTGGATCAAAAGGATCGCTCGCTGAAGCGCGCTCCTGCAATCGATCCCGCACTGCATCGCGATCCCGCAGGTACCTGCGCCCCACGAGCGGAACGCGGGAGAACCCCACGTCCCGGATTCCTGCCGCGATCGGCTCAGAACCGGTACGTCATCGACGCGAACACCTCGTGCACCTTGTACTGCGGCGAGGTTTCGCCCAGCGTGATGACGTTCGCGAGCTGGTTCGGCACCAGGCTGTCGACCTGCCAGTCGCTGGAGTCGTATTTCTCGTACCAGTAGCGCAGCTTGAGTGTCAGGTCGCGGCGCACGTCCCAGCTGCCGTTCAGGCCCACCGAATCGAGCGTCGTCTTCGCGCTCGGCAGCGGCACGGTGCTGAGCGCGCTGCCGACGCGGAAGCCGATGTCGCTGTCGGTGTGCGTGCGCACGTAGTCCGCCCCGATCTCGAGGTGCCGGTCGGGGAAGGTGTGCTTGAGGCCCACGCCGCCGGCGTCGAGCGTGTCGCGGTGGAAGGCGAACCAGCTGCGCGCGGGATTGGTCGAGTCGGCCACGCGCGTGGCGCCGCCGATGCTCTGGCCGTTCTGGTTCGCGTCCATGTCCTCGTGCGTGAACCAGCCGTACACGGACCAGTCCTGCGCCGGTGCGTACACCGCCTCCACGGAGTGGCTGCGGATGCGCGCGAGCGTGAGCCCGAGCGCGGATTCGTCGTAGTCGTCGAGCGCGTACTCCACGCCCGCGCTGAGCGAGAGCGTGGCGATGGGCGTGACCGTGACGAACGCCGAGGCGATGTCGCGCGTGCGATTCGCCTCGTGGAACTTGCGCAGGGCCGGGGGATTCTCGAACCCGCCCGGGAGCGTCGCGACGTACTCGGGGGCGAAGCCCGATTCCAGCGGTTCGGCGCCGTTGTAGGTGGAGCCGTCGCGGTTCGCGCGCGACCAGCGCACGTTGCCGCTGAACCAGTCGGTGAATTCCGTGCGCAGGCTCACGCGCACCGTGTCCTCGTCGGCGCGCTCGCGTTCGGACAGGGTGCGATCGGTCTCGCGTCGTTCGGCCGAGGCGGAAAGCTCGGTGCGATGCCCGAACCGGTAGCCGGCCTCGACCTTGTACTGCGTGTCGGTGTAGCTGTACGGCTCGTTGTAACGGATGCGATCGCTGGCCGCAGCCGTGGCCTGCACCTGGCTGTCGCCGCCGATGTAGACGTACCGGTCGCGCGGCGTGCGGTTGTCGCGATCGTCGTAGCGGTACGAGGCGTTCCAGTGGAACGGCTCCCAGGCACGCGAGCTGAGCTTCACGGTGGCGACCGTGGTGTCGATGCGGCCGTCGAGCGAGCGCCTGGGCAACGGCGTGGTGACGGCGGCCGCCAGGGCCGGGATCGCGGTATAGGGCAGGAAGGCCTCGTCCTGCGTCATCCGGCCGCTCGCGTAGCTCGCGCTCAACCGGGTGGCGTCGGAGAAGTTGTAGCCGCCGTCGAACGACATCTGGTGGAAGGCATTGTCGGGCGGCGTGCTCATCTGGCCCACGCCGTTCGGATAACCCGTCGCCGCGGTCCAGCCGTTGATGGCGGTGTACGCGTTCTGGAAGGACACCGCGCGGTCGTGGTCGTTGAACAGCGAGACGTCGTAGGCGAGCTGGAACTGCCACTTCCGGTTGAAGTAGCGCGCCGCCACGCTGATCTGGTCGGTGCTGTACTCGATCGGTTCGGGGATGAGCGCGGCGCGCGGGTTGCCGCCGGAGTTGCCGAACACGGCGCCGAGGCTCCGGATCCCGTCCTTGCTTTCGTGCCGGAAGTCGCTCGTGATGCTCCAGTTCGGGCCGAGCTGGCCATCGAGGCCGAGCCCGACGCGGCGCCGCTCGCTCTCGAGCGCGAAACCCTGGAGGCTCGGCAGCAGCTGCGTCATGCCGGCGGTGTTCTGCGCACCGACCCAGCCGGTGGGCAGCGTGAGCGTGTCGGAACCCGCGCCCTGGTAGATCGTGCGCACGTCGTCGTTGCGGCGCACGGGGATCTGGTCGTAGTCCAGGCGCACGCGGTAGTTGCCCTGTTCGCCGAACTCCACGTGCGCGCTGCGCGTATCCAGTCCCAGGTCGCGCGCCTGCACGCTCCAGTACGCGGCACTGCTGCCGTCGTACGCACCGCGCCGCATCAGGTCGAGGTTGACGATCGCGCTCAGGCCCTGGTCCTCCAGGCCGTTGTAGCGACCGAAGCGGAACGAGTCGTCGCTGGCCGAGCAGATGCCGATCTCGATCTCGCTGCGGACCTCGGTGAGGTCGGCCAGCGCCTGGGCGGCCTGCGCGTCCTCGTCGTCCTCCTCGTCCTGCGCGAGCGCAGGCGCGGGTCCCGATCCGATGCCCGCGACGATCGCGAGCCACAGCAGGCTGCGGCGCAGCCGTCCACCGATGTCGTTGTTCGCGTTCATGGCGACCCTCGCGTTCGCGTGCGATGCCGGTCAGCGCGTCTTGCGCGCGCCCGACGGATGGTTGGACCCGTGCACCTCGGAATGGCAGTTCATGCAGCTCTTGCCGAGCAGCTGCTGCGCGCCCGACGGACGCGCCGCGGTCGGCAGGCCGGTGCCGCTGTAGGCCGTGCTCGGATGCTGCGGCGCCAGGTGGCACTGCTGGCACAGCCACGGCGCGCGCTGCTTGAGCAGGGAGGCGTTCACCGAGCCGTGCGGCTTGTGGCACAGCGAGCAGTCCTCGCGCACCGGCTGGTGTTCCCACAGGAACGGGCCGCGCTTCTCCGCATGGCAGTTCGTGCAGGTGTCGTTGAGCGTGGCCTTCGCCAGCAGCATGGGCGCATTGGAGCCGTGCGGGCTGTGGCAGTCGCTGCAGGTGACCTTGCCTTCGCGGATCGGGTGCGAGGAGGGCAGGAACATCTCGGCGCGGCGCTGCTTGTGGCAGGCGAAGCAGGTCTCGGGCTGGCTGAGCTTGTCCAGCACCGGATCATGCCCGGTGTGCAGCGTGTGGCAGTCGGCGCAGGCGACCCCCTCGAACTCGTGCTTGCTGCCCTTCCAGTGCATGCGCACGCCCTGCTCGTGGCAGCCCAGGCAGGTTTCGTTCTTCTGCGCGACGGGCGTGGCCGACTTGGGGCCGAAGACCACGTCGGGCGGCATCCGGCGCTCGCCGCCGGGCGCGGTCTTCGTGCGGTGGTCGAGACTCTTGCCGTGGCAGGAGATGCAGCCCCCGTCCGCGAACGGCGTGCGCGCATCGGCCGCGAGCGCGTGCTTGGACTGGAGGATGGACAGGACGGGCTTCGCCTCCGTCTCGTCGTGGCAGCGCGTGCACGCGCGCACCTCGTCGGCGAGCGGCGCCTCGGATGCCGACCAGGCCGGCAGGCACGACAACCATGCGAGCAGCGCCAGCAGGGATGCGTAGCGGCGGCTGGCGCGTGGATTCGACGAATTCATGGACCCTCCCATCCGCGTCCGGCAGCCCCGGCGGCCGTCGCGGCAGTTCATGGTCCGCCGCGGGATACGGATGGGCGGCGGAGGCATCGTGCGGTGCTTCCATCCGGAACGTAGTCCTTCCAGCGGACGCGTCCTTGACCTGGATCAAGTGCCGGCCCGATGCGCGGACCTAGGATGAACGCGTCCGATCCCGCATTCCGTCCGCGCCCCGATCCAGGAGAGCCCCGATGCGCATCCATGCCGTACACCCCTCCCCGCTGTCGACCCTGCTCCTGCTCGGCATCTTCGGTCTCGCCGCGGCGCCCGCCGCCCGCGCGGCGGACGAGGAGGCCGCCAAGGGCCTGGCGCGCCAGAGCAACTGCTTCAAGTGCCACGCGGTGGACAAGAAGAAGGACGGGCCGACGTTCAAGGAGGTGGCGCTCAAGTACCGGGACAAGCCGTCGGCCGAGGCGATCGAGCGCCTGACCACGCACATCACCACCGGCGAGAAGGCGAAGTTCGAGGACGGCCACGAGGAGGACCATGCGATCGTGAAGTCCAAGGACCCCGCGCAGGTCAAGAACCTCGTCGAGTGGATCCTGTCCCTGAAATAGCGGGATGACCGGATGCCCGGTGCGCGCCGCGCGCGCGCGCTCGAGGCGCATCCGGGTGCGGTTGCTTCGGGGAGGGGAGTCCCATGAACGACTCGAACGCAGGCAAGTCCCGCATCCGCCGCCTGGTCGGCTGGCTGCGCAGTCCCTCCAAGCGCTCGCTGATCGGGCTGCTCACGATCGGCTTCATCGGCGGCATCCTGTTCTGGGGCGGATTCCACACCGGCTTGGAGGTGACGAACACCGAACGGTTCTGCATCTCCTGCCACGAGATGCGCGACAACGTCTATGCCGAGTACAAGGACACCATCCACGACCGCAACCGCACCGGCGTGCGCGCCACCTGCCCCGACTGCCACGTGCCCAAGGTCTGGCAGTACAAGATCGTGCGCAAGCTCGAAGCCAGCCGCGAGGTGTGGGGCAAACTCACCGGCTACGTGGACACCCCGGAGAAGTTCGAGGCGCACCGCATGGAGATGGCGACGCACGAGTGGGCGCGCATGAAGAAGTCGGACTCGCGCGAATGCCGCAATTGCCACAGTTGGGAAGGCATGGACAAGGCGAAGCAGCGCCCCCGCGCGCAGACCAACCATGCGGCCGCGCAGGCCGAAGGAAAGACCTGCATCGACTGCCACAAGGGCATCGCGCACTTGCTGCCGAAGGAGTATGCGGAGGATGAGGAGTAGTTGGGTGGGCAGCCCGCCTGGGCGACTACTCGTCCGATTCCCTCTGCCGGTCCCCTCTCCCCTGCGGGGGTGAGCTGGGATTTCGCGCGACACAGTCGCGCGCCTGCGAACGACGGCGCAGGGATGCGCCGGCCGGACTAGCGAGCGCAGGACGCGCGAGGAGGGCTAGGGTGAGGGGGTGGCGACACCCTCGCATGATCCGATCTCGTGAACCTGAGGCTACCCCCTCACCCCCACCCTCTCCCCGCGGGGGAGAGGGGGTCTGCTTTGGGGGAGAGGGGCGTGCTACGCGGCTGGAACTTCAGAGCCGAACATCACCTCGTCGGCCGCGCCACCACCAGCCGGAACGTGTTGCGCAGCGCGTAGCTGCCGTCGATCGCGCGATACGGTTCGAGCAGCGGCGCGAGCCTGTCCATCTGCTCGTTCTCGCTCATCAGGCGCCACGAATCGGGCGCGTGGCCGCCGCCCACGAGACCCTGGCGTGCGGCACGCACGTCGGCGTAGGCGTGCGTGCACGAGACGTGTTCGTTGAGCGTGGCGCGCAGGTCCGCGCGCAACAGCGCGTCGACCACGGCGCCGGAGGCGGCGTAGGCATACGGACCGGTGCTGCGCACCAGCGCCTCGTCGTCGGCTGGGCGCACGGATTCGAAGCAGATGGCGTTCTCGCAGCCGCGCGGGTCGCCCCAGGCCACGAGCGCGAGGCGTCCGCTGCCGCGCAGCACGCGCCGGAGTTCGCGCAGCACGCGCGTGGGCTGGGTGCAGCGTTGCAGCGCGTTGACCAGGGTCACCGCATCGAAGCGCGCGTCGGCGAAGGGCAGTTCCTCGAGCCGGCCGACATGGAATTCGCCGCGGGGATTGCGCCGCCGCGCCGTGGTCACGTGCAGCGGCGAGGGATCCACGCCCACGACCTTCGCACCGATGCCGGTCGCCATCGCGCAAAGCAGTCCGCTGGCGCAACCGGCATCGAGCAGCAGTTCCCGGCTGCGCAGCGCGAGGCCGTGCAGCATCCGATCGAACAGCGGCCAATCGTTGCGCTCGCGCACGCTGTCGGGGTCGACGGCGCGGATCGCGTCTGCGGTACTGGTGGTCCGGGTCGCGGGGTGGAGGCTGTAGCGCTGGTCTGCAGACATCTGGAGGACTCCTGTCCAATGCCCGGATGAGCGGGGTCCGAGGCTCGGACGGTTATACGTGACGAACTGTGTCTCAATCGTTAATGGCGCATTAACGACCGTCCCACAATGCGCGAAATCGGATACGCGGACCGCGGAGGCGGACTTGCGGCGCGTCCTCGCCGCGGTCGAGGGAGGCAAATTTCCAAGCCGATGTCGTTTCCGCGAAGGCGCTGCGTACCTACCGGTAACCCAGCCCATCGTGGAAATTCGTCATGGTTGCCCTCACGCGTGTCCTGATCCTCCTCGTCCTGGCCGTGCTCGTCCCGGCCGCGCACGCCGCCACCTACGTGGTCAACACCACCGACGTGGACCTGCCCGACACCAACACCGCGCTCGCCGGCTGCGATGCGAACGCCGGCCTGCTCGGCGACCAGTGCACGCTGCGCGCGGCGATCATGCAGGCGAATGCCGGTGCCGGGCAGGACACCATCGTGCTGCCGCTCGATGCCGTCATCACCCTCACCATCGGCGGCCTGGGCGAGGCGGAGTCGGGCGACCTCGACATCACCCAGCCGGTGATCATCACCGGCGCCTCGTTCGGCTATCCGGCCGATTTCAACCGACTGCCGGTGATCGAGGCGGCGAATTCCAACCGCATCTTCGACGTGACCGCGGCCGTCGCGGTGGAGCTGCGTGGCCTGCGCCTGCGCGACGGCGCACCCTCGGGCGCGTCGGGTTCGAACGGTGGCGCCCTGCGCGTGTTTTCCGCCGGCGCCCAGGTGCTGGTGGAGAACTCCCGCCTGAGCGGCAACGTCGCGGGCAACGGCGGGGCGATCTCCAATGTCGGCACGCTGACGATGGTGGGCGTGGACTTCTCGCGCAACCGCGTCACCGGCCTCGGCGCGGCGCTCTACAACGACGGCAGTGCGACCTTGCGCGCGAGCAGCCTGCGCGGCGTGCTCGACGAATCGGCGACCGCCGAGGCGATCCACACCACGCCCGGCAGTACGCTGGTGCTGGAGAACACCGTGATCGACGGGTCGCCCGATCCCGTGTCGCCCACGGCCACCGGCGGCATCTTCGCCGACCGACCCGCCACGCTCACGGTGCGCAACAGCACGCTGTCCGGATTCTCCCAGGTGGCCCTGAACCTGGTCGCCGATGGCGGCACCACGCTGCGCCTGTACAACTCCATCCTGGCGAACAGCGACGACGCCGACTGCCGCATCAGCGTCATCGCCGGGCCAGCGCCCGACCTGCGCATCGAGTACAACATCCTGCGCGACTCCGAGTGCGGCGCGTACGACGGCATCGGCAACCAGGTCGCGATCGATCCGGTGCTGGAGATCCTCACCACCTCCGGCGGCAGCTTCGTCACCGCGCTGCGCCTGCTCTACAACTCGCCGGCCATCGATACCGGCGTGCCGCCCGACCTCATGGGCGGCGATCCCGCCCGCCTGTGCCTCTCCACCGACCTGCGCGGCGGTTCGCGCCCGCTCGACGGCGATGCGAACGGCACGGCGCGCTGCGACCTCGGCGCGAGCGAGGCCTCTACGCTCACCTCGGTCACCTACACCGTCAACGTCTACGACCAGGACCTGCTCGACCTCGTGCCGGGCGACGGCATCTGCGACGCCGTCAACGTCGCGCTGGGCAGCCAGTGCACGCTGCGCGCCGCGGTCATGGAGGCCAACGCGCGCGGTGGTCCCGACCGCATCCAGTTCGCCGACGTGGGCGACAACACCGTCACGCTGACGCTGCCGGGTGCCGGCGGCGCCCAGCAGGGCGACCTCGACGTCACCGACGAAGTCGTGATCAGTGGCCTGCTCGAGGACGGCCGGCCGGTCACCACCATCACCACGAGCCAGCTGCAGCGCCTGTTCGAGGTCTCTCTTTCGTTCAACCGCACCGCTCGATTCGAGAACCTGCGCCTCGTCGGTGGCGACGCCACGGGCGCCGGCGACAGCACCGGCGGTGCGATCCAGCTCAGCAGCGACAACCTCGTCACCGTCGAAGGCGTCGAATTCGCCGGCAACGCGGCCACGAAACAGGGCGGCGCGATCGCGGTGATGGAAGGCAACATGCTGGTGCGCAACGTCGACCTGCACGACAACAGCGTCGGTACACAGGGCGCGGCGATCTACGCGCTCGGCCAGCTCGGCATGGAGCGCAGCAGCGTGTGGAACAACGTGAACGCCTCGGGCACCGAGCGCGAGGCCGTGCGCCTGGAAGGCGAGGTCGTCTACACGGTCCTCAACAGCACGTTCAGCGGCAACACCGGCGGGCTGTGGGCGGTGGGCGCGCAGCAGCTCAATCTGCGCGGCCTGACCGTGGTGGATAACACGCAGTTCGGCCTGCGCGCGGTCGAGGGCGTGGTGGGCATGCAGGTGAACCTGCAATCCTCGATCCTCGCCGGCAACGGCCTGCAGGATTGCTCGGTCGTCGCCGGCGCCGCGCTGAACCCCGACTACAACCTGGTGCAGGACGGCAGCTGCGCGCCCGGCGGCACGAACATCGGCGGCAATCCGAAGCTCGCGCCCGCGCTCGCCCTGCTCGACGGCGAACTCACGCGCGTGCGCTTCCCGCTCGCGGGTTCGCCCGTGCTGGACGCGGTGCCGGCGGGCGACGACGGCTGCCTGACCGTGGACCAGCGCGCGTCCGTGCGCCCCACGGACTCGGACTCCACCGGCGGCGCCGCCTGCGAGATGGGCGCGCTGGAACTGTTCCAGGCGGAGGCGGCGCCGCGCAACTTCACGGTCAACGTCTACGAGCAGGATCGCGACGACAACAATCCCGGCGATGCGTTCTGCGACACCTCCAGCAACCCCGGTCCCCAGTGCACGCTGCGTGCGGCGGTCATGGAGAGCAACGCGCTGCCCGGGCTCAACGTCATCCAGCTGCCCGTCGCAGGCGCTACGGCGGTGCTGACCCAGCCCCTCGTCGCGGGCCCGGCCAGCGCGGCGCATGGCGACCTGGACATCACCGATGCGGTGACCATCCAGGGCGTGAGCGGCAACCCCGGCGTGCGCCCCTCCGTGCAGGCCTCGAACGGCGATCGCATCTTCAACGTCAGTGCAGCGGGCGATGCGGTGGTGATCAGCGGGCTGCGCCTCACCGGCGGCGCCACGTCGGGCACGGGCGGCGCGCTGCGCGTGGTCAATGCGGATACGGTCGACGTGCAGAAGGTGTCGATGTTCGCGAACACGGCCGACCAGGGTGGCGGCGCGGTGTCGGTCTCGGGCGGCGTGGTGACGCTGGACCAGGTCGACCTCTACAACAACGGCACCGTCGGCGACGGCGCGGCGATCCGCAACGCCTCCGACCTCACGCTCTCGCGCTCCAGCGTACGCGGCAACCTCGACCTGCAGCCGGCCGACCAGCGCGAGGCGATCGCGGGGCTCGCCGGCGGCGTGACGCGTATCCTCAACAGCACGCTGAGCGGCAACAGCGGCGTGGCGGTGGACATCGACGACGGCACCCTGCAGATGGAGAACACCACCGTGTTCGACAACGACGGGCGCGGCATCGAGTTCGAACGCGTCACCGATCGCGTGCTGTTCCTGCGCGACAGCATCCTGTCGGGGAACGGCGGCGGCGGTTGCGCGACGTCGGGCCCGGGCAACGCCACCATCTCCACCAACGGCTACAACCTGACCCAGGGCAACGGCTGCGCGATCGAATCGGGCGGCAGCAACGTGGTCTCCACCGCCGACGCGCTCGCGCCTCTCACGGTGGATCCGACGCGCTACAGCGCCTACCACCTGCCGCTCGCCGGCGGCGCAGCGGTGGATACCGGGCACCCGGTAGTCGGTCCCCTGGGATGCCTGGTGTCGGACCAGCTCGACGTCGCACGCGCGATCGACGGCGACGGCAACGGCGTCGCGCGCTGCGACATCGGCGCGATCGAGGCGCCGACCGTGGTGCTCGGCGCGAGCGTGTTCAGCGACAGCTTCGAGGATTGAGGGATGCGTCGTCGCCCCCGCGAAGGGCGGGGGCCCAGCGACTTTGCCTGCGTTCGTCGGGGATGGGAGGAAGTCACTGGGCCCCCGCCTTCGCGGGGGCGACAGGAAGGGTTCTCGTCGCTGCGTGAGCGCACTGCGGGGTCGTTGAAGTCGAACTCCCCCATTCCCGGCATTCGCTCTCAATGCGGCTGCGACAGACCCCACCAGACGCTTGTGATCGTTGACCCGGGACGGACAATGGCATGCTGTCCCGTTCGGGGGAGGTCGGCCATGGGCAATTCGTTCGACATCGCTGCGCTCGATGCGCATCTGGAGGCCTTGCTGGACCTGCCGATGATCCAGCGTGCGGCGAGACTGGAACAGGTCGCGCAGACCGAGCCCGAACTCGCGACCGTGCTGCGCCGCCTGCTCGCGATCGCGGCGGAGGCGGACACCGCCGAGATCCGCAACGTCGGCCAGTCGCTGCGGCTGGTCGCGGAGGACGCACCGGTGCCCGAGGTGGCCGGCTACCGGGTGACCGAGGAGCTCGGTCGCGGCGGCATGGCCGCGGTCTACGCCGCGGTGCGCAGCGTGCACGGCATCGAACAGCCGGTCGCGATCAAGGTGCTGCGCGCCGCGCTGCTGTCGCCGCTGGACCGCGAGCGCTTCCTCAACGAGCAGCGCATCCTCGCGCGCCTGCAGCACCCGAACATCGCGACCCTGATCGAAGTGGGCACGGTGGACGAGCGGCCGTACATGGTGATGGAGCGCATCGACGGCGAACCGATCGATGCGCGCCTGAAGCCAACGGCCGCCGACCTGCCGGCGATCCTCGATGCCATCGCGCAGGCGGCCGACGCGGTGCAGCTCGCCCATGCGCACTTCGTCATCCATCGCGACATCAAGCCCGACAACGTGCTGCTCGATCGCCAGGGCCGGGTCAAGCTGATCGACTTCGGCATCGCGAAGATCCTCGACGAGGCCGGCGGCCTGCGCGCCGATCCCACGCTGTCCAGCGCCTCGCCGCTGACCCTGCGCTACGCCTCGCCCGAACAGCTGCTCGGCCGCCCGATCGGCGTGGGCAGCGACATCTACCAGCTCGGCCTGCTGCTGTACCGCCTCGCCACCGGCGCGTGGCCGTACGACGACCTCGACAACGCGCTGCAGGCCGAGCGCACGCGACCGGAGTCCGTGCCGGTGCCCGCGAGCCGGCGCGTGTCCGATCCGGCGCTGCGGCGCGCACTGCAGGGCGACCTCGACAGCATCCTGCTCAAGTGCCTGCGCTTCGAGCCGGCCGAGCGCTACCGCTCCGTCGCCGACCTGCGCGAGGACCTCGAGCGCCATCGCGAGCACCGGCCGGTGGCGGCGCGACGGCAGACGCGCGGGTACCTGCTGAGGAGCTTCGTGCTGCGCCACAAGCTGGGCGTCGCGATCGGCTCGGCCGCGCTGCTGCTCGTGGCCGTGGCGACGGTGGCGGCGCTCGGGCTCGCCGAGCGCTCTCGCCAGTACGCAGCGCGCACCGAGCGCACGCTCGACGCGGTGACCGAGATGTTCCGCCCCGCGAATCCCTACGCGCCGTCGCCGAAGACCACGACCGTGGCCGATGCCGTCGAACGCGCGACGGCCAGGTTCCTGGAAGAGGAATCCGGCGACCCGGCCTTCCAGGCCGGCATGCTGCTCCGGCTTGCCGACATGCAGGAGGCGGCCGAGAACTTTTCGCGCATGCACGAACTGCTGGCGCGCGCGCATGCCCTGCTCGACACCGGTGACGGCGATGCGGGCCTGCTGAGCCGCGTCGTGGTGCGGGAACTCGAGGCGCTGTTCCGCCTGGGCAAGTACGACGAGCTCGCGCGACTGCGCGCGGCGAACGACGGTGACCTGGTCGGAAGGGACCGGCTGCAGGCCGACCATCTCGCCGCGAGCGTGCTGACCGAGCAGGGCCACCTCCCCGAGGCGCTCGCCGCCCTCGAATCGCTGAGCGCTGCGATGCAGCCGCTGGACAGGGTGGCCCAGGCGCAGGTGCTGAACTCGCTCGCCATCGTGCACAGCCGCGGCAAGCGCTACGAGCAGGAGTTCGCGACCTACCAGCGTGCGATGGCCGTGCTCGATCCGGGCCAGCTCACCCACCTGCCGATGCTGGTCCGCGTGCGCGCGAACTCCGCGACCGCGCTGTCCAACCTCAAGCGCCCGGACGAAGGCGCGGAGCAGTACCTCGCGCTGCTGCCCGAAGTGCGTACGCAGCTCGGACCTGCGCACCCCATGGTCGCGAAGGTCACCGCGAACACCGTCGTGGCCCTGCAGGGCGCCGAGCGCTTCGCCGATGCCTACCGCGTCACGCTCGATCTCGACGCCACCTCCGCGCTCAAGGACGAACCGGCCTGGCGCGCGCAGTTCCTCACCATCCTCGCGGGCGCGGCGCTGTACGACGGCCGCTACGACCGCGTGCTGCCCAACCTCGTCGAGGCCGCGGAGATCGCCACCGGCACGCTCGGCAAGGGCTCGCCGCGACTCGCGTACTACGCCGAGCAGCTGGCGTGGACCCTGTGGGAGTTCGGCGAGCGCGAGGTCGCGCTGGCCGCTGCGGCGCAGGCGCATCGATTGAGCGAGGGCTCGCGCACCGTCGCCGACCTGCTGCTGCAGGTCGGCAGCGAGACGGGGTCGACCGTGGCGGGCAGGCCCGATCCGGACTTCGCCGCGCGCATGAAGTCCGACTGCGACCGCGTGCACTACCAGGTGTTGCGCGATCGGCTGCTCGATGCGAAGGCGACCCCCGACCTGCCCGTGCCGGCCGACTGCGCATCGTTCGAGCGCGCGCGCCTGGAGACGCTGGGCCTGCGCGTCGAACCGCCGCGCCGCCACGTGCCTCAACCGATGCGTTCGCCGCTGGTGCTGCGCTGGACGCAGCCGCAGGACCCTGCCTTGGCCGTGGTGGATGCGGGCATCGGCGAGAAGATGCGCGAGAGGATCCGGGCGGTGATCGCGGGGTTCTGACCCCGGTTGCCGCGCATCTTCCTCGCCAAGCGCTTTATCCCCTTTGTAGGAGCGCGCTTCAGCGCGCGATCTTTTCGATTCGCGACGCGGCCCGCATTCCGCAAAGATCGCGCGCTGAAGCGCGCTC